>Ga0315279_10004839_pt1 | contig 17863 bp, 15 predicted proteins | sample YL17G06_20_MG_FD_203694 | JGI IMG/M metagenome (GOLD analysis project Ga0315279, IMG submission 203694) | Sediment microbial communities from Yellowstone Lake, YNP, Wyoming, USA - YL17G06_20 | ecosystem: Environmental > Aquatic > Freshwater > Lake > Sediment | place: USA: Wyoming | collected... | reverse complement strand
CCCATTGCGACATTGTCCGACGGCCTCGTACGGGGCCGTTCACACGGAGGAGCAATCATGACGACATCCGCATCGAAACGGGTCGCAGACGCCGCTGGAGTCGATGCACTGTGCACGACGGTGGACCTTTCGGCGTACTATAACTGGCCGGGGCCGGCACCCCAACCGCTCGACGAGGCCGACGCCGAGTGGTGGCGCCGGCTTGGAGAGCGGACGAACGGCGTCCCAAGGGGCCGCGAGCGGTCGTGGGGCATCCCGTTCGCCCTCGGCGAAGGCGATGGCCCGCGCACCATCCTCATCACGAAGGATACCGGCCCGGTCGAAATCGCCGTCCGCGGAAAGGCGACGTACCTCGATCTCGTCCAGGCCTGGGACCAACGCCCGTCCGAGACGCGGCGCGAACTGCCGCGGGAGGGCCTCGCCGTCGGCGAGTACGTGCTCGCGTACGACGACGGCACGCAGCAGGTCCAGCCGATCCGCGCGCGCTTCGAGGTGGGCCTCGCCGAGAGCCCGGGCCCTGCGTGGCTCTGCGTCGGCTTCACCATGTACACCACCATCGACCCTGCAAAACCGACGGCGGAGACGGCGTGGGGCATCGCCCAGAACGGCGTCTACAAGGCGCACACGCTCCCTCAGCCGATGGTGGGGCACTACGCGCTGCCGAACCCGCATCCGGAGAAGACGATCCGGAGCCTGACGATCCGGGTCTTCCACGCCTCGCCGCTCATCGTGGCCGGGCTGACGTTGTTCCGCGGGACGTCGCACCCGCTCCGCCATCTCCCGCGGCGGATGTACCGCGTCGCGACGCCGGACGGCGCGCCTGCCCAGATCGAGGAGGCGAAGGTCGATCTCGGCAGCGTGGCGCGGATCGAGCGGACGACTGGTGCCTGCGGCGACGCGTGGCTTGCCGCGCCGTTCTACGGCGTCTGGGGGAAGCGTCCCGATGATGGCGCGGAGGACCTGCTCGAGCTCTACGGCGCGGAGGACGCGACGGTGCGCGTGAAGCTTAAGGGGAAGGACGAGGCGCTGGCGTTCCGCCTCGGCGACGCGTTCCGCGCCGGATCGAGCACGAGCGGTGGTGCGCGGCTGGAGGTGCTCGGCCGCGACCGGCAATGGATGGAGGTGCGCGTCATCGACGGCTCGACCGCCAAGCCGACGCCGGTCAGGCTCCATCTCGCCGGCCCGCGCGGCGAGTACATCGCGCCGTACGGCCACCACGAGCAGATCAACGCGAACTGGTTCGAGGACTACGGCGCCGACGTGCGGGTCGGGACGCGCAGCTACGCCTACGTCCTCGGCGAGTTCACCACCGATCTGCCGGTGGGCGATCTCTACGTGGAGATGATCAAGGGCTTCGAGTACGAGCCGGTCCGGCAGAAGGTGACGATCCGCCCTGGGCAGAAGACGCTCGAACTCGCCATCAACCGATGGAAGGATTGGCGCGCCGCCGGCTGGGTGACCGCCGACACGCACGTCCACTTCATCAGCCCGCAGACGGCGTGGCTGGAGGCGCAGGCCGAGGGCGTGAACGTCGTCAACCTGCTGGCCTCGCAGTGGGGACGGCTCTTCACGAACGTCGGCGACTACAGCGGCCGCGTCGGCGTCGTCCAGGACGACACGATCGTCTACGTCGGCACCGAGAACCGCAACCACATGCTCGGCCACATGTCGATGCTCGGCACGAAGGGCATGCCGGTCTATCCCATGTGCTGCGGCGGCCCGACCGAATCGTGGGTGGCCGATCCGGACTTCCGCGCCCTCGCCGAGTGGGCCCTCGAGAACCGGCGCAAGGGCGGCGTCGTCATCCGGCCGCACTTCCCCTACTGCGGCTTCACCGAGGACCCGGTCTCCATCCTTATGGGCCTCGTGGACGCGCTCGAGATCGGCGGGCACACGGGCAAGGACTTCGCCACGCAGGAGTGGTACCGCTACCTCAACTGCGGCTACCGGGTCGCGGTCGTCGGCGGCACCGACAAGATGGGGGCGTACGCGCCGCTCGGCTGGCTGCGGACGTACGCGAGGCTCGACCCGAACCATCCGTTCACGTACGACGCGTGGGGCGACGCGGTCCGCGCCGGGCGCACGATCTCCACGACCGGGCCGCTCATGGACCTCGTCGTCGACGGCAAGTCGATCGGAGACAGCATCTCCCTGCCCGCGTCCGGAGGCACGCTGGAGGTGCTCGCGACGGCGGAAAGCTGGCAACCGCTCGGTCGGATCGAGCTGGTCGTGAACGGCCAGGTCGTCGCCGCCGCGGACGCGCCGAAGGACGGCGCGCGTCGGCTGGAGGTCCGGCAGAAGGTGACGGTGAGCCGGAGCGGTTGGATCGCCGCGCGCGCGATGGGCCTTGCCGGATCGCCGGGCTACGTCACCGCGCACACCTCGCCTGTCTACGTCACCTGCGGCACCGATCGGCCCTTCGACGGTCCCGCGATGGAGCACATGCTCGGCCTCGTCGAGGGCGGCATCGAGTACATCGACACGCTCGCGACCAATTTCGACGAGGACTCGCGCCGGCGGATGGTGAAGCTGTTCGACGAGGCGCGGCGCGAGCTCCGGGGTCGCCTCCTCGTCGAGGGCGGCCATTCGCACGCCGAGGGGCCGTACCTCCTGCGGGAGCCGTAGGCGCGCATCCGATGCGGCGTCAGCTCGCAGCGCGGGATCGACGGCAGATCGGCACATGCCGGACGAACAAAGGGGCGGGTCCGTTGACCCGTCCCTTTGTCGCGGTGGGGGAATCGGCACCCGTCCGCGTCAGTCGACGCCTTCCAGCCGATCGAGGAGATCCTTCGGCGAGACGTAGCCGAGGATGCGGAGGTCCCTGAGTTCCTGCCCGCGGCTGTCGATGATGATCGCCGTCGGCAGCCCGACGATGTGGTAGCGCCGCGCGATCTCCTGCGTCGCCGGCGTGGACGCGGTGAGGTCGAGCTTGACGGCGATGAACCGCTCGAGGCGGGCCCGTACGGCTGGGTGACTGTACGTCTCCCGATCGAGGTCCTTGCAGACGACGCACCAGTCGGCGTACCCGTCGATGAGGACGGGCTTGCCCTCGGCGCGCGCCCGCGCGAGGGCAGCATCGACGTCGTAGACCCACGCCGGCCGCGGGAACGACTCGCCGGCGTCGCTCGGGACGACGGCCCGGGATAGCGTGCTCGCCGTGCCGATCATGCCGAAGAGACCCGCGACGACCATCGCCACGCCGACCGACTTCCGCAGCCGCTCATGCCATGCCGGCGACGGCTGGACGTTCCCTTCCGCGTCGAGGCCCGGCACGAACCGCAGGTGTACCGCGCCGAGCACGAGCCCGACGACGACGAGCGCGGCCGATACGAGCGCCGCGGTCGACCCCGGACGCACGAGCGCGGCGAGCGGCGGGATCACCCCCTTGAGGATGTAGAGCGCCGCCGTCGCCATGATGATGCCGAAGACGCTCTCGGTCCTCTCGAGCCACGGGCCCGAGGGCGGGACGATCCGCGCGGAGAACGTGCCGATGACGATGAAGAGGAGCCCCATCCCGAGCGCGAAGATGAACATCGCCGCGAAGCCGAATGCGAGGTCCGCCGTGGTCGCGACGTAGGCGAGCGCGGCGCCGAGGACCGGTCCCGTGCACGGCGCGGCGATGATGCCGGCGACGAGCCCGGCGAGGAACGCGCCCGGGTAGCCGACGCCGCCCACCGACGCCAGGCGCGCTTGGAGCGACGGCGACAGTCGTATCTTGAACGCGCCGAACATCGACGCGGCGAACGTGAGGAACACGATCGCCACAACGCCGATCACCGCGGGGTTGCTCATGACCGAGCCGAACACCGCGCCCGTGGCTGCCGCGCTCACGCCGAGGGCGCTGTACATCGTCGCCATGCCGAGGACGAAGACGACCGAGAGCGCAAACCCGCGGAGCGGGGCTGCGCGCGACGCGCCGAAGAAGCTCACCGTGATCGGGATCAGCGGGTAGACGCACGGCGTGAAGCTCGTGAGCACGCCGCCGACGAACATGAGCGCGAGCGCGAGCAGCAGCCCTTGTCTCGCGAGCACGCGGCCGAGGTCGAATCTACTCGACCCGGCGTGGGTCAGGCCGAACGTACTCGACCCGGCATGCGCCGGGTCGAGTAACACAAACCCCCTGCCTGGGCCGGTCGGCCCACGGGCCACCGCGAGCGTGACCGTGCGCTCCTCCGTCATCGGGAAGAAGCACATCGTCTCCGAGCAGCCCTGCGTGGCGAGGGTCACGTTCACCTCCGCCTGCTCCCCGGCGAAGGACTGGGCGACCACGAGCGGCAGGCGGAACGAGGCCCTGCCGACGTACGTCGCCATCTCTCGCTCTTCGAACCGGTCGAACGCCCTCCGCGGCGCCGGCGCGACCAGCGCGCCGACCGTCACTCCCGTCGGCGGCGCAACCGTCACGCGCGTCCGCTCCGCGTAGACATGGTGCCCGGGCGCGATCTCGAGCGTCGCCGCGACCCAGAGTGTCTCGCCGGGAGCGACTGTGGCGGTCGTCGTCGCGAGCGTCCAGCGGAAGAGCATTTGCGGATCGGCCGTCTGCGCCCGCGCAGGCGCGACAAGCACCGCGGCGGCAAGGGTCGTTGCGGCAACCATCGCCGCGCCACGGCGGGCGAGGATACAGGGCACCGTCATGCGACTACCTCCCCTTCCAATGGCGTCGCGCGCTGCGCCGTTGCAGCAGCCTCCTCGACGCTAGCGACGAGGTCGTACGAACCCGCGACGACGGGCACGCGGACCCGATCCTCGAACGCGGCGATGCTCATGTCGTCGAGGAATAGCCCGTCGTCGTTGAGCACGTTCGGCGGCAGCAGCACGACGTCTCCTCTGCCGTCTCCGTCGGCCCATGCGCGTTCGAGCGCCTCGGCGATGTCGCCACCGGAGAGGAGCCCGCTCACCGTCACGCCATGGCCGTACCGCTCGTTGAGGACGACGTGCGGGCGGATTGTGATGCCCGGGAAATCCCGGTTCAGCCGGTCCACCATCGGCAGGATGAAGGTCGCCGCGAGCGCCCCCGTCACGAGGTCGATGCACAGGTTGCGCGCCTGGGGCTGGGATAGCCCCGGGCGTGCAACTCGGGGAAGGCTGCGCCGCGCAGCCCGAGGAAGGCTGCGGCGGAAGGCGTCGAGGAACCGGCGCACCATGCCGACGCCGTTGCCCACCTGCGGGAATCCCTCGTAGAAGCGCTTCGACGGGACGCGGGCGCCTGCGACGAGGGTGAACTCGTCGGACAGGTACACGAACCGCTCGCCGATCTCCGCGAGGAACCGTCGCTGTCGCCTCCGCTGCCAGGCGACGAGGGCCTTCGCCTCGTCGGGCAGGAACCGCCGGAGCGCCGGCAGCCTCTCGCGATGGCGCGTCAGACCCACTGGCACGACGGCGACGGAGCTCACCCAGGGATGGAGCGCCCGCAGGTCGTCCACGGTACGGTCGAGGTGCGCACTGTCGTTGATCCCCGGCACGAGAACGACCTGCGCGTGCATGAGGATCCTTCCCTCCGCGAGGCGCCGCATGATCGGCAGGATGTCCGGCGCGCGCGGGTTGCCGAGGAGCATCCGCCTCAGGGCCGGCTCCGTCGCGTGGACGGAGACGTACATCGGCGAGAGGCGCTGCTCGATGATGCGGTCCAGGTCCTCCGGCGGCGTGTTCGTGAGGGTCACGTAGTTGCCATGGAGGAACGACAGGCGGAAGTCCTCGTCCTTGAGCCGCAGGGCCTTGCGCACCTTCGGCGGGTTCTGATCGACGAAGCAGAAGATGCACCGGTTGTTGCACGTCCGGAAGCGCGAGGCGACCAGCTCCACGCCCAACGCGTCGTCGAAGTCCTTCTCCACGTCGAAGAAGAGCCTCGTGCCGCCGCGGTCGACCTCGATGGCGAGGGCCTCGTCGGCGACGAGGTACCGCCATTCGAGCGGGTCGCGCACGACGTGGCCGTTCACCGTCACGACGCGATCGCCGGGCTCGAGGCCGATCTCGGCGCCGGTGCCGCCCTGCTCCAGGCGGTCTATGGCGAGGGACATGCGTTCCTTTCGATGTCGATTGTCGCTCGCACTGGTCGCACCGGTTGAACGCCCGAGCGGCCCAGCGTATCCCGACGCTACACCCCCAATGATCGCACCGGCAGCCGCGGCAGGCAAATCGCGTCGCGTGTGCCGTTGACGATCCAGGGAGACCGCGGTATATTAGCTTTGATGGACGACTTGACCGTAGCGCAGAGAAGCGTGCCGTCGAGATGATCGTGCCGACTATACCCGTCGCAGCGGTGGGCATATGCCCGCCGGGCCGTTGAAGGCCCGGCGGGCTTTTTTTTGCATGGAGAGCCGCATGGTAGACACGGATGAGGCCAACGCCATCGTCATCATGGATGCGGACCAGATGGCGCGCGTGCTCCGGCGCATGGCGCACGAGGTGGTGGAGCGGCATGGCGGAGACGCGGGGAAGCTCGCCATCGTGGGCATCCGCACGCGCGGCTCGCCGCTCGCGGCGCGGCTGGTCGACCTGATTGAACAGGTCGAGGGCGAGCGGCCGGCGGTCGGCGCTGTGGACGTGACCTTCTACCGCGACGACTTCCGCACGCGGGCGAAGTCGCCGGAGGAGTTCACGGAGCTGCCGTTCTCGGTGGACGACCTCAACGTCGTCCTCGTCGACGACGTCTTCTACACCGGGCGCACCGTCCGCGCCGCCATCGACGCGGTGATGGACTTCGGGCGGCCGAAGACGATCCAGCTTGCCGTGCTCATCGACCGCGACCATCGCGAGCTGCCGCTCAAGGCCGACTACGTCGGCAAGGAGGTGCTGACGCTCACGTCCGATCTGATCCGCGTCCGGGTGAAGGAAATCGACGGGGAAGACCGTGTGCTCCTGATTCGCAGGCCGGAGACGCCATGAGACGATGGCACAGACGACACCTGCTGGGCATGGTGGATCTCAGCGGGGAGGAAATCACGCAGATCCTCGACGTGGCGGACCAGTTCGCGGGCGTGCTCGATCGGCCGATCCGCTCCGTGCCGACGCTGCGCGGCTGGACCGTGGTGAACCTCTTCTTCGAGTCGAGCACGCGCACGCGCGTCTCGTTCGAGCTCGCCGAGAAACGCCTCGGGGCGGACACGATCAGCTTCAGCGCCTCGGCGTCGAGCGTGAACAAGGGCGAGACGCTGCGCGACACGGCGCGGAACATCGAGGCGATGCGGGTCGATTCGGTGGTCATCCGGCACGGCTCGGTCGGCGCGCCGCACTTCCTCACGCAGCACATCTCCAGCGCGATCATCAACGCTGGCGACGGCACGCACGAGCACCCCACGCAGGCGCTCCTCGACCTCATGACGATCCGCCGCCACTTCGGCCGCATCGCCGGGCTGCGCGTCTCCATCATCGGCGACGTCCTCCACAGCCGCGTCGCGCGGTCGGACATGTGGGGCCTGAAAACGATGGGCGCCGAGGTGACGCTGTGCGGCCCGGCGACGCTCCTGCCGAAGCACACCGAGAGCTTCCCCGCGCGCGTCACGACCAACCTCGACGCGGCGCTCGACGGCGCGGACGTCGTCTACGCCCTCCGCATCCAGCGCGAGCGGCAAGAGCTCGGCCTGTTCCCGACGATCCGTGAGTACACGAGGCTCTACGGGATCACCGCCGAGCGGCTCGATCGGACTGCGCCGGAGGCGGTCGTCATGCATCCCGGCCCGATCAACCGCGGGTGGGAGCTCAGCGACGACGTCGCCGATGGGCCGCGCTCGCTCATCCTCGAGCAGGTCACCTACGGCGTGGCGGTCCGCATGGCGGCGCTCTACCTCACCGCCGGGCGCGACCCGACGAGCCTCAACCTCGCCCCGAGATGACGCGGCAGGAACCACTCGATACCGCAGAGGATCGCATGGAGACGCTCATCCTGAGAGGTGGTCGCGTGCTCGACCCGACGCAGGGGCTCGACGGCCCGGCCGATCTCGTGCTCGCCGACGGGGCCGTGGCGGAGATTCTCTCCCCCGGCCGGGCGGCCGCAGGCCGCCAGGTCGACGTGACCGGCCTCCTCGTCTGCCCGGGCTTCATCGACATCCACGTGCACCTGCGCGACCCGGGCTTCGAGTACAAGGAGACGATCGAGTCGGGCGCGCTCGCCGCGGTGGCCGGCGGCATCACGTCGGTCGTCGCGATGCCGAACACCGATCCGCCGCCCGACAACGCCGAGGCGGTCCGCGGCTTCTACGATCGCGCCCGGCGGGCGGCATGTCGCGTCACTACGCTCGGCACGATCACCGTCGGCAGGAAGGGCGAGACGTTGAGCGAGATGGGCGACCTCGTCGAGGCCGGCGTGGTCGGCTTCTCCGACGACGGCAGCCCGGTGCGCAACTCGCGCGTGCTCCTCAACGCGATGGAGTATGCGCGGCCCTTCGGCAAGCCGATCGTGTCGCACTGCGAGGACGCCGATCTCGCCGCGGGCGGGCATATGAACGAGGGCGTCGTCTCGGCGGAGCTCGGCATCCGCGGCATCCCGGCCATCGCCGAATCGCTCGACGTCGAGCGGAACATCGCCCTCGCTCACTATGCTGGCGCGCACCTGCACGTGTGCCACGTCTCCGCCGCGGCGAGCGTCGAGGTCATCCGCCGCGGCAGGGTACTCCCCGGCGGCAGGATCACGTGCGAGACCGCCCCACACTACCTCGCGCTGGCCGACGAGGCGGTCCGCTCCTTCGACACGCACGTGAAGATGAACCCGCCGCTCAGGACGAAGGCCGATCAGGACGCGCTCAAGGAGGCGCTCCGCGACGGCACCATCGACGCCATCGCCACCGATCACGCGCCGCACGCGCCGGAGGAGAAGGCCGTCGAGTTCGACCAGGCCCCGTTCGGCATCATCGGCCTCGAAACCTCGATCGGCGTCGTGTGGACGGAGCTCGTCGCGCCGAGCGTGCTCACGCCGATCCAGGTCGTCGAGAAGATGTCGGCCAACCCGGCGCGCATCCACGGGCTTCCCGGCGGCACGCTCGCGCCCGGCTCGCCCGCCGACGTCACCGTCATCGACCCGGCGCGGCGGTGGATCGTGCCGGAGCGCTTCCGGTCGAAATCGCGCAACAGCCCGTTCGTCGGCCGCGGGCTCGTCGGCAAGGCAGTGCTCACCATCGTCGCCGGCGAGGTACGGTACGACGAGGACGGACGCGCTGGATGAGGAAGCGGGAGTTGTACCAGAGGCAGGTGTCACAATGACGGTGGAGCATAGTTCGAGCGCACATGCCGATGTACTCGATGCCGCGGACGCACTGCGCCTCCACGCGTGCCGATGGCTAGATGATGCCAGGCGCACGGAGATGGGGCAGTTCCTTACCCCAGCTCCCATCGCGCGGTTCATGGCGTCCATGTTCCGTGAGCCGAGTGGGCCGGTGCGCCTGCTCGATCCGGGCGCCGGTGTCGGCTCGTTGACGGCTGCGTACGTCTCCGAAGCATGCGCAAGGCGGATCACGCCTTCAGAGATCTCCGTCACAGCGTACGAGATCGACCCGTTCCTCGTGCCATATCTCGGACGCACGCTTGAAATGTGCCGTGCCCACTGCAATGCCGCGGGTCTACCATTCGCCTATGAGGTGCTGCAAGCGGACTTCATCGAAGCAGCTACGACCGTTCTGCAAGATGACCTGTTCTCTCAGCCGCGTCCGCGGTTCACTGCCGCCATTCTGAACCCGCCGTACGGCAAGATCAACAGCAACTCCCCAACACGAAGGCTTCTGCGCTCTGTCGGGATCGAGACGACCAACCTGTACACGGCTTTCCTAGCTCTCGCCGTTCGACTGCTAGAGGATGGCGGCGAACTGGTTTCCATCACCCCGCGCAGTTTCTGCAACGGACCCTACTTCAGACCCTTTCGCCGGCTGCTGCTGGAATCGGCGGCGTTGCACCGGATTCACGTGTTCGAGTCACGCGACGTTGCCTTCAGGGATGACGAGGTCTTGCAGGAGAACGTCATCCTGTATGCGGAGAAGACGAAGACGAGGCCGTCCGTGGTGGTAGTGTCGTCGAGCACGAGCCCGTCTGGAGTCGATGCCACGGTGCGAACGGTGGGGTACGAGCAGGTCGTGAAACCGAGCGATCCTGAGTCGTTCATCCATGTGGCGCCGGAAGAGAACGGCCACGAGATCGCAGACAGAATGGCTCGCCAGCCGTTCTCACTGGCGGATCTCGGGCTCACCGTGTCGACAGGTCGGGTGGTCGACTTCCGGGCCAAGGAGTTCCTCAGGGCCGAGCCAGAGCACGATACGGCGCCGCTCATCTACCCGTTCAACTTCCATCACGGGTACATCCAGTGGCCCCTGCGACACAACAAGAAGCCGGTTGCGCTACTTGTGGGCGCGGCGACGATGGATCTGCTTGTTCCATCGGAGGTGTACGTCCTCGTCAAGCGGTTCACGGCGAAGGAGGAACGGAGGCGCGTCGTCGCAGCGGTTCATGATCCCGCCCGGATCGGGGCGTCGCTCACCGGGTTCGAGAACCACCTCAACTACTTCCACCGCGCCGGGCGGGGGATTGCGGTGAGCCTGGCGAAGGGTCTCATGCTTTATCTGAACTCCACGTTCGTGGATTCGTATTTCCGCCAGTTCAGTGGTCACACTCAGGTGAATGCCACGGATCTGAGGAGCCTGAAGTACCCGACGCGACACGTGCTCGAGCGACTTGGTTCCCGGATGACGGACGTACTGCCCGGCCAGCAGGAGGTCGATCGCTGGGTGGAGGAGGAACTGCGCTGAATGCCTGACCAAGGGGAGGCGACCCGGAGGCGCATCGACGAAGCAACGGCCGTGTTGGCGGCTCTTGGGCTCCCGCCGAGGCAGTGCGGCGAACGTTCAGCACTTACGTTGCTGGCGCTGCTGGGCCTCAAGCCGGAGATACCGTGGAGCAGGGCGACCGCTCCTCTCTGCGGCATCACGCCGATGATGGATTACTTCTCCCGGCACTACGGCAAGACGTACGCGCCGAATACCAGAGAGACGGTCAGAAGACAGAGTGTGCATCAGTTCCTACAGGCCGGAATCGTCCTTCAGAACCCCGACGATCCGCTGCGCCCGACGAACAGCGGGAGAACCGTCTACCAGATTGGGCCGAGCGTGCTGCGGCTCCTCCGTACGTACGGCACGAAGAAGTGGGAGGGCGCGCTGCGAAAGCATCTGAAGGTCGCCCAGACGCTGACGGAGCGCTACGCAAGCAAACGGCAACGGAGGCAGATTCCTCTGAAGGTGTCCGCCGGCGTTGATCTCCATCTGTCGCCAGGGAAACACAGCCAGCTCATCAGGGACATCCTCACGAAGTTCCTTCCGCAGTTCACGCCCGGTGCGACCATCCTCTACGTAGGGGACACCGGGGCCAAGATGGCGTACGTCGACACCGACATGTTCGCCAAGCTCGGGATCACTGTTGAGGAGCATGGCAAACTGCCGGACATGGTTGCATACGACCCCGGGAAGCGGTGGCTGCTGCTCATCGAAGCCGTCACAAGCCACGGGCCTGTTGACCCCAAGCGACACGTGGAACTGAGGGACTTGTTCAAGGGCGTTACCACGGACCTCGTATTCGTCACGGCCTTCCCGGACCGGAGGACCCTCCGCAGGTACATTGGTGACATATCATGGGAAACCGAGGTGTGGCTATCGGAGAACCCGACACACCTGATACACTTCGACGGGGAGCGATTCCTCGGCCCGTACCAGAGCACCAACCAGGACGCTCCCGCCTCCGGGAGCGCTCCGGCGCCGTGACCCTCTCCCCCCATCCGATCGTACCCTGGACGGCCGACGAGGTCGCCAAGACGCTCCGCGCGTACGGCCTCGGGGAGCCTATCGACATCCAGGCCGAGGACGGATGGGATTGCGGCCGCGCCCGGTGCCGGGTTCGAACGGCGTCCGGCGAGTGGTTCGTCAAGAAGCATCACCCGGCGGTCGTACGGCGCGAGGCGCACGCGGTCGTCGCGGCGTTCCGCGCGCGGGGCGGGCTCGCGCCAGAGGTAATGGCGCTGCCCGACGGCGCCACCTGGTACGATGCGCCGGGCGGCGACGTCGTCGAGGTGCAGCGGCTCGTCCCCGGCATGGCGCCGGGGGTCGCGTCGGACGAAGTGGCCCTTGCGGCGATGGCACAGGTGGCGATCCTCCACGGGCTCTCGGTCGATCTCGTCCCGCGCGGGCTCCGCGGATGGTACGACCTCGCCGAGTACGTGGCGGTCGGCACGAAGGTGGTCGAGCGGTTCCGCGCGGTCGGTCTCCCGACGGACGAGATCGCGGCGCTCGTCGCGGAGGAGGCGGCCGGAATCCCGTGGGCGGGCGACGATGCTCTGATCCACGGCGATCTCTGGCGCTGCAACTGGGTTGCCGACGAAGGCCGCATCGCCGCACTCACGGACTTCGACTATGTCCATCGTAGCGGTCGGCTCGACGACGTGTGCGACGTGATCCTCGCGTTCTGCTCGGAGCGCGACACGGCGTATGGCGCGCTGCCGTTCATCGCGCCGCCGGCCGTCGTGGCAGGGCCGCGCGCGGCTGCGATGCTCGCGGCGTACGAGCGGGCGCGCGGGCCGCTCTCGCCCCAGGAGCGGGCGGCGCTGCCGGCCGTGCTCCGCTCGCAGTGGTTCCGCCATCGCATCGGGGTGCTCGACGACGCACGCGATGAACGGGAGTTCCATGAGTTCCGAGCGGCCGCCGAGCGACTGCTCATGGCCCGCCGGGTCGTCGAGGGGATCTGCGCGGCGATCCGGTGAGCGTGCGAGCGCGAAGCCTGCAGGTGCGGATCGACGGGGAACTTTCGCCGGCGGTGCGAGGTCGAATGCACTGATCGACCGAATTCGTTGAAAATGCGTCACTTCCCTGGGCCTGGCGATCAGATCGAGGGCCGGGGTCAACTCGATGACGAAGGCGCGCGAAACGCGATGACGCGGGAACCTGCGTACCTTGCGCTCGAAGACGGCACGATCCTCGAAGGCCGGTCGTTCGCCGCATCCGGCACGCGGGTCGGCGAGGTCGTGTTCAACACGTCGATGACCGGCTACCAGGAGATCCTCACCGACCCGTCGTATGCCGAGCAGATCGTGGCGATGACGTATCCGCTCATCGGCAACTACGGGGTCAACACCGACGACGTGGAGGCGCCGCATCCGTGGGTGAACGGGTTCGCGGTGAAGGAATACTGTCCGACGCCGAGCAACTGGCGCATGGAGAAGCCGCTCCACGAGTGGCTCGCCGCGAGCGGGATCATCGGCATCGAGGGGATCGACACGCGGGCGCTCACGAAGCGGCTCCGCACGCGCGGGTCGCTCCGCGGCTGCCTGGGCACGGGCGACGCGAAGCCGGACGACCTGGTCGATCGCGCGCGCGCCTGGCCCGGCATGGCAGGGCTCGATTGCGTGCCCATCGTCACGCGGCGGGCGGTCACCCAATGGGAGAGGAACGTCTTCGACGTGCGGACAGGCCGCGAGCTGCCGCCGCCCGAGCCGAGGTACCACGTCGTCGCCGTCGACTACGGCTGCAAGGAGAACATCCTTCGGCTGCTCGTCGAGCACGGCTGCCGCGTGACGCTCGTGCCCGGCATGACGACGGCCGACGAGATCCTCGCGTACCAGCCCGACGGCATCTTCCTCTCGAACGGCCCGGGCGACCCGGAGGCGGTGACGTACGCGATCCGCGAGGTCCGCAACCTCATGGCCGAGAGCGAGCGGAGTGGGCTGCCGATCTTCGGCATCTGCCTCGGCCAGCAGCTCATGGCGTGGGCGTTCGGCGGACGAACGTTCAAGCTCAAGTTCGGCCACCGCGGCGCCAATCAGCCCGTGAAGGACCTCTTTACCGGCAAGGTGGAGATCACGTCGCAGAACCACGGCTTCGCCGCCGACCCGGACTCGCTCCCGCCGGAGGTCGAGGTGACGCACGTCAACCTCAACGACGGGACGGTGGAGGGTCTGCGGCACCGGGAGCTCCCCATCTTCGGCGTGCAGTACCATCCCGAGGCGTCGCCGGGGCCGCACGACGCGCGGTATCTCTTCGACCGGTTCACCGACCTGATGGAGCGTCGCAGCGGCGTCGCCGAGCGAAGCCGTGCGGCGCACTCTTGACACGTTTGTGCCCATTCCGTTAATTTCATCAGTCTGTCCGCAGGCATCATGTCCTCCCCATGCAGCAGGTCATCCGGGCACTTGGCGAGGGGAGTCGCATCTTCGGAGTCACAGATGGCAACGTATGGACGGGGCACGTATACGGTAAGTGGGAAGGACATCGAGCCGACGTGGTACATCGTGGACGCCGAAGGCCAGGTCCTTGGTCGGCTGGCGAGCAGCGTGGCGAAGGTGCTGCGCGGCAAGCATCGGCCGACGTTCTCGCCGCACCTGGACCTGGGCGACCGCGTGATCGTGCTGAACGCGGCGAAGATCCGGCTGACGGGCGACAAGCTGGAGCAGAAGACGTACTTCCACCACTCCCAGTATCCGGGCGGGGCGAAGTACGTGCCGCTGAAGACGCTCATGGAGCGGGACCCGGCCGAGGTGATCAGGATGGCGGTGTGGGGGATGCTCCCGAAGGGCGCGCTCGGGCGGGCGCTGGTGAACAAGCTCCGGATCTACGCGGGCACGGAGCACCCTCACGGCGCACAGAACCCACAACCGCTGCCCGCGAAGCTGTGACGGTACATCGGGCTTGCCCGGTCTGCGATCGGGTTGGTCGAGCTGGTCTCATCGGGCTTGCCCGGTCTACGACAGTGCTGGTCGAGCTCACGTCATCGGGCCGCCGATAGGCCCGGGAGGATGGTTCGGTTCATGGAAGGTTCCGTGTACTTCGCGGTCGGCCGTCGGAAGGAAGCCGCGGCGGCGGTGCGCATCAAGCCCGGGACGGGGCAGATCGTCATCAACGGGAAGCCGGCGGGCAACTACCTTGCGCGGCCGACGCTGCTGATGCAGGTGGAGCAGCCGCTCAAGCTGACCGAGACGCTCGGCACGGTGGACATCACCGCCAACTGCAAGGGTGGCGGCCTGAGCGGCCAGGCCGGCGCGCTTCGCCTCGGGATCGCCCGCGCGCTGATCGGGATGAACCCCGACTTGCGGGCCATCCTGAAGGCCGCCGGGCTCCTCACGCGCGACCCGAGGATGGTCGAGCGGAAGAAGTACGGCCAGCCGGGCGCTCGGAAGCAGTTCCAGTTCTCGAAGCGTTGATACACTGATCCCGCAGGGATCGCAACGATCCTGCAGGGATCGCAGCGCACCAACTTCACACATGGGCGCTTCCCCGACGTCGTCCCGCCGCATCCGGCGGCGGGCAGTTCGGATCACGGAAACCCGTGGAGGGTAACGACTCTCAGGAGGGGCGATTTGGCACGTGTCACGATGAAGGATCTCCTCGAAGCCGGCGTCCATTTCGGTCACCAGACCCGTCGTTGGGACCCCAAGATGAAGCGCTTCATCTTCATGGAGCGCAATGGCATCCATATCCTCGACCTCAACAAGACCATCTCCCAACTCGAAAAAGCCTCCAAAGCCCTCTCCGAGATCGCATCTTCCGGCCGGCCGGTGCTCTTCGTCGGCACGAAGAAGCAGGTGCGCGACATCATCCGGGAGGAAGCGGAGCGCTGCGGCAGCTTCTACGTGGTGAGCCGCTGGCTCGGCGGCATGATGACGAACTACCAGACGATCCGCCAGAGCATCAAGCGGCTCGATGACCTCGACCGCATGGCGGAAGACGGCACGTTCGAGAAGCTGACGAAGAAGGAAGTGCTCCGGCTCCAGAAGGCGCGGGAGCGGCTTCAGGCCGAGCTCGGCGGCATCCGCAAGATGGGCCGCCTGCCCGGCGCGGTCGTCGTCGTCGACACGCGGAAAGAGGACATCGCCGTCGCCGAGGCGAACACGCTCCGCATCCCGATCTTCGCCGTCGTGGACACCAACTGCAACCCCGATGTGATCACGTATCCGATCCCCGGCAACGACGACGCGATCCGTTCGGTGCGTCTGATCGTGCATGCTCTGACGGACGCCGTGCTGGAGAGCATGGGGGGCCGGCAGGAGCAAGCCGCGGAGGTAGGTCGCGAGGAACGCGTCGGCGAGGAGGCACCCTCCGCCGGAGTGCCCGGCCCGGCGACGGCCGAGGCGACCTGACCCCCTCTCGGGCGGGCTGCGATCACACCGATACAGGACTCTCTCGCGTGAGGAAGCGATGAACGTTTCTGCGTCACAGGTCAAGGAACTGCGTGAGAAGACCGGCGCCGGCATGATGGACTGCAAGCGGGCGTTGGCCGAGTCGGATGGAGACGTGGAGAAGGCCGTGGACGTCCTGCGGAAGCAGGGCGTGGTGAAGTCCGCGAAGCTCGGCAGTCGGGTCGTCAGCCAGGGCGCCGTGTTCGCCTACGTGCACCCTGGCAGCCAGATCGGCGTCCTCGTCGAAGTCGATTGCGAGACGGACTTCGTCGCGCGGACCGCCGACTTCCAGGCGCTCGGCAAGAACCTCGCCATGCAGGTCGCCGCCGCCTCTCCGGTCTACGTGAGCCGCGAGGACGTGCCGGCGGACCTCGTCGAACGGGAGCGCGAGGTGCTGCGGTCGCAGGCGAAGGCCGAAGGGAAACCCGACCGCATCATCGAGAAGATGGTCGAGGGGCGCCTCGACAAGTTCTACCAGGAGCAGTGCCTCCTCGACCAGCCGTACATCCGCGACGACGCGAGGAAGGTGAAGGACCTGGTGACCGATGCCATGGCGAAGATCGGCGAGAACGTCGTCGTCCGGCGGTTCGCCCGGTTCCAGATCGGCACGAAGTAGGGAGCGCGCGATGGCCGCGTACCGCCGGATCGTCCTGAAGCTCTCGGGCGAGGCCCTCATGGGCTCGCAAACCTTCGGCATCGATCCGGACGAAGTCGAGCGGATCTCCGGCGAGGTGCACGAGGTCCGCCGGAAGGGGATCGAGATCGCGCTCGTCATCGGTGGGGGCAACATCTTCCGCGGGCGTGAGCTCGTGCGGCGCCTTGGCATCGAGGCGGCAACCGCGGATCACATGGGGATGCTCGCGACGGTCATCAACTGCCTGGCGATGCAGGCGGCGCTCGAGAAGCTCGGCGCGGAGACGCGCGTGCAGACGGCGATCCCGATGACCCTCGTCGCCGAGCCGTACATCCGCCGACGGGCCACTCACCACCTCGAGGAAGGGCGCATCGTCATCTTCGGCGCCGGCACCGGCAATCCCTTCTTCACCACCGACACGGCCGCCGCGCTCCGCGGCATCGAGATCGGCGCCGACGTGATTCTCAAGGGCACGAAGGTGGACGGCGTCTACGACGACGACCCCGCCACGAACCCGAGCGCCCGGCGGTTCGACAGCCTCACCTTCACCGAGGCGCTCCAGCGGGGCTACAAGGTCATGGACGCCACCGCCTTCAGCCTCTGCATGGATAACCACATGCCCATCGTCGTGTTCAACATGAAGCGGCCGGGCGAATTGCTGCGCGCCGCGTCCGGCGAGCCAGTGGGCACGCGGGTATCGTAGGGCTCCTTCGGTCCCAGGAGGGGGAAACATGCATATCCAGCACGAGGTCGTCCGCACCACGCGCTCCAAGATGCAGAAGTCCTTGGAGGCCACCACCCACGAGTTCAGCACAGTCCGTACCGGCAAGGCCAACCCGGCACTCCTCGATATCGTCCGCGTCGACTACTACGGGACGAAGACGCCCATCTCCCAGCTCGCGACCGTCACGGCGCCCGAGGGAAACCTCCTCGTCGTCCAGCCGTGGGATAAGGGCGCGCTCGGGGCCATCGACAAGGCCATCCGGCTCTCCGACCTGGGTCTGAACCCGGCGAACGACGGCAACGTCATCCGCCTGGCGATCCCGCCGCTCACCGAGGAGCGCCGCAAGGAGTTCGTCAAGGTCGTGCACAAGATGGCC
>Ga0315279_10004838_pt1 | contig 17864 bp, 13 predicted proteins | sample YL17G06_20_MG_FD_203694 | JGI IMG/M metagenome (GOLD analysis project Ga0315279, IMG submission 203694) | Sediment microbial communities from Yellowstone Lake, YNP, Wyoming, USA - YL17G06_20 | ecosystem: Environmental > Aquatic > Freshwater > Lake > Sediment | place: USA: Wyoming | collected... | reverse complement strand
ATAATATAAAACAGTCTTCGCAGTAGCGGAATATTGTCTGGAATATAGCTGTAAGCATTAATTCTGTTGAATTGCTTAGAACCAGCTTCAACTCGTGCAAAAAACAACCCATATGCAATTGTTTGGGCATAAATATCCGCAAAATACTCTGCCGTTAATGAGGGTAAGAGTTGGTTTCTGATGCTTTCATAAACCTGAACTAATTGGGGATTGCTATTCTCAAGCTCCACAACTACTCCATTGCTCAATTGCTTCGCTCTTTTTGCGAGTTCTGTTGCTAATTCCTTTGCTGTCGCAGATTCAGGAGCTACGTACGATAGAAAAGAGTCAAGTAATTTTTCGATATTAGAAGCATCAACTATTTTTGGAACTTTTCGAGAAAGCAATAACGAATTTTTGTTGGCTAATGTCGCTATAGAAACCTTCTTTCCGTTACGAAAAAGGAGAAACGTGAACAAGTCTGTAAGTATGAGGTTTGGATATGCCTGACGATAAGACGCAAGCTGCTTTGTTTTTTCAGTCTCCTCAAGATTATTTGGTATGTCTTTAACTTCAACGTGACCTATGATTCCGCTTTGACTTCTTAGAAGCATATCTGGCATGCCGCCTTCACTGCGCTTGGGCTGCACGATAACTTCGGAATCAATTCCTTTGGTGTTCGCATACTCTTCCAAAGATGCCTTCAGAGCATGATAATAACTTCCTTCGGTCGCTTTTCCAGAGAGGTAAATATCAGAAATGTCGCTGACGTATTTTTTCAGGGTATTTTGAAACAGATTCTTCTAGCGCCCCTTCTCTTCAGCGTTGCTCCCTTTAACCATCTTGTATCACTATTATTTTAGCAGCTTTTAAGCACTATCAATGCTGACATTAGACGTTCAAGCACTCTTGAGGACATCTTTTTTGAGATAGAGCTTTACCCCAACCAAGAAAAGGTTCAGACTGTGTCTTCCTTCAATTTAATGGCGAGTTCCCTTGCATACTCTTTTGTCCGCTCGATTTCGCCTTCTTTAAGCGGTCCCTTTTGCCCAAACACAGCGGCTTTCAGAACTGGCAACAGTTGGTTCATCTTCTTATCTATGAGCTTTGCAGCAATCTTTTCGGCTGCACTATATTCTTTCCTCTCAATGTTCTCAGGATTTTCAGTATCGAATGCGGCGAAAGGCTTGTTCACCCATTCCTCGGTCTTCACCTTGCCTAAAAAACCTCTGATTGCAAAGCTCATTGTGCCAAATCGGGTTGGAGAACCGAGAACCAGAAAATTGTAGTCTTTTGCGCTTAGCTTCTTTACGTTCTTCACGTCGAAGAGGTCAACTTCTATTCCAGACTCTTTCAGTGTCTCTGCAATGGTTTCCGCGATTGTCTTGGTGTTTCCGTAGGAGGTATCATAAACAACTATGCCCTTCATTCTCAAACCCTCCGCTTGAAGGTTAGTGTTTTTCTTCTCTTAACACTTGTTCCTCCAACCTGCGGTCCGTCATTGGTTGGTTGGGGTAAACTTTACCCCCTCTCTCTCACGCCCACTCATACTCACACTCAACCCCACTCACACACACTATCACACTATCACTATCACACACACTATAAGGGAGGATGTATACACGCACGAAAAGTACACAGGTATGCAACAGGGGTTCACCTGGTTTTTACCGGTATAAGGAGAAAAGGGAACCCCGGCAGCTCTTAAAACACACCGCACAAAAAAAGAATAAAGGAAGAAACACAGGCACGCACAGGCAGGGGAGGGGTTTGCTTCCGGGAATTCCTGAAGTTTCAGCTCAAAAACGTTTTTAAATGTAAACTCCAATATCTGAAAAGCATGAAATCAACCATGTTCGGTGTCTGCAAGTAGCGAGTGAACTTGAACCTGAAGGACGAGCCTGACATTCCAATAGTGTTTGCTGGCTTAACCCAACATGGGCATACGGGGATAAGCGTTCATAACTCCGATCTATGCAGTCAGTTTGTTGAATCGATGAGGCTGGTAGAGGACCTTTTCATAAGTCTTATACCCGCGTGTGCACCATTAAGTTTGGGGAAAGGAATGCCGTCGCTGGAAAGAGTTCTTCTGTTTGTAATGCTCACAGTCATTCTAGCAAGCCTCTTTGTGCCAGCACTTGATTCAGCAATTACGGAGAGTGGCAAGAATGAGAATCTGCAGAACAGCAAGACTGAGCTCAAAGCACACTCGGCGCTTTCTGGCGCTCCATTAGGTTTATTGGAATCGGCAACAACTCCGATAGTTCAGTGGAACGCAACGTATGGAGGAACAGGCCAAGACGACGCTTTTGCTTTCGTTCAGACAAGTGATGGCGGGTATGCACTAGCAGGGCGCACGCTCGGCGATGTTTACTTGGTCAAGACTGATGCAGGCGGAAAAATGCAATGGGAAAAGACCTATGGAGGTCAATATGGCGATGAGGGCTTTTCCATTGTGCAAACAAGCGATGGCGGATTTGCTGTGGCTGGCCGCAGCCATTCTTTCAATCCATATGGCAGAAGCGATATGTACTTGGTCAAGACTGATAAGATGGGCAATTTTCAGTGGAACAAAACCTACGGAGAATTATGGACATATGAAGGAGCAAGCAGCATGGTTCAAACCGGCGATGAGGGATTTGTGCTTGCTGGCCACTCATACCCTGGTATTGGAGACCAGGACATTTACTTGGTGAAAACTGACTCGAACGGTGGAATGCAGTGGAACAAGACTTATGCAGGGACAGGTGCAGACACCTATCAAGTGCACTCTGTTGTTCAAACTGGCGATGGAGGATATGCGGTAGCAGGTTCTTGCTATGACCACTCAACCGAAGATACTTTGGCATTTCTGATCAAGACTGATTCTGTTGGTGAAATAACATGGAGCCAGTCGTATGGGGCTCGTAACTGCCAAGCCTTTTCCATGGTTCAGACCGGTGATGGAGGATACGCGCTGGCCGGTATGAACTTCACCTATGGTGCGGCATCCAATTACGGCGATGCTTGGTTGGTCAAGACTGACTCACTTGGAAATATGACATGGAGCAGAAACTACGGCTCGAGCTCACATTACAGCCACGAATTTGCGCAGTCGCTGGTTCAGACAACAGATGGAGGATACACTCTGGCAGGCCGAAAGAGGTACAATTATGAAGACTATAACTTGTACCTCGTTAGAACCGATGCTTATGGCTATATGCAGTGGAACATAACCTATGGTGGAACGGATGAGGATTTCGCGATGGCCTTGGTGCAGACAGCCGACGGAGGATATGCCACGGCAGGCTGTACAGAATCATTCGGCACGGGCGGAGATGACTTCTGGCTGGTCAAGTTTTCTGCGCCTGACGACTTATATGTGGCCAGCGTTGAGCCCATTCAAGTTGTTCTTGATGCAAAGGCCCTAGTTGCCAACAAGTCAACGGCCATCAGAGCAACCATATCTAGCACCTTCGAGAGTCGCGTCTTGGTTGAGATCAACGTTACCTACGACTCTGGAAGAAAATGGTATCTTGAAGATGGTCCGAATGACCTTGGGATTCCATTAGATCCAGGATTGAATAGGGTGTATATTCCTGGTGGACCAGTGAAGCCTACAGCGCGTCCTTGGCCATGGGATTGGCAGGATCAACTTCTATGGACCAGCATAGGCTTTGATTCAAGCATCAGAGCTTTAGTGGACCCGCTAGATAAGATCGTAGAATCAGATGAAACTAACAATGAAAGAACTACCAGCATGAAGGTCGTCGGATCCAGGAATCTGAGAATACTAGTTGTCCCAGTTTACTTTCGAGATCAAGATCGTCCGAATTATGAATCCCTGAAATCGAAGTCAGATTCAGCAAGGAACTATCTATTGGATATGTTTCCCATCGCCAATAATACGCTTGACTGGGAACTCGCGCCTCCCCGAAAAATGCCCTGGTATGTAAGTGTTGATCCTCTTCTTGTAGAGGATATCTACTGGTTTGTTGCCAGACCGTTGGCCAAAGAGGCCAGGGGTCTAGGCTATGACAGAGTCGTCGTTGTGATTAAGCCTACAGTTCCAACGGTCCCCTCTGCTTATTCATACACGTACCTTTATGGAGACAGAACCCCCGTGGTTGTGAGGGCTGATACCGGATGGGACATGCTTGCCGCCCACGAAATCGGTCATACATACTACCTTGGACACCCACAGGATCTCGGACCACCTGTATACACGACAGAAAGCTTCGATATTGCAAAGAGGTCTTATGAAGAAAGCGTCAATGTATTCATGGACCCGGATCTGGGTCAATGGGGTTGGATAGATAAGCAACGTTATGACAGTGATCCGAGAACTTGTCTCTTCGTTGGCTTGAAATTCGTTGAGAGGTGGAATCTTTTTGATCAACTCACATTCAATCCACACGAATCAAGTCAAGAAGTAATAGCGCTCAGTGGAGTGGTTTTCAGGAACAACACGGTTCAGTCAGAACCTTGGTATTGCATCGCTGAAGGCAAGCCTGATCTCTTACCCGGGACAGAAGGCAACTATTCCATTGTTCTACTTGATCAATCCAGACAGATCGTTGCCAGAATGGGTTTCAACGCATCTTTCACCGGTTTGCTTGATATTAATGGAACCCTTGTGGACCATGAAGTGAACTTCATCACGTTTGACCTGAACATACCGTGCGTGACAAATGCTGCTTATGTTGAAGTCCGCGACTCCACTGAACATGTGCTAGTGGAGAGGAGAGTCACTGATAACTCGCCAATAATAAACGTCACAAATCCAAATGGAGGGGAAGTTCTGACAGGGGGCATCAACTGTACGGTTAGTTGGGAAGCTTCAGATGTGGATGAAGACGAGTTGGCTTACTTATTGGCATGCAGTCACGATGGAGGAGAAACATGGATACCAATGGCGCTGGACGTGACGGAGAAGACCTTCGTTTGGGACACAAGTGGCCTGCCAAGCGGCAATAACTACCTTGTCAAAGTCATTGCTACTGACGGCGTCAATGTGGGTGAAGATGTTTCAAATGGCACTTTCACGGTAAAAGTTCATGATATTGCATGCACTGGGATTTCCGAAAGTAAGAAAGTGGTCGGAGAGGGGTACGCGATGAATTTAGATGCGACGGTTATGAACTTGGGTAACTTTCCAGAGATCGTAAGCGTAACGGCTTATGCCAATGAGACTGCTTTTCAGGCAGTGAGTGTGGCTTTGGAAATCGGCGCATCATCAAATACCACTTTGACATGGAATACGACGGGCTTCGTTAAAGGCAACTATAGCATAAGTATCCGAGCAGACCCTGTTTCGTACGAGTTCAATATAGAAGACAACAACTTCACTGGCACTTGGGCAACTGTTTCGTTGGCAGGTGACGTAACTGGACCGAATGGTTTTCCTGATGGGAAAGTGGACGTTAGAGACGTTTACAAGGTGGCCCGTAATTATGGCACAGTTGAGCCTCCTGGGCTTCCTCCTTGGGATTCAGTATGGGGTCCAATCTGTGACATAAACAACGATTGTAGGATCGACGTGAAAGACTATTACATTGTCTGCAAGCACTACGGTGAAGTAGACCCATAGACTCGACAAACCCTGTCAGCCAATCCCAGCTAGCTTCTTCGGGTTCTTGTTTTTTCCTCCAATAGACTTCAGGCTCCGTCAAAACATCTTGGGAACCTCTGGAAAGTGACTGTGTGGTTTTGATTTCGGCTTTCGGAGCGTGAGGTTGTGGGAGGTTGATCGTTGTATCGTTTGATGTGAGAACGTAGCTTCTCTGTTGGGGCGAATGTTCCAAGAGATAGCTGATTCCTGCTCTCTCTTCGGACCAGTGTTGCATCTGATACCTACTGTCACAATCTGCATATGGTTTGATTACTTAGAGAATAGTTTCACAAGCCTTATTATCCAATCAAGCCGTAGTTATGCTCAAGAAGGGAGAAGAACTGAAGAGAATAGCTTCAGGCATCATCGTCGTGTCGTTGTTTTTGAGTCTATTTACGTTTGCCTTTGACATCCAACTAGCCAGGGCAAACGGCGGCTCCACTATTTATATTCGTGCTGATGGCTCGATAGACCCGCCAACGGCACCAATACAAAGGGATGGAGAGACCTACACATTTACAGGAAATATCAATGGCGACGGGATTTCTGTCGGAAGAAACAACACAATCATTGACGGAGCCGGATACGTGCTCTCTGGAACTGAAGGTAGTTCTGGATTTTATCTAAATTCGATAAACAATGTGACCATAAGAAACACGTACATCAGTGGTTATTACAACGGTATTTATCTCCGGTCTTCTGCAAACAACATCGTTTTTGGAAACGTTATTGCAAACAACTACCAAGGTCTCTATATTGTGCTTTCTTCAGGGAATGTGGTCCACGACAACAATTTCACAGGTAATGCTTATCACGCTTTGACGGATCTCACTGGGTCCAATGCATGGGATGATGGCTATCCTTCTGGAGGCAATTACTGGAGCGGTTACACTGACGTAGACCTTTACAGCGGTCCGAACCAAGACCAACCAGGTAGCGATGGTATATGGGATCATCCCTATGTAGTAGATGCAAACAACCAAGATCGCTATCCACTCGTAAGCCCAATATTGTCATCAATTGGCGAGGTCCGGGCCTTCTACACGCTTGACAGCTTCTTTCTAGGAAATATGGCTGGTCTTGTTCCGCCGAACCAGTATTTCGTGAAAGGAACCAACATCGACAGAGTGAAGTTCAGCATCTACGTCAACGGGATAGAACAGGTCTACATGGACTTGTATCCTGACTCTGGAGGATGGTTTAGCAGTGAAGAATATGACATGGGTGGCGTGACATCCGACCTTACAATCACAGCATTCAATAGTGAAGGTGAATGGGTACAGGAAACCGTGGACACACACGTTTTTGAGACACCGTTTTGGCTGAGTGAAATAATAGCTCTGGCACTGGAAAACGAGCACATCAGAATCACCACCGAGCCGGGAAGTGGGTTTGGCAATGTCTGGAAGTTGTCCGCGACGTTCCAATGGCCTCAAAAACCGTTCGAGGGAGGAGTAGACCTGTCTTATCTGCCCTTGATAGGAGGCAATTACAACGTTTCTGCCAGCTTTGGTTTCGGTCTAAGCTTGGCGTCAGACAAAACGGTCACTGCAAAGGGTTCTGGCAGCTTCAAAGTGACCATAGCAGACCAGAAAGCGGGCGCAGACATTGAGGCGGAAGCCACCATAAGAATAGCTGATTCAATAGTGCTGGAGGATTTTGTCATAAACGTTCGGGGCAACATCATGATCCCCATCAAACAGAAGTACAAATGGGACGTTTGGCGATATTCAATAGGTGTCGAAGTGGGAGTAAACTTTGAAGCTGACGCATCCTTCAGCTTCCACATACAGGAAGCGGCTGGTGAAGGAACGTTCTGTGACGGTTTCGACTGGGTTAGAACCGCCAACGACATCAGGTTCACATTGCATCCATACGCTTCTGCCAGCGTGGGCATAGGGGAACTCAGAATCGATGGAGAAGGCGTCATCACTTTCACTGTGCATGTTCCTGAACCCTACTTCACCTATCCCGACGACCTCAACGTACAGGCCACGGTCAAGCTGACGCTGAAGACGTTTCTGCACACTTGGGAATGGACTGTTCTGAAATACTCGTCTGGCTCTCCTGTTGAATGGAGCGTGAACGCTTCCGGAAGCGGATGGATAAACAGGACATGGGCAACAGAAAACTACTCTCAATACGTCTGGATGGAAAACACTACAGCGGGCATCTTTCTGGAAAACGTGTATTCATACGCCAATCCCTCGGTGGCTGCTTCTTCTGACACTGTGATGATGGTCTGGACACATGACGACCTCTCAAAACCTTACATCCAAGGATACGAAGTCTACTATTCCCTGTGGAACCCGGAGACAGGAGTTTGGAGTCCACCGTCTCCAGTGACGAACAACACAATCCCCGAAGACGCCGCATCGGTTCAGTTTGACGCTTCAGGAAACGCAGTGGCTGTCTGGACCCAAATCAATAACGCTTCCCTCTCGGAATCAATGGATCCATTCTCTCTCCTTAACCAGACGGAACTGGCGTACGCTGTGTGGAACCACACAACAGGATTATGGACCGAGCCATTCTTGATCACCAACAACTATGCATACGATTATTCACCTCTGCTAGTCAGTGACCCAGATGGGAATCTGATGCTCGCTTGGCTGGCCGATCAAGACTGCAATCTATCAACTCTCGAAGATCTTTCCATCTACAGCTCCACTTGGAACATTGAACAATGGTCCAGTCCTGCTTTTGTAGCAAGTCCAGGGTTAATATCTTCGCCGATACAGGCAGCTTGTCACCAAGGAGAAGCGGTAGTAATTTGGAGTGCAGACACGGATGGCAACGCGACCACGCTCAATGACACAGAACTGTTCTACTGTCAATTCTCAAACGGCAACTGGGACTCCAAAGTCCAACTTACCATGAACGATCTGGAAGAAACAGAACCCTCAGTTGCAATTAGGCACGGCCACCCTGTCTTTGCTTGGGTTCAAAGAAACGAGACAGGCACGTTGATGTTCCTTGACCCAGAAGAGGGAAGCCCTCGTCCAGTACTCGAAAGACTCGGCGTGTCTTCTCCCAAGCTCTCAGTGGACGGACAAAACCACACTTTGCTGGTTTGGGCTGATTCAGCCTATGAAACTCCATATTCGTTTTCACTCACTCCGGGGGGTTGCATCACTTTCGTGGAACTGCCGGAGCAGTCTTCACAGAGAAATATCTACTGCAAAACCCTCCCCTATCAAAACGTGATCGTTGGCATGAGCGATAGCGGTCCAGTGCACGTTATAGACCTAGATGCACAAGTGTCAGTATCCAACTTGACATCTGTGAAGACAGTTGTTTGCGAGGGACAATGTGACCAAGTTAACGTGACGATTGCCAATCAAGGCTACTTCACCCAACCCCTCAATGTAACGTTCTGCTCTAACTCAACTACAATCTACGAGTATGCAGGAAGCCTGCAAGGCGGAACCGCCACAACCCTCACCTTCACGTGGAACACTACAGGCTTCGCAAGAGGCAACTACACCTTGAGCGCAATTGCGAAGCCAGTTCTAGGAGAAGCCTATACTGCTGACAACAATCTAACAGGGTGCTGGGTTTTCATTGCAATTCTTGGAGACATCAATGGAGACGGCAAAGTGGACGTCAAAGATGTTTACAGGGTCGCCCTAGCTTACGGCACATCCTCAGAAGGACCGAATCCACCTGGTCGATCATACAACCCATACTGTGACATTAACAATGACTACAAAGTCGATGTCAAAGACTATTACATTGTCTGCAAGTACTACGGGGAAGTAGACCCTTAAACTCGACAAACCTTATAGGCTAGTTCCGCCAACATAATCCTGAGGAAAGCAGACATCCCGAATAGGACTAGGGAGTTCGGGAGATATCTCCGCTTTTCCGTTCTTGAGTTTCAAGAATCATGAGTCCACTGCATTCACCAATGCCTCACGAAAGTGCTGGGCTCTTATTCATTCCTTCTTTTGCTTCAATAGGGTTTTTTCTTTGTCTAACTTGATTAGGTCGAAGATGTATTCTGATGCTGATCGGTAATCTAAGGTTTTAGCGCGGTATTGAGCCCAAGCCCATAGTTCCTTGTCTATTATGAAGATGTTCGTTCTCTCATACTTGCGGAGCATTTTTGATCCTTCCATGTTTTTCTCACCTTCTGTGTAGATAACACTTACCCAACATATACTACATATGTAGTAACATTTATATTACATCACTGCTCATGTAGTACATGTAGTAAGTTGTGCGTGAAATGAGCAAGATAGCACGGAAAAAGAAAGCAGTCAGATTAAGGCTTGATCTGCTGGACTGGGTAGAGGACCAAATAGAGAAAGGCAAGTTCTGGAATTTTTCCTATGCCGTTGAAGTAGCCTTGGAAAAACTTAGGGATGCTGAGAAAGAGAAATAGAAGATCCTCTATCAGTCTGCTTAAACAACAAACCAGTGTGACCAAAAAAGCCGGGTTGGGCTACACGAGCCGAAGTGAGTTCATTAAGGAAGCTGTTACGCCTAAGAATAGAGAACATAGAAAACCAGATACGCGAAAAGGAAAGAAAAACCTGACCCTCTTACTTCCTCTGATCATAGACAGTAGTCAACGTGAAGAAACAGTCACTGCAAAGAATTTTGAAGTAACATAACAGAACCAGGTCAACCAGCCACCACAACCAGATCAACTTCAACATCAAAACAACGTGGTAGTAGTAGTCGGCACAACGGTACCGCGTGTGCCGACAACCAACGCGAAAAACTCTTCACACGTCTACCCTATCAACAATCAACATGAACCCAACGTGAAAGAAGAAGAAGGAACAAATTTCTTCCGCGTCTGTCCTTCTTTTAACTAGAAACACTCACACGCTCCCATCACAAGGCAACAAAACCGAAAAAAGCCAACCGCACACAAGATCAAACTTTACCCCCATCCACTGGGGTTTGCCGTGACGTTTGCCGTTGTAGGTTCATAGGAAGATGATTTGGTTCTTGTTGTGGACGGGCTGGGCAAAATCTAAATCCAGCATGAACCACAGTAAGCCTGATCCTCCATGATAAAAGTGAGTCATTATCCAGCCACCGTGTTTCTAGAGAAAGGCATCTTCCAACAATCAGTCAACTTCGAGCTCAGATGCCAAGACACTTCAAAACAGAACGCCCTCCTTGAAAGAATCCAAGCGAAAGGATTCGACAAGAAAGACAACTGCATCTTTAGTCTCTTCGTGGACAGCAACGCCGTCTCACCCTCAATAGAAATCATCCCCCAAAGAAAACTCGAACCTGAAAAGCCGCTGGAGATTTTCAATCCGATAGCGAAACTGCCTCTGGAGTACGCCTTCGAACGAATAGACTTTTCGTTGAGGTTCATAAGCGAAGATGCCGCCAACTTGAAAGCGGGAGTCTCTGTCAGCCCCGTCGTTCATGAGCAGAAGGTTCTTCTCGATCTTCCATTCAGAGACACTTGCCTCGTTACTGATGGCCACGATTTTCTCGCTCACCATCGACGCATTCCTCTCTTGAATCAATACGTCGAGAAGATGAACGTGACGGCTAACAGCGTCAGATTTGCATACGACTTCATGCTAGCCGACCAAAAAGGAAACGTGTGCAAACAAGACGGCTCAAAACTGGGAGACTACTACGGATGGGGCAAACCAGTCTTATGCCCAGGCGACGGAAAAATCGTTTCCGCCGCACATGACAGACCGGACAACCCCGTCGGCAGGTCGTTGCCTCCTATTTCGCCTGAACAGTATGAGCAACTTCGCATGCAGGCGTTTGAGCATTTTGAAAGCGTCGGCTTGGAAGGGCTTCACGGCAACCACGTCATCATAGACCACGGCAACGGCGAATTCAGCCTCATAGACCACATGCAAAAAGACTCAGTCAAAGCCGAGATCGGAGACCAGGTGACAAGAGGAACCGTCTTGGGAAGCATAGGCAACTCGGGAGACAGCGGAACCCCACACATCCACTACGGCCTCCAGAACGGCAAAGACGACCCCCACTCCGAAGGCCTACCAAGCAGGTTCAGCAACTTCGAACTGATACTGGGGAACAACACCCGAAAGATCCAGAACCTATGCCCAAACACCGGAATGATCATCAAACAGTAACAGATTCTACAGGTCGGGGCAGAGTTCTATCCCAATTTTCTGCGTTGTCCTTGTCAGTATTCTTGGTTCTTTCCATTCTTCTCTGAGAAGACTGTACAGGTATGCGTTGGTCCATGCTCCTCTCACGTATCCTGATCTGCGAATTGTGCCTTCTCTTTGGAAGCCTGCTTTTTCCAAGACTCTTTGTGATGCCTTGTTTCTCGTGTCGGTTATGGTTTGGATTCGTTCGATGGTTTTGGAGAGGAATAAGTAGTCTATTATTAGCTGGGCTGCTTCGGTTCCGTAGCCTTTTCCTCTTTCGGTTGGGATTACGTCGCAGTCGATTTCCATCCATCTGCTGGGCAGAACGAGCCAGTGTGCTATGGTTCCTATTTTTGTTCCGTCTTTCTTTTCTATTATGAAGCGTCCTGCCTCGGTTAGGATTGATAGTTGGGAGGGGTTGTCGAAGTCTTTGATGCGTTCGGTTTTTGATTTTTGTGGGGTGATGGGGTCGTATTCACCTCTGAAGCTCAGGTTGTTGAACCATTCAGTAAGGAAATCAACATCCTCTCTTTCCCTAGCTTTCAGGTTCACATTTCTGCCTTCAAGCATTTGCTATCACCAGATTGTTCCAGGTTAAATGGAATGATGAGATTTAAATTCTCATATTGGCAGAATGGATTGTGGAGGGTGAGCTTATGCCAAGTGAAATCGATGCTAAGATCAGGGCGGCTGAGGAAGCGCTAAGGCAGTTTGGTTACGACCTAGTCGATGTTTCGGCAAAGGAGTTTTATGATTACATGACTGGCGAGATTTTCTCTGACGACCCTACCACTCTGCGTGATGTTCTTGGCAACGACTACATTATGATTCACGAACTGGTAGAGATAAGCGAACTCAAAAAGATAGGAAGAAAAATAGACAAACGGGTAATCATGGAAACGCCGAAAATTCCCTTTTATACGGCGCATCTTAATGCGATGGAGACTGAACTCAAATATGCCTTGCACAAGGGCGATACGTATTGGGCGAAAATCAGGTTGAGGCAACACAAGGAAAGCGTGTTAGATGATGATCCGAATCTTCCAGAAGTGCTACGACCCAGGGCAGAAGAGATATATGAGAAATACTGCAGACTTGCCAAGCAGGCATCGAAACGACCGCTAACTCTGTGAAAGAAAAACCTTTCACACTTAAATTGAGCTTAAGGGGCATCCTAGTCAGCCCTAGTGTTTTGTTTGTTGCTTTCTGTGCACACAAACTGGAAAAACGCGTGCATGACCTACGTTGAGACTAGTGTTTGAAGTGCGCTTGACAACTTCTCTCTGAGCAATTTGATTTTTCCTTCATAGACTATGTGGTTTTTTCCTCGAAGGTCGAATGGAATGTCCTCCGCGTTTTGAACAATCAGCACTGTTTCTTTCTCTAAAGTGTGAGCTATGCCGACCTCGTAGAAAACGTTGGGATCGCGCCCGGTCATCTCTGCTATGATAATGTCAGCAATAGATATTTGCGCTAGCACTTTTTCCATAACGCCACCAGTAAAATGTATTTCATCAACCCTCTCGCATCGCAAACTGACATCCTCAACAGCGCCTCTTATGCCAAACCAATAGATGTCATCGAACTGTTCATCGAATGGCATCAAAACAAACACATATTTTTCCTTGGGTCTGGTTTCTCTCACCGGCGCAGCCTCTTTCGGGAGTACTCCTTCTTTATCCGCTTTTAGAGACAGTTCCTGAAAGTCACGAAGTTCTATGCCATACGATTCGGCTGCTTGGCGGGCTAGTGAGGTAAATCCAGATTTTGACACAATGACCCCTTTGTCTATCTTTCCAGCATAGTGAAGGTTCTTGAAAACCAAACCAAACTTGTTGATTTCTTGAACACCAACACTTCCAGAATAATTCTTGCACTCAACAATGTAGCGAACCTTAGAACCGTCTGGGAGTTCATGGATTGCGTAAACATCAATCTGAGAACCGTCGACTATTTTGTCGTGAACTACTTCTTTGTAGCCTAGTCTTGCATAGAGTTCGGCTACTTTTCTCTCAAAAGTCTTACTTTCCTGATATGCGAACGTACTTTGACCCCTTCCTGAACCCGCTGACATCTTCACCACAGACAGCCGACCTCGATGAATGTTGCCCCTAAAGGATAATTAGTTTTCGGTGATTATCGACGTTTATACAACCCTAATTGCCAGATTATGGTCAAAGAAACTCGACTCGACAGTGATTATGGGCGCTTCTTTAACAATGGTAGTCGCCTTGAATTCCGGACAATATCTCGTATCTTTGGCCAAAGGCCTCAACCTTCCAATTACTGTCAGCTATAACATTTTCTACATTCACTTATCCCATGTGCGCAATTGCCTTTGACTCACCTAAGAATTGAAAGAGCGAAAACTTCAAGGAGACCATGAAAGGCCAGCAATTAGAACTTGAATTTTGATTCGTCAATCAACCGACTTAGGGTCTGAAACATTATGTCCTTGGAGAACATCCACTTATTTTCGTCTTTTGAAAATGCCTCAAAGAGTGCAATGTTGTTGAGTTCTGAGTAGTAGTTGCCTACATACAGGTTAACATTTTTTATGATCCCATATAGTTTATTCAACAATCCAAGTGAATTATAGAAGTGAAAATGTTCATGGCAAGGAATCATAGTGTGCATAAAAAGAACATCTTTGTCAATTGCCTTCTGGTAGAAAACAGGATAGGGTACTTCGTTCAGATGTGAGACAAACATTCTGAAACCGCTATTGCTAGTGAAACTGAGTTTCAACGTGAGATGCAAAGATGACACAGGATCAATTGGATAAATCTCGGCCCTGCAATTGATGATCAGGTGACGATTGAGAATCTCTTCATATCGCTTCTTAACCTCGGAACTAGGTTCCCCTATTGACTTCCCGATTTCAACAAACTTCTCTCTGGCGTTCTTTTCCAGATGAAAAAGAATCATGAGATCCTCATAAGTGAAATGTGTTTGATTTTCTGCAGGCGAGTTCTCAGGTATGGGAGCCCTTTCAGTTTCATTACAGCGATATGCCCATTTTTCCCAGTCGAAAGTGGCGGTTTGATCTTGAACAGCAGTTCGCCTTATTGTCAAATAAGACCCTAGCGACGGAGTATTGTAATGAGACTGGGTGACCCGACAAAACTCATCTATTTTTTCAATGCATCCAATAGCCTTTAACCTACCAAAGAATGCTTTCAAGTCTTTCAGTTTAGGTGGAATGGCATATAAAACAAAGAAGCCACTTGCATTGCCTCCACAAGCTGATGACAATAGGCGCCACACAGGATAGCACGTCATGAATGTACCAGCGTTTATTGCTGTTCCCTCTTTGTTGTCATATGCTAACCCAGGTTTTACAGTAGCTACTACAGCATAGTTTTCGAGTCCAAGGAGTGACTCGTTTATAGTCGCCCGAAACCTAACCAAATCCCCTTTATCAAGTCGCTGAACTCTATAGTTTACCGTCTGTTGAAGCAACTTCAATTCTCGCGCTATTCTGCTGGCATTTCTGGGACTATCTGGGCCTCCGTTTAGCATAGCAATGATAATCTTAAAGTCGATTTCGGTTAATTCTTTGAATTTTGTGAAATAGTGAAACTTACTTGGAATGATATCCTTGAAATAAGACATGTTTAGGAGACCACTTTCTTCTTAGGTTTCAAAATATAAAGCTCTTTTGCAGTAATTATGGGGATAATCAACTATTGCTTCAATTTCTTCGACTTGAACATCGATGATTTCAGTTAACTTTTTTAGAAGGTGTGACCATAACAAACTGTAGTGTAAGCTTATGGGAGCGGGTGGAAGTGGAGGGGGACAAGGACCTCCACTAGATTAGATGTTCAGATTAACGTACAGCAATTGTCTAGTGTCACTTTTGCATGTTCATATCCTAGTTTTGTCGAGATTTCATTTAATAGGAAAGTCTGACGCTTCCGATTCGCTTTTCGGGTTTTAGCCTTTTGTTCTGTGAGTTTTCAGTATACGTGTCTGTGGTTGTTGTGGAGCGAACGCATACTCTCCCCAGATTCCATTTTGGGCTCTTTCATTTCTAGGACTACGCATCAAAAAATAGATGGTGTCTGTGAGCTTTGAGTCCTCGTTTATTGTCAATCATGTTGTCAGTCGGTGTATTTGTTTTGTTGTGTATTCCAAGTATTTTTCTTTCTCGGTTTCTGGCAGGTTAAAAGTCGTCACCGACGCATCCCTCGTAATCCCCACCACAAACCCAAACTCCCTACTACGAGCAACCACATACCACAAATCCCCGGGCCAAGCATAATTCTCAGACTCATATTAACCAAACAAAGCCCACACAAACAACGGGGTTTAGCCTCATTGTTCTTCGGGTGATACCACAAGACTTATCTAAGGAAAAGCGTCATCAGTGCAATCATCAGATGACAGAGATGATGGAGTAACAAAGCTTGATTTCAGTCAAGATCATGATCGAGGGAAACAGAGTCCAAGAAGTCGGCTACAGAATGTTCTTGCTCGAAAAAGCTCTAGAAAACGGCGTAGAGAGAATTCTGGCAAGAAACCTCGACAAGAATAAGGTCGAACTACTGCTCAGAGACCAAAAACCGAAAATCGACAGGTTCTACGAAATCATCAAAAGCGAAAAACCCGAAAGCGCCATGGTCAAAGACATTAAGAAAGAGTCCTACAGGGGCAAAACACCAATCCCTCGAATAGAACGGTACTTCCAATTCTTAACTCTTGAGCAACTCAGCAGAGGAAGAGATGAAATCCTCAGATTCCCAGAGCTTGTAGGCGACGCCATCAAAGAAGTAGCAACACCATTGAAGGGCATAGAAAGCAGGCTTGACAACATGACCCAGAGATTCGGCATCTTCGGAGAATACGCCAGAAAAATGGATGGCAAACTCGGCGGAATCGACGAGAAGCTAGACAAGATTGCCACAGTTCCCGAAAAGATGGACACACTCCCCGAAAGAATCGCACAAGCACTAACCTCAAGAAAGAAAACATGAACGTGACTACCGGATCGCCCTAATATTAACGCTTACATCATGCAGAAGCCAACTCGTACACTTGTTTAGTCAAATATTCTAGGTATTTCTCTTTCTCCGTTTCTGGCAAGTTGAAAATCGTCACTGAAGCGTCTCTCGTTATGCCTACTACGTAGCCGTATTCTTTGCTTCTCGCCACAACGTACCACAAGTCCCCATGCTTACCGTAATCCTCAAACAAGCTCGTGTTAATCAAATCCGGTCCGTACAACGACAGCTTATTCACGTTCGGAATATCCACGTTATCAAAGAACGTGATCTTCGTGTCCTCAGGATTCTTCAAATGAAACTCCTTCAAAGTCTCAGGACTAATCCTAGCCTCAACAATATTACCCGTCTTCTCAAACAGCAATTCGCTAAGCTTGTTAGCGATAAAATTAGCCACACGCTTCTTCTCCACAACCGCCAAAAACGTTGTATCCTTAAGCACGCTAAAACTGAAAACCGCCTCAACCGTGTGCGGCTGCGGAATGATCTTGCCCCTGTGAAAAACCTGCATCACATGATCATGACTATAAACGCCCCTGAGCGTGCCTGCCTTCGGAACAAGCCCCGTAACCTCAGTAACCAACGTAAACTTGTAATCACCCTCCTCATACTCCTCCTCAACATGATGACCCTCAAGACGCTCCGCAATATCTGCAATCGAAAGCGACTCCGAAAGCTTAAACACCTTACCAGCCACAACCATACCATTATCCCTTCAGAACGCATGTTACTACGCCAAAAGACTAAAGCTTTTTGCTAAGCCCTTGCATGTCCCTCTCCGCTTGTGACGCCTTACACGGGTCCACAGATCGTTCCTGCTTAACAACCCACAGTCCACCGCACACTTCATGATCACCGCTCTGACAGCCTCAGATTCAGAGTTGAAAAACCCCATCCTGACCATTTCCTCCAGAACCTCGGCCTCCAAGCCCTTCAACTTCAGTGTTAAGGTAGTATCTGCCATTCTACTCCCTTCAAGCTATAGCTCTGCTAGCACCGCTTTGACAACTGACAAAAAATCCTCAGCCTTCCGCAGACAGTACTCAGCATCTTTCCTGCTGCTCTTTGTCTCCAGACCATAAAGCGTCTCATGCCTGTCTATCCTCATATGGTCTAAGGTATTGGTCAACGCCTCGCTGAGCAACCCCGTCTTGACGTACTTCTCCCTCAGATACTCTA
>Ga0315279_10004836_pt1 | contig 17869 bp, 21 predicted proteins | sample YL17G06_20_MG_FD_203694 | JGI IMG/M metagenome (GOLD analysis project Ga0315279, IMG submission 203694) | Sediment microbial communities from Yellowstone Lake, YNP, Wyoming, USA - YL17G06_20 | ecosystem: Environmental > Aquatic > Freshwater > Lake > Sediment | place: USA: Wyoming | collected... | reverse complement strand
ACTTTAAGAACGAGCGCAGCCTTCACCTTTGGATATTCGGGCTTGTTAAACACATAAATCTAAACCCAATACAACAACCTAAAGGGTATGCTTCAAAGCAAAAGTGCGAAATAATGCTTGCTTAGTTTTGCATACATTTTAGTTGACAAATGAAGGCATTCGGTATACAATACACCAAGTAGTAAATAAAGGATTGGAAGTCTTGGCCGTGAGGTTGTGGATTCCTAACTTTGCGGTTTTTTTCTGTCATTATTTACTATAATTTATAAAAAGGGAGGTGTAGTTAATAATGGCAAAAGGAAAAGTAAAATGGTTCAATAACCAGAAAGGTTATGGGTTCATTACTCCTGAATCCGGCAGCGATGTATTCGTGCATCACAGCGCAATTCAGGGTGATGGTTATAAGTCTTTGGAAGAAGGTCAAGAAGTTGAATTTGACATCGAAAAAGGGCCCAAAGGCGAACAGGCCACAAAGGTCGTAAAGTTATAACCAGAAATAAACAACCGGCCCGGAGTTTTTAAGCTCCGGGCCTTTTTTATTGTTGAAGATACTGAAAAGAGGTATAATGGGCGCACCGCATGGAGGCTGCAGTTCGTTATGGACATAAAAATTATTTCCTTATCGGTTTTTATCATTACCTATCTTCTTTTTATATTCCTGCCTAAAAAAAGGACTCATATAGCTGTTTTATCGGCTGCGTTGCTTATTCTCGCCAGAGTAATTTCTTTTAAGCAGGCGTTTTTTTCCGTGAACTGGAACGTAATGGGCATATTCGTGGGCACCTTGGTAGTGGCGGATATCTTTATGGAGAGCCGTGTGCCGGCATACATCGCCGAGATTATCGTGGATAAAGCCAAAAATACCGCCTGGGCGATATTGTCTATTTGCCTGCTGGCAGGATTTATCTCGGCATTTGTGGAAAATGTGGCTACGGTGCTGATTGTCGCGCCCATAGCCTTGTCTTTAGCCAGAAAATTAAAGATTAACCCGGTGAATATGATGATTGCCATTGCCGTATCCAGTAACCTCCAGGGCACGGCTACCTTAATCGGCGACCCGCCAAGCATGCTTTTGGGCGGCTTTGCCAAGATGAACTTTATGGATTTTTTCTTTTATAAAGGCAGGCCGAGCATATTCTGGGCGGTGGAGCTGGGCGCGGTTACTTCATTTTTTGTACTTTATTTTATATTCCGGGGGCTTAAACAAAAGAGCAGGCTGGTTCCCGTTGAGAAAGTAAAATCATGGGTACCGACGGTTATCCTGGTGGTTTTGATTTTTGCCTTAGCGGCCTCTTCATTTTTTGACGTAGAATTTTCTTATATGGCGGGATTGATTTGTTTGATTGCCGGCATACTTTCTTTAGTTTGGGGAAGATGGGCGAATAAGGCCTCGGTCGTAGAGCGCATGAAGTCCCTGGATTGGGAAACTACGTTTTTCCTTATCGGTATCTTCATTATCGTCGGCAGCATCAGCCTGACCGGCTGGATAGAGGAAATTGCCGGCTTTCTCTCCGGCTTAGTGGGCTCCAATATATTTTTGGGTTATACCTTGATTGTTTTTATTTCGGTTTTTCTTTCCGCGTTTATTGACAACGTGCCTTTTTTGGTTGCTATGCTTCCGGTGGCGATGTCTATGTCTGCGAAGCTTCAGATAAACCCTTCATTGTTTCTCTTTGGCCTGTTGATCGGGACGAGCCTGGGAGGCAATATTACTCCTATCGGAGCATCGGCAAACATCGTTGCCTGCGGCCTGCTTAAGAAAGAAGGCTATTCCGTCAGGTTCGCTGATTTTGTAAAGATCGGCCTTCCCTTTACCCTGGCAGCAGTGACCGCCGGATATCTGCTTATTTGGTTCGTCTGGAGGGGGTAATGGAGATAGACCCGATCTGCGGGATGCGGGTAGATAAGAATACGGCAGTAAGGGCATGCAAAGACGGAAAAGATTACTTCTTCTGTAGCACGCGCTGCCGGGATAAATTCATCAGGCAGGAGGGCATAGAAAACAGCGCGGTCTGCCGGCCTCCGGCCGTAAGCCCCTTTTTTAAGAACAGGCTGTTTATCATCAGCGGCGTTTGCGCTCTACTTCTATCTGCCTCTTTTTTTATTCCCTTACTCGTCCCTTTCCGTAAATCGTTTCTGCTCTATTTTAAAACTATCTGGTGGGCGGTAGCCTTAGGGTTATTGCTGGGAGGAGTGATTGATTACTATATCCCGCGGGAATACATTTCCAAGGTTCTTTCCCGCCGCCGGCCGGCTACGATATTTAACGCGGTCCTGCTGGGTTTTTTGATGAGCGCCTGCAGCCACGGGATACTGGCCTTAACTATACAGATACATAAAAAAGGCGCTTCCAACCCCGCCGTAGTCAGTTTCCTGCTCGCCAGCCCCTGGGCTAATCTTACCATTACCATAATGCTCATCGGGTTTTTTGGACTGAAGGCGTTGTTTATCATATTTGCCGCTATAATCGTGGCGATTAATACCGGTTTTATATTTATGTTTTTGGAGGAGAAGGGCCTGATTGAAAAGAATAAAAACATCGTGGAGGTTTCGCAAGGATTTTCTATTTTAAATGACTTAAAGGCCCGTTTTAAAAATTACCGCTTTGGATTAAACAGCGCAATTGCCGATTTTAAAGGTATTATAGCCGGCACCTTAGCGCTTTCCGATATGGTCCTCTGGTGGATTATGCTGGGTTTGTTGATTGCTACTTTGACCGGTGCGTATATCCCGGTCCATTTCTTCCACAAGTTTATGGGGCCGACCCTATTAGGTTTGCTCGTAACCTTAGGACTTGCGACAATAATTGAGATTTGTTCGGAAGGCTCATCTCCGCTTGCCTTTGAAATATACCGCCAAACCGGCGCTTTGGGAAATAGTTTTGTATTTTTGATGGCCGGAGTGGTCACGGATTACACCGAGATCGGCCTGCTCTGGGCGAATGTAGGCAGGCGCACTGCCCTCTGGCTGCCGATTATTACTGTTCCGCAAGTCGTGGCTATCGGCTATCTCGCCAATCTGATTTTTTAGAATTAGAGAATTAGGGGACGGTTCTATTTTTCTACTTCTCACTCATCACGTTAGAAAAATAGAACCGTCCCCTTTTTAAATTTTTTAAAAAAGTACTTGACAAATGATACGAATATGGTATCATTAAGACAAAAGGAGGTAGAGAAATGAACGTGACCATTAAATATATGCTGCGCCCGGTCGCCCACTGTAAAGAGGGCTGCCGCAGGCTGTCCTGGGCAAGACGCTAAACTGCCCGAATGTTTTTATCCAAAATTTTAAGGAGGGACGATGAAACTGATCACCAGGGATACGGATTACGCGATACGCGCTCTCTGTTATATCGCCGGGAAAAAAGAAGGAATAGTCGCGGTCAGCGGGTTAGTGAAAAAACTTAAAATCCCCCGGTCGTTTTTAAGAAAGATTTTGCAGATACTCAACCGGAAAAGGCTGCTTAAGTCATATAAAGGCAAGGGGGGAGGATTTATCCTGAGTGTGTCCCCCCAGAAGATATCTCTGGTGCAGCTGATTGAAATATTCCAGGGCCGCTTAAGATTGAACGAGTGTTTTTTTAAAAAGAGCATTTGCCCGAACCGGAAAACCTGCCAATTAAAGAAGAAGATAGACCGCATCGAGCGTTACGTGATCAACGAATTAAAGGATATATCCATAGCTTCTTTACTGCAATAAGAAGGAGTTGCCGCATGGCAAAAAGAAAGGTAATAAAGATTGACCAGGAAAAATGCACCGGATGCGGCCTGTGTATCCCCAACTGCCCGGAAGGCGCTTTGCAGGTAATTGACGGAAAGGCCCGGCTGGTGAGCGATTTATTCTGCGACGGCTTAGGCGCCTGTATCGGATATTGCCCGGAAGGCGCTATTAATATAGAGGAAAGAGAGGCCCAAGCGTATGACGAGTCAAAGGTTATGGAGAACGTGGTTAAGCAGGGGAAGAATGTGATTAAGGCACGCATCCATGCCGCCGGTTCCCATGTTTGTCCCGGTGTCAAGATTATGGATTTCAGAACAAAGCAAGAGCCAGCCAGGGAAGGGGAAGCGCTTAGCCGCCAGGATTCGCAGTTGAGGAACTGGCCGGTGCAGATTACTCTTCTGCCGGTAAACGCCCCTTATCTGGCGGGTGCGAATTTGCTCATTAGCGCAGATTGTGTGCCTTTTACCTACGCAAGTTTCCACCAGGATTTATTAAAAGGAAAGATTCTTCTTGTGGGATGCCCTAAATTAGACGATGCCAAAGCCTATGAGGAAAAGATTACACAGATTTTTAAAGCCAATGACATAAAATCAGTAACCTGCGCGCACATGGAAGTGCCCTGCTGTTTCGGCCTGGTGAATATAATTAAATCGGCGATTGCCGCATCGGGAAAAGAGATAGAATATAAAGAGGTAACGATAGGTATAAAAGGAAATAAGATATGATTCCCAAGTGCCCTGGCCAGGATGACCGTAACCTTAAGACGGAAACAATCATTTGCCCGGACTGCGGATACCGGATTGAAATTTTTTCCGATGAGATAAAGGTCAAATGCCCGCGGTGTAAGGGGCTAGCCTGCCGGGAGAGGTTACCGTCATGTGTAGACTGGTGCAAATCAGCGCGGGAATGCGTGGGCGAGGAGAAGTGGAGGCAGTTGAAAGGATTGAAAGGGGGATAAATATGTTTTGTTATCAGTGTGAACAGACAGCCGGCGGCAGCGAACTGCCCCTTTCCATTATTCTTTCCTGGTTCGAGCAAAAAGCAGTTGCAATTTTATTGACCTTGTTGTATCTTGGAGCAAAGGGCATACGCATAGGCCCTACACCCCCTGCCTTTATTACTCCGGGAGTATCCTTAAGGCTAAAGAGCAAAAAATGGAAATAATGCTGGAAGTGAAAAACCTTTGCGTGGAAGTCGACGGCAAGGAAATCCTCAAAGACATCAACCTTACGATTAAAAAAGGCGAGGTGATGGTGCTTTTCGGCCCCAACGGCAGCGGCAAGAGTACACTTATAAAAGCGATTATGGGATTTTCCGGTTACCGGGTAACCGGCGGAGAGATATTTTTTAAAGGACGCAGGATTGACGGTTTAGCCATAGAAGAAAGGGCGAAATTAGGCATCGGCATGATGCACCAGCATTCTCCCCGCATCAGGGGGGTAAAACTGAAGCAGATGGCGCATTTCTTGTCGGAGGACGAGAAGGCGATAGCAGGCATCGCAGACAGGCTTTCCTTAAAGGAGCACCTGGACCGGGATATCAACCTGGGTTTTTCCGGAGGAGAAATGAAGCGCGCGGAATTGTTTCAGTTGGTGCTGCAGGACCCCGACCTTCTTTTACTGGATGAGCCGGAGTCCGGGGTAGACCTGGAGAATATCGCACTCATGGGCGATGTTTTAAACCGGCGCCTGAATGAAAAAGGCAAATCCGCCCTGGTAATTACCCACAGCGGCTATATCCTGGATTATCTTAAGGCGAAGGCCGGCTGCATGATGGTAAAGGGGAAATTCTGGTGTATGGGCAGCCCCAAGGAGATGTTTAAAAGCATACGCGAGGGCGGTTACGAAAAGTGCCGGGAGTGCTATGACAGAAAAGGCCCTGAATAAAAATATGGAACAGAAAGATCAGGATATAATTGCCTCCTCGGGAATGGATTTTTCCGAGCAGGCGCGCGCGGGGAGTTTCCTACAGCAGGACGCTGAGGTAAATTTTTACCGCAGCTTATCGGAAGGGGCGGAAATCAGCAGTATTGAAGACGCGCTGAAAAATGAGCCCGCGGTAAAGGAGTATTACGGACAGAGCTTCCGGTCATTAGGCCGGCAGTTCCCCGAGGATACCCGGGGTGGTTATTTCGTCCGGGTAAAAAAGGGAAAGGCCCTGGAACTACCCATCCAGGCCTGCCTGTTTCTCAAGGCCCAGGGCTTCCAGCAAAAAGTGCACAATGTAATTATCATAGAGGAGGGCGCTAAGGCCTATCTGATTACCGGCTGTTCTGCTTCTGAATCAATAGCCGCGGGTTCTCACCTGGGGATTTCCGAGTTCTATATTAAAAAAGGCGGGTATTTGAACTTTACGATGATACACTCCTGGCAGGAAGAGGTTTCCGTGCGGCCGATGAGCATTGCGATATTAGAGGAGGGCGCTACGTTTATTTCCAATTACGTATGCTTGAAGCCGGTCAAGGATATCACTATGTATCCTACGGCAGTGCTTTCCGGCAGCGGCGCCAAAGCGAGCTTTAGTTCTTTGATTTTGTCGCATCCCGGTTCTCTGCAGGATATCGGCTCAAGGGTAATTTTAAGGGCCGCGGATACCAATGCGGAAATAATTTCCCGGGCAGTCAGCTTAGGCGGCAAGGTTATCGCCAGGGGGCATATTAAGGCGGAAGAGAAGAACGTTAAAGCTCACCTGGAATGCCGCGGCTTAATCCTTTCCGAAAAGGGTACTATCCACGCGATTCCCGAAATGGAATCGGAGTTCAGGGACGTGGATTTATCGCACGAGGCGGCAATCGGCAGGATCAGCCGGGAAGAGATAGAATACCTGCAGTCGCGGGGCTTAAGTGAAACCCAGGCACAGTCAATCATCGTGCGTGGTTTTATGGACGTGGAGGTATTGGGCCTGCCGGATCTGCTGAAGAAAGAGATTGTCGCACTGGAAGAAGCCACCCTTAAGGCGAACCTTTAATCGGTAATCAAGGAGCTAGGGATATAATGAAAGAAGTAAGGGCATCGCTAATAGAGAGCATAAGCAGGACGCTGTCGGTGGAGAGTTTCCGGTTTTCCCCGGAAGAAAAAATAAGTTTTCTCCCTGGGCAGTTCCTGCAGCTTATTTTCGACGAGCAGAATAAAGATAATAAGGAATTGAATAAATACCTTTCCTTTTCCGTTTCGCCGCTTAAAGAATACATAGAGGTGGCCAAAAGGATAAGCGACAGTAGTTTTTCTCAAAGGCTTAAAGGGTTAAACCAGGGCGATGAGGTCCTCTTGAAGGCGCCGATGGGCAACTGCATATTCAAGGATGAATATCAAAAAATAGGTTTTCTCATCGGCGGCATCGGCATCACCCCGGTTATTTCCATCATTGAATACATCGCGGAGAAAAGAATAAATACCGATGTCGTGTTGTTATATTCCAACCGCACGGAAGAGGAGATTGCCTTTAGGAAGGAGCTGGACGGCTGGCAGCAAAATAATGCCAATATCAAGGTGTTTTATACCGTAACCGATTGCCAGCCTAAAGACAACCGCTGCATTGCCGGCCGTATCAGCAAAGAGCTGGTGCGTGAAAAGGTAACCGATTTGGAAAAAAGGATGATGTTTGTATTCGGTCCGCCTAAGATGGTGGAGGCAATGAAAGCCGTATGTTTAGAATCAGGCTGCAGGCAGGATAATATCAGGACCGAGAGTTTTATCGGATATTAAATGAAGACGAGACTTACGGAACGAAGTGAACGTAAGTCTCTGTCTGAATTTACCCTTGACATTTTTTGAGTTCAGATTTACTTTCAGCGAAGCTTCTGATTTTAAAAAATGTCGAGGGTTCAGTTCGCGCACATAACTTATGTGCTCATTGGAGGTGTAATATGCCATCAATAAGAGATTTGCTACAGACCGCGGATTTCAAAAGCGAGAAGCACGTTCCGGTAATCGAAGCGCCGGAGAAGGTAAAGAAGGGAGAGGCAGTAAAGGTTACCCTGACCGTGGGAAAAGAAATACCTCATCCCAATACCACCGAGCATCATATCCGCTGGATTGAGCTTTATTTTCACCCCAAGGGAGAAAAGTTTCCTTACCAGATTGGAAGGTTTGAATTTAACGCCCATGGAGAATCCGCGCAGGGGCCAAATACCAGCTCGGTCTACGCCAGCCCGACGGTAAGCTGCGTCTTTAAGACCGAGAAACCGGGCGTTCTACTCGCTTCTTCTTATTGCAATATCCACGGGCTCTGGGAAGGTTCTAAAGAACTGGCGGTGGAATAGATGCTCACCGATGATTTAAGGCAAAAGGTATTGCAGGCGCAAAAGAACGAAATCACCGAGTACATCGTTTACAAGAAACTCGCCTCGGTTGCCAAGATTAAGGAGCACGCGGATATACTTGATAAAATATCAAAGGAAGAGTTAGTCCATTATGAGTTCTTTAAGTCCTTAACCGGCCAGGAAGCCTGCCCCGACAAGGGAAAAATTTTCTTTCATTTCTTTATCGCTAAGGTGTTCGGCCTGAACTTCGGCCTGAAGCTGATGGAGAACGGAGAAGACCTTGCCCAGGATGCCTACGCAGGATTAAAACTGGTATCGCCTGAGATTGAACAAGTAATGGGCGATGAAAACAGGCATGAACGGGAATTGATAAGCTTGATTGACGAAGAACGTTTAAAATACATCAGCTCCATGGTATTGGGTTTGAATGATGCATTGGTAGAATTAAGCGGCGCATTGGTAGGGTTTACGCTAGCTTTACAAAATACAAGGCTCGTAGCTATCGTAGGCCTGATTACGGGCATTGCCGCCGCCATGTCTATGGCAGCCTCCGAGTATTTATCCACCAAGCAGGAAGACACCGGCAAGAGCCCGGTTAAGGCATGCATCTATACGGGGTTTACCTATATCGGGACAGTCATTCTGCTGGTTTTACCCTATTTTTTGTTTAAGCATATATTCGCCTGCCTTGCCTTGGTGGTGGCGTGCGTGCTTTTAATCATCTTTGTATTTACCTTTTATATGTCGGTTTCCAAAGGCCTGAATTTCAGGAAGAGGTTCCTGGAGATGGCCGGCATCAGCTTAGGGATCGCAGGGATTAATTTCATTATCGGAATAATAATTAGAAATGTGTTCGGAATACAGGTATAGATACCCCGCTAGCTTACTTACACTTTCAGTGTTCGTAAGTTATGTGCTCATTTAGGAGGTTAGCGATGAAGGTCGCGGTTCTGGTGGAAGATAATTATCAGGTTTTGGAGGTTTGGTATCCTTACCTTAGGCTGCGCGAGGAAGGAATAGACACCGTGCTGGTCGGCACGGGCAAGAAGGAATACAAGAGCAAGGAAGGTTATCCCGCGCAGGAGGAGCTTTCCATTGATAAGGTAAAGCCGGCGGATTTTGACGCTGTGGTCATTCCCGGCGGATATGCCCCGGATATTTTAAGAAGATATACCAAGGTAAATGATTTTGTAAGAGATTTATTTAAGGCCAATAAGCTGGTAGCGGCTATATGCCACGCCGGATGGGTCCTGGTTTCCGCGGATATCTTAAAAGGAAAAAAGGCAACCTGTTTTTCGGCGATAAAAGACGATGTGGTAAACGCGGGTGCCAAGTTCATCGATAAAGAAGTAGTGGTGGATGGCAATTTGATTACCTCGCGCAACCCTTATGACCTGCCGGCGTTCTGCAGGGAAATAATCCGGTTCTTGAAAAAAAATAATTAATTTAACCGATAAGAGGAATGTAAAATGGCGATTGTAGAGATTAAAAAGGATATATTCTGGACGGGGGTAGTGGATTGGAACGTGAGGACGTTTCACGGCCATACCTATAATACCAACCGGGGGACTACTTATAATGCCTACCTGATCCTCGACGATAAGATTGCCCTGGTTGATACCGTAGCCGGCCAGTTTGCCGATGAGCTGATTGAGAAAATAAAACAATTAATCCCCCCTGAAAAAATAGATTATATTATCGCCAATCACGTGGAGACCGACCATTCCGGGGCATTGCCGCGGCTGTTGAAACTCTGCCCTTCGGCAAAGGTGTTTGGCACTAAAAAATGCCAGGAGGGCCTGGCCAAGCATTATGGCGGCAACTGGGATTTTCAGGTAGTCAAGACCGCAGATAAGCTGGAATTAGGCAGGCGCACCTTGACTTTTATTGAGGCAGCGATGCTGCATTGGCCGGACAGTATGTTTACTTACTGCGCCGAAGAGCGGCTGCTTTTGCCTAACGATGCCTTTGGCCAGCATTACGCGACCTGCGAAAGATTTGACGATGAAGTTGACCAGGGGATACTCATGGATGAGGCGGCGAAATATTACGGCAATATCCTCTGGCCGCTGAGTCCGCTGGTATTGAAAAAGATAGAAGAGATAGTGAAGATGGATATAGCCATAGATATGATAGCACCCAGCCACGGGATTATCTGGCGCAAGGACCCGGGGAAAATCATAAACGCCTATCTCTCCTGGGCGAAGAATGAGACTAAGCCTAAGGTAGTGGTAGTTTATGAAACGATGTGGGGCGCGACCGAAAAAATGGCAAGAAAGATATCCGAAGGCATAACCGATAAGGGGATATCCGTAAAGCTGATTGACATCGCCACCGCTGACCGCACCGAGGTGATAAAGGAGATGCTGGATGCCAAAGGCTATATTATCGGCTCATCTACCCATAATAACGACATGCTTACGGCGATTGCCGGATTCCTGGCGTTCTTAAAAGGCCTGAAGCCGCAGAAGAGGATTGCCGCGGTATTCGGCTCCTACGGATGGGCTGGCGGAGCGGCAAAATCAATCGAAAGCGTGCTTAAGGAGGCAGGGATAGAGATAGCCCAGCCGTCCCTGGCAGTCCAGTATGTTCCCACTGATGAAGAGCTGCGGAAATGCCTGGAGTTTGGCAGGGAATTCGCGTCAAAATTATTATAGGGGGTTCTAAGATGGATAAATACAAATGTACGGTTTGCGGCTACATCTACGACCCGGCAAAAGGCGACCCCGATAACGGCCAGCCGGCGGGGACCAGCTTTGAAAAACTGCCGGCGGATTGGGTTTGTCCTGAGTGCGGGGTAGGAAAGGATATGTTTGAAAAGATATGATAAATCTGCCGGAAAAGGTGATAAGTTTTTTTCAGGGTCAGGGTTTTGTGATTGTTTCCACTTTGGAAGCGGACCTTACCCCCCATAATGCCTGCAAGGGAATAGTCAAGATAGACCGTAAGGGCAAGGTTTATCTGTTCGACCTTTATAGGGGCAGGACGTATGATAACCTGAAGAAAAATCCCAAGATAAGCATCGCGGCAGTTGACGAGCATAAGTTTAAGGGTTATTGCCTTCAGGGAGAAGCGGAAATAATACCCATGGAAAGGCTTGGGCCCGCGCTATTGAAGGACTGGGAAGGCCGCATTACCAGCCGGCTTACGCAGCGGGTGATCAGGAATATCCGTGAAGAGAAAGGGCATCCCAGGCACCCCGAGAGCCTGTTGCCGACACCGGAATATATGATTGTCATGGAAGTAAAAGAAGTCGTGGACTTGACACCGCATCATATAAGAGAAGGAGCGTAGATAAAATGGGCAATATCTTTGCGGGCAGTGAAATAGTGGAGATAGGTATCCAGATTGAAAAAAACGGCAGGGATTTTTACAGCACGCTGGCGGATAAGACAAAGAATGTTTCTGCCGGGGGAATGTTTAAATACCTGGCGGGCGAAGAGGAAAAGCACATCGCCGCATTCCAGAAGATACTGGGCGATATGGTGAAATACGAACCGCCGGAGTCTTATCCCGGAGAATACTTCGCCTATATGAAGGCGCTGGCCGGCGAGCATATATTTACCCAGCCGGATAAGGGAAAGACGATAGCTATGACCGTGAAAACGGATAAGCAGGGCGTGGAACTGGGGATAGATTTTGAAAAGGATTCCATTATTTTTTACGAAGGGATGAAGAAATCCGTTCCCGAGTTTGACCGCAAGATAGTCGACCAGCTGATTGCTCAAGAGCAGGAGCACCTCAGGAAACTGTCCGATTTAAAAAAGACCCTTTAAAAAATAGGGGACGGTTCTATTTTTCTACGCCCCCAATTTTAGAAAAATAGAACCGTCCCCTATTTTTACTATTTTTAATTTTAGAAAAATAGAACCGTCCCCTATTTTTAAAAAGACCCTTTAAAAAAGTTGTCTAGTTCCTCCTGCGTCATCTCGTAGTTTACCCTTCCATAACTTATCCAGTCATAATTGTGCTTGGGAATTTTTGTTTTTTGGAGTATAATTGAACCTATGCGCACGGCGGTTTATTACAGCAATAGCGACATCAGGATCGAAGAGCGGCCCAAGCCAAAGGCCGGCAGGGGAGAGCTGGTTTTGCGCGTAGAGGCCTGTGGTATCTGCGGAAGCGATGTAATGGAATGGTACCGGATAGGCCGCGTGCCGTTAGTGCTCGGCCATGAGATAGGTGCAGTCGTTGACGAGGTTGGCGAAGGCATTACTCAATACAAAAAAGGAGACCGGGTTTCCGCCTCGCATCATGTTCCCTGTAATAATTGTCATTATTGCTTAAACGGGCATCCTACGGCCTGCGATACCTTGCGCAGCACTAATTTTGACCCCGGTGGTTTTAGCGAGTTCCTCCGGCTGCCGGAGATAAACGTGGAATACGGCGTATATCCGCTGCCGAAGGAAGTGGCTTTCGCGGAAGCCACCTTTATCGAGCCTTTAGCCTGTGTGATACGCGGCCAGAGGCTGGCGGGAATGAAGCCGGCTAGCGCGGTCCTGGTTATCGGCAGCGGCATTTCCGGCCTGCTGCACATACAGTTGGCAAGATTAAACGGCGCTTCAATTATAGTCGCCAGCGATATCCTGGGTTACCGCATGCAGGCAGCGAAGCGATTCGGCGCGGACGTGGTAATTGCCGCCGGAGACGATATTTCCAGCGCGATGCGCCGGGCCAATCAGGGGAGGTTAGCGGATTTGGTAATCCTTTGCGCGGGAGCGGAATCAGCAGTCAGACAGGCGCTTGACTGTGTTGAGCGGGGAGGCACGGTTTTATTCTTTTCAGCCGCCAATCAGGGGGTAAGCGTGCCGTTGTCCGTAAACAAGCTTTTTTGGCGTAATGAGATCACCCTTACTTCATCTTACGCCGCCAGCCCTGATGAGCACCGGCAGGCATTGGAGCTGATTAAGACAGGCAGGATAAAAGTTAAAGAGATGATTACTCATAGGTTGGGTTTAGCGGACTCTGTATCAGGGTTTCAGCTGGCAATGAAAGGCAGCGAGTCAATAAAAGTTATCATTGAGCCGCAGAGATAATTTAATTAGATTCTAATATATCTGGGTCGATAGTCTATAGTCAATAGTCAAAAGCTTTTACCATCGGCCATAGACCATAGACCCGCGTAATATACGGATAACATTAATGAGGAAGAGTTTCGTATTGCCGGGAATAATTCTTGCGCTGCTGTTTTCTTCTATTTCTCTATCCGTCGCGGAAGAAGAAAAGGTGCGCATAGGATATTTCCCCAACATAACTCATGCCCAGGCGGTTATCGGCATAGCTGACGGGACGTTCCAGAAAGCGCTGGGCGAGGGCGTTAAGATTGAGGTGAAGATTTTTAATGCCGGGCCTTCGGTTATCGAGGCAATGTTCGCGGGTGCGCTGGATTTAGCTTATATCGGGCCTAACCCCGCGATTAACGGATACATCAAGTCTAACGGCGAGGCCTTAAGGATTGTTGCGGGAGCGGCGAGCGGCGGAGCGGCATTGGTAGTGCGCGCCGACGCCGGCATCGGCAAGATAGACGATTTCCATAATAAAAAAATAGCTTCGCCGCAGCTGGGAAACACGCAGGACGTCGCTCTGCGCGCCTGGTTGAAAAATCAGGGGTTTGTTCTCAAGGAAAGAGGCGGAGACGTAGAAGTCCTGGCGATAGCCAATCCCGACCAGTTGACGCTGTTTATGAAGAAAGAAATTGACGCGGCCTGGACGGTTGAGCCGTGGGTCAGCCGGTTAATTAAAGAAGGGCAAGGCAAGGTATTCCTGGAAGAAAGTTCGCTTTGGCCAAAGGGAGAATTTATTACCGCGCATATAATTGCCAGTAAAAAATTCCTGGATAAACATCCTGACCTGGTCAAGAGATGGATTTCCGCTCACGTAGATTTGACCGCCTGGATTAACGGCAATCTTACGCAGGCGAAAGGCATCCTGAATGAAGAAATAAAAAAGTTAACCGGCCAGGCCTTAGCGCGGGATATTTTAGACGCTGCCTTTGCCAGATTAAGACTGACCTATGACCCGGTTAAGGATTCGTTGTTTACTTCCGCGAAATGGGCGTTTGAGCAGGGGTTCTTGGGTAAAGAAAATCCGGATCTTTCAGGGATATATGATTTGAAAATCCTAAATCAGGTTTTGAAAGAAAAAAATCTCCCCCCGGTTAATTAAGGCCATTTATGTCCCTGCTTAAAATTAATATCGAATCCAAGTCTTACGGCGGGTTGAACGTAATCGACAAGCTTAATTTGGAGATCGAGAAGGGAGAGTTTGTCTGTGTTACCGGCCCTTCGGGCTGCGGTAAGACCACACTTTTAAATATTATTGCCGGGCTGGACCTTTACTATTCCGGCGAGGTCTTATATAAAAATGAGCCCCTGGCTGGATGCGCTTCAAACCGGTTATTGATATTCCAGGAACTGGGCCTTTTTCCCTGGCTGACGGTCCAGGAAAATATAGAATTCGGTTTAAAGTTCAAGGCTATAGCTAAAGCAGAAAGGGTTAAGATCGCGGCAGAGTATTTAGATATGGTCAACCTCGCCAAATTTAAAGACAGTTGTATCCATGAGTTGTCGGGAGGCATGAAGCAGAGAGTCGCTTTGGCCAGGGCGTTAGTAATGGACCCGGAGATCCTGTTGATGGATGAGCCGTTTTCCTCCCTGGACGCCCAGACCAGAGATATGCTGCACGGGGAATTGCAAAGGATTTGGAAGATAACCAAAAAAACCATCATCTTCGTAACTCATAATGTAAGAGAGGCGGTTTGTTTAGGCGACCGGGTCTTAGTACTTTCGATGATACCGGCACACCTGAAGGCGGGATTTTTTATCAATCTGCCCCGGCCCAGGCAGATTGAAAGCGACGGCGTGATTGACAATGTTAAACTGGTCATGGCAGAGCTGACGTCGGAAATCAAGAAGCGTTACGAAAGGGAATTTAATGCATAAAAAGACAGCCAGGCAGATAATCTTTTATCTCGCGCTATTGGCTCTCTGGCAGGCGTTGATAATCTCTAAACTCTGGCCGGGGTATATTTTTCCTGCGCCGTTAAAAGTAGCTGCCGCAGTGATAGAAGGCTTCCGGAACCATACCTTCCTGATTGGAATTATGGTGAGTTTTAAGCGTTTGTTAATCGGGTATGGCATATCTATAGTTTTTGGCGGAACCTTAGGCGTGCTTTTAGTCAAATTTAAGATTTTAGAGCAGACCCTGGGGAATCTTATACTGGGGCTGCAGACTTTGCCCAGCATCTGCTGGTTCCCCCTGGCCTTGATCTGGTTTGGCTTAAGCGAATGGGCGATCATTTTCGTGGTCATTGCCGGCTCGCTATTTTCTATTACCATGTCTACGCATTCGGCGTTTAAGAATATCCCGCCCATATATATTCAAGTCGGGAAAAACATGGGCGCTCGCGGCATTGGATTATTATGGAGAGTCTTTATCCCGGCCGCAATACCTTCTCTGCTGATTGGCCTAAGGCAAAGCTGGTCGTTTGCCTGGCGGTCTTTAATGGCAGGGGAATTATTATTTAATTGCCTGGGGTTGGGGTATTTGTTGAGTATGGGAAGAGAGTTAAACGACATGAGCCAGGTGCTCGCGGTTATGTTCTTAATCATGCTCATCAGTATTTTTATAGACAGGTTGATATTCGGCAGGGCCGAGTCAGGAATCAGATTAAGGTATGGATTGTAATCTGTTAACCCGGCTTTTCTAACAGGAGGGAAAGATATGGATTGGGGAATGAAGAACCGTTTAAGCCGCATCATTAAATCCGACGGCCGCACTGTGATGCTTGCCCTTGACCACGGCTATTTTTTAGGCCCGGTAAGCAGGATGGAGGAGCCGGCCAAGGTGATTGCTCCGCTGCTTTCGTATGCCGATTCGATTATGCTCACCCGCGGGGTATTAAGGACTTCGGTGGACGCCTGCAAGGATATACCGGTAGTGCTGCGGGTCTCCGGAGGCAATAGTATCCTGGATGAAGACCTTTCCCATGAGGGGATTACGGTTTCTATGGATGACGCCGTAAGGCTGAATGTCTGTGCCGTGGCTATTTCTATCTATTTGGGTGCTCCGCACCAGCACCAGACCCTGATAAATTTAGCCAGGCTTATTGACGAGGGCCAGGAAAAAGGTATCCCGGTATTGGCTGTAACCGCGGTGGGCAAAGAGCTGGAAAAAAGGGACGCGCGCTTTCTTTCTCTTTCCAGCCGCATTGCCGCGGAGCTGGGCGCTAATATAGTAAAGACTTATTATTGCGACGGTTTTGAAAAGGTGGTAAAGAGTTGTCCGGTCCCTATCGTTATTGCCGGCGGCCCGAGATTAAAGACGGAGACCGATGCCTTAGAGCTCAGTTACAATGCCATAAAAGAGGGCGCGGTGGGTGTGGATATGGGACGGAATATCTGGCAGTCCAGCAACCCCGTGGGGATGATTAAGGCAATCCGGGCGATTGTGCACGAGAAGGCCTCGGTCAAAGAGGCGACCAAGATATTCATCGGCCATAAATCCGGATAGGAAATTTATCCCGCATCCAGAAAACCAGCGTAATACGTAATGATTTTATGGTTTCGTTCTTAGCGCTCTAAAATTTTTGTCCCGTGGAATCCTACGGATTCCCGGGATAAAATCCCCGCAATCTTTCAGATTGCAGGGGACCGTGCACTGCGGCTTACGGCTTTCTCCCGGATTCGCTCTCGCGCTAATAATTCCTCCGTTCGCCGTAATTCCTTGTGCACTGTTGCCAAAAATTTTCTAATGCGCTTCGCTCGAAACACATAAAATCGTTATACTCACAATCCAGAATTATAGCGGGTGGCTTGGTTTGATTTCGAGCAGCATGTAGTTTGTGCGAGCGGCCAAGGTGCCCGAGTGAAACGAGGGCGAGCGAGCGCAAACTCCAAGTGAGCATTTCCTCGGCGGGGAAATGCGAGCGGTGCTGCGAGAAACAAACCAAGACGGGCCCCGCTAAAACTTAGGAAAATATGGAAAAAAATATATTGGAAGGTTTGAACCCGGAGCAGCTAAAGGCAGTGACGCATAAACAGGGGCCCCTGCTGATTATTGCCGGCGCGGGCACAGGTAAAACCACGGTAGTGACCCGCCGGATTGCCTGGTTTTTGTCGGAGGGCCTGGCAAAGACCGGCGATATCCTTGCCCTTACCTTTACCGACAAGGCGGCACTGGAGATGCAGGAGCGCGTGGACATCCTCGTCCCTTACGGCTATACCGATATCTGGGTAATGACCTTTCACGCCTTCGGAGACCGTATCTTACGCGAGCACGCCCTGGAGGCCGGCCTTAACCCGGATTTTAAGGTATTGACGCGCGCGGAAACCGCGGTATTCCTGCGCGAACATTTATTTGAATTTGATTTGGATTATTATCGTCCTTTATCCGACCCCACGCGGTTTATCGCGGCGCTGGTCTGCGCTTTTAGCCGTATCAAGGACGAAGATATTTCGTCCGAGGAATACTTAAGATATGCCCAGGACCTGGCGATTAAGGCGAAGGAGGATCCCGGCGACGGGGCCTTGAACGAAGAGGCTATCCAGCAGATGGAGATCGCCCGCTCTTTTGCCCGCTACCAGGAATTACTGGCAAAGGAGGGCAAGGTTGATTTCGGTAACCAGTTTTACCTGGCGTTAAGGCTGCTGAGGGAGCATCCATTGGTATTGAAACGTTACCGGGAACAATTTAAATATATCCTCGTAGACGAATTCCAGGATACCAATGTTGCTCAGTATCAGATTATAAAATTGCTGGCCGGTAAAAATGCTAACGTCACCGTTGTTTCCGACGACGACCAGGCGGTATACAGGTTTAGGGGTGCCGCTTACAGTAATATTTTGACTTTTATGCAGGATTACCTGCAATCCGAGAAGGTCTCGCTCA
>Ga0315279_10004832_pt1 | contig 17877 bp, 14 predicted proteins | sample YL17G06_20_MG_FD_203694 | JGI IMG/M metagenome (GOLD analysis project Ga0315279, IMG submission 203694) | Sediment microbial communities from Yellowstone Lake, YNP, Wyoming, USA - YL17G06_20 | ecosystem: Environmental > Aquatic > Freshwater > Lake > Sediment | place: USA: Wyoming | collected... | reverse complement strand
ACGGCGCGCTCGGCCGTGAGGTAGGCGCCGTGCAGGCCGCCCCAGATGACAAAGGTCCAGTTTGCGCCGTGCCATAATCCCCCCAGCAGCATGGTGGCGAAAAGGTTGAAGTAGTTGCGCTGCGTGCTGCGGCGCGAGCCCCCCAGCGGAATGTACAGGTAGTCCCGCAGCCAGGTGGAGAGGGTGATGTGCCAGCGGCGCCAGAAGTCGCGGAAGCCGGTGGCCAGGTACGGCAGATTGAAGTTTATCGGTAGGCGGTAGCCGAACAGGTAGGCGAGGCCGCGGGCGATGTCGGTGTAGCCGGAAAAGTCGCAGTAGATCTGACCGGCGAACGCATAGGTGGCGATCCACGCCGCGGCGGGGGACGCCCATCCCGGCCGGGCATAGACCTGCCCGACGTAGATGGCGAGATTGTCGGCCAGCAGCATCTTCTTGACCAGGCCCATCATAATGAGGTTGCACCCCATGTGGAAGCCCGGCCACTGGAAGCGCTGGTGGCGCTCGACCTGGGGTACGAACTGGGTGGAACGGACGATCGGCCCCGCGATGAGCTCGGGGAAGAAGGTCACGTAGAGCAGGTACGCGGGGAAGTCGCGGGTGGGCTCGCGCGTGCGGCGATAGCAGTCGATGGTGTAGCTCATGGCCTGGAAGGTGTAGAAGGAAATGGCCAGCGGCAGGATGATGTCCAGGTGCAGCGGATGAAACTGTATTCCAAGCATGCGCAGCAGCGCCTGGAAGTTGTCGCCGAGGAAGTTGCCGTACTTGAAGAAGGACAGGACGCCGAGGTTGGCGACCAGGCTCACCATCAGCAGCGCCTTGCGCGCGCGCGGCTTCTGGGCGCGCTGCATGGCCAGCGCGACGTTGTAGTCGAGGATGGTGGTGAACATCAGCAGCAGCACGAACGGGGGGTTCCACGACATGTAGAAGACATAGCTGGCGGCGATGAGGAACAGCGTGCGCGGGCGCCCCGTCGGCAGCAGGCGGAACACGAGATAGACAATGACCAGGAACCACAGAAAGCTCGGGGTGTTAAAGAGCATCGGGCGCCTCTGGCCGCAGGGGCCCGCGTCCCTCGAGCGCGCGCCTTACCGACGCCGACGACCGGGCGTGAATCCCGCCGCGACAGGCGCGAGCGGGCCCGCCGGCCGGGCGCGACATCGCGGCGGGCTCAACGCTCATGGCGATTCCGGCCGGGCGGCTGAGCTCTCGGCCAGCTCGCGGTTGATGCGCTGCGCTAACTCGCGCGTGAATGGCAGGGATGCCGCGCGCGTGAGGTGGGAGGGATCGATGTAGTCGAAGCGCGCCACCTCCTGCGGCGTCAGGTAGTCGAAGTAGGTGACGTCGGTGTCCTGCACCACGCGCGCTATGGCGCTGTCGAAGACGTCCAGGGGCGTCTTGGTGCGGTCCCTGAGCGCGCGCGCCGGGCGGGCGAGGCGCATATCTAAGCCGGGAGGCGGGCGCCCACCCATCGCCAGGTCCAGCAGCGCGGGCCCGATGGGCATCGCCACCATGACGACCCTGACCCCGCGCGCGCGGACCTCGAGTATCAACTCTTCGAGGACGCGCGCCTGCAAAGCGGATACGTCGTAGCCCTGGTACCACTCGAAGTACGTGTTAAGTATCCCGCGTGCCTCGTCCTTGTGCCTGGGGATCAGCTCGCGGAACTCGCGGCGCGCGAAGAAGTCGTGCACGGACTGACGCCGCGCGTAGAGCGGGAAAGCGCGGTAAGTGAGGATGGCCGCGGCGTCTCTGAGGCGCCCCTCCCGCGCCAGCAACAGGGCATCGCTGACGCCCAACAGATACTGCACCGCGTAGTCGCGGCCGGGGCTCTCATCGGTCAGATCGATGGGCGCGATGCCTACGACCAGCAGCTTGGCTTGGAGCTGGCGGGCGGCGCTCATGTGGCGCCACAAGCACCGGGAGCTGACCGGCATGCCCGCAGGCACCCCGAGGCTGACCACCGTGGGCCGCACGCCGTGCAAGCCGGGCAGCTTGAGGTCGCGCGATAGCTCCCGGCCTCTGATCCCGACCATGACGCGGGAGTTGCCCATGATCACGACATCGGCGCGGCGCGCCTCGGTCCGCGCCAGATGGGCCGCCCACGCGTAGTATACCTCCACGCGGCTGCGGTAGCGATCAGGCACAGGGATGCGCCCCACCTGTCCGACGCCGACAATGAGCGCGCCCGAGATGAGCGCCGGCCACATCCTGCGACTGAGAACATACCTAATCATGTGGTTTCGGCAACGTCGAGCGTCGCGCGTCGCGCCGAGCAGGGACGCCGCAAACCGACCATTGAACGTGGAGCCTCGCCGCGATGCCGAGCGCAACCACGCCACACGCCCCGCCCCGCCCCGCGCGCCGGCGAGAAGACAGCCGGCGCGTGGCGCGCAACCCGGCACAGATTACGCCGCACGCGCGCAACACTCCTGCCGGCGACGAGGAGCGGCGCCCGCGCGGCGCCGGGCGCGCGGGCAGGAACCCGGGCGCGCGATGGGGAAGGTCGTCCGAGGGCAATCCCGGGGCTGCGACCGGTTACCGGAGGTACGGCTATGCGCAATCTGGTGATGTTACTGACGGCAGCAGTGATGGTTGCGGCCGCCGGCGCGGCCGCCTTCGCTCAGGAGGACACGAGATTGCAGGGCAAGCGGGTCGTTATTCTGGTCGAGGAGCAGGTCAACGAGCTGGAGGCGTTCTATCCCTTCTTCCGCCTGCAGGAGGCGGGAGCGAAGGTCGAGTTCGCCGGGCGCGGCAAGGACCGCTACGTCGGCGAGTCCGGGCTCACGGTCGAGCCGGTGACGCTGAACGTCGCCGACCTCAAGGTCGCTGATTTCGACGCGGTGATCGTGCCCGGCGGCTACGCGCCGGAGCGGCTGCGGCGCGACCAACGGGTGACCGATTTCGTGCGCGGGATGTACGAGGCGGGCAAAGTCGTGGCGTCGGTGTGCCACGGGCCGCAGGTGCTGATTTCGGCGGGGATCCTGCGCGGCAGGCGGGCGACCGGCTACGGCGCGGTCAAGGACGACGTCATCAACGCCGGCGCGACCTGGGTGGAGGGCGAGCCGGTGGTGCGCGACGGCAATCTCATCACCTCGCGCTGGCCGGAGGACATGCCATACTTCTGCCCGGCAATCATAAAGGCGCTCACGGAATAGGCGGCGAATGCTGCGGTTCTGACGGACGCACGACTGCGCGCGGCCGGCCGCTCCCGCCGCGGCGCGACCCATATCCCTGGAGGTGTGCATGAAGAAAGGCATCAGCATCTGGTGTTTCCCCGGAGGTCAGACGCTCAAGGATTCCATGCGGCAGGCCAAGGATGCGGGCTTCGATGGCATCGAAGTCGCGCTCAATGAAGACGGCGAGATGGCTGTCGGCTGGGGCCCGTTCCAGGTCAAGGACATCCTGCTCTACGCCAACGACATCGGTCTCGAGATCGCCAGCTTCGCCAGCGGCCTGGGTTGGAAGTACCCCCTGATCACGCGCGACGAGGGGATCAAGCACAAGGCCAAGGAGCTGCTCGACGCCGCCCTGCGCTTCGCCGGCATCCTGGAGACGGACGTGGTTCTCAGCGTGCCCGGCACCGTCAACCCCGATATGCCCTACGACGAGGCGTATGAGCGCGGGGTCGCCGCCTACAAGGAATGCGCCGCGATGGCGCAGGCGCACGGCGTCACCATCGGCGTCGAGAACGTGTGGAACAAGTTCCTGGTCAGCCCGCTGGAGTTCGCGCGCTTCATCGATGACATCGACCATCCGTCGGTGCGCGCCTATTTCGACGTCGGCAACGTGCTGCTGTTCGGCTACCCGGAGCAGTGGATCCGCATCCTGGGTGAGCGCATCTGCAAGGTGCACATCAAGGATTTCCAGACCGGCAGGTTCGTGTTCACGACCCTGCTCAACGGGGACGTCAACTATCCCGCGGTCACGGCGGCGCTCAAGGCTGTGGGCTACGACGGGTACCTGATCGCGGAGGTGGGGCCCATCAGCCCCGCCTTCCCCAGCTACCTGGTCGAGGAGACCTCGCGCGCGATGGACCGCATCCTCGGGCGCAGCTAAGCCCCTAGGGCCGGAGCCCTGGTCGCCCGCCACAGGCGGGTAAGCCTCCGGTGACTCGTCTCGCCACCGCCGGCGGCGAAAGCCTTGGAGCATCCGATGACGTTGCGGCTTGAGAACGCACACGCCGTCTGCGAAATCGGCCCGACCGCGGAGGACCTGCGCCTGGTGGACCGGCGCAGCGGCGCCGACTATTGCGCGCATGAGCCCTCCGGACCCGGCTGCGTCGGGTGCCCGCCGGCGGGCAAGCCCGGGCCGACGTGCGCCATGGTCAAGCAAGGGGGGCGCTACCACCGCGCTTCGGCGGCGCACGGCGACGGCGGGCTTCTAACCTTGGAGTTCGGGGACGCGGGCGTGCGCGTCGCCATTCGGGGCTCGGCGCAGCCAGAGTATTTCCTGTTCGAGGTGCTGGAGGTCGCCGGCGAGCAGGTGGAAGAGCTGGTGTTTGCCGACCTCCACCTGACCAGGCAGGCGACCGGCGACGACGATTTCGCCTGCTGCGCGCTGGCGCTTAACCTGCGGACCAATGTGCGCGAGCTACCCGGGGCGACCAAGCGCTTGTGGGCCGCGTGCTACCCCAGGTTCGGGTTGGTCGGGGCCAAGGTGGCGGTTATCGCGTGCCCGCACCGCGACCTGCGCAGGGTGATGCAGGAGGTGGTGAGCGCGGCCGAGAAGCTGCCCCATTCACCCATCGGCGGGCCCTGGGCGCTGGATGCGCCCATCAACCGCGGCTCCTACCTTTTCAACTTCCGCGATCTGTCGGAGCGCGCCGTTGACGAGTGGATCGAACTGGCGCGCAGCTTTGGGTTCAACCAGATAGACTTCCACGGCGGCGAGTCTTTCCGCTTCGGCGACTGCCGCCCTAATCCCGAGACCTACCCCCAGGGCTTCGCCAGCCTGAGGGCGGTCGTCGACCGCCTGCACGCGGCGGGCCTGCACGCGGGCCTACACACCTATGCATTCTTCATCGACAAGAGATGCCCGTGGGTGACGCCAAAGCCGGACCCGCGGCTGGGCAAGGACGCGACCCTCACCCTCGCCGCGGCGCTTTCGGAAGAGGCGGACGAAGTGCAGGTGAAGGAGCCGACGACGCGGATGTCGGCAGTCACGGGGTTCTTCGTGCGCAACAGCGTCACGCTGCAGATCGATGACGAGCTCATCACCTACGGCGCGGTGCGCCGCGATCCACCGTATGCTTTCATCGGCTGTACGCGCGGGGCGTGTGGGACGCGAGTCGCACGGCACGAGCGTGGGGCGAAGGTGCATCACCTCAAGGAGTGCTTCGGGCTGTTGACCCCCGACGGTGATTCGACCCTGCTGGCGGAGGTGGCCGCCAAGACGGCGGCGGCCTTCAACCAGTGCGGCTTCGACATGATCTACCTGGACGCGCTGGATGGAGAAGACATCCTGGGCGGCGCCAAGAACGGCTGGCATTACGGTTCGAAGTTCGTCTTCGAGCTGTGGCGCCGACTTGAGAAGCCGGCGCTGATGGAGATGAGCACCTTCCATCACCACTTGTGGTACGTGCGCTCGCGCATGGGTGCGTGGGATCACCCCAGCCGCAGCCACAAACGCTTCATCGACCTCCATTGCGCAGCCAACCACGACAACCGGCGCATGTTCCTGCCCGGGCAGCTCGGGTGGTGGGCGGCCAAGACGTGGTCGGGGGCGCAGGGGGAACCCACCTTCGCCGATGACATCGAGTACCTGTGCTGCAAGGCGCTGGGCGCCGACACCGGTCTGTCGCTGATGGGCGTCGACCCCGACCGAGTCCGCGCCGCCCCGGCGCTGGCCAGGCTCGGCGAGATCATGCAGCGCTACGAGGGCCTGCGCCGCGACGGCTACTTCCCGGAATCGATCAAGCAGAGGCTGAGGGCGCCGGGGCGTGAGTTCAGCCTCTCGCGCAGCGCACGCGGGCGGTGGCGGCTGCGACCGGTGCAGTACGCCAAGCACAGAGTGGAGGGGATTGACGGCTGGAGCAACACCTGGCGCATTGCCAACAGGTTCGGGCGGCAGCTGCTGCAGTTGCGCATCGAGGCGCTCCTCGCGGCGGAGCCCTATGACGCCCCGGGTAATGTGACGCTGGCCGATCTCTCCGCCCCCGCCGAGTTCACCGACCGGGCATCGCAGTCCGGCGTGCAGGCGGAGCTGCGGCGCTCAACCGAGCGCATCCGACCGGGCCTGGAGTGCGGCTGTTTCACGGCGGCCAGCACGCGGCGGCGGCGGCGATCGGCCTGGGCCAGGATCGGCAAGGCGTTCGCGCCGCCGCTGGACCTGAGCGAACGGCAGGCGCTCGGGGTGTGGGTCCACGGTGACGGCCGAGGCGCGGTGCTCAACTTCCAACTGCGCTGCCCGGAGCACCTGGTGGCGGGGATCGGCGATCACTACGTGATCGTGGACTTCGTGGGCTGGCGGTATTTCGAGCTGATCGAGCCGGAGGGAGAGCGCTACGACGACTACTCATGGCCGTACGGGTCGCCCTATGCCATCTACCGCGAATCCGTGGACTACGGGCACGTGGCTTCGCTCGACGTGTGGTGCAATAACCTGCCCCCGGGCGAGACCGTCGCCTGCCACCTGAGCCCGGTGAGGGCTTTGCCACTGGTGAAGGTAAGGCTGCGCAACCCCGCCGTCACCGTCGCCGGGCGCACGATCATGTTTCCGGTGGAACTGGACAGCGGCAGCTACCTCGAGTTCCGGTCGCGGTCGGCGTGTATGCTGTATGACTCCGAGGGGCGCGTGATAGACGAGGTGGCGTTCGAGGGCGAACTGCCGCGGGTGGAGCGCGGCCTTAACCAGGTGAGATTCGAGTGCGACGCTCCCGACGGCGTGAACGCCCGGGCGCGCGTGACCATCGTCACCGAGGGGCGGCCCCTGCGCGGATAGGAACGGCGCGCGGCCTGCCGTCACCCGGGGATCGTGACGGTCTTAGTGTGGGAGACGAGTCACCGCAGGTTTACCCGCGTGTGGCGGGCGACCAGGGCTCCTGCCCCACGGGCTCCGCACGCGGGAAGGGCACAGTGGGGTCACGCCCGGCCCCACATTAGTTGCGCGATTGGTTGTGCGAGCGCTTGACACATGAGCCGAAGTGTGGGACAATAACCAGTGGTGACGGCGAACCGTCACCGAACAATGGAAAGCGACAACACCCCAGGCATTACCCCCCACGGTCAGCGCATGTGCGACCTCCTGCTTGTGGATTGCACTTTCAGAAAGGAGAGTCACACATGACGACTGGCAAAGTCAAGTGGTTCAACGACGCGAAGGGATACGGCTTCATCGAGACCACCGAGGGTGATGTTTTCGTACATCACTCGGCGATCAAGGCCGATGGATTTCGCTCCCTGAGTGAAGGCCAGGAAGTCGAACTCGAGGTGACCCAGGGCCCCAAGGGCCCGCAGGCCGCCAGTGTTCGGCCGCTCTAAGGCCCGCAGCAACGCCTAAACGCATAACACGGCCCCGGGACATGCCCCGGGGCCGTTCGCATTTGCCGCTCGCCCCTGTGTCGGATCGTCCTGCGCCGGAACGCCTCACGGCGCCAACGCATCCAATCCGCCTTCCGCGAAAATGATCGCCCCTCGAATCGAAGCCATCTCCCCCGGTGCGAGGTCGGCAAACCGGGGATCGGCGTGCAGGCACGGGTGCCGCGGATTCCCGATCAGGGAGTACGTGTCTTCGTACCAGGTCATGGCGACCAGGCGCTCCGCCTGGTTGGACCGGCAGGCCATCACCGGCAGGTCGGCCGCGGCCCCGCCCTACAGCTTCTCCCCCGGCCAGGCGGCGGCGATGCGCGGCCCCAGCTCGGGGAAGGCGGTCGGGATCTGCGCGAGGGCGTCGCGCGCGGCTTCGAGGTGGCCGATGCCGGCGACGGTGCAGTTGATCCCGGCGACGATGTTGGCGGCGGCATTGGCCTTGACGGGATCGCCGCAGCGCAGGTAGTTCCACATGAACCCCGCGGAGAACGAATCCCCGCAGCCGGTGGTATCCACCACTTGCTCCACGGCCAGCGCGGGGTTGGCCACCCAGTAGATCCGGCCGTCGCGCTCGTAGACGAGGATTGACCCCAGCGGCCCCAGGGTGATGAGGATGATGGGCGTGCCGGCCTCCACGATCTCGGCTCCCGCCTGGACGTAATCGTCCTGCGCGCTCAGCTCGCGGCCGATGATCTGCTCGCATTCGAACTCGTTCATCTGCGCGGCGTCCGCGCGCCGCAGCCACTCGCGCCAATCGGCGAAGGGGACGAGCGTCTTGCGGCCCTCCTCGTCCCAGCGCGCGACCTTGCTGTGGACGTCGAGGTGGAGGTACCCGCGCGCGTTTTCGCGCAGGCCGGCAAAGGTGGCGAGGTCCATCTCGGTGCCGTTGATGAAGTTGACGAGCACCGCGTCGGAGTCGAGCGCCGTCGCCAGGCGGTGCGGCGCCAGCGGGCGCATCATGTGCAGCACGGTTTCGTCGCGCCAGGTCGGGCTGGTGTACACCAGCCGCGCCGCGGTGAGCTTGCCCGGCACCCGCTCCACCGCGTCTGTGCGCACCAGCGGATAGCGCGCCAGCAGCTCCACCACCGCGTCCCAGCGGTCCTCGGCGACATTAGCCACCGGGTAAACCTCGGTGTCCTGGTCAACGATGGAGGACAGGGCGGCGATGTTGTAGGTGATGCCGCCGAAGGACTCGCGGCGCGCGCCGTCGTGAGTGATGATCTCGTCGTACACGATGGCGCCGATGACCGATATCTTCATGTGCGGTATGCTCCTATCGTAGGGGACGATCTCCTGATCGTCCCGAAGTCGGGCGGGGACCCTTCGGCAATGCTCAGGGTAAACTCCGCCCCGCCCCTACGGGTCACGGCGCGCCATAGCCGGCGGCTCGGCGGTGATGATGGTCATCCGCTCGCCGGCCGCACGGTACGAATGCTCGCCCACCGAGTTCGGCACGAAGATCGTATCCCCCGGGCGCAGCTCCATCTCGCCGCCGTCCCACGCCAGGCTGCCGCAGCCGGCGACGACCGCGCCCGCGTAGAACCGTTCGTTACTTAGCGCCAAATCACCGCTCACCCGCAGCCGGCGCGAGGCGAAGAAGGGCGTGTCCTCGTGGGCGATGAGCTGCTCCACGGCGCCGCCGGAGGTGCGTGCGATCTCGCGCGGGCGCAGCCGCGCCCGCGCCATGGTCTCGTCCACCTCGCGCCCGGTATAGTCGAACACCTCCAGCGCGCGGTCCCAGCCGATGCCCATGTGGGCGACCTCGTCGGGAATCTCGACTTCCACGACCCTTAGCTCGGTGTGGATGACGAGGTCCGACGGCTGCTGCACCTCGATCATGAAGACCCCGCTGCCGATGGCGTGGGGCGTGCGCCCGGTCACCAGGTACGCGTCGCCCGGCTGCACCGCGATACGGTTGAGACATGCCACCTGCCCGTCGAGGTCCTGCGTCTCCACCAGGCGGCGGAACGCGGCGGGCTTCAGCCCGGGGCGAAAGTCGAGCAGGATATAGGGCTCGACGCCGCCGATGACGCGCGTGTCAACGATGATCCACGCCTCGGTCTTGCCCACGGGCGAGTTAAAGTAGCGCCGGGCGATTTCGTCGTCGGGGTGGGCCTGGATGGGCAGGCGCACCGCGGAGTCGAGGAACTTCGCCAGCACCTGGGTAGTCGGCCCGAAGGCGGCCAGGTGGTCGGAGCCGAGTATCTCCCGCGGGAATAGCTCCACCAGCAGCGGGAAGGGGACGGCGGTGCCGCGGATGATGCTCAAGCCCTCCACCGGCGGCTGGCCGTCGCGCGGGGGGTTGTCGGCGCGAGTCATGGAGGCGACCCAATCCTCGGGGTAGTAGCTGTCGCGGGGGTCGGGCTGGCCGCGCAGCCTGCGGAACAGCTTGCCGCCGGTATAGACGCGCCAGACCTCGTTGTGTTCGAAAGCGATGGGCGCGCGCGCGAGCGCGGCCAGTTGATCCATTTTCGCAGCAGTCATAGATCTTGCCTCGCGCGCCACATTTCTGCGACAGGACGGCGCATACCTGTGTCCGGCCATCGGAAATGTCAGCCTCGGCCGGCGACCAGGGAACTCCGGCGCGGGCGCAGAACCAATCCGCGCGCCGGGGCGCTCGCCCTCGGTTCATTCACTTGCCCAGCGAGGTGGCGCGGATGTCTCAGTTCACGGTGCAGACTCGCGACCTGACCGTCACGTTCAGCGACAACGAGGCCGGCCCGGATCGCCGCGCGGGGATGAACGGCGTCACCATACGCCACCGGCTGGCGGCGGAGCCGCTTTTCGCGCCCGAGCTGGCCGGGCTTAACTTCGAGCATATCTTCGACGGGCAGCAGAATGACCGCGAGCTGCACTTCGAGCCGCGGCGAGCGCCGTGCGCGCTCGAAGCCTCACCCGACGGCCGCGGGGTTATTCTGACCTGGCCGCCGACGCCGCAGTGGGGGCTGGCCGCCGAGATCGCCCTGCGCGCCGTCGAGCCGGACATGGTGGACGCCGAGTACGCCTTCACGCCGACGCGGCGGACGTCCAAGGGCGACCTGCTCGGGGTCTTCTTCGCCGACTACATGAATCAGCCCGCGGAGTTGGGCTATAAGTTCTTCGGCCGCGAGGCGGATGAGAGCGACGAACGCGTCATACTCTACGCGTCACCCGAGCACGGCGTTCTGAGCACGCATCGGTGGGCGAATGAGCCGGCCTATCCCGCGATGGGGGAAATCGAGGCGCATTGGATGTACGCCAGCCCGTCGCGGTATGCTTTCGCGCGGCCGTACTTCTGGGGCGAGGTGCGGGGGCTGACGGCGGCATGGATGTTTGACCCGGCGGAGGGTTTGCTTATCGCCCATTCCCCCAGCGGGGGCGGGGCGGGCAACCCGGCGTGGGATTACATCTTCCTCATGCCCCGTTACGAGGTCGGCCGCGCCTACCGCTGGCGCAGCCGGCTTATCTCCCGCCCCATGCCCGACCCGCAGGCCCAGGTGGAATCGCTCTACCGGCAGTGGAGGCAAGCGTAAGCTAGACGCGGCTATGCGCAACGTGGATCCGCGTCGCGTGCCCAAGTGTGCGGCGCGCCTGCGGCCCCGCCCCGGGCAAGTTCACTTCGGAGTGACCGGCACCCGCTCGTCTCCTGCTCGCGGCGCATCCCGCACACCCAGCGCCCCGATTGGTGCTGCTTTTTCAGCGCAGGTTAAAGTCCACCTCGTACCCGCGTTCGTCCTTGACGACCAGCAGCAGGCCCTCCGCCTGCGCGGTAGCGAATGCGTCGGCGCTGAACTGATGCGACGCCGTGTGCGGGCCGGGCCCACTGAAATCCTGGTACTCGCCCAAGCCAAAGCTTCCCGTTTTCCAGTACAGTCTGCTCGTCAGCGCTTCATTGTCGGGGTCGCGGACCGCGAACGTAACACTAACCGTATAGTTCTGCGTATTCCACGCAACTTTGGCGCTCGCCAGTTCAGGCGGCCGATCGCCGGTGGTCGTGAGATCGCATTGCGTCCGCCCGCCTCGATTGTCCTCTATGCTTAGGACGAGGCCCGCCTGGGCTGCGGCCCAGCACCACTCAATAGACCCATAGTCGTGCACTGTGCTATGAGGCCCGGGCCCGCTGAAGCGGCTAGCTGTGCCATCGCGCCACTGGAGCGTGCTCGTCACGGGGTCTCCGTCGGGATCGCAAACCGTGAACGCAACTCTCACGTTCGGGCCCCACGAATCCCAGACAATGTCGGCCCTCACGAGCAGTGGGCTGCGGTTACTGCTAGATGAGCAGCCGACGACGGCCAACACCAACCCCATCAGCAGCCCTGCCAATCCCAAACAGACCATCCGGTTCATGGTCTTAGCCTCCCTCTGGCACCGCTGTAGCGGCCGACAGCAAACGCGCTTCTGCCCGGCACAGTTCTTTATGACGCCGAGCGCTTCCTTCCTGACAGCATATCTCGCGCCTCCCATTCGTGAGGCACATTCGGGCAGGCTTTGGGGCAGGGCTGATGCGCTTGGGCAACGAACCTTGAAGGGGCGCGCTTCGGTAGCCGTGCTACACACGGAAAGCCCGGGGCCGCCAATAGTTGCGCCGTGCGCGTTACGCCTCCGGGTGCGGTCCCGCCGGCAACGCCGCAACCCGGCGTGGCCGGCGCGGGGCAGCAACGAATCTGCGAGGCACCTCCGCCCAACGCAGGGGCACAGCCTGCTGTGCCCCTACCGCGCCGCCGCAGGCGGAAGGCGGGGCCTCACAGCCGAGGCTTGCCCGCCGGCCGTTAGGCGGGGCGGCTGTGCTCCATGATTGCTAACCGCCCGGCTTCTATGGCGCTGCGCTGCGAAGGTGAAAGGAGAATGCACACCCATGCCCGACGGCAAGATCGTCCACGTCATCTGCAACACCCACTGGGATCGCGAGTGGGTCTATCCCTTCCGTGAGACCCAGCTTCTGCTGGTCGAGTTCATGGATCACCTGCTGGACTTGCTCGACACGCGGCCCGATTATCATTCGTTCCTCATGGATGCGCAGACGCTTTGTGTCGAGGACTACCTCGAGCTGCGCCCCGAGAGCCGCGAGCGCATCGTCAAGCACGTGCGCGACGGGCGGCTGTTCATCGGGCCGTGGTATTCGCTGCCGGAGGAGTACATCGTCAACGGCGAGTCGCTGGTGCGCAACCTGGTGATCGGCCACCGCGTCGCCGACTCCCTGGGCGGGGTGATGAAGCTCGGCTACACGCCGTTTAGCTACGGGCAGACGTCGCAGATGCCGCAGATCTACAACGGCTTCGGCATCGACACTATCATCTTCTATCGCGGCATCAACACCCCGCACTCGGAGTTCGTGATGCAGGGGCCGGACGGGTCGCGGGTGCTGGGGTGCCGCTTCGGGGCGCTGTCGCGCTTCAGCTTCTACTTCTACATCTACCGCATGGTGCGCTACAACAAGACGCGCGACGACTGGCGCTACGAATGGAACCGCGGCGCGCTGCCGTTTCGGTTGTGCAACGAGTTCCACCCGCGCGCGCATTACTACGTGGTTGACCCCGAGCAGAAGCTGGACCTGCGCGAGTATATCCCCGAGCAGGTCAAGAAGCTGGTGCGCGACGAGTCGGCGCATTTCACCACCCGCCACATCGCCTCCATGCAGGGCTTCGATTCGTCGGAGCCGGACCCGGCCGAGGTGGACCTCATCGCCGAGTGCCAGAAGCACCTGCCCAACGACACCATCAAGCAGAGCAGCCTGCAGGAATACTTCGAGGGGATGCGCGAGCAGGTCAAGGATCCCTTCGTCATCCACGGCGAGAGCCGCGACCCCGGCGCCACCGGCAAATGGACGCACCTGTTCGGCGACGTCATCGAGAGCCGCACCCGCACCAAGCGCGCCAACGCCCAGACCGAGACTCTGCTCCAGCGCAAGGCCGAGCCGTTCGCCGCGCTGGCGTGGACCCTGGGCGCGGAGTACCTCAAGCCGGCCTTCGATCTTGCGTGGCGCTACCTACTCAAGAACCATCCCCACGACACCATCTGCGGCGCGGGCGTGGACCAGATGGAGAAGGACATGTGGTACCGCTTCGACCAGTGCCAGATCTTGTCTGAGGGGCTGATGCGCCGCGGGCTGCAGCACATTCAACGGCGCATCAACAACGATGACATCGACATCGCGGAGGCGGCGCTGACGGTGTTCAACCCCTCGCCCTTCCCGCGGTCGGAGGTGGTGACGGCGCTGGTGGACTTGCCCGACGAGTCGGAGTACGAGGGCTTCGCCATCGCCGACGCGCAGGGCAATGAGACGCCGTGGCAGGAGGTCGCGCGCTGGCCGCAGGGCACGCTGGTGCGCAACCTGCAGGACATCAGTCTCGAGCAGCGCGCGACGCGCATCAAGCTGCACTTCCGGGCGGACGACGTGCCCGCGCTTGGTTACAGGACGTACCATCTCCGGCGCCGCGACACCGAGCACCGCGCCCCCGGCAGCCTGGTCGTCGCCCACAACGTGATGGAGAACGAGCACCTGCAGGTGCGCATCAACGACAACGGCACCATGCAGGTCACCGACAAGAGCACGCGCCGCACCTACGACGGCCTGCATTACTTCGAGGACGGCGGCGAGGTCGGCCACTCGTGGGTGCACATGGCGCCCGATTTCGACGAGCTGATCACCAGCCACGGCGCGCCGGTGGAGATAGAACTGGAGGAGGACGGGGCGCTGCTGACGTGCTACCGCATCCGGGTGCACATGGACGTTCCCACCGGCGTGGACATACGCGATGACGGCGCCCACCGCACCGCCGAGCGCAAGCCGCTCGCCATAGATTCCTGGGTCACGCTGCGGCGCGGCGCGCGCTCGGTGGATATCCTCACGCGCTTCGACAACCAGTGCCGCAACCACCGCCTGCGCGCGGTCTTCCCCACCGGCATCGCGGCGAAGGTCTCCGCGGCGGAGGCGTCGTTCGACGTCATCGAGCGGCCGATCGACCGCACCCCCGACAGCCTCTATTACGAGCGCGACAACCCGATCTATCCCAATCACCGGTTTGTGGATCTGAGCGACGGCGAGGTCGGCATGGCGATTATCAACGACGGGCTGCGCTCGTTCGAGGCGATCGACAAGCCGGAGCGCGCGGTGGCGATAACCCTGGTGCGGGGGTTCGTCTTCCGCCAGTCGCCGGTGATAGATCGCTGGGATGTGTACCCCGAGATGACGCTGGCGCAGTCGCTGGGCGAGCACGAGTTCCGCTATGCCATCTACCCGCACGCGGGGAGGTGGGACCAGGCGGCGGTGCATCGCGAGGCGGAGCTGTACAGCCTGCCGCTGGAGGTCGCCCAGGTGGGCAAGCACGGGGGCGACCTGCCGAAGGAGCTGAGCCTGCTGTCGGTCGAGCCGGCGGCGGTGGCGCTGAGCGCCCTCAAGCGCGCGGAGGACCGGGAGACGCTGGTGGCGCGCATCTACAACCCCACGGGCGAGGACGTGACCGCGGCGCTGACGGCGTACAAGCCGATCGCCTCGGCGGCGCTGCTCAACCTGAATGAGGAACCTCAGGAAGCGCTGTCGCCCAAGGGCAACAAGCTGTCGCTGCCGCTCAAGGCCAAGAAGATCGCGACGGTGGAGTTGGTGTTTTAAGCGCGGATACCGGGCGCGCGGCGTCTGGTCCGGGCGCGCGCTCCATGAGCGCGCGAGAAACCGCGACTTCATGGAAGTCGCGCCCGGTGAGTTTGAACCGCAGATGACGCAGATTTCGCAGATGACAATTGAACCACCAAGGCACCAAGGCACGAAGACATGGTGGGCCAGGCGTCTCGCCTGGCATCTTTGACATGTTGGCAGCCGAGACGGCTGCCCTACCCTTGGTGTCTTTGTGTCTTTGTGGTTCACACATCGTTCGTAAGTTTTCGGCCGGTGGTGCGTCTATAGGATCGAGCCCATGTCGAAGGCCGACCCGATAGCGGAGGACGCGGCCCTGGCCGAACGCGCGCAGGCGGGCGACCGGGCGGCCTTCGCCGAGCTGGCGCGCAGGTATCGCCCGGCGCTCGTGGCGCTGGCCTTCGACCGCACGCGCAGCTTCGACGACGCGCACGATCTGGCTCAGGAGGCGCTGGCGCGGGCCTGGCAGCACCGCGCCGCCCTACGCGACCCGGCCCTCTTCCCCGCCTGGCTCAGGTCCATCGCCGCCAACCTGTGCGCGAGCTGGGCGCGCAAGCCGGTACCGCTGCCCCTGGGCGACGAATCGGCCGATGATGCCGATGTCGTGCGCGCGGCCATCGCTCGCCACGAGCAGCGCGAGATCGCGCGAGCGCTGCAGAACCTGCCAACCGCAAATCGCCTCGCGCTGCTGATGCACGTCTGGGATGGCGTGTCCTACGAGCGCATCGCGGCGTTCTTAGGCGTGCCGGTGACGACGATCGAGGGGCGGATCTTCCGCGCGCGGCAGGCTCTGCGCCGGAGCGCGCTTGTAGGGGTCACGTCGTTGGGCCGCCGGATCGAGAAGGAGAGCTAAAATGAGCGAAGTTGACAACGTGGACGCGTGGGATTTGATCCTCTACACGAGGTCGTTTGCGACCATGCTTGGGGCCGGGGTTTCGCTCCAGCGGACCCTCGATATTCTGGGCCAGATATCCGACGAGCCCCTCAAGTCCGCCACGGTGGAAATGCGGAGCCGAATCTGCGAAGAGGGGCGGATTCTCTCGGCCGAAATGCGCAAGCGGCACGAACTCTTTACCCAGATGTATGTGGCTATGGTGAGGGCTGGCGAGGTGGGCGGAGTGCTTGATGAGACATTCGCGCAACTGGCCGACCTGCTGGAGTCGGACTGGGCATATTGCGAAGAGACGGGCCAAGGGTGCCGCAGCCTGCTGCTGCCCTCATGCCGAGAGCCCGCAGAGCCGTCTGCAGAAAGCGCCCCAGCAGCAAGACTGCGGATTCTGTCGCAGTATTTCCGCTCGCTCGCGATGATGTTGACCGCCGGCGTGCCGCTGGCAGAGGGGCCGGCCAACGCTCTGAATACGGCGGCGGAGATCTTCCCGCCCGGGCCGGAGCGGGAAGCCCTTGCAGCCATCCCGGAAACGATGGAAGGACGGGCCCCGGCGACGGCGCTTCCGAGGAGTTTCGATCTGCCTTTCATACCGTCATGGACGGTTCAACTGATATCTGTCGGTGTGGAGACACCGACTTTGCACATCATGTGCGAGAAGATCGCGCAACTGCTTGAGTATCAGCGGCAGTGTTACCTATTCAAGCACGGCCAGGGCTAGCGGTCGCCATGCTGGCGTACGGGGCGGTCTCCTGACCGGGCGCGGGCGGCTGGGCTCCATCTGTGCTCACTCCCCCATCGCCTTGATGATGACGCGCTTGCGGCGCTGGCCGTCGAATTCGGCGTAGTAGATCTGCTGCCACGGGCCGAGGTCGAGCTTGCCGGCGGTGACCGGCACGACCACCTGGTGGTGCACCAGTATGCTCTTGAGGTGGGCGTCGCCGTTGGTCTCGCCGGTCTGATGGTGGTGATAAGCGGGCCCCTTGGGCGCCAGGCGGTCGCCCCACTCGTCAATATCCTGGATGATGCCCGCTTCCGCGTCATTGACGTAGATGCCGGCGGTGATGTGCATCGCCGACACCAGCACCATCCCCTCGCGGATGCCGCACTCCGCGACCACCCGCTCCACCTCGCCGGTGATGTTGATGTACTCGCGCGGGCGCTTGGTGTTGAACCACAGGTAGTCGGTCGCGAACTTCATGCTGTCCTCCCGGAATGCCAGCCGGCCCCCACAATGCAGGTTCGCTGGCGGTTGGCGCGTAAGTCTAAATTGTCGGGGCAGGAGGCAAGCTCCTGCCCTACGGATGTGCGTCCGAGCAAAAGGCCTTGAAACCGCGCGTCACTCCATTGCCCGATGACCGCACCGACGGGGTCACACCCTCGGTTCGCGGCCGCACCCGCGGCGTGACCTGGCGGTCGCTGCTGGTGGCGGCGGTGTTGATGCCGCTCAACGCCTACTGGGTCGTGCAGATGGAGATCGTGCGCTACTCGGCCCATCCGACGACCATTTCCCTGCTGTTCAACGTCGTCTTCATCATCGTCGTGCTGACCGTCGCCAACGCCGTGCTGCATCGCCTGCTGCCGCGGGCGGCGCTGACCCAGGGCGAGCTGCTGGTGGTGTACGCGATGCTCGCGCTGTCCACGGTCGTGGCGGGGCACGACGGGGTGCAGGTGCTGACGCCGACCATCGCCTGGCCGACGGAGTTCTCGACGCCGGAGAATCGCTGGGAGCGCCTTTTCGGCCACTACCTGCGGCCGTGGCTGGTGGTGCGGGACAAGGAGGCGCTCGCCGGCTACTTCGAGGGCGGCTCGACGCTGTACACGCGCGCGCACATCACGGCCTGGCTGGTGCCGGT
>Ga0315279_10004831_pt1 | contig 17880 bp, 20 predicted proteins | sample YL17G06_20_MG_FD_203694 | JGI IMG/M metagenome (GOLD analysis project Ga0315279, IMG submission 203694) | Sediment microbial communities from Yellowstone Lake, YNP, Wyoming, USA - YL17G06_20 | ecosystem: Environmental > Aquatic > Freshwater > Lake > Sediment | place: USA: Wyoming | collected... | reverse complement strand
CCCCTAATTAGATCAAATACTCCGGGAAAAACTGAGCGTTTTCAAATTGTAAATCACTGTGCTGTTTCCCTTTCAGTGCGCATAATTCTTTATATTTCTCAGTATTGTGTATTTTTTTATACACATAGAAATTTGCTTCCAATGGGGAGAACGACTGTTTAAATCGAAGTAAAGGATCCTCAGTGGAAGAAGAGCTTCCTCCCCCTAAAACAAAGTAGTTGTACCCAGCGTTTTTCGCCCATCGTATGATCTCATCAACGAGAATATCGTTGGGTCTGTAAATGAAGTAATCAGGATTGCTCCCGCGTAGGTAGTCATGAAGAATTTGATATTTTCCTAGTTCTATGGTAGAGCAGATGATGTTGCCTTGGTATTCGACATGAAATAATTTGATGTCGTCTTTGAATCTCGTGAAGAGATCATTGAAAAAAAGGTCATTAAAATAATAGTATTGTTTCGCATTTTTTCGTTTCATTGACTCTGAGTATATTTCTAGGAACTGTGATAGACTTGCTTGACTGTTATCAGAGTATACGCGCAGTCCATTTCGCGTCGCCTTGTTGATATTCTTCCGCGCATGCCTCGTGTATTCGCTGTAAATCGTTTCAAGGTCTTTTGTGAGATCAACGTACACTATTTTTCTGTCGTAGAACAATCCTGGGTGGTGCTGATAGAGGAGATGATTCTGCAATAAAGGGGTAAAACGCTGAAATTCTGTCACGATATTGTTTTTCTTACAATACTGCCCCAGCTCGTTCATATAATTTGAAAAAAGTTTCTGCAATGCATTTTCGTTACTAATATTGTGCACTGGTCCTCCGAAATACCAGGGTGACACCAGATCTGCGTATTCAGAAAAATCTTTTGATGCTCCTAGCTGAATCGGTCGTCTGAAGTAAGGTATGAGAAGGAATTCTTTCTCAGACCCATAGTGGAGATAGAACCCTTGTTGTTTTGTATAGTCCTCAAAGAGTTTGACATAGGAGGGATGACAGTGTACATCCTTCCTGGGGCATTGCTCGATCAGATTTTCTATGAACGCTGATTCCTCAAGAGCCAATTCCTTTAATTCGTATTTCTCCATGCTTCCAATACCATTCAACTGCTGTCAAGGATATGTTCTAATTCGGTCAGCATTCGATATATATCAACCCTTGATAAATCTTCATGGATTGGAAGGTTTAGAATATGCTGGGAAATATGATGAGAGCGAGGGTAACTTTCTTTTTTGATCTGCGGTATGAGCGTATGGTAGAGGGATACCGTTTCTATTCCTTTTTTTAAGAGGGAGAAATACACGTGGTTTCTATCTTTTTTTTCGATGATGACCGGAAAATTTATCGGAACAACTGCGCGGGGCAGCGTGCTGTAGAATGGATGAACACCTCGTAGGGACTGGATTTCTTTCAGGAGGTACTGATAATTATTTATTCTTTTTTTACTGATTTCCGTAATGTTTGATTTATGTAAAATCAGAAGGTTTTTCTTTGAAATATCGTCTTTTATATTCATTGGGATTTGTGTTTTTTCATTGTTTATGGCAAGTATTCCGCCATCGTTTGTTGCTAAGAACTTATGGAGAGAGTAGAACCCGATATCGCCAAATGTTCCTAATCGCTTGTTTTTGTAAAATGAATTGAATGCATGTGCACAATCTTCAATAAGGTAGGTGTTGTGTTTCTTACATGTTTCAATAATATACTCAAAATTTTTTTGGTAAAACCCAAAATAATGAATGATGAGAACCGCCTCGACATCATTGCGTGTAATCTTTTTTGTGAAATCTTCTTTATTTACCGATAGATCAGCATTGAGTTTGTAGAAATCGTATCCGACATGACCCTCATGAATGGGATCAAGGACTCCGGAGCCTTCCCGTTGACTTAACCCGATATAGCTAGGGAGGAGAATCTTGTGTTTTTTATCTAAATGTAAGATCTTTAATGCTTGCAGAAACGCAGCACGGCCGCTAGGGAAAAAATATTCTTTCTTCAGGAATTTGTTATTAAGTGATTGGTTTTTCTTAATTTTTTTCACAGAATTTTGCCTTCAGAGATTCATGGTAGTTTATTTCTTTTAAGATTTTGATTATGTTTTCTTCTGCGTTCTTTTTTGCGTACGGGCTGATCAAAGTTTTTACTTTTTCTTTGATTTCTTTTGTTAACGCATGTTGAACAGCTTTCACAATCATGTCTTTATTGTGATCACTATTGATGATGTTAAAGGTGTGTCCTCTTCCCTTTTGTCGCTCTCCAATGTTGACAGCCGGTAAATTAAATGATGGGGCTTCTAATAATCCGCAGCTTGAGTTGCCGATGATGACGTCGCACAACATCATTAGATCCTGGAAATCATCATGATGGATATTTTTGTAAATTTGAATGAACTTTATATGTTCGTATTCATGAATCACGTGAATCATGTCTTTGCTTCCCGCATCAGAATTAGGATACAGCACGATTGTTTGCATTCCTAAATCTTTGATGGCCTCCATTGTTTCTCTCATTTGTGATGCAGCCTGGTCAACTTGTGTCGTCACAGGGTGTTGAAGGACCAAAAGAATCGGTTTTTTTATATCAAGATGAAAATTTTTTATGATCTGTTGTTTTCTTTTTTCGTCCACATGGTACTTCACAGGGATACCAGGGTTTCCTACCGGGAAAACGTATCGAGGGTTTTCTCCCAGCTTTATGATATTTTCTGCGCTGTTTTCATTTGCAGGAAAATGAATGTCTGCGAACTTTGTAATTGCATGGCGTATTAATTCATCAACTGTTGCACCAGTGGTGGTATCGCCACCGGAGATATGGGCAATTGGGATGTTCAGATGTGCTGCTGCGATAGCCGCAGCCAACATTTCTCCCCGATCACCAACTAATAAGACAAGATCTGGTTTACTCCGCGTGAGTGCGTCCGTGATCCCTATAAGAGCATATCCTAAGGATTTTGCCATTCCTGTGTTCGTTGTTTCAGAAAGTTTCATGTCAACTGTTGCTTCTATATGATATCCATCTTTCTTGATTTCATCTATGGTGCTTCCATATTGTTTCATGAGATGCATACCGGTGACAATGAGGGCGAGCTGAAATGCAGGATCATCACGTAGCATTTGCAGCAGGGTTCTCATGACACCGTATTCTGCTCGTGAGCCGGTGACATAGACTATTTTTTTCACTTTTTTTCACTCCGGTGTTTCTCCTATGAGTTTTTAGGGGTGTACCCAAAGCGGGGCGTTTGAACGCAGTACCCTCCGAAATCAATTGTGTAATTCATGTCTTACAGCAATTTTTTTCTGTGCTTTTTTTAGATTCAATCCGTCATCTCCATTGTTGTACTTAAACATTTCAGCATCGGAAAATCCTCAGAGAAGATGGGATTCTGTGAAGAACTTCTTGATGTTTTTTTCAGAGGATGATTTAAAAAATATTTCTGCGGCTTCCAACGTTTTTTGAGAGAGTTCATCATACTTTGATAAAATATATTTCACTGTTTCAACAAATTGAGTTGGAGTAGTAACAATGAAAGGTGAATTCGTGATATTTGTAATGCCGAAGATATCAATAAAAATACTTGGTTTTCCAAACGCCATTGCTTCCAACCCGCTGGTGGAATATACGGTAGCATGTATATCAACCATCTTCAAAATGTTGTAAATATCTTCGTACTTGTCAATCAAAAGTACATTTTTGTGATTTTTTAAGGAGGAATAATCGGTCCTATCAAAGGGATGAGGTTTGAAAATAATACCGATATTTAAACCCAATTGGGTAAACTTCTCTGCGACCTCTGACATAAAAGTTTGTATTTCTCGGGCGATTACTTCTTGAGATGTGATGAGTATTGTACCTTGAAAAGAAGAACATAATACTTTGAATTGATCATCCAATTTTGTTGTCTCATCCCGATTTCTTTCAAGATATGGAAATCCAACAGAGATAATTTTGTTTTTGTCAAACAGGTTTCCTTTTTTCACCATATCCGCAAAGATATCACCATAGGTTAAGAGATATTCTGGGACGCAGTCCTGATTGTCTGATGTTCTGGCTCGAATGTAAGCAACGTTGGAGGTGGTGATGATTCCATGTTGGAGTTCTATTGATGGTATGTGTAGTTCACGGCATGCTTGTGCGAGCGCCATGGGGAAACGCCCGTACCCGCATCTAATAAGGACTGCTTTTGGCGATAACTCTTTTAAGATGTTAACGAAGAGTTTTTTCAGAGAGAAGAAGACAGTGATGAAGTCGTAAATATCTTTGGTAATTTTCTCTTTTTCGGCGTTGGCGGTAGCGCTGATAAACTCGATGATCTCCTTCAGAATATCTTCATGATCTATTTTGAATGGTTTGTGGCCTGTGAGTTTGTAGAAGAAGAGTTCCCAGAATGCCGATGTATAAAGTGGGATATGAAAGGGAACGTAGTATTTTGAGTATAGTTTGTCTGCGTAATCTCGATGGTATCCGCGTTTTTCAGGCCATTCAAAGAGAATAAGTTGATCTCCAAGGATGTCGTAGAAAGGGTCAAGGTAGATATCGTAGAAGGTGTCTTTGTAGTATTTTCGGCTTGCACCACTGGAGAACCCACAGATAGGTTGGCGTATCTTTGGTATCTTAAGTGGGGTGATGCCTTCTTTGAGGAGGTGAAAAGGAGAGAAACTCAGGCCAGTAGCCTCCTTTTGTTTTAACGAGTCAGGGAGATTTGAGTAGATATAGATCCGGAGGAGATTCCATATCCGGGTTCCATCAGAAAGCGTGATCGTATCAACCGGGTATTTTTTTTCTATAGTCTGTGCTAATTCAAAGGCGGTGAGGCTGTTTATTTTTCCTGCAATTTGGAGACCATAGTCGTTATAGTAGAAGATAGTCTGTTGCGCTAATTCATCGGCTTGAGTCTTTATCATAGGTCGACCACGTTGTTATCACAGAGCGTGCGATGTCCTTTTAAGTTTTTATGAATGATTGTCTCCGTCCTAAAGATTAAAGCGTCTCTTAGAGGCGGAACGTGATTAACATTAAATACGTTCTGCCGTTTTCTATAAGAGATGGCAGAGGATTACCCGAAGGTTTCATTTCTTATACCGATTTTAAACGAAGAAAAAACTCTGGCGCAGTCGTTAGACTCCTTGCTTGCAGTGGAGTACCCAGCAAAAAAGATGGAGATTTTACTTGCAATGGGGAATTGTACAGATAATACACGGGTGATTGCTGAGGAGTATGCGAAAAAGTATTCGAACATACGAATCCTTGAGAATCCGACAGGCAATACCTCGATCGGTCGGAACATATGTATTAAGCATGCGACCGGTGAGATGCTGATGAATTACTCTGGTCATGTGGTTACCGAGAAAAATCTGCTTAAGGAGCTTGCGCTGAGATTGCAGAGCCTGCCGGCTGATGTTGTCGCGGTTGGTTGTTCGAATCTTTCACCAGGTAAGCAGAATTTTGTTGGAGAAGTGTCTGGTGCTGTGTTTTTGAGTTTTATGGGTGGCCGGAGTTTCTTTTCTCAGAACGCGGTGTTTCCAGAAGAAAAGTACACGGATCATTTGTCGTTCTGCTGTTATCGAAAAGAGGCTGTGAAAAAAGTCGGTAGTTTTGATCCTGTTTTTTGGTGTGGTCAGGATTATGAGCTTGATATCAGGCTTCGGAAGGCAGGATACAGGATTTTGTATACACCGAAAACGAGGGTATATCATTTTAAGCGGGGTTCAATTCGGTCGTTGTGGCGTCAGATGTATCAGTATGGGATTGCTCGTGCGAAGATGGTAAAAAAGCATCCTGATACTTTGAAGTTTTTCCATTTGCTTGGGCCAGGGTTTATCCTTGGTGGTATTCTCGTGGTGTTATTGACCATATTGGGTTTGCTCCCGTTGTGGGTGATTCCCTGTCTTGTCCTGGTCTATATATTGTTGTCGTTGATCAGTACACTTCAGATTACACGAAAACCGAGCGTGGTCATGAGTAGTATCTTGTTTTATTTGTTGATCCATATCGGGTATGGTTCTGGTTTTATAAGAGGCATATTTTATAGTAAGTTATAATCCTAATAACATTTATATGTTATTTTTTAATAAGGTGGAAAAGAGGTATCCAATGGCTAAGGTGGGTGTTATCGGTGTTGGTAAATGGGGTATAAACCATTTAAAATCTCTTAAAGAGATTAAGTGTGATTTAGTTGGTATCTCGGACGTTGATGTTAAGAAGAGGGATGTTGCTAGGCAGTATGGTGTTGATTTTTTTGATGATTACCATAAGATGCTAGGTGAGGTTGATGCTGTTACTGTTACAACCCCGACTGATCTTCATTATAAGGTTGTTTATGATTGTTTACAAGCGGGTAAGCATGTATTAGTTGAAAAACCAATAGCAGAATCATCCAAGTTGAGTTGTAAGCTTGTTGAGTTCGCTCAGTCTAACGATTTGGTTTTATCTGTTGGTTATCTTTATCGTTTTAATAATGCTATTTTGCGTTTGAAGGAGATTTTACCTGAGATTGGTAGGATTCAGTATGTTACTGGCAGGTATATGCATTCAACGAAGCCCCCCAGGAGAGATTCTGGTGTTATGTTGAATCTTGGTATTCATGTTTTTGATATCTTGAATTTTATGACTGGCCGTATTCCTAATAGCCTTTATGCATCTAAGAAAAACTTGTTATCGCCTGTTTTTGAAGATTCTGCATCTATTCAACTTAATTATGATGATTTTTTTGCAACTATTGAACTGAGTTGTATGCATCCTGAGAAAGCGCGTGATATCTGGGTTATTGGTGATAAAGAGACTGTTTATGTGGATTTTTTTTCTCAGATTTTGAAGCGTTTTCCCCTCAGGGTTACGTATGATGCTGTTGAAAGAAGAGACATGGTTGAGGAGAAGATAATTGTTAATGAGCCTCTTAGGGATGAGTTAAAGTATTTTGTGGATTTAGTTGGTAAAAAGAATATCGATTTGGATATGAATATTGGTAAGGAGAACTATTATACGACTAGGATTTGTGAATTATGTTTGCAATCAGCTGAGAAAAAGAAGGAGGTAGTTGTTAAATGAGTAATATAGCTAAAACTGCGAAGATTTTGAAGAATGTTCAACTTGGTGAAAATATGATCGTTGAAGATTTTGTTATTATTGGTGTGCCCCCTAAAGGTAAAAAGGAGGGAGAGTTGAAGACTGTTATTGGTAGTAATTCTGTTATACGTTCTCATACTGTGATTTACGCTGGTAATGTAATAGGTGACAGTTTCCAAACTGGGAATCAAGCTAGTATTCGTGAGGAGAACGTTATCGGTAACGATGTTAGTATTGGTACTAAGAGTGTTGTTGAGTTTAAAACTAAGATTGGTGATGGTGTTAGGATTCATTCTCAGGCGTTTATCCCTGAGTATTGTGAATTAAAACAGGGTTGTTGGGTTGGTCCTAATGTTGTTTTGACTAATGCTCCTTATCCTAAGTCTTTGCGTGCTAAGGTTTTTCTTAAGGGTGTTGTTGTTGGTAAGAATGCTAAGATTGGTGCTAATGCAACGGTTTTACCCGGTATTAGGATTGGAGATAATGCTCTTGTTGGTGCTGGTAGTGTTGTAAGTCATGATGTTCCTTCTGGCAAGGTTGTTGTTGGTAACCCTGCTAAGGTTATCAAGGATGTTAAAGATCTTGTTTATCCAGATGGTGAAAAAGCATATGGTGATTGAAAATGATGAAGATACCTTTGGTTGATCTTAAGGCTAATTATCTTTCTATAAAACCGGAGGTTGATAACGCAATTAAGGAAGTTATCGACAATACTTCTTTTATTATGGGTAAATATTTGAAAAGTTTTGAGGATAATTTTGCTGTTTTTTGTAAAGCTAAGCATATGGTTGGTTGTGCTAGTGGTACAGCTGCGGTTCATCTTGCTTTGCTTTGTGCTGATTTAAAGAAAGGTGACGAGGTTATTACTGTGCCTAACACTTTTATTGCTACCACTGAATGTGTTTCTTATGTTGGTGGGAAAATCAAGTTTGTTGATGTTGCTTCAGACACTTGTTTGATTGATATAGAGAAACTTGAGAAATCTATTACCCGGAAGACTAAAGCGATTATTATTGTGCATCTCTATGGACAGATGCCTGATATGCAGAGGATAAAAAAGATTGCAGAAGATCATGATGTTTTCTTGATTGAGGATGCTGCGCAGGCTCATGCAGCTGAGTGGAATGGTCATCAACCAGGTTTTTATGGTGATGTGGCTGCGTATAGTTTTTTTCCAGCTAAAAACCTTGGTTGTTACGGTGATGGCGGCGGTGTTGTTACAAACAACGATGAACTCTGGGAGAAGCTTAGGCTTTTGGTTAATCATGGTAGGTCTACAAAGTATGAGCATTTGATGGAGGGTTACAACTATAGGCTTGATTCTCTTCAGGCAGCGATTCTTAATGTTAAGTTGCCTCATCTTCAGAGATGGACTGATTTGCGAAGAATTCATGCGAAATATTATGATACGAGGCTTCCTGATGTGGTAGTTAAACCTGTTGAGGCCAGGTGGGCTAAACATGTTTATTATATGTATGAGATTCGTGTGAAACGCAGGGATGAGCTTATGCAGTATCTTAAAGAAAAGGGTATTGAATGCGGTGTTCACTATCCGATTCCGTTACATTTACAACCAGCTTATAAAAACCTTGGTATAAAGAAAGGTAGTTATCCTGTTTCAGAGGAATTAGCTGGGGAGATCCTTTCTATACCTATTTATCCTGAGATCAGTGAGGAACAACGAGAATACATAGTTGATAATATAACGCAGTTTTATAGTAAATAATCAATTTTTGAAAAACAAAATTTTTTTTATTTTATTTTTTTAATGTAGTTTTTGATATCTGATTTTATTTCTTTGTTTTGTAGTGAGAAATCTATGATTGCCTGTACGTAACCTAGTTTATCTCCTATGTCGTATCTTTTTCCCTCGAAAGCATAGGCGTATACTTTTTGGGATTTTGTGAGCAGGTTTATTGAGTCTGCTATTTGAAGTTCGTTGTTTATACCTGTTTTTGTTTTGTGTATGCAGTCGAATATCTCTGGTGTGAAAACGTATCTTCCTATAGCTGCTATGGTTGATGGTGCTTCTTTGCTTTTTGGTTTTTCTACTATGTGTTTTATTAGATAGAGTTGTTTTTCATTTGTGTTTTCTGTTTGTACTGATCCGTATCTGTTGATTTTTTCTCTTGGAACGTTTTGTACTGCTATAACCGATGATTTATGTTTGTAGAATACGTCTATAAGTTGTTTAGTACATGGTGTTTTCGAGTCTATTATGTCATCGCCTAGTAAAACTGCAAAAGGTTCATCGCCTACGTGTTTTTCTGCTGTTTGCAGTGCATCTGGTAAGCCCCTTGGTTCTTTTTGTCTTATGTAATGTACATTTACTAGTGATGATATTTCTCTTACGGTTTTTAGTAGATCATTTTTTTTGCTTTTTTTAAGATACATTTCTAGTTCTGGTGATTCGTCAAAATAGTCTTCTAATGGTTTTTTTCCTCTTCCTGTGATTATTATTATATCGTCTATGCCTGAGTCTATAGCTTCTTTTACTACATAGTGTATTGCTGGTGTGTCTATTATCGGGAGCATTTCTTTTGGCATTGATTTTGTCACGGGTAAAAACCTGGTTCCTCGTCCTGCTGCGGGGATTACTGCTTTTTTAATTTTCATTTTACCAACACACTCCTTCATATATCTTTGCGTTTTTTGCTTGTTCAAGCCGTCGACCGTCAATCACGATTTTTCCTTTATAGTCTAAGGTGGTGAATTCCTTCCATTTTGTAGTGATGAGAATCGCGTCTGAGGAGAGAACCTCAGAGGCTTTAGAGCAGTATTCTATCTGAGGATACAGAAGTTTAAAATTATCCATAGCTTGAGGATCATAGGTTTTGATGCGTGCTCCGTTTCTTAGCAGTTCCTTAATGATAGGTATCGCCCTGCTCTCTCGGATATCATCTGTGTTTGGTTTGAAGGCAAGACCGAGGACGCCGATGGTTTTTCCCTTGAGCTTCGGAACATGTTTTTTAAGGATTTCCACGAGTCTGAGGGGCTGATCAGTATTCACATCTCTGGTGCTTTCAATGACACGTGCGTGTTCTTTGATTTCTTTTGCCCAGGCGATGAGTGCGTTGACGTCTTTGGGAAAACAGGATCCGCCCCAGCCTATTCCTGAGTCAAGGAATGGTCTACCGATTCGTTTATCAAGTCCCATCCCTGTGGCAACGTCGTATGTGTCAATACCGAGTTTTTTACAGAGGTTTCCGATTTCGTTAATGAACGATATCTTTGTCGCAAGAAACGCGTTGCTTGCATATTTGATCATCTCTGCTGCGGACAAGGAAGTCTCTACGATGGGGCAGGAGAAGTTCTGATACAGCTCCCGAAGCGTTGTTTTGCTTTTTTCATCGTAGGAGCCAATCACGATACGGTCAGGCTCAAGGAAATCTTTTATCGCGGCGCCTTCTTTGAGAAACTCTGGGTTCATTGCAAGCCCAATGTCACCACCTACCTTTTTCCCTGAGTATTGTTCGAGAAGAGGTAACACAATTTTCTGGGTTGTTCCAGGAAGCACGGTGCTTTTCACGACAACCAGGTGATAACGGTTTTTGTTTTTGAGAACCGTTGCTATTTGTTTGATTGATTCTTTGATAAAGGTAAGATCGGTATTGCCGTTTTTCAAGGACGGTGTGCCTACGCAGAGGAACGTGATATCGCTTTTTTGCAGGGCACTTGAATAATCAGCGGTTGCCATAATCTTATCTTTATACGTTAGTAGCAGGCTGTCTAATCCTTCTTCGAAAATAGGGGAAATACCGTTGTTTATCTTGCGTATTTTTTCTTTGTCGATATCAACACAGGTGACATGATGACCGAGTTTAGCAAAACATGCACCGGTGACAAGTCCTACGTATCCAGTTCCAATGACGGAAAGGTTCATCGAGAAAGGAAAACTTTCTGGCTCTTTTAAAGCTTGGCATCAAGCACATCTCGTATTGCTGTTCGCACCGTTTCATCAGAGGTAAGGGTTGCCTTCCAGCCTAGCTTGTTCATTCTATAATCAACTTTCAAGTAATGGAGTATTCATTTTAGAAAACAGAATTCCAGTATGTGGGAGTAGTCAAATGAAACTAAAAGATCGTGTGGCAATTATTACTGGCGGAGGGCAGCACAAATCAGCCTAAACCTTTAATGTAATCATTAAACTCTTCCAGCGCCTCTGGAGTTCCAATATGATAAAAACGTTTTTTAACTTCAAATGCAAGTAATTGCTTTCTTTTGGTCAAATCTGAAAAAAACGGTACCGTAGAATAATAGGTATCTTTTGGGATCAATTCCAAGACTTTTTTTCGTAGAATACTTGTTCCATAATCAATATAGACCATGTCTTTGGTTTTATTTTCTTTTCCGCATGCTACGATTCTGCCATTTTTAATCACTAGGTTACTCGCATCATATTTATCGAAATTTTTGTAGGCAACCATTAGAGCCAAATCGTTATGCTCCAGAAAATAGGAATAAACTTTCTTAAAATCCACAAACAAATAGGAATCGCCATACATGATAAAAAAGACATCATCTAGCATTGGTTCCGCATTTTTAAGGGCACCAATTGGCCCTAATGGTTTTTTGTCATCATGGCTGTATCTGATGTTAACGCCGAATTTTTTTCCGTCACCAAAATAATCTATTATTTTTTCTGAGAGATAACCCGCACATAGAACTATATCCTTTATCGATTGCTTTTTTAATATTTCAATTTGATACTCTAGAAAAGGTTTACCTTTAATTCTTATCATTGATTTCGGCGTATCTTTTGCAAGATCGCCAAGTCGTGTGGCAAGTCCACCACAAAAAATAACCATCTGCATACAGGATCAACATTTCTTTTCTGCTTTCAGGAATTCTTCCCATGCCTTGTCAAATTCCTTGAGGGTTTCTACGGTTTTTTCATGAAACGGCATCTGTTTGAGAATTTTGTAGGGAATTGTGACAATATGCGGGTTTGCTGAGGCGATATCTTCGATATCCTTGGGGCTACGGATACTTCCCACGATCAGCTTGGTTTTATAGCCCCCCTCTTCAATGAACGCTCGTGATCGTTTGACAACATCAACCGGGTCAGCGCCATAGTCTTTTATCCTATTGTAGAAGAGGCTTGCGTAGGATGCACCGGCAGTAACTGCAAGCATCGCTTGGTTAACGCTCATCATTGCCGTGACATTCGTTTTAATACCTTCTTTCTCCAGAATGTGAACAGCTTTCAGCCCTGCGCCGTCTGCGAGCATCGGGACTTTGATCACTACCTTTTTCTTGTTCCATGCTGCATACTCTCGTCCTGATTTGATGATACCGTCTGCATTGCAGGCTGGTGCCTCGATGCTCACGGGACCGTCAACGAGTTCAAGGATTTTTTTCACCTGGTCTTTAAAATTCGCTCCTTTCTCATTTAAGAATATCTTCTGGTTTGTCGTCAACCCTCGCATGATCCCCCAGGTGAGGATTTCTTTGATCTCGTCTATGTTAGCTGTATCTAAAAATATCTCCATAGCGCTTCACTCCTCCTCAATAATCAAAGCTGCTTTATATAGATTTGGCGCGATGTAATTAGGTTTTACCTGCTCATCTTCCATCAACTTACAAAGATCACACTTCATTCTTCCGATAAATATTATTTTACAACCTGCAGTTTGACCAGCTTGGATATCGGTTATTCCATCTCCAATCATCCATGATTTTGCAAGGTCTATATTATGATCCTTTGCCGCCTTTAGAATCATTCCTGGTTTCGGCTTTCGACAATCACAGTTTTTTTTGTATTTTTTAACTTTAGCATACGGATGATGAAAGCAATAATATTCTGCATCTATTTCTGCGCCGTTTTTCTTTAATTCTCTTCTCATTTTTTCTTTCATCTTTTCAAAAATTTCCAATGTGAAATTATCTTTTGCAAGACCTGGTTGATTAGAGACAATGATGACTTTATAGCCGAGTTTATGAAATTTGTTAATGGCTTTAGCCGCGTTCGGCAGGAGTTTGAATTGTTCAACTGTAAAAGGAGAATCTATAACCCCCATTTCTTTATGATAAATAATTTCGTTGATGACGCCATCTCTGTCAAGAAAAATAGCTTTGTTCTTCATTTTAATCATTCATTATATTCTTTTATTTTTTCTTTAAGTCTGAACGCGATGAGATGTTGGAGAACAACGTGGAAAGCTTCCACATGCGGTGTGGCATTAAAGGGTACTACAACGCAGACGTCTGCGACTTCTTTCATTGCGCCTCCATCAAATCCACTGAATCCAATGTTTTTGCCGCCATTTCTTTTCACATAATCCATTGCTTTTAAAAGATTCTGAGACCACAATCCCGCTTTATCTTTTCCAGATCCGCCATGGACGCTTAGACAGATGAGGACATCGCCCTTCCTAAAGAGATTTTTGAGTTGTTCGATGAATAAATTATCAAAACCGTTGTCGTTGATTAATGCTGTCATCAACGGAATGTTATCGTTGAGACAAATTGCTCTGAATCTCTTCTTTCCTTCAACAATCGTTACCTTGAATAAATCGCACATGAAATGTGTTGCCGTTCCAGCCGAACCACCGTTGCCGCAGATGAATACTTGGTTATCGTTTTTCCATGCGTCAAAGAGTAACTCTATTGCTTTATCAATGTCTTCTCGTGAAATATTATCCGAGATCTCTTTTATCTCTCTTAAGTATTGTTCAATTTGTTGCTTATTCTTCATATCTATACTCCTTTTAGAGGCCTTTTGTATTTAGTAGTATTTTTGCCCCTTCAAAATCGAAACGAAAATTCATCTTTTTTAAATTCATCTTTTTTAAAACCCGTGTAAATTCCGTTTTTTCCTTGTTATTACCATTGTGATAGAACATAAAAAATCCTCCGCCGCCAGCACCCATGATCTTTCCACCGAGTGCACCGTTCTTCTTTGCTAGTTCATAGCATTCATCAATATATGTATTTGAGACACCTTTTGAAAGTTTCTTCTTCGTCTGCCAATGAATGTCTAGAAATTCTCCTAGCTTGTCAATATTTCCCCCCTCCAATGCTTTTTTCGTTTCGAGGCCAATTCTCTTTATTTCGTGTAAGGTTTCTACCGTGGATTCGTCTCCTTTCTTACTTTTTTCGTTCTGATCCTTTAGAATATCAGAGGCATATCTGGTGATGCCTGTATAAAATAATAGTATGTTGTTCTCCAGTTCGTCCCTTGAGTCATTTTTCATTTTAACTGCTTCTACGGTCACCGTTCCATCTCTTGCAAATATGAGTTGAGTGACGCCGCCAAAGGAACTAATGTATTGATCCTGCTTTCCAATGGGTTCCTTGAGGATGTCGATCTCAATTTTACATGCTTCTTCTGCAAGTTGCCTATGAGAAATAAATTCCCTCTTATATGCATGAAGTGCATTTAGTAATGCCACCGTGAAACTGCCTGATGTGCCCATACCAGATCTTCCAGGTACATCGGCAAGAGATGAAAGTTCTATCCCATGCTGAATGTCAAGAAGTTTTAACGCTTCACGAAAAATATTATGCTGTACATCATCTATGCTTTCTACGTTTTCTATCTTAGCGTATTTCAATCGGATGTCATTAGAAAATCTTGGGTGTGCGGTTACAAAAGTATACTTATCAATTGATGCTGCTATAAGGGCACCACCATATTTTGAGTAATAAGACGATAAATCGGTCCCTCCGCCGCCCAATGTTATTCTTACAGGTGCTCGTGAAATTATCATGACGTCGCCTTTTATTTGTTATTTAAAATTTCTTTTATAGCTTTTTTTACCGCTTCGTCTGACGTGTATCTCTCATTCCACCCTAGTTTGTTCATCTTACCAGCGTCAAGTTGAAATCGGGGTACGTCCCCTTTCCAGCCTCTCTTTCCGCCAGTATATTTGAATGACACGTCATTCAGTCCCGTTTCTTCAACAACCATTTCTGCAATTTTTGTAACGGTCGTGTTGGTTTTGCAACCGAGATTGAGAAGGTTTATCTTATCATGTGAATGCCCTAAGCCGAAGATAATGCCCTCAACGCAATCACTTACGTGCAGATATGGTTTGCATTGTTTTCCATCTCCTAAGATTTCAAGTTCTTTCGGGTTTTTCTTAAGTTTCTCGATGAAATCGACGACGACTCCATGAGTGCCTCGTGTTCCAACGACGTTTGCAAATCGATAGATCCACGCCTGAAGATCAAATGTTCCGCAAAACGCGCTAATTAATCCTTCAGAGGCCAGTTTCCCTGCACCGTAGAGGGAAATAGGTAGGGTGGGGCCATATGTTTCTGTGAGTGATATCTCAGGTGTTTCCCCATATACAACGCTGCTAGAAGAGAAAATGATTTTTTTAATATCATTGGCTCTCATTGATTCAAGTACGTTATAGGTTGCAATTGTTTCATATTTCAAGTCGAGATCGGTCTGTTTTTCTCCAAGTCGCACATGCGGGTTTGCTGCGATATGAAAAACAACATCATGACCTTTAATCTCTTTTTTTACTCGTTTTAGATTTAATAGGTCAGCTTTAATGAATGTAAAGTTGTCATTTTCCAAATGTTGCTGTACATATTGCTTTTTTCCAGAACTTAGATTGTCGTAAATTGTTACAATATTTCCTTTATCAATCAGTTTGTCGACGAGGTGACTGCCAATAAATCCCGCGCCGCCGGTAACAAAAACTTTCATACTAATGTTACTCCCTGAGTCAGTTTATCTAGCTATTATTTAAGTATTTTTGCATAATTCGTAAAAAGGATTGCCCTAATTTTATTTAAACAAAACATTTTATAAGGATGTTGGACTTTTCATTTACGTACAGTGTTTACTAGCTGAGGGAATAAAATGGTAAGGATTCATAGAGATAACCTAATCTTTAGATGGATTACTAAAAACCATGAGATAGTTGTTGGTTTCAAAAGCGTAGAGCATAGTAAATGCGTTTTGTGCAGCAAAGCAGTTCCACTGGGCAATACAGTATGTGATGAGTGTTTCAAGAAGAGCAAGGACATGAGTAAAAAATAAATATTTTTTTATCTGTGTGGTCTTAAAAGATAGGATTTTATAATCGTCCAGTGAGATTTTCCTTGGTAAATTCCACATTTTACGAAATACTGATCCCACGTGAAATCTTTCATCTCTTTTTTCATCTTAGAAACGATGACGTAATACAACAAAAAAGAAAAGATTAGAACCAATGCAAGAGTGATCAATTCAATATATTGTTCCATTATCCCATCGACATAAACGATAACGAGTATACTCTTAAAAATTATTCTAAATTTAAAGAAAAAATGTAGATAGGTTTCCGTAGGCCTTTGCCAATACTTAAGAAAACTTTTACGCCTTCTTTACGTTTGTTGCCTTCGGTCCCCTTTCTGAAGTTTCTAACTCATATTCTACTTTGTCTCCTTCTTGGAGAAAAGTTCCCGATGGCACGGATGAACGGTGAACAAAGATGTCTTTTCCATCTTCACCCTGAATGAATCCGTATCCCTTTCGGGTGTTGTACCATTTGACACTTCCTTTCATTTTTTACCTCCCTTTGAACTTTGGAGTTCATACTTTTACAAAGAATAAAAACAAAAAGCCCCAATCATTTGATTAAGCAAATCTTGTTTTCTTCCTTTGCAAATATCCATATTGACCCCTATATTAAATAGGTTTCTATTATATGGAAATGATGAAAAGTTTGATATAGAAAAGCCCATATTTGCTGAAACTGCATTGTCGGTTTAATATCTTTATAATTGTGTGAATATGATTGCTATGCTCAGTAAAGAAGAAATAAAAAAACGTCTTGATGCAATCTATGCTCAGATACCAGATTTCGAATGCAAACACTGCCATGAATGCAGCGGCCCAATTGTTTGGTTCAAACCTGAGGAAATAATAATTAGGGATTACCTGAAAGAGCATAACATGGAATACGTTAAGTGGTCAATTGAAGAATTTGTTAAACATAAAATGCAATGCCCTTATCAGAAAAACGATCGGTGCAACATATATCAAGTCCGTCCCATTGTCTGTAGGTTGCAGGGTAATGTTCCTGATTTGCCATGCAAGCACAATAACAAGATGATGTCTAAAGAACAAATAGATAAAGTGAAAAGAGAACTCGATGCACTTGTGCGAGAGTCGGGTGGATCGGGTGTAATATATGGTACTCGTAAGTACCCTGAGATCTGATGTTTGAGAAGATTTTTACTCAAAACAATGGAACTGAAGTTGATTTTTTTGTCTTTAAACCCTCAAACATCCGAAAAATCCGAAAATGTTAAATTAACTTAAATGATTCTTATGTTGGTGATGGGACGGAAGAAATAAATAAAAAATTGTTACTATATTTAATAAAGCAAGATTTGCTAGAATTGAAAGGCAAGGAAAAGAACTAGTCTTTTTAACCTCATTAAATGCGGTTCTTCTTTACAAGTAGTCATGTGATTTTTTATTTAACTAACTACAAAAGCATAAGATAAAAAGTTTGTAAATTTACAATTTTTCTTATAAATCCATTATTGTTTTTTCTTAAAGAAGTTACAGCTTCCGGTTGCTATGACTGTACGTCCATAGCATGTACCTTTCGTTTTCTTGACGTTGCTTTCCTCTGTCTTATAATGGACACAGCTAATACATGTTCCTTTTTCAACTTTAGATGCATCACCAACTCCCATGAAATCACCTCTATTTTCTAATAATGGTGTTGTACTTTATAAATTAGTCGATGGGGGTATTTGAAAATAAGTTCAGGCTTTGTCTCAAAAGTATTCCTCCTCGACAATCTTTTTAGCCAAAATCATCAGATTATACACGATGATTTTCAACGCAACTTCAGTGTGTTGAATACGT
>Ga0315279_10004830_pt1 | contig 17885 bp, 18 predicted proteins | sample YL17G06_20_MG_FD_203694 | JGI IMG/M metagenome (GOLD analysis project Ga0315279, IMG submission 203694) | Sediment microbial communities from Yellowstone Lake, YNP, Wyoming, USA - YL17G06_20 | ecosystem: Environmental > Aquatic > Freshwater > Lake > Sediment | place: USA: Wyoming | collected... | reverse complement strand
CGGAAGGCCTGGTGGAGAAGCTCGAGTACTGGGAGTTTCTCTCCGTCGTGCGCGACGGGGACGGCGTCTGCCGGGGGATCGTGGCCCAGGACCTCCGGACCATGGAGATCCGCGCTTTCCCGGCGGACGCGGTCTGCCTGGCCACGGGGGGAAACGGCGTCCTGTTCGGCAAGAGCACGCTGTCCATGATCTGCACCGGGTCGGCCGCCTCCGCGGTGTACCAGCAGGAGGCCATCTACGCCAACGGGGAATTCATCCAGGTCCACCCCACGGCCATTCCGGGCGAGGACAAGCTCCGCCTGATGAGCGAGTCGGCGCGGGCCGAGGGCGGGCGGGTCTGGGTTCCCCGCGACGGCAAGCCGTGGTACTTCCTGGAGGAGAAATACCCCAAGTACAAGAACCTGGTGCCCCGGGACATCGCCACCCGCGAGATCTACCACGTGTGCCGGGTGCTGAAGCTGGGGGTGGACGGGAAGGACGTGGTGTACCTGGACCTCAGCCACATCCCGGCGGAGACGCTGGACCGGAAGCTGGGCGGCATCCTGGAGATCTACGAGAAGTTCGTGGGAGATGATCCGCGCAAGGTCCCCATGAAGGTTTTCCCGGGCGTGCACTACTCCATGGGCGGCCTCTGGATCGACTACGAGGCGGACGGGAGCGGCACCATCGTCGTGGGCAGCCCCCGCAATCACCAGACCAACATCCCGGGCCTCTTCGCCGCGGGCGAGGTGGACTACGAGTACCACGGGGCGAACCGGTTGGGCGCGAACTCGCTCCTCTCCTGCTTCTACGGCGGGATGCTGGCGGGCCCGGCCATGGTGAGCTACACCAAGGGCTTGGAGCGTTCCTGCGAGGCGGTCGCCCCCTCCGTCTTCGAGGCTGAGCGCAAGCGTGAGGAGGAGGCGTGCAACCGGATCTACGCCCTCAGCGGGACGGAGAATCCCTTCGTGATCCACAAAGAGCTGGGCGAGGTCATGACGGACAACGTGACCGTGGTGCGCCACAACGACAAGCTTCAGGCCGCGGACAACGCCATCCTCGCCTTCATGGATCGGTGGAAGCGCATCGACATCAATGACGCGGCCAAGTGGGCCAACCAGGCCGTCTCCTTCACGCGGCAGCTCTGGAACATGCTGGAAGTGGCCCGCGTCATCACCCTGGGGGCCCTCCGGCGGGATGAGAGCCGGGGCGCCCACTACAAGCCGGACTTCCCGGAGCGGAACGACGCGCAGTGGCTGAAGACGACCCTGGCCACCTGGACCCCCAGCGGGCCGGAGTTCCGCTACGCGCCGGTGGACACCTCGTTCCTCAAGCCCGAGGCGCGGAAATACTGATTCCCCGGGGACGCGGCGAGGTCTCCGGCGCGCCGCGAACCGCCCTGGCACTCTGCAGGAGGCGAGCCGAGGATGGCAGCGAGCACGATCGAGCTGAAGATCAAGCGGCAGGACGGCCCCGACGCGGCCCCCCGCTGGGAGGAGTTCAGCATCCCCTACCGGCCGAAGATGAACGTCATCTCGGCCCTGATGGAGGTTCGGCGGCAGCCCATCACGAAGGACGGAAAGCGAACCACGCCCCCGGTCTGGGATGCCAACTGCCTGGAGGAGGTGTGCGGGGCCTGCAGCATGATCATCAATGGCAAGGTGCGCCAGGCCTGCAGCGCCCTCATCGACCAGATGGAGCAGCCCATCGTGCTCGAGCCCATGACCAAGTTCCCGCTGGTCCGGGACCTCACGGTGGATCGGCAGCGGATGTTCGACGCCCTGAAGCGCGTCCACGCCTGGATCCCCATCGACGGCACCTACAACCTGGGGCCGGGTCCGCGGGTGGATCCGAACGTCCAGGGCGTGGCCTACAGCCTGGCCCGCTGCATGACCTGCGGCTGCTGCCTGGAGGTCTGCCCCCAGGTCACGCCGACGTCCGCGTTCCTCGGGGCCGCCGCCATCTCGCAGGTGCGCCTTTTCAACATGCACCCCACGGGCAACATGCACGCGGGCGAGCGGCTGGAGGCGCTGATGGGCGAGGGCGGCATCGTGGATTGCGGGAACGCCCAGAACTGCGTCCACGCCTGCCCCAAGGAAATCCCCCTGACCGAATCCATCGCCGCCGTCGGCCGCCAGACGACCGGCCACGTGCTGAGGCGCCTGTTCGGTCGCTGACCGTTCCAGATTCGCCGGGTCCGAGGCTGCGGTCCGTCACGGGAGGTTTCCGGATCCCACCCCCGGCCCCTCAGGAGGCTCGATGAAAATTCACGAGTACCAGGCAAAGGTGATCCTGGCCGAGTTCGGCGTGCCCGTGCCCCGGGGCCGGGTGGCCACGACGCCCGCCGCCGCCGCCGCCATCGCCCAGGAATTGGGCGGGACGGTGGTGGTCAAGGCGCAGATCCACGCCGGCGGCCGGGGCAAGGGGGGCGGGATCAAGCTGGCGCACTCCCCGCAGGAGGCGGAACAGGTCGCGTCCCAGATCCTGGGGATGATGCTCAGGACGCATCAGACCGGACCCGAGGGCCAGAAGGTCAAGCAGGTGCTTGTCGAGGAAGGAATGGACATCCGCCAGGAGCTGTACCTGGGGATCGTGATCGACCGCAAGGCGGGGCTGCCGGTGATCATGGCCAGCCGCGCGGGCGGGATGGAGATCGAGGAGGTCGCCCGGACGCGACCGGAGGCCATCGTGAAGACCCACGTGGATCCGGCCACGGGCGTCACCGGCTTCCACACGCGAAAGCTGGGCTACGGCCTGGGTCTCAAGGGGGACCTCCTGAAGGGGGGGGCCGATTTCATCAGCAAGCTGTACCGGGCCTTCGGGGTCAAGGACTGCTCGCTGGCCGAGATCAATCCGCTGGTGATCACGGGGGACGGGCGCCTGTTGGCGCTGGACGCGAAGATGAATTTCGACGACAACGCCCTCTCCCGGCACCCGGAGATCCAGGCGCTCCGGGACCTGGACGAAGAGTCGTCGCTGGAGGTGGAGGCCTCCAAGTTCAACCTGAACTACATCAAGCTGGACGGCAACGTCGGCTGCATGGTGAACGGCGCCGGCCTGGCCATGGCCACCATGGACATCATCAAGCTGGCCGGCGGGGAGCCGGCCAACTTCCTGGACGTGGGGGGCGGGGCCAGCGCCGAGCAGATCGAGAACGCCTTCCGGATCCTGATCTCCGACAGGAACGTCCGGGCCGTCTTCATCAACATCTTCGGGGGCATCCTGCGCTGCGACCGGCTGGCAGAGGGCGTCATCAAGGCGGTCAAGACCCTCGGCGTCAGCCTCCCCATCGTGATCCGCATGGAGGGAACCAACGTGGAGCTCGGCCAGCGGATGCTCCGCGAGTCCAGGCTCAATTTCATCACGGCCCAGGGGATGAAGGACGGCGCCGAGAAGGCCGTGCGGGCCGCGCGCTCGGCCTAAGCCCCCTCACCGCACCTCTCCCCCCACCGCACCCAGAGGGTACCCGGTACCCGGGGAGAGGCATGGGAGAGGGGAGGGAGTCCTCATGAGCATCCTGGTGGACACGAGCACTCGGTTGGTCGTGCAAGGCGTCACCGGAAAGGAAGGCACGTTTCACGCCCTGACATGCCGCGAGTACGGCACCAAGGTGGTGGCGGGGGTCACCCCCGGAAAGGGCGGGATCGTTCACGAGGGGATCCCGGTCTTCGATACCGTGGCGCAGGCCGTGGCCAAGGAAGGGGCGAACACCTCGCTGATCTTCGTGCCGCCCGGCTTCGCCGCGGATGCGATCCTGGAGGCGGCCGACGCCGGGATCCGGGTGATCGTGTGCATCACCGAGGGCATCCCCACCCTCGACATGGTGAAAGCTTCCCGCGCCCTCCAGGGGAGGGCGGTGCGCCTCATCGGGCCGAACTGTCCGGGGATCATCTCGCCGGGCAAGGCCAAGGTCGGCATCATGCCCGGCCACATCCACAAGCCCGGGCGCATCGGCGTCGTGTCGAGGAGCGGCACCCTGACCTATGAGGCGGTGGGCCAGCTCACGGCGCGGGGGATCGGGCAGTCCACCTGCGTGGGGATCGGCGGCGATCCCATCATCGGGACGACCTTCGTGGACGCCCTGCGCCTCTTCCAGGCGGACCCCGAGACCGACGCCATCCTGATGATCGGCGAGATCGGCGGCACGGCCGAAGAGGACGCGGCCGCCTTCGTGAAGGCGCACGTCACCAAGCCGGTGGTCGGCTTCATCTGCGGGCAGACGGCGCCCCCGGGTCGGCGCATGGGGCACGCCGGGGCCATCATCTCCGGCGGCACCGGCACGGCGGCCGAGAAGATGGCCGCCATGAAGCAGGCCGGCATCACGGTGGTGAAGAGCCCGGCCGAGATGGGCGAGGCCGTGGCGCGCCTGCTGCCCTCCGCGCCGGCGCGGCGCCGCGTGGCCAAGGGAACGGTCCGGGCCGCGGCAAAGCCGAAGGCCAGGGCAAAGGCCAAGACGAGCGCCAAGAAGGCGAAGCGACGATAGGCGGGGACGCGCCGGGAAACGGGGCCCGGCGCCGGCGGGTGATCTGTCGGGCCTGGGAGTGACTGCGTTCCACGAAGAGGAGACCATCTGGGCAGGACCCAGGTGGTCTCCTTCGTGTGTCCGGTGGCCCCCGGGGAGGCCGCTGAAGGAGAGCAACCATGGAGCGGACATTGGTGATGGTGAAGCCGGATGCGGTCCACCGGAACCAGGTGGGTGAGGTGATCCGCCGCTTCGAGACGGCCGGACTCACGATCCGCGCCCTCAAGATGGTCTGTCTGGAGCGGCGGGAGGCGGAGGGGTTTTACCAGGTCCACCGGGGCCGCCCCTTCTTCGTGAGTCTCACCCAGTTCATGTCCTCCGGTCCGACGGTGGCGATGGTGCTGGAGGGACCGGACGCCATCGCGAGGGTGCGCAAGCTCATGGGCGCGACGGACCCGGCGAATTCGGAACCGGGCACGATCCGGAAGGATCTGGCCACCAACATCGAGCAGAACGCGGTGCACGGCTCGGATTCGCCGGAATCAGCGGCCTACGAGATTCCGTACTTCTTCAACGCGATGGAGCTGTGCCCCTAGGGGTGGCGGCCGGCGAGCCGGGGGCTGCAACTCCGCGTCGGCCTTGATGTTTCGGTTCCGCCGCGACGCGCCGACGGGGGGCTTTTTCCTTGACACCCCTGGGACCCCTCAGTATACTACGCGCGCTTTTTCGCCGGCTTCCCGGAAGACTGCCCGACGATGTTGATCGAAATCTCGCAAATCCCGCCCGAGGGGCTGGACGTTGCCCTGGCGGAGGAAACGCTCGACCTCGGGGGGCCAGCAGACACCTGGGACGGGCCGGCCACTGTCCAGGCCGAGCTGCACATCGGCCGGTCCGGGCGCGGGGTGCTGATCACCGGATCGTTCCGCGGCGGCGTTCCCCTGGTCTGTAGCCGATGCGTGGAGCCGTTTCATCTCCGGGTCGAGGACCGGTGCGACCTGTACTGCGAGACTGGCGCGAAGGGCCCCCCAGAGGAGGAGCACGAGCTCACCGATGACGAGCTGGATGTGACCTACCTCGAGGAGGGGCGGATCAACACGGACCACCTCCTGCGCGAAAACATCCTGCTCAGCCTGCCCGTTCAACCCCTCTGCCACGAGGACTGTCGAGGACTCTGCCCGCGCTGCGGCGCGAACCTGAATCAGGGTGCCTGCAACTGCACGGAGACTCGCGTGGACCCGCGGCTGCAGGCCTTGCGGAAGTTGCTGTAGTCCCGCCAGAGGCGGGACCGGGTCCGCCGACACCACCTGACCCCTGGACGCTGTTTCGAGAGAGGATGACCGATGCCGCTCCCCAAGCGAAGGCACAGCAATGCCCGAACGCGCAAGCGGCGGGCGCACGACGCGGCCCGGGCTGCAGGCCTCAGCCGCTGCCCCCATTGCCAAGCCATGACCCCTCCCCACCGCGCCTGCCGGAGTTGCGGGTACTATCGCGGCCGCGAGGTGGTGAAGAAGACGGAGAAGTAGCCCCGCCTCAGGCTGCTTCGGCGCATCCGTCCGGCAGGGCATGGGCATGGGCTTCCATCCTTCGGGTGTCGGTAGGGCAACGACATTGGAACAAGAGGAAAGCTCCCGCATAGCGATCGACGTCGGGCGACCCCAAGCCGTCCGGGTCGCGCTGGACGCCATGGGGGGCGACCGCGGACCCGAGGTGAACGTCGAGGGCGCCGTCCTGGCCGCCCGCGAGTTCGGGACCGAAGTCATCCTCGTCGGAGTGGAGGAGGAGCTGCGGCACCGCCTGCGCCAGCACGACACCCACGGGCTGCCCCTGACCATCCGGCACGCGCCCGAGGTGGTGGAGATGGGAGAGAGCCCCTTGATCGCGGTGCGGCGGAAGCGGCGATCCTCCATCCGGTTCGGCCTGGACCTGGTCAAGCGCGGCGAGGCGGACGCCTTTGTGAGCGCCGGCAACACGGGCGCGGTCATGGCCACGGCCCTGGTGGTCTTGGGCCCCCTGCCGGGCGTGGAGCGGCCGGCCATCGCCGTGGTGGTCCCGACGCTGACGGGCCTGGCGGTCCTGCTGGACGCGGGAGCCAACGTGGACTGCAAGGCCCGCCACCTGGTCCAGTTCGCCATCATGGGGAATATCTATGCCCGGGACTTCCTGGGGCTGCCCCGGCCGCGGGTGGGCCTCCTGAGCATCGGCCAGGAAGAGTCCAAGGGCAACGAGCTGACGCGGGAGGCCTTCAAGGAGCTGGAGGACGAGGCGTCCCTGAACTTCATCGGGAACGTGGAGGGATACGACGTATTCAACGGCACCTCCGACGTGATCGTGTGCGATGGGTTCACCGGGAACGTCGCCCTGAAGATCTCGGAGAGCGTCCTGGAGACCATGTTCACACTGCTGCGTGAGGAACTGGGGAGGGACCTGCGGGGCAAGGCGGGCTCCCTCCTGCTCTTGCCGGCCTTCAAGCGCTTCCGGCGGCGGGTGGACCCCTCCGAGTACGGTGGCCAGCCGCTTTTGGGCGTCAACGGCGTGTGCGTTATCAGCCACGGCCGCTCCACGGCGAAGGCGATCAAGAACGCCGTTCGCGCGGCCGGGGAATGCGTGACGAACAAGGTGATCCCGCACATCCGCGAGGGGATCGCCCTGAGCTAGCCGCCTGCCGGAAGCGGTCCGGCCGCGGGTTGGAGGTTCGAGCGTCTCATGCCCTGCACCAGGATCATCGGCACCGGGTCGTATGTGCCGGCCAGGGTGCTCACCAACGCGGACCTGGAAAAGCTGGTGGACACCAGCGACGAGTGGATCCTCACGCGGACCGGCATCTCCGAGCGGCGGGTCGCCGCGGAGGACGAGGCGACCTCGGACCTGGCCTATCAGGCGGCGCGCCAGGCCCTGGGAGCGGCCGGCCTGGATCCCGCCGACCTGGACATGATCCTGGTGGCCACGGTCACGCCCGACATGTTCTTCCCCTCCACGGCCTGTGTCCTCCAGGAGCGGCTGCAGGCCCGGCGCGCCGCCGCCCTGGACATCTCCGCGGCCTGCTCCGGCTTCGTCTACGGGCTGGCCGTCGCCGACGGCCTGCTCCGGCTCGGCACCATACGAAACATGCTCCTGGTGGGGGCCGAGACCCTGACCAAAATCGTGAACTGGAAGGACCGGAACACTTGCGTCCTTTTCGGCGACGGGGCCGGGGCCGTCGTCCTGCGGAGCAGCGAGGGGGAGCGCGGGATCCTGTCCACCCACCTCTTCGCCGACGGGGCCAAGGGGCCGCTCCTCATGATGCCCGGGGGCGGGTCCCGCCACCCCCTGTCGCAGCGCGTGCTCGATGAGGGGCTGGCGGCGATCCAGATGGCCAACGGGAACGAGGTGTTCAAGAGCGCGGTGCGCGCCATGGAGGACGCGGCGCTCACCGCCCTGAAGCACAACAACCTCGACGTGGGTGACGTGGACCTCATGATCCCGCACCAGGCCAACCGGCGGATCATCGACGCCGTGGGGCAGCGCCTGGGCTTCACCGAGGACCGCATGTGCGTGAACGTCCAGAAGTTCGGCAACACCTCGGCGGCCTCCATCCCGCTGGCCCTGGACGAGGCGGTGCGGGGAGGGCGGGTGAAGGACGGGGATCTCCTGCTCTTGTGCGCGTTCGGGGGCGGGTTGACCTGGGGGTCGTCCCTGGTCCGGTGGTGAGACCCATCTGGGCCAATGGAAAATGAAAAACTGACAACCGACAATGAAAAACTTTGCAGGGCGTGTTCCCCTTTGCCTGTTGTCAGTTGTCGGTTTGAAATTCTGCATTGAGGCATGAGCAAGGTCGCGCTGGTCTTTCCAGGTCAGGGATCCCAGGCGGTGGGCATGGGCCGGGAGCTGGGCGAGGCGTCCCCTCGCTGGGAGGCGGCCAGCGCCGCGGTGGGGTTCGACCTCCGGCGGCTGTGCTTCGAGGGGCCGGAGGCAGACCTCACGCTCACGGCCAACACCCAGCCGGCGATCCTGACGGCCAGCATCGTGGCGCTGGATGCCCTGGCGGCGGCGGGCGCCTCGTGCGATTTCGTGGCCGGGCACTCCCTGGGCGAGTATTCCGCGCTGGTGGCGGCCGGCGCGCTGGAGTTCGCGGACGCCGTCCGCACGGTCCGGGCCCGCGGGCAGTTCATGCAAGAGGCGGTCCCCCCGGGCGAGGGCGCCATGGCCGCCGTCCTGGGGCTGGACCGCGCGCTCGTGACTCAGGCCTGCGAGGAGGCGAAAGACGCCGGGGTGGTGCAGGTCGCCAACCTCAACGCCCCCGGGCAGACGGTGATCGCGGGGGCGGCGGCGGCCGTGAAGCGCGCCGTGGAACTGGCCAAGGCGAAAGGGGCCAAGCGCGCCCTGCCGCTGCCGGTGAGCGCCCCGTTTCACTCCGCCCTGATGGCGCCGGCGGCAGCGCGCCTGGAGGCCGTCCTCCGCACGGTGCGCATTCGGGATCTTCGCGTGCCGTTGGTCACGAACGTGGACGCGGACCTCTTGACCGATGGCGCGCGGGTGGTGGACGTCCTGGTCCGGCAGGTCACGGCGCCCGTCCGGTGGGAAGAGGTGGTCACCCGCCTGGTCAAGGAGGGTGCCGGGACCTTCGTCGAGGTGGGCCCGGGCAAAGTCCTCTCGGGTCTGATCCGGCGCATCGCGCCGGAGGTTCGGGTCCTGAATGTGGAGGACCGGTCCTCGCTTCACATAACGATGGAGGCCCTGAGATGAGCCTCGCGGGAAAGGTTGCCATCGTCACGGGCGCCGCGCGCGGAATCGGGAAGGCCGTGGCCACGCACCTGGCTTCGGAGGGGGCGACGGTCGTCATCGCGGACATCAATGCGAAGGCCGCCGGGGAGACGGCAGCGGAATTGGAGGCGGCGGGCCGGACGGCCATGGGCTGCCCGCTGGACGTCACCAACCCGGCCCAGGTCGCCGCGATGGTGGAGGCGGTGCTTGCCCGCTACGGGCGGATTGACATCCTGGTCAATAATGCGGGCATTACCCGGGATGCGTTGATTCTCCGCATGAAAGAAGAGGAGTGGGATCAGGTCCTGTCCGTGAATCTGGGTGGCGCCTTTCACTGTGCCCGGGCGGTTCTCCGCCCCATGCTCAAGCAGAAGCAGGGCGGGCGGATCATCAATATTGCCTCTGTGGTGGGGAGCATGGGCAACGCCGGTCAGGCGAACTACGTCGCGTCCAAGGCCGGGCTGATCGGGCTCACCAAGGCGCTGGCACGGGAGGTGGCCTCGCGCAGCATCACCGTCAATGCCGTCTCGCCAGGGTTCATCGAGACGGAAATGACCGCGGGGCTTCCCGACAACGCCAAGCAGGCGTACCTTTCCCAGATCCCCCTGGCGCGCTTCGGCACGGCGGCGGAGGTGGCGGCCGCCGTGGGCTTCCTGGCGTCCGAGGGGGCGGGGTACATCACGGGGCAGGTGATCCATGTGAATGGTGGCATGTGGTCCTCATAGCTGCACACGCATCGGGAGAAGGAGGGCATTGTGAGCGCGACCCTGGAAGAGAAAGTGAAGAAGATCATCATCGACCAGTTGGGAGTGGACGAGGCCGAGGTGACCCCCGAGGCCAAGTTCATCGATGACCTCGGGGCGGACTCCCTGGATACCGTGGAGTTGGTGATGGCCCTGGAGGAGGAGTTCGGGATCGAGATCCCCGACGAGGAGGCGGAGAAGATCGCCACCGTCCAGAACGCGATTGCCTATATCCGAGATCACAAGAAGGACTAACCCCAACCTCAACCTGCCTGCCCGTGCCGCCGGGCTGATCGGCGGCGGGTGCGCCGCGGGGCGGCGCCCGACGGGCGGCCCAGAGAGGTAGAGGCACAATCATGGTGCGCGTCGTCGTCACCGGTCTGGGAGCCGTGGCCCCCAACGGGATCGGGGTAGAGAGCTTCTGGCAGAGCATCATCGGCGGGGTTTCCGGGATCGGGCCGATCACCCGATTCGATGCCAGCAAGCACGACACCCGGATTGCCGGCGAGGTCAAGGGATTCGATCCCCTCCAGTGGGTGGAGAAGAAAGAGGCCCGCAAGATGGATCTCTTCATCCACTACGCCGTCGCCGCCTCCCAGATGGCGTACGACGACTCGGGCCTCAAGGTGACCGACGACAACCGCGAGCGCGTCGGTGTCTTCGTCGGCACCGGCATGGGCGGGATCCCGGCCCTGGAAGAGTCGCACAAGCTGCTCCTGGAAAGAGGGCCGGGGCGCGTCAGCGCCTTCTTCATCCCGTCCATCATCACGAACCTGGCGTCGGGCCAGATCTCCATGCGCTTCGGGATGAAGGGTCCCAACTTGTGCGTCTCCACGGCGTGCGCTTCGGGAAACCACGCCATCGGCGACTCCTTCCGGATCATCCAGCGCGGCGAGGCGGACGTGATGTTGGCGGGAGGCAGCGAGGCGGTGATCACCCCGCTGACCATCGGGGGTTTCTGCTCCATGAAGGCCCTCTCCACCCGGAACGACGAGCCCACCCGGGCCAGCCGTCCCTTCGACAAGGATCGGGACGGGTTCGTGATGGGCGAGGGATCGGGGCTGATGGTGCTGGAGGAGTTGGAGCACGCCAAGCGCCGCAACGCGAAGATCTACGCCGAGATCGTGGGCTACGGGATGTCCGCCGATGCCTATCACATCACGCAGCCGGCCCCGGAAGGGGAGGGCGCCGTCCGGTCCATGCGCCTCGCCCTCAAGGACGCCAAGCTGACGCCGTCCCAAGTGGGCTACATCAACGCTCACGGGACCTCGACCCCCGTAGGCGATGTCAACGAGACGCTGGCCATCAAGACCGTCTTCGGCGAGCACGCGCGCACCGTGGCGGTGAGTTCCACCAAGTCCATGACCGGCCACCTCCTGGGCGCCGCCGGAGGCGTCGAGTCGGTGATCACGATCCTCACCCTCGTCCACGGAATCCTGCCGCCCACCATCAACTACGAGACGCCGGATCCGGAGTGTGACCTGGACTACGTCCCCAATACAGCCCGCCGCGCCGAGGTGCGATACGCCCTGACCAACTCCTTCGGCTTTGGCGGGACCAACGCCAGCCTTCTCTTCAAGAAGTACGAAGAGTAACCCGCCCATTTAACCGCCAATCCCGCCATCGGCGGGACAAGAACGCCACAGGGAGGCAATCAGGCGACCAGGCGATTTGGCAATCAGGAGTTCCTGGTTGCCGGAGCAATCTGGGCGGCCCTGGCGCCTGCGAGAAAAACGCGCGTGAAAGCCGTCCGCAATCCCAGGCTCCCGATCGCGGAGCCTCCGGGGGCGCCCCGAGCCGCCGGGTCCGCGGGGGCAGCCGGGTTCGGTCGCCGGGGAGCATCGCCTCCCGGAGAGATACAAGACACCCCGTCCCCGGCGCGGCACGCCCGTTCTGTGGGCGGTGCCGCCGGAGCAAGGCTGGCCCGGCATCGACGAGACCCGGCGCACGGAGGGGCGGCCCCGGAGGCGAGGCCCGCGGAACGTCCGCCTCGCCATCACGCGCAGCGTTTTCATGTGGCGTAATGACGGTAGGCCGTCATGACCGCTTGGCGTTTCAATCTCCGGGTCTGGGGTCAGGTGCCGTTTCCCGATGTCAGGAGGGTGAGGGCGAAGGGGGCGTCGGGTCGGCCGCGACGCAGCTCGGCCGTGAAGCCCTCGAGGAATGCCTGCTGGAGGTGAGTGGGCGCCTCCTGCGGGAAGGCGCGGAAGGGGGGCTCCATGGCGATGCGGGTGCAGCGGAGAGCCAGGATCGCCTGGGCCGCCTGGTACGACAGTCGGTAGAGCGCCACCATGGACAGGTCCGCCTGGCGTCCCAGGCCGACCACCAGGATCCTGCCGACCTTGAGCTTCCCGTCGGGCGCGAGCAGCGCGGTCGCTCCCCGTTCCCCGGCGAACTTCCCCCGGGCGCGGAGCCGGGAAACGGCCCCGCACAGGATCCAGTCCACCCGGCCCAGCCGGCCGCGCGGGGCCGGCTCGTCCTCCAGGTGGAACAGGACCAGCACCTCTGCGTCGATTTCCTCGATGGGCTGGCTGGATTCCAGGATCTGCATCTCAGGCAGGTGCTTGCTGAGCGGGACGCAGGTGCAGGCGGATCTGGTCCAGGATGCCGTTGACGAAGGCGCCCGATTCCTGGCTGCCGTAGAGCTTGGCGAGCTCGATGGCCTCGTTGATGGCGACTTTCTCCGGGATGTCGTGGCGGTGGAGCAACTCGTGGGCGGCCAGGCGAAGGATATTCCGCTCCACCGGCGCGATGCGCGCGAGGCTCCAGTGGGTGGCGTTCCTGGCGATGAGCCGATCGATCTCGGCGGCGTGCTCCAGCGTCCCCCGGACCAGGCTGTCCGCAAATGCCTGGACTTCCGGCAGCGTCGGGTGGTCCTGCCAGAACTCCTTCAGCACCCGTTCCCCGTCGCCGGGTCGAAACTCCAGCTCGTACAGGATCATCAGGGCGAGCGTGCGCCCTTTCCGTCGTTTGCCCATTCTGAGCCTCGCTCATAGCTCATGGCTCATAGCAGGTGCGAGCAGCCATCAGCCATGAGCCGATTGTCTATTTCAGTTCCCGGAAGAGATTCGCCATCTCGATGGCCGAGCAGGCGGCGTCAAACCCCTTGTTGCCCCCCTTGCTTCCCGCCCGCTCGACCGCCTGGTCGATGGAATCCGTGGTGAGGACGCCGAAGCTTATGGGGACGCCCGTCTCCAGGGACACGCTTGCCACGCCCTTGGACACCTCGGCGGCGATGTACTCGAAATGCGGGGTGGCGCCCCGGATCACCGTGCCAAGACAGATGATGGCGCTGTACTGCCCGGATGTGGCCAGCCGCTTGGCCACCAGCGGGATCTCGAAAGACCCCGGCACCTTCACCACCGTGATCCGGTCCTCTTCTGCCCCGTGGCGGCGGAGGGCGTCCAGGGCGCCCTCCAGCAGGCGGGCGGTGATGAACTCGTTCATCCGGCTCACCACGATGCCGAAGGTGAACCCCTTGGCCGCGAGGGCCCCTTCCCAGGTCCGCAGCATGTTCCCTCCTTCACGCCGACAGCGACAGCCAGGTCCGACAGCGATTCGGGAAATCCTCTCCGTCCGTCTCCCGTGAGGCGCGCCCTCCTCAGCGTCTGGTCCGGCCGGTTCCCGGCGCGCCGTTCCCGGCGTGCCGGCCGCGCCGGCGAAGGCTGTGAGGGGGCTGGATGAGATGCCCCAGCTTCTCCCGCTTGGTAGTAAGGTATCCGAGGTTGGCCGCCGTGGGCTTGGTGAGGAGCGGCACCCGCTCCACCACGTGCAGGCCGTAGCCCTCCAGTCCCACGATCTTCCGCGGATTGTTCGTCATCAGGCGGAGCTTGGAGACCCCCAGGTCCACCAGGATCTGGGCCCCCACCCCGTAATCCCTGAGGTCGGGCTTGAAGCCGAGCTTCTCGTTGGCCTCCACCGTGTCGAAGCCCTGATCCTGCAGCTCGTAGGCGCGGAGCTTGTTGGCCAGCCCGATCCCTCGGCCCTCCTGCCGGATGTACAGCAGGACGCCCGTTCCCTCCTCCGCGATGAGCGCCATGGCGCGGTCCAACTGGGCCCCGCAATCGCAGCGCAGCGACCCCAGGGCATCACCGGTGAGACACTCGGAATGGACCCGCACCAGGACCGCGTCGACCGCATGGACCTCGCCCTTCACCAGGGCCAGGTGGTGCTTGTGGTCCACCTGGCTATGGTAAAGGATCGCCCGGAAATTGCCGTGACGCGTGGGGAGGGTCGTGGTGGCCACGCGGCTGACGAATTTCTCCCGCTTCATCCGGTAGTCGATGAGATCCTTGATGGTGATCATCCGCAAGCCGTGTCGCTGCGCGACGCGGGAGAGCTCCGGGACGCGGGCCATGCTTCCGTCGGGGTTCATGATCTCGCAGATGACGCCCGCCGGGTACAGGCCGGCCAGGCGGGCCAGGTCCACGGCGGCCTCGGTCTGGCCGGCGCGCGTGAGGACGCCGCCTTCCCGGGCCCGCAGCGGGAACATGTGACCGGGGCGGGCCAGGTCGTCCGGCTGAGTGTTGGGGTCGAGGATGGCCTTGATGGTCGCGGCTCGATCGTGGGCCGAGATGCCGGTGCTGACCTTGTGCTTGGCCTCGACCGACACGGCGAAGGCCGTCTCGAAGGGGGAAGTGTTCTCCGAGACCATCGCCGGGATCTGGAGCTGGTCCAGCCGCTCGCCTACGATGGGCATGCAGATCAGGCCGCGTCCGTGGGCGGCCATGAAATTGATGGCGGCGGGCGTGACCCTCTCGGCCGCAATGGTGAGGTCGCCCTCGTTCTCCCGGTCCTCGTCGTCCACGACGATGACCATCTTCCCGTTGTGGATGTCCCGGATGGCGTCCTCGATCCGGTCGAAGCGGATGGGCGCACCGCCTCGCAACGTCCCGCCCTTGGTGGATGCACGCCGTCCGCGCTCGGCCGATGTCCCGGGCGATTTCGGGGATCCGGCCCGACGGCGTGGGGTGCTCTTCCGCGTGCTCATGCGAAGCCGTGCTCCTCGAGAAAGGCCAGGGTGAGACCCCGCTGACCCATGCTGTCCGACCGTCCTGCCTCCGGCCCAGAGGGGCCTCCGGCCCGGAGGGCCAGGAGGCGGGCGACGTGCTTCCCCAGCAGGTCGGCTTCCAAGTTGATCGGGTCGCCCACGCGCTTGCCTCCCAGCGTGGTGTGGTGGAGCGTGTGCGGGATGAGGGCTACGCCGAAGGTGTCGCGCGAAAGCTCCGCGATGGTCAGGCTGATCCCGTCGACCGCGATGGACCCCTTCATCACCAGGAGCGGCGCCAGATCCTGCGGGAACCGGAAGCGCCAGAACTCGCCGTCCCCCTGGGGGATGCGCCCGGCGACCTCGCCGACGGCATCCACGTGGCCGCTGACCAGGTGGCCCCCCAGGCGATCGCCGAGGCAGAGCGGCCGCTCGAGGTTCACCCGCGATCCGGCCCGAAGCGTTCCCAGGGTCGTGCGATCGAGCGTCTCGGCCGACAGGTCACAGGTGAAGCCGTCCCCCTTCAGTGCGGTCACGGTGAGGCACGCGCCGTCCACAGCGATGCTGTCCCCCACGCGGAGCCCTTCCGCGAGGGGGCCGGCCCCGATGTGCGCCCAGGCGCCGCCCGGCTTGCGCGTGCATTCGCGGACCGTGCCGATGGCCTCGATGATCCCGGTGAACACTCGACCCCGCGCCTGAGGCCTCGGGCCTAGGCTTGCCCGTCGGCCTTCCGAATGTAGCCCTCGACCAGGATGTCGCCGTCGAACCGCTCGATGCGGACGTCCCGCAGGTGGAGTGCCTGGCTGAGCGTTTCGATGCCCTCGCCGCCCACGGCCGTCGGGGTGGATTTCCCGCCGATCAGGATCGGCGCCAGGAAGACCAGGACCTTGTCCACGACCCCCTCGCGCAGCGCCGACGCGTTGATCTCGGCGCCCCCCTCGATCATCACCGAAAGGATCCCGCGTTTTCCCAGCGCCTCCGTGAGGCGCTCCAGCGAGACCCGCCGCGGGCTGCTTTCCACCACGATCACCTGGATCCCCTCCTGCTGGAGGGCCTCGAGCTTTGTCCGCGGCGCCATCCGGGACACCGCCAGGATGGTGGGCGCGGTGGACGCGCGATTCACGACCTTGGCGCGCAACGGCAGCCGGGCCAGGTTGTCCACGATCACCCGGATGGGGTCGCGCTGGTCGGCGATCCCCAGCCGCGTGGTCAGGAGGGGGTCGTCGCGCAGGACCGTGCCGATGCCCACCAGGACGGCGTCCACCTGGTTGCGGAGCTCGTGGACGCGCCGCCGGGCGCTCTCGCCGGTGATCCAGCGAGAGTCCCCGGTCCGGGTGGCGATCTTTCCGTCGAGGCTGGCCGCCACCTTCAAGGTCACGAAGGGGCGACCCGTCCGGACGTGGGTGAAGAAGGCCTCGTTGAGCCGCGCCGCTTCCTCGGCGAGGACGCCGACGTCCACCAGGAGGCCGGCCGCGCGCAGCGCCGCGATCCCCTTGCCGCTCACCGCCGGGTTCGGGTCCTCGCAGGCCGCCACGACGCGACGGACGCCGGCCTGGAGGATCTGCTCCACGCAGGGCGGCGTGCGGCCGTGGTGGCAGCAGGGTTCCAGGCTCACGTACAGCGTCGCGCCGGCTGCGGCCGCCCCGGCCTCGCGCAGGGCCGCCACCTCGGCATGGTCGGAGCCGGCGTAGGCGTGGAACCCCTCGCCGACGAGTTGGTTGTCCCGCACCAGGACCGCCCCCACCATGGGGTTGGGGCTCGTCCGCCCGCGGGCGCGCGCCGCCAGCTCCAGGGCGCGCTGCATCCAGATTCGATCGGTCTCAGACATAACCACCGCGTTCCCGCAACCTGGCGTCACACAACGAGTTGCTCGTGGAAAGTAACATCGCGCAGGGGGAGTGTCAAGGTCAAAGCCCACCGTGGAGAACCTTTCAGCCGCCAGCGGTTGGGAGAGCCGAGAGCCGCGAGCCGACAGAGTCGATTTGTCAATTCGTCGATTGGTCAATTGGGAGGCAGGGGTTGCAGGAGTCTAGACGAGTTGACCATTTGACGACTTGACCAGTTGACTTCTCAGAAGCGGGCGGCCCAAGCCGCCTGGTCCGCCGCAACGGGGTTTCCCGTTGACAGAGGAGGGCGCGCTTGATAGCGTTCCGTCGGGTCCGCTCCCACACCATCTCGTTTATCGGGTTGTCCTCACCACGCTCTGACCATTCGCGTGCCCCCTCGACCTCGGGGGCGCGTTACTCCACTTCTGAGGGATAAACTGACCGCGGCCACGATCTGCGCCCACATCCTGGGCAGCGGGTCTGGATCTGTTCGTAGTCAGGCCGGCTTGCTCCCGAGCCGCCGCGTGCAGGGGCGGCTCCTCCGGCCCAACACGCGGATGCAGTTGGCAGTCGCTCCGGCGAGTTCCCTCGCCGTCCCGCCTGCGGCTGATCCGCCGCCCCGTTAGACGTCATCACTGGAGTACGCCCATGCCACGGATATGGCAGATTACCACAGTCACGCTTCTGCTGTTAGCGGCTTCTTGGCCAAGCAGCGCGGCTGAGCGCCGCGAGTGGGCCACCCTCGCCAATTGCCAGTATGTGGCGGCCAAGGATAATGACGGGGACAGCTTTCGCGTGCGCTGTGACACCAACGGGTTCACTCTGCGGCTTTATTTTGTGGATGCGCCGGAGACCAACCTCCGCTACCCGGAGCGAACGCGCGAGCAGAGTGAGTATTTCGGTGTCACACTGGATGAGACCATGAAGGCCGGCGCCGAGGCGAGAGACAGAGTGCAGGAGATGTTGCGAGAGCCGTTTGTCGTGAGGACACGCTGGGCAACCGCGCCAGGCCGTGGCAAAGAGGCGCGCTACTACGCATTAGTGGCCAAGTGTCAGCAATTGTCGAACAGTTGAGTGTCAGCAATTGTCGAACAGCATCAGTGTGAGTAGCATGGCGGTCAACCACTCGCGGAGGGAGACTGCCATGG
>Ga0315279_10004829_pt1 | contig 17892 bp, 16 predicted proteins | sample YL17G06_20_MG_FD_203694 | JGI IMG/M metagenome (GOLD analysis project Ga0315279, IMG submission 203694) | Sediment microbial communities from Yellowstone Lake, YNP, Wyoming, USA - YL17G06_20 | ecosystem: Environmental > Aquatic > Freshwater > Lake > Sediment | place: USA: Wyoming | collected... | reverse complement strand
CCTGGGAAAGCAGTTGAAAGCATTGCAGGACAAACATCCCTCGGTGGGAGATGTGCGTGGACTTGGTCTATTCTGGGCACTCGAATTGGTGCGCGACAGAGAATCGAGGCAGGCCTTCAACACGCGTGAGGACAAACTTCAAGGCAAGTCTATGGTTGCTGACGGTGTCGCAGCAGAATGCATAAAAAGGGACACATTCATCAACTCATGGATCAACTACCTGATCATAGCACCGCCACTGATAATCAAGAGGGAAGAAATAGACCAAGGCACCACCGCCCTTGACAGCGCGCTAAAAGTCGCAGACACAGAGATCACCTAGCACCATGATGGCGCAATTTCTGCACTCCACGTTTGATGCGTCAACGCAACCACTTCCACCTGACCCATATCCGGTCGTCGGCCGCATCCCCTGACAAGTGACGTTGCCTCTAGAACCCCACCGCAAGCCTAATATCCAATCTCTCAATTGGATGCAATCCAATTTCAGTGAAGGTATATGGTACAGACGACAAAGACTGAGCCGCGTAGGGTCGAGCTTCCGGCCATCAAGAACTACGTCAACGGCGAGTGGGTGGAGTCCAAGTCTACGCGAACCCTAGACATCATCAATCCCGTCACGACCGAAGTGCTAGCCCGAGTTCCTGTATCCACAAGAGAAGAGGTGGAAGAAGCCATTCAATGCGCCGTGGAGGCATTCGAGGAGTGGAGAGAAACTCCCCCGCTTACACGTGCACGCTACATGTTTACACTGAAGAATTTGATGGAGGAGCATTTCGAGGAAGTCTCGCGTATTCTTGTTCGAGAACACGGCAAAACTATTGATGAATCACGAGGAGAAGTGAGACGCGCTATAGAATGCGTAGAACACGCGGCCGGGATTCCCACACTCATGATGGGATACAATGCTGAGATGATCGCTCCTGGCATGGATGAGGAATGCATACTTCAACCTCTGGGGGTCTTCTGCTGCCTTCCCGCATCCAATTTCCCGGCAATGATTTCATTTTGGTTCCTTCCGTATGCAGTTGCATGCGGGAATACCTACATCGTGAAGCCATCGAGCGAAGTCCCCCTCTCGATGAATAAGATGTTCGAGCTCATCCACGAAGCAGACCTCCCACCCGGCGTGATCAACCTCGTAAATGGCACAAGAGAGGTTGCCGACATTTTGCTTGAGAGCAGAGACATCAAGGGAGTGTCTTTCGTTGGTTCGACGCCAGTTGCGAGATACGTCTACGCCAAGGCAACTTCCACGGGTAAACGGGCTCAATGCCAAGGCGGCGCGAAGAATTTCTTGGTCGTAATGCCGGATGCCCCCCTCGACAAGATCATCCCCGCAATCATGAGTTCAGTGTACGGGTGTGCAGGCCAACGATGCTTGGCTGGTGCCAATATCGTGGCCGTAGGAGACGTCTATGAGCCTTTGAAGCAGAAGCTTGTTGAAGCGGCGAAATCCATCAAAGTCGGCAATGGCCAAGACGAGAGTGTCCAGATGGGTCCACTCCGATCGAAGCAGGCGAAGGAGAAAGTGCTGTCATACATTGAGACGGGCATCAAGGAAGGCGCGAAGCTCATACTCGACGGACGAAACAGCAAGGTCGAGGGACACGAGAACGGCTACTTCATCGGTCCCACAATCTTCGATCAAGCCGATCCCAAGATGAAGATCGGCAGCGAAGAGATCTTTGGACCTGTCATGTGCATCATGAGAGCCAAAGACTTAGACGAGTCGCTTCAGATGATACACCAGAATCCACACGGTAATGCGGCATCGATCTTCACACAAAGTGGGAAATGGGCGAGGGAATTCAAACACCGCGTACAGGCTGGGGACGTAGGCATCAATCTAGGCATTGCAGCACCTGTCGCCTCCTTCCCATTCAGCGGATGGAAAGATTCCTTCTTCGGTGACCTTCACGGGCAGGGCTTTGATGCCATCAACTTCTTCACAGAGCGAAAAGTCGTAATATCCCGATGGTTCTAAGCACGGCGCACTAGACAATGCGTGGAGTTGTGACAGATTAGAGTTTAGGACCTTCAGCGCTGTACTCAAATTCACTCTTCTGCTCGAAGATCATACTGCTCAGTTCTATCAAGACCCGGCATCCAGCGACAAGTATTCACAAGCCAAGCCGATCTTTCTGGGGTCCCCTTTGCTCGATCCTATGCTTGTATTTTCCGACACAGAGAGGGCGGTCCCCTGCTTGGATGCATGTGGCGTTTCCATTTGAGTTTCTTGCTTGGCGCCTACGCGCATTAATGGTACTTCGCAAACAGTTTGGATTCATGGAGGGCAAGCTTCGCTGCCTCCACCGTCTCTCTCAGATCATCGAGTGAGTGAGCCGCAGAAATGTGGCATCGCTTATAGGCCTGGGGAGGAATGAAGATGCCTTGCTCGTGCATCTTCGAGCAGTACACGTCGAATAACTCATCATTGTTGTTCATTTTCAGGTCGCGGTAGTCTTGCGGCAGTTTGTTCATGAAGTAAACGGTAAAGATTGAACGGAACCCCGCGATTCTCGCGGGAAGGCCCTCTTCTTCTATGATCTTTGTGATTTCTTTGCGCAGGAAGTCTCCTGACCGGTCAAGGTATTCGTGAATGTCTCCTCCCTCAAGCTCATCAATAGTTGCTTTAGCTGCTGCCAAGGATATTGGGTGTCCACTGTAGGTTCCAGCCATGTGGACCTTACCGATTGGCTGCAATTGATTCATGAGATCATCGCTTCCACAGACCGCAGCTGCAGGGAAACCGTTTGCCATAGCCTTAGCAAAGACTGTTAGGTCGGGAACGACTCCAAGTATCTCCTGCGCGCCACCTAGTGAATGCCTGAACCCGGTGATTACTTCATCAAAGATTAGTACAATATTCTTGCTCTCTGTAATCTCTCGGAGGGACTTGAGGTAACTCCCTTTTGGCAAGATACAGCCGCAGCTGTGAAGGATTGGCTCTACAACGACTGCCGCCACGCTTTCTTTGCTCTCCTGAACTGCTCTGTCAAAGGCTTGAATGTCGTTGTATGGCAGGACAATGGTCTGTTCTGTCGCCTCTTCGAGGATCCCCGCAGAATTGGGCTCGCGTGACCCAAGGTTCTCCTTTGAGGGGAAGACGCCAATGTCAAGATAGTCGTGCCAGCCATTGTAGGAGCCTTCGAATTTGATTACTTTCTTCTTTCTCGTGTAGGCCCTGGCCAGTCTTAGGGCATGGTACGTGGCTTCGGACCCGGAATTGCAGAAGCGTACTTTCTCTGCGCTCGGCACGTGTTGAATAATCTTCTCGGCAACATCGAGTTCGAGCTGGTGAGAGCCCATCCCCCAGATGTCGCCATGATCAAGCTGATCTCTAACCGCAGCAAGTACCTTCTCATTTCTGTGGCCAAGTATCAGAGGTCCGAAAGCCATGTGATAATCGATAAACCTGTTGCCATCGACGTCCACGATCCGAGATCCATTTGCCGATTCGAAGAAGATCGGATAAGCGGAACGAAAATCGCTGTGTACTCCGCCTGGGGCAGCAATTCTTGCTCTTTCGAATAGTTTTGCTGATTTGTCATTCCTCATCGCATGCAGGGCCTCCGGCGCTCACTCTGTTGTAAGGCTTCCAAGCAAGCCAGGCTTATCTACCCAACCTTTGTCTTCCACCTACGAGAACGGCCCTCAGGTTCGTGTAGCCCATCATGGCATCAACGCAACATCTTGCTGCCATTCTGTTCGCCTCATCATTCGTCACTCGGCGATCTGCCATTCAGGATAATCATGCCCTATCCACTGGATCTGACTTCCGCTCCCCAAAACCCGCCTGCGCTGGCCTCTCCAAAGAATGCCGGCCAGCCACAGGAAAGCCGGTCTCAGTCGTGGGATCGGTACTAGAGATGAGTCGGTTCTTCGGGTCGAATGCATCAGCCCATGGCGGCACCTTATCATGAAGGATCCTGCCCGCAGATCCGTATTCTCCGATGAACTTGCATGTCAACGACTAATCCTCCGTCGAAATCTTCGCTTTCGATATGTTCACTCTCAGCAGAACTCGCACCCCTAATGGCTGTAGAAGAACATGCCAACATCACAGTTACTAATCCTTCCAGGAATTAGCCAAGTCTATCAGCGTAGTGAAGTGTACGTCGGGCCTTGCCATTCTTTGAATGAGTCTTTCAAGCATCATCATGCGATGACCCCTCCCTATTACTTGAGGGTGCATTGTTATGACGAAGATACCCGAAGGTATGTTCTCATACATGTACTCGAAGTCCGCTTCCCAGTTCTCCTGCACTGCCGACGCTGCCCTAAGACCGGGCCAGACCGACGACGGCGACAGAGTGTACTCAAAATGCTCCCAATCACTCAGGGACCACGATGGAGGGAACTCGATGATATCGACCTCCTCTCCAAACTCAAAAGCTCTATCGATCAATGGTCTGTCGCCGACTCGGCACCTGTATGGGGTATAGTCGTCGGCCATTAGGCTGCTGTCATACTTGAAGCCATGCCTTAACAGCAACTCGATAGTCTTGTCGCTCAGATCCCAAGCCGGTGACCGATATCCTAGCGGTCTTTTCCCAGTAACAGACTCGATCGACTGTATGCCTTTTACGAGTTCTTCAACTTCCTCCTCTTCACCGAGTTCCACAGGGGTCTTATGTGAGTACCCGTGGTGGGCTATCTCATGACCTCTACGGCTGATCTCCCTTACGAGTTCAGGATACGTGTCAGCTGTGTGCCCTGGGGTGAACCATGTCGTGATTATGTGGTATTTCTCGAGCAAGGACAGGAGTCTCGGAGCACCCACGCGTGCTCCATATTCGCCTCTAGAAATATGAGCCGGAGTTTTAAGACCAAAACCCCCGAGCCAAACCGACAATGCGTCGAAATCAAAAGTCAGACAAACCGCACATTTCTTTCCCTGTGGCAAATAGATGGGCATAGTGATGCCAAGTTCGCTAAATGTTTGGAGTCGATAAAAGGTTTACGTAGCCCGATTATGTTGGGAACTGTGGATGAGTAGATTTCGTGTTCGGTCGGGGAACTATTCATGGCTAGGCTTCTGTTATCACGTGACATCTAACATGTTCATAGGTTGAGAGATAGTGCGCCTGCGTGAAGTAGCCGAGAGACATTATGAAGCCGTTGTGCTGCTGCAAAACGTCAAAGCGACGAGAGATCAAACGTCAAAGCGACGAGAGAGTCGGTGCCCCCCCCGTCGAAATGCCGGAGACCTGAAGAAGAAAGGCATCGGCGCATGCCACGTGCCCGTCTACCGCACCTACGCCGTGAAGGACTTGACCATCCGCCCGCCAAGCCCGGACAGCAGAGAAGAATTACAAGCGCTGGCAGCAGAAACACAGACACAGCATTCAGGCTAGAAACTCTTATATGAAGTACGGTCGTTGCCTTGCGATGACGAGAGAATTGGTTCAGTTCAGCCTGATGTTCCAGGGCAACAAGCCAATTGCTGAGTACATCAGATACGCACGGCTAATGGAGAAGTATGATTTTGACGCGTTTTTTGTAGGCGATGATGTCTTTTACAGGTCATGTTGGCCGATACTATTTGCCGTTGCGCCGCATACAAGCAAACTCCAAATTGGACCATCAGCTACTCACCCCTTCTGTCGGCATCCGGCTTTTACGGCGGGAAACATTGCGTGTCTCGACGAGCTTACACAGGGAAGGGCCGTTCTTGGAGTTTGTCGGGGTGCATTCCATGAAGAGCTCGGAGTGAGGACGCCGAACCCCATTGTTGCTGTCAAAGAAACAGTTGACATCGTGTCGAGATTTCTTCGTGGCGACAAGACTGAGTATAAAGGAATGGTTTTCCGAATCTCTGAGGGCATGACGTTCAGATATGAGCCCTATAGACGAGAGATACCTATCTTCATAGGAACTTGGGGACGGAAGCTATCTCAGGTCGCGGGCCAGATGAAGGAAGTCTCAGAAGTGCGAATTGATACACTCTGGAATCCGTCCTATCTTCCAGTGATCTCAAAGGCTATCGCTTATGGTGCTAGAAGAGCAGGGAGAAACCCTAGTGATGTCAGGATTGCTGTCGGACCGCAGACCTCTATATCCAGAGATCGAGAAGCAGCGAGAAAATGCGTGAGGAAAACACTGCCAGACTACATGTCCTATCCGCCATTCATGGTCATGGCAAGCGCGGTGGGTGTAGATTCCAATGAAATAGATGCTGTTAGGCAGGCTACTCGCAAGAATGATTACGAATCCGCCGAGAACTTGATATCTGATCATACCATAGACAACTTCACAGCCAGTGGAACGCCAGAGGACATAATTCGTGGTGCCAAGATTATGATCGACCATGGTGCATCTCATATAAGCTTCTGTCATCCACACGGGCCTAATGTCCAAGAGGCAATTCATCTAATAGGACGCGAAGTAATCCCAAGCCTCAAGCAGTGAAGTCGGAAATTGCACGCTCTTTGATATGTCTGAACGATGGCAATCCCACTACGATACCAGAACGCATATCATCACGGGGTCACTTCAGCTTGTTCCGCACGTTTCGGTCGGTCGCCGAGCGGAAAGCTATGCTGATTCGAACCAATAGAGTTCGCCTCCTCTCAAATCGCAACTTAGAGGGGTTGCTTCATGGATGCGTTCTAGCGTTGCGTCTCAGCGATTGGGCTTGGGTTTCGGGCGCAAGAATGCCTGATCTAACACAGAAAAAACCTCGTTGACATCGAGACATGTCGGGAATCTCTTATCCTTCAGGGCGTTGCAAAGCGCCACGACTTGTGGAGGCTCGATGAACGATTGCCTCAGTTCTTCTGGGTGTCCGAAAGCAAAACGAGTCGGTGCGTCGAGCAGTACCTTTCCCTGCATCAAGACCACCGTCCTCTGGGCTAAGCTCGCCACAGCCCTCATGTCGTGGGTCACTATGACTACAGTCTTTCCTTTCCCGTGAATCCGCTTGATTGCTTCAGAGATCTTCAGTATGTTCGTGAAGTCTTGACCCGTGGTGGGCTCGTCAAGAATCAGAACATCGGGGTTCATCGCAAGCACAGACGAGATCGCAACAAGTTTCCGCTGACCCTTCCCTAGGAATAGTGGATGTTCTGAGCGCCATCTCATCAAACCCATAAATGTCAATGTTTCATCGACAGTCTTCTTCACCTCATCTTCTCCGAAGCCTAGAGTTCTGGGGCCATAGGCCAACTCCTCCTCTACGCTATCACAAAAGATCTGGTGGTCCGGATTTTGGAAGGCGTAACCCACAGTTCTTGACAATTGCGCAACACTGAGGTTCCGTGTGCCCACGCCTCCGACTCTCACCGAGCCACTCGTTGGTTTCAAGAGACCGTTGAAGTGCTTCACAAGAGTTGTCTTTCCAGAACCATTCTGACCAATTATGGCGACGATTTCGCCTCTTGAAATGTCTAAGGTAACGCCCCGCAATGCTTCAGTCCCGCGCGAATATGAATAGTGAAGGTCTCGCACTTCGATTACATTCGGGAGGGCACGCGATTCTTTGCATTCAACCGACGGCAAATCTAAATGGTAAGAATGTTCACGGTCGCCAAGCACCTCTCTTAAGTGCGCAAGTCCTTCCGTGAGGGTAATGGGAATCTCCGAGTGCCACATGCCAGACTTACGCAACAACTGTGCCATTTCCGAAACCTGGGGGCAACGTATCTGTCTCGTTTCCTGTTCCAAGACTTTGGAGAAGAATGAGCGAGGCGGTTCATCTTCCCGTAGTCGGCCGTCTTCTATCATAAGTACTCTATCCGCGTATTCAGCTATCTTTTCAGCGTCGTGCTCGACCAGTATTATCGTTATCCCGTGCTGCTCTCTGAGGGTTTCCATAACTGAGAAGATTTCGCCCTTTCCGATCGGGTCAAGTTCGGAGGTTGGTTCGTCCATGACGAGTACTTCCGGGCGCATTGCCAGAGCAGCAGCGATCGCAACTCGTTGCTTCTGGCCACCAGAAAGTTCCCAAGGGGAGCGAAAGCGATGCTCCTTCATTCGAACGACATCCAAAGCGTTTTCTATTCGTTCTGAGATCTCAGAGCGCGGCATTCCAAGGTTCTCGGGTCCAAACGCGATTTCTTCTTCGACGGTAAGTCCGAAGAGTTGAGACTCTAGGTCCTGGAATGTCATGCCGACTTTTCTGGCAAGCTCGGAAACACTTGCCGTTCTCGTGTCGATCCCGTCAACGGTGACGCTTCCCTTGAGGGTACCAGTAACAATGTGTGGAATAATGCCGTTAAGCGCAAGACAGAGAGTGGACTTCCCTGCTCCGGTAGGGCCCATGATGGCCACCAATTCACCTTTCTGAATCTTCAGGTTGATGCCGCGTAGGACCCAATCTTCTGCTCCATGATACTTGAACGAGACGTCTTCAATTGTGACCTTTGTCATACTTTCAGCCTGCGATATTTGCTGTCGAAGCTACGCCAAGGATGCCGGAGAGAAACGGATAGATGATTACACCAAACAGGACCGCCACAGCAATGGTTATCAGAGCCACATCACGTTTTCGCAGTGTGCTTTCCCTGAAGAATGTTCTCTTGGAGGATGTCAACCCTGGTGTGAACGCTCTGGCTTCTAGTCCTATTCCAATGACTTCCACCCGTCGGAAAGACACCACCACAAGCGGTATGAGAATTGCCACAAATTTCTTTCCCCGCTCCAGCAGCGACCCTTTCTCGAATTCAGTTCCTCTAGACATTTGGGCCTCACGAATGGTCGTCATGTCCATCGCTAGTGTCGGGAAGAACCTAATTGCCATCATGAAGATGAAGCAGACAACGTACGGCAATTTCAGTTTTCTAAATCCTTCTATCAATTCGCTCTCGGACATGATTCCCATGAAGATAACTGAACTGAGGATTAGGATAATCAAGCGCAATATGCTAGTTAGCGTCGCATTGAGGGAGCTCTCGGTGATTTGGAGCCATCCGATCGTAACAATGACTAACCCACCTTTCTTCCCAAATATGAGCCAGTTCAGGGAGAATACCACGGAAAGGACCAATATGATCTTCACATAGGGTTTGAGGGTTGACAGAGGAATCTTTGCTAACAGAACTACGCCCAGAGTTACCAGCAGAATCAGGAAGTTCCATACTGGGGATGAGACAAAGATCGTCAATCCCATCAAGCTAAAAGGCAGCACTACTTTCGTTACCGGATTGAGGTTCTGGATCACTGTGTCCCGCCTAGCATACAACGAGTACGAGTACACTTGATCCACCTCTTATGGCCGAAACGAACGGATCACTGCCACGAGCGAATATAAGCCTTCTTTGAAAGCGGGCTGTGGAAAGTCATCTGTTTTCTTGCCTGATTGTTGTTAGGTTGACGATTCGGATGTTGTAGCTGAGCGTTCTCAGGTGGAGTTCTGCCTCTGGAAATAACGTCGAAGGTCGCCGGTATCTTCGCCAGCGGAGCCGGATTTCTATACGAGTTGTACAACACCAGCTGCCCTAGCCTCAGCTTGTCTGTCGCAGAAGCCAGCCCGCTGAGCGCTGTGAAACATTTGAAACATGATTCGGATGTCACCTTTGGATATGTATGGAGGTGGTCGTAAAGGAATGCTGAGCAGAACCATAGCCTCTCGATCTCATTGCAGACATCAACGATAGATGGCATACGCCCGTCAAGTCAATTGTGATCTGTTTCCTCATAGGCGAGATCTTCATGCTTCTGATTATCTTTGCTCCTTGGACGCTTGGGCCACTAATGGTATTCGGCTGGGCCTTGGCCGCCATGAGTCAAATAGTAACTTCCTTGGCTGCGGGCCTACTTCCGAGGCTCAGAAAGACCTTCTCGACCTCACCCATCTCAAGATTCAAGATAGGCCCGATCCCTTTCGTGTAGGGCGTGCCAGACTCCATAACTAGGCCGAGAAGCGACGACATATCACTGAGATGCCAACATTTTCAGAGGTTGATGCGACCAACGCGTCTAGCTTGTGCTCTTCCATCACCTTCAATACTCGCTTCCAAAATGGCGGCAATACCAGAGCCCAAGCCGTACATGTTGGAAAATTGCATATGAAGATTGGCGAAGGAAGCTTATGTCAGGCTTGAGAGCAGACGTGAAACCAAATAGCAACAGCACAGGATGCAAGCTTACGGGCTTGACGCGTTAACTTGGTAATGATGGAATGATTGTTGGGAACTGGAAGTAGATCTCCATACTACCGAGTGCAACACGCCGGATGTTTGAACGCGACTCTAGAAGACGTCCTGCCCTTCGATAGGCGATCGCATGGTCTTAAGTGCCCTCGCTAGAACAGCAACCTTCTTCCCTACTAACCGAACTGTGGCGATGCCTATATTGTCTCTGTTCACTACGTCTGGTTTTTCATCACTGAATACTGCCCCACCAAAAGAACTGGCAGCTATATTGCCAATAGCCTGCGCTCCCACAGCTATCATATCGTGATATAGAAAGAAGCGATAGAGTGTGTAAAGGGTAGTCTCGATTCCATCGTTTCTACCCCCGCCCACAGCAATGCCTGCGGCAGGCCTGAATCTTAGTGTCTCTTTGAATTCACTCTTCCCGTGGGGGTGATAATAGCCGGTTGTGAACGGAACCGTTCTATCCATGAAAGCTTTCATCGTGCTGGACACTGAACCGAAATATACTGGACTTGCAAAAATGAAACCGTCGGACTCAGCTAACTTGGCGTATAAGGGCGTCATCGCATCATCGAATTCAGGGCATGGTCTATCCTTTGTGCCTTTGAAGTGACATCGGCAACATCCGTTGCAGTGATTGATATTTAAGTCAGCTAAGCTCACCAACTCAGTTTCAACTCCTTCGACGGTGCTACTTGCTTTCAGTGCCTCAGCAAGGCAGCGCTCACAATTACCGCTCTTCCGCTGGCTCCCGCCGATCCCTAAGATCTTGACCGTCGACATGCCGACAGATTGCCCCGATGTATTGCGTGATTTGTTCTATTTGAGTGAAGTGGATTGGCTCGTCCCATCTCGTTTCCCGAAATAATTTCGCATCCCGTAACACTTGGACTTCTGAGAGAGGCTGGCACCGAAGTGAACATGAATAGACGGATAGTCAAGATTCCCGAAAACCTTGCCAGGGACGGACTCAGGACTTTTCGAGGAGCGGTACGCCGGAAGCGCAGTTTTGTCCGATGCTGTGAGGTTCGCCGATGTCTTGGCAACTGCCAGCCAGCTTGAAGAACGCATGCAGAGATTCTATCCAGAGGCGGATCAACTTCATAGTCGGCGTTAGCAGAATCTACAAGTGGTACGCGCAAGGCAGTGCCAAAGCATTGGCATCTCTACAAGGTCTATCGTGAAGAAGTCTGACCGTGATATTCCGGACTAGACGGCCTATGGATCGCAAGCCCTGTCTTAGGTGCAACAGTTTTCAACCACACCTTTCCAAAACAGACTTCCCAAGCTATCTGATCGATCCTTCAAGACACCAGCAGAGCGTCAGGGTTCCTGACGGTAGCAAGATATATCCCCAAGGGTTTCCCTGCAATCAGACGGGATGATCCATTGGCCCACGACCTGGGAATTACATCGGTCAAGGGAATATCGGTCGGAAACGCACATGATTTGTCAGCACGAACTGGCTGTACCGTAATTCTGTTGGGAAAAGGCGCAGAGGCGGCATGTGACGCAAGGGGCGGCTGGCCTGGTACATATGATACAGAGTCGATCGGGGTCACAAAGAGATTCACGAAGAAGCACGCAGTCTTTCTTACTGGCGGAGATGTCTTCGGCTTCGATGTTGCCATAGGCGTCAGAAAGTACCTCATTGAACAAGGCATAGCCTCTGGAATTGGAGCGGGGTTGCTTCCCGGCATCGTTGGCGCCGATATCTATGACTTGGACTTCTCTGATATCACCAAAGCCGACTATCCGCGGCTTGGCTATCAAGCTTGTCACAACGCGACGTCCGGCCGCATCGAAGAGGGAAACGTCGGCGCAGGAATGGGGGCAACAGTTGGAAAACTACTAGACGGAGAACTCGCCTGCAAAGGAGGCCTAGGTACGTCTTGCGCTGCATTTGATGATGTTCGAGTCGGGGCAATAATGGTCACGAACTCATTTGGGAACATCCACGACTACGAGAACGGGAAGATACTCGCTGGCTGCAGAAACCCTGATGGTCTTGGATTCCTAGAGTTCGAGCAGACCCTAAGGGACTACCTGCAATTTCACGATAAACCCAAAGGGACGACAATAGGTCTGGTCGCCACCGACGCGGCTCTGGCACATGAAGACTTGATCAAGATCGCGCAGATGGCACACAACGGTCTTGCAATGTCAATAAGACCGACTCACACTTCGACAGATGGCGACACAATATTTGCCGTTTCCACTCAAGCCGCGACTACTCAGGAGCGCAACCTCAACTTGGTAGACATCATCGGCCATCTCGCAGCCACACAAGTTGCCAACGCAGTTCGGCGGAGCGTGCTGTCCGCACAGACACTGAATCAAGTCCCTGCTTGTAAGGAAGTTGCTTGGTAGGACCAAGATATTCTTTGTGAGAACTCTCGCGACAGCCGCTCGCTAGACAGCGATCCGAAAGGGATGTGCTCAAGAGGCTAGCTGCAGTCACCGTCGAGAGATCGGTATCACCGGAGGGCAACAAGCAAGACGATCTTCCTACGTGCTCCGACGATCCAGGAGTTCCACTGGAACGAACACAAGTGTATGCTCGACTTTACTATTCACACGCAAATATGCAGGGCATAGGAAAGCTGCCGTCATACGCAGAATGGTTGTTACTATTTCATTCCATTCGTTCGAGTTTGAACACTACAGGGCTTAGCCCGTCGGTGCAACACGATATCATCATCCCTTTCTTCTTGATCCAGTAGAATTCTCCCCTGAGACCGAGCACTGTAATATCCCTCTGTATGTCAGCCCAAGCCCAAGAGCAGAATCCTTGAGGCATGTTTAGCTCTTGGACCATGAACTGTTGGCCTTCTCGGAACATCGGACACTCGGCAGGAGCGCCTTTCCCATATTCCTCAAGAATCTCTCCTGTCTTGAGCCTCTTCAGGACGGTTATTTTGACGTTGCATGGTTTCTCCAGAATTTCGGCACCGGGATTTGTCTCGGGTTCCATCTTACACTATCCTTCTCCGCAATGGCTGCAAGGCCCTAGTCCTTTCCTCTTCTCAATGTCTGGTTCGATGCTTTCTGTGAAGTGTCACTTTCAGCGTATCTTCCACCAGGAATCCCCTGTTGCCGGACTTCATCAAAGAAGATGTCGGACTGGCTGACATCCATGCAAACACGGGAAAGCTTCCAAAACGCTCGTCCATGCCCCTTCGGGGACTCGCCAATCGCCGGCGCCTCGCAAGAGATGTAAGCAACATCGGGGCTTTCCCCTAGACCGAGTTGGTCCGCGCCGACGCCTCCTCGACCCATAGCAACCAGAATTGGAGCAAGCTGGCACATGGAATACGTACACAGTAGCCCAGTCGCTATCGAGCTCAAGTTGATTGTCTGGCCGAACTTGGACTTTGTCTCGCGAATCTTGATGCAGTCATCATACTCGAAGGTGTCTCCCTTCGTCCAGAATGGACACAGGCCGCGAACTTCTACACATTCCCCGACGATCTTGTACTTCTTTCTCTGACTCGTCTTGCTCACTCCTCCATACGAACTCTGTGAGCTCTGAAGATAATTCTGCCGTATCTTGTATACGGTGGACCAGGTGCCGGACAGCTAACCCAGGTGTCTCCGTCCTCCTCCATAGCTCTCACAGCAGATTCGTCACCGCGAATCCATGCATACCGAGTTGAGAAAGAAGTGACAGCCAAGGCACACACGAAGCAGCTCTCATGCGAGTTGATCTTCTCGTCGTCGAACACGATTCTGTCTCCCTTCTCGTAAACCGGACACCCAGCTCCAATGTTCCAGACCTCGTAGATTGTCTTGAACTTCATGCTCTTCGGATCTCCGATACGAGTCGGGAGAGTTTCCCCAACGAGAGATGACGCCTTGCTACAATCCATCGCTCCGGTCAGAGAAACCGTGGGCAAATCCTCCTCTGAGTGTCATGCGAAAAAAGTGCGGAAAAAGTAGAGATCTCTCCAATCATGCAGAGCTCGACGTTTCCCGGTAAACGAAACCCTTGTGGTATAGAGAAGTTTTGACCATGTATCTGGAAAGAGCGCGCATAAGGATCGTGCCTATTATGACAACTGCTGTGAAATCCCCTACCCACCATGCAACAACACCGTAGGTAGCGGCGAACTCAGGTGTGTACCAGCCCAGAGGATATACAAAGAACGGCGTGCCTGTAACCGCTTCGGCTGCCGGGCCTATGATCGCTGCGAACAAGATCCAGAGGCCGAGTGATTTCTTGTCTTTCAAAGTGAGATCAAAATTAAGTATCTTTCTGCGCAGAGCTATCCCAGCTATCAAGGCGCCAAGCATGTCCGGGCCAGCGAACAACATACCAATGAGATATCCGTAGCCATAGAATGGCCCTTGAAGGATCGAGCCAAACAAGGCACCTAGCAATCCCCACACGCCGAACCACATTGTGGCCACATAAATAAAAGCCGCCGGCGTGTAGAAAAGTGTCATTCCGGGAATCACTGAGATGCCAGACGCGAACGCCCCCAGCACGGTGTAGACAGCCGTTGACATCGCAACTATTGCTATTTGGGTCGCTCCGATTCGCTTCACAACGGATACCGACGTCATACGCTCCTCTCGCTCCCGGCCTAAGATACGGATGTATATTTAAGACTTGCCGGGAATTTGGTGGCTTGTCCAGTACTGCAACTACAAACTTGTAACCCGTCCAATACTATAACTACGAGCAATCACCAATCAAACACGCTAGAAATCCCACTATGACAAACAGCCCAACGTCTCTAGCTGTCGGTCGTAATTGGCTCGACATGTGCCCCAAGCTTCGCCTGCAACGCTACTAATGAGATCAGCCAAGAATACCTTTCTCTCTTTTCTCTGCCTAGCACTCGATACTTGGCAAGAAAGAGGATGACGCGACTGGCGTTCCCGAAACCCTGATCCGTTTTGACCACTTGTCCTAGCTACACGTGTTCGGAGAATGGTGGGGGATCAAAAGACCGTAGCCGATTTGTTTGTACGGTCGATGACACTATCATCGAGTTTATCGCAAAGGTAAAGAGTGAATCCGAGCCAAGGCTGAGTCGTGCGGAGACAAGTGCTAAATACGAGACTCGTTCAGCGGGTTATTTTTATGACCTTACCCAACGTTTTCGTAAGGAAAGATTCTAGATTTGTAGCAGAGTTCTCTGCAATATACGCGTCGATCGGAAAGCCCCTGAATTTTGACTCGACCATCTGTGCCGATTCGATCACGGTGGCTCCCTCCCGCTTGTCGTGATGTGGTAGTTGAGAATATGCTGGCTATGGCTTGGGATGAGTGGGGCAGGTTAGATGCGGTCGCGTTGGCTGAGCTGGTCGACAAGCGCGAGGTAACACCTAAGCAGTTAGCGCGGCAGGCTGCCGAAGCGGTCGAGCTCGTGAACCCCAAGATCAATGCGGTCTTGGAAGTGTTTGATGATGTCGTTGAGGATCCCTACAAGGACGGCATGAGCAAAGGTGGGCCCTTCCACGGCGTCCCAATGCTAATCAAGGATTTGGACTCTGCGATGAAGGGGCGCCTTCAGGAGCAGGGGTCCTTGCTGACAAAGGGAGTTCGAGCGAAGCAAGATTCTCCTCTCATCCAGAACTTTCGTCTCGCTGGGCTTAATCTCATAGGGCGCACCGCTACACCTCCATTTGGATATGCGTCTTCCACCGAGTCGTTCATCAACGGCATTACACGGAACCCCTGGAACCTCGACTATTCACCTAGCGGTTCTTCTGGGGGCTCAGCAGCTGCTGTGGCGACAGGGATCATACCCATCGCTACGGGAAGCGATGGTGCGGGTTCCATACGAGATCCGGCAACGGTCTGTGGTCTCATAGGGTTGAAAACCACACGCGGGAGGCTCCCGCTTCCTTGTGAAACATTGGGTCACGAGTTAGCATTGCACATGACGTGTGAAGGTGTGTTGACACGTACCGTGCGGGATACGGCATTGGCGCTTGACTACATGTCGCGTCATAGGCTGGGGGACACGTTTATGCCCATTCCCAAGCCTGAGCGACCCTACATCGAAGAGGTGAAACGCGATCCCGGCACACTACGCATCGCCATGAGCGTAGGCGGGTGGGGACGCGAGAAAGAGGCCCATCCAGAAGCCATTGCCCGTACACGCCTCGTAGCCGAGTTTCTCCAGTCACTCGGTCAAAGGGTAGAGGAGGTTCGGGACGAGGATATCTGCGACTGGGAAGTCATGTGGGGCAGTGCAGGCCTCGGCTGGCATGCTCTCCCCAAGAGATGGAAAGACATCAGTGTAGCTACTGGTGTTCCGATAAGTCAGGAAAACCTCGAACCCACGCTTTATTGGGCTTATCAGGCAGCACAGAAGTACACTGAATTTGATGTATGGCATATGCAAGAGGTTAATGCCATTATTACCAGGCGATTTGGGCAATTCTTCGAGAAATACGATCTGTTGCTATGCCCGGCTACCGCTGTGGCCTACATTAAGGCTGGGCCCGGTAGCGGCTTCTCTACGCTCGAGAAGTTGGAGAACGGAGAGCAGGCGTTTGCTTGGCTAGAGACCTTAATCGATGAATCACGCTACTTCATGCTCGCTAATGAGACCGGGACACCGGCCATCGCTGTTCCGGCTGGACTTGGAGAAACGAAGCTTCCACTAGGGGTTCAACTATATGCGCCTTGGTGTCGGGAAGACCGCTTGCTCCAGATGGCCGCGCAACTCGAGAGAGCCAGACCAGAATGGTTCAATCAGATTCCTCCGGTGCACGTGAGCAAGGTCTAATTACTCGACCGGAATTCAGCGAAGACCGTCGATGACTAGTCAGCCTCTTGATCTGTTGTTTCGCTTCTCAAGTGAGCACACCAAGTTCCGCATTCCGATTGTGTGACCTCAACTATCAAGGGCGGGCCGCTGAAGGACGTTCTTGCATCACTTGACGCAAATCGCTCGGAAAAATTCCATCCTCTCGACTTGAACCGCGTCCATGCCAGTATGTCCAGTCACGAGCTTTGAGGAGGCACCGGCTCCAAACCATGAGTTGAAGGGAGTGAAGGAATCGTGAATGCCGACGATGCCAGAACGATCCTACTTCAAAGGAGGAAATTTGACTATCAGCAAACTACATAAGACGAACTCTCTCCGACATCTGAACACCGCGTATTTCCCGAAGTCCGATTTCAATTCTCGATTAGGCCATCTCAAAACGGCCGCCGGGCGAACTCAACCAGGCAGTGCCAAAGGGTAAGAAATCATACTTAGGCGGGCATCTCCCACAGGCTACCATCGAATTCCAGAGTCCGAAAGACTCATCGTTAGCGGTTCGAGTCCCGGCGGCCGCACCATCTTCCTATCCATGATTGGAGTGTTTTCGGTACGTTTCGGGTAATCGGCGGCTCCGTCTCTATACTCCTCTTTGGGTGCTTTTGATTAGGACTGTGATGTTGTAGACGATTACTTTGATCATGAGTTCTAGTTTCTGGTGGTCTCTTCTGGTGGAGGTGAGTCGGTGGCTTAGGGTTCGTTTGATTGCTGAGAAGGCTGTCTCGGCCATTGATCTTCCATGGTAGTGTTTCATCCATCTGTGTCTGTTTCGTCTGTAGGAGTGTATCATGCGTTTCCAGGCTGGTGGGCCGATAGGCTGTTCTGGGCTGTGTCTTCTTGGTTTGAGGTATGGTGTGGCTCCTTTCGCTTCGACCAGTTCGCAGTTTCTGTGGGAGAGGTATCCTGTGTCGCCTGAGACTGATTCTATGTCGTCTAGGTTTTCGAGTAGGGTGCCGAGTTGTGTTGTGTCGCCGACTGTGCCTGTGGTGACTTCCATGCTTGGGATA
>Ga0315279_10004828_pt1 | contig 17892 bp, 16 predicted proteins | sample YL17G06_20_MG_FD_203694 | JGI IMG/M metagenome (GOLD analysis project Ga0315279, IMG submission 203694) | Sediment microbial communities from Yellowstone Lake, YNP, Wyoming, USA - YL17G06_20 | ecosystem: Environmental > Aquatic > Freshwater > Lake > Sediment | place: USA: Wyoming | collected... | reverse complement strand
AGCAGAAACCTAATGAGCCGGCCTTGATGGTCCATACGGCTCGCTTCCTTGCTCAACTCAAAGATGTGAGTCTGGAGGAATTCGCACAGGCGACCACACGGAACGCCATCGCGTTCTTCCAGCTTCCGCGCCGGGGAGCCTCGTAGGACCTATGGGACCTGTGTCCTCGGGAGAAGTGACCGGCACAGACCGTTGAGGAAACGCGTGATAGAAAATGATGAAGGGCCGGCGGCCCGGAAAATCGCGCTGGAATGGGCCGGATGATCGCCTCCCTGTCTCAGTTCACCAGATGTCTAAAATTAGTAAAATACCTTTTTTCAGTGTAGGAAACGCGGTTTGGAGCACTCGATTTGACTTTTGCATCCGCTGACTCCTATATATAGTAGCTAAGCCTCTTGTCAGGTCGCCGAGGCTGGAGTCTTGCCTCTGTCCGAGCCGCGGCGGGATGGAGGATTTCCGCTGAGGGCATTTTTGGAAAAAGGATTTGCATAAAGCCTATGCCAGGGGTGTACGACTACGCTGCCATCAACCGGGTGCAGCAGGCGAATGACATTGTTGACGTCGTGAGCGAACACGTCAGCCTGAAGAAGAAAGGACGCGAGTTGGTGGGACTCTGCCCATTCCATGAGGACCACAGGCCCAGCATGTACGTCAATCCGGCCAAGCAAATCTATAAGTGCTTTGCCTGTGGTGCGGGTGGTGACGTGCTCCGGTTCGTGCAGATGCGTGAGAGACTGACGTTTCCGCAGGCGGTGGAGCGGCTGGCGGAGCGCGCGGGGATTCAGTTGGAGCCCGTCCGTCGTGCGGCACCGCAGACGCCGGGGCAGCCGCAGGACATCGATCCCAACCTGCTGGCAAAGGTCAACGCCTGGGCGGCCCAGTTTTTCCAGCAGTGCCTGAATGACCCGGAAAAGGGAAAGCACGTGCGGGACTACTTAGCCGAGCGAAAAATCTCCCCGGACAGTGCCAAGAAGTGGCGGCTGGGCTTGGCGCCCAACGCCGTCGACATGCTGGCTAAGGCGGCCGCCGCCAAGAAGATACCGTCCCAACTCCTGCAACAGGCGGGGCTGGTGACCGGGACGAGCCAGGACAAGTTCGTCAATCGGCTGATGTTCCCCATCACGGACGTGACGGGCAGGGTGATCGGGTTCGGCGGCCGAACGTTGAGTGACACCGGCGCCAAGTACATCAATTCGCCGACGACGCCGCTGTTTGATAAGAGCAATACGCTCTACGGCCTGGAGCAGGCCCGCCATCAGATTGTCGCGACCGGTACGGCCGTCGTCGTCGAGGGTTATACGGACGTCATTATGCCCCACCAGGTCGGCTGCACGAATGTAGTCGCGGCCCTCGGCACGAGCTTCACGGTGGGGCACGGGCGAATCCTGCGCCGCTATGCCAAGCGGGTGGTTCTGCTTTTCGACAGCGACACGGCCGGGATGGAAGCCGCCAATCGGGCGCTGGAGGTGTGCCTGTCCCTGCATCTGGATATCAAGCTGGCGTTCGTTCCGCAGGGCAAGGACCCCTGCGACTTCGTGCTGAGTGCCGGGAAAGAAGCATTCGAGCACGTCATCGAGCAGGGCACGGACGTCCTCCAGTTCAAGTGGGACAGGGTTAGTGAGAGATTCGCCGCCGCCGACACCCTGGCCGGCAAGAAGGCAGCCGTGGATGAGTTTCTCAAGGGCATCGCGGTGGGGCTTGTCTCAAATAACCTGCCGGTGATTGAAAGCGGGGCGGTTATCGCCAGAGTCGCCAAGATCATCGGTTTCATGGAGCGGGATGTTCGCAGGGAGCTTGCGAAGCAGGCAAAGCCGGTGACCGATCCGGCCGCCCAGACTGATCGTGAGGGTGCTCCCCAGATGGTCGATTGGGGCCAGGGCCTCCATGCGGTGGCTCAACGCGAGGTCCTGGAAGTGCTGCTCAATGAACCCGGCCTTTTCCATAGCGTAGGACAAAGGATCTCCGAGGATCTCTTTGAAGTGCCGATCCTGAGCCAGATCGCCTCGATATTACTGGGCGTGATTCGATCTGATGAGGAGTTCTCGCTCAATCGTGTGCTGGCCCATACGGAGTCGGTCGAGCTTGCCGAATGCATTGTCGAGCTGCAGCAGGTTGGCGAGAAAAAAGGCAACTACCATGCGCGCCTGGTTGACGCCCTTAGGGTCTCGGATCGGCGCAATGGCGAAGTCACAGATGTTCGGACCAACCGAGTGGACGCACAGGGCGATTCTCTCAAGATAGCCGGGGAGCAGCCGGGCCGGCAGCATCCCCACAGTATCGGGATGCACTGAGGGCTGACGTTCCTAAACCCCTGTCGGATGAACAATTACGGGAAGGGGGCCGTACAGAAGATGAATCCATAAAGCAAGCGGGTACGCGAGTGTTTTTGGCTTCACGAGGGTGATGATTCCTGGAGTTGGCAGTTTCTCTTTAGTGGAGTCTGTATTGTGGCGAAGAAAGGGATGAAGTCAAAAAAGGCAACGGATATGAATCCGACGGAAGTCCAGACTGCGTCTGATAATACCAAAGCCGAGGTGCAGGACCCCGAGCTGCTGATCAAGGCATTGGTCGCAAAGGGCAAGAAGAAGGGATTCCTCACCTACGAGGAGATCAACGAAGCTTTGCCCGATGACGCCGTCAGCGCCAAGCGGCTGGAAAAACTCCTCAGCACACTCGACGAGATGGGCATTACGCTCATGGATGAGAATGACGCCGAAGCCCAGGGGCTCGGCAAGGCGGATGAGGGCTTCGAAGAGGATGCGGAACCGGCGGAAGAAGCTGGCGGTGGGGGAGGCGAGCAGGAAGAAGAGTCCTCGGAAGAGGATGAGCTGCTCGAGAAGGAATTCGTCGAAGGCGAGGTATCCCACCGGATCGATGACCCGATTCGCATGTATCTGACCCAGATGGGCCAGATCCCGCTGTTGGCCCGCAAAGATGAAATTGCCCTGGCGCGCAAAATTGAGATCGCGCGGATGGTCTTCCGACGGAAAATGCTTCAGTGCGACTACTGTGCGCGCAACGCCATGGAGTTGATCCAGCAGGTCTACGATGGGTCGATGTCCTTTGACCGGACGATCAAGACCGGAACGGCCCCGTTGACCACGAAGGGCGTCATCAAGAAGCGCATGACGGAGAATCTCAAGACGGTCGCCGAGCTTCTCGAAGTCAACCAGCGGCTCTTCAAAAGCATCTGCGGCGGGGCGGACGAGGCGAAAGTCAGGTCCGACGTCAAGCATCTGCGCCGGAACCGGCGCAAGATTGCGACGCTTCTGGAGGAATTGAGTCTGCGGACCAGCCGGATTCAGCCGATGAAGATCAAGCTGCACGGGGTCTGCGAGAAGATGCAGCAGCTTCAGAAGACCATTGAGGCCGGCGTCAACGATATTATGACGGCCGACGATATTGCGGCCGCCCGGCAGGAGTTGACCGGCCTGCAGGACCTGGTTCTGGAGATGCCCGACCAGTTGGAAAAGAAGCTGCGGGCGATGGAACGGGTCTTCTTTCAATATGAGGAAGCCAAGCGTACGCTCTCCAGCGCCAACCTGCGGCTGGTGGTCTCGATTGCCAAGAAGTACCGCAACCGCGGGCTGAGCTTCCTGGACCTGATCCAGGAGGGCAACACCGGCCTGATGCGGGCGGTCGATAAATACGAGTATCGTCGCGGTTACAAGTTCAGCACGTATGCGACCTGGTGGATTCGCCAGGCCATCACCCGCGCCATCGCCGACCATGCCCGAACGATTCGTATCCCGGTGCACATGATCGAGACGATGAGCCGGATTCGCAGTGCCTCCAAGGTTCTGCACCAGGAGCTGGGCCGCGAGCCGACCATCGAGGAGATCGCCAATGAGGTCGGCATGTCCGTTCAGGAGACCCGCAGGGTCCTGAACATTTCCAAGCATCCGATCAGCCTGGACCGGCCCATCGGTGATAGCGAGGACTCTTATTTCGGCGACTTCATCGAGGATGACGACGTGGATTCGCCCGTGGCCTCCGCCACCCAGGAGATGCTCAAGGAGCGGATCGACATGGTCCTCAAGACTCTCTCGTACCGCGAGCGCGAGATCATCAAGCTTCGCTACGGTATCGGGGACGGCTACACGTATACACTCGAAGAGGTCGGTCGAATCTTCAAGGTCACGCGCGAGCGTGTTCGACAGGTGGAAGCCAAGGCGATTCGCAAGCTGCAGCACCCTGTCCGGGCGCGAAAGCTCGAAGGCTTCCTCGACCACAAATCTGCTTAAGTCCCCTGAACAGGAACCCAACGGCCGGAGCCGTACCCACCTCCGGCCGTTTTTGTTTCCGCATACCCTCTCGACGTCCATCCCGCAGAAGTCACGACCGATACCTATGCATCAGGTTCACCATCGCGCCATGAGCAAAAGGCGACGGGCAATTAGGGAGCTTGCTAATTTGGAAAAACGGCAAACCCCGTAGCATGAGGACACGTGATATCGGGCGCACGATGAAAGGAGTCGCAGCATGGCCGTGGGAGTGTGGACAGACGACGATATCAAAAGGGATATCATCGACCAGTTGTCCTGGGATGCGCGAGTGGACGCCTCCGATATCGACGTGGCGATCTCGCACGGGCAGGTCGTACTGAGCGGCACCGTTCCCAGTTACACGGCCCGCCGAACGGCGGAGGATTCTACCCGGGCCATTCCGGGCGTGCAATCGATCCGGAACAATCTCGCGGTGAAACATCCCCGGGCCGGCGAGCTGCCGACGGACCAGGAGCTCAAAGCGAGGATTCAGAGCATTCTCCAATGGCAGCCGGAGATCGACCCCATGGGGATCGATGTCGCCGTGCAAGGCGGGTGGGTGACACTGCGCGGGCGGGTCGATGCCCATTGGAAGAGGCCGAGGGTGGAGCGCCTCGTCTTCAGTGTCAATGGGATTGTCGGCATGGACAACCAGATTGCGGTCAGTCCTCCGGAGGAGCGCGTGGAGGACGAAGAGATCGAGCGGCAGGTGCGAGCCGCTCTGCAGCGCAACGCCCAGATCAATGCCGAGCGAATCGGCGTGGATGTGCGTGAGGGCGTGGTCACTGTCACCGGCACGGCCCCGACGCTGTCGGTGTGCCGGCAGGTGCAGGAAGCGATAGAGAACGTCGCGGCCGGGATATTCGCCATCGAGAACGACATGAGTCTGGAGTGAACACCTCCACGATGTCGTTCCGGATCCAGCCGTGAGGTCGGACCCAGTCAGGAGCGGTTTTCGTGGTCTCGCTGGTGGAAAAGCCGTATGCGAACCGGTGCGAGGCCGGCCGGCGGCTCGCGGAGAGCCTTACCTCGTACCGAACGCACCACCCCGTGGTCCTGGGGATCCCTCGCGGCGGCGTGGTGGTCGCCGATACGATTGCCCGGGCCTTGGACGCGGACTTGGACATCGTCCTGACGCGAAAGCTCGGTGCGCCGGGCAACCCGGAGCTGGCCATCGGAGCCGTCTCGGAGAACGGCAGGGTGATTGTTCAACGGGAGATCGCGGCCACGGTGGGCGCCGACGAAGATTACATCGAACGAGAAAAGCAAAGACAACTGGCGGAGATTCTCGCCCGCCGAGAGCGGTACCGAAACGTGCGGCCGAAAGTGCCGCTGCAGGGGCGGACAACCATTCTGGTCGACGATGGCATCGCCACCGGGGCCACCATGCAGGCGTCGATTTGGGCGGCCCGCGAGGAAGGACCGCAGGAGATCGTCGTCGCCGTGCCGGTCGGCCCGCTGGACGCGATCGAGAGACTGAAACACGAGGCGGACCACGTTGTCTGTCCCTACGTCCCCCGTTACTTCTACGCCATCGGGCAATTCTACCTCGATTTCGAGCAGGTGGATGACCGGGCAGTGATGGAAATACTGGCAAAATACAATCCGGAGCTCGGAGAGCGGAATCTGGAGACGCCGGCAGACTCCAGACCTTGAAAGGGTGTGTAAGATGATCAAGCAAGAGTCGCAACAGGAGGATTTGGTGATAGAAACGCGTGAGGTGACGCTCCGGGGGATCCTGGCGGTCCCGGAGAAAGCCCGCTCCATCGTGTTATTCGCCCACGGTGCGGGCAGCAGCCGCCACAGTCCGCGCAATCAGTTTGTGGCGCAGAGACTGCAGGATGCCGGCCTGGCGACCTTGCTCCTGGACCTGCTGACGGAAGACGAAGAGAGGATCGACATGTATACCGGTCGTCTGCGTTTCGACATTCCCTTCCTGGCCGGCCGGCTGGATGCGGCGACGGGCTGGGTGCTGTCCAACGAACAGACGAGCGGATTCGATATCGGATACTTCGGGGCCAGCACCGGGGCGGCCGCCGCACTCGTAGCGAGCGTGCAGAGACCCGAGTCGGTGCGGGCCATCGTCAGTCGGGGCGGCAGGCCCGACCTGGCCATGAATGTGCTGCCGGAAGTCAAACCGCCGGTGCTGCTGATCGTCGGCGGCCTGGACCTGGAAGTCCTCGAGATGAACCGCCGGGCGGCCAAAAAACTCACGACCGGGCACGATGTGGTCGTGGTTCCGGGTGCCTCGCACCTGTTTGAGGAGCCCGGCAAGCTGGATATCGTGGCCGATCTCGCCCGCTCGTGGTTCGCGCAACACATGAAGATGCCGGCGGAAGTCCACTCTGCCGGCGGGGGCGGACGCAATCATATCGATGCCTACTCCTACGGGCGTATCCGCGTCTGTGGTGACGACTTCGATGAAGACCTGATTATATTCCCCGACAAGGTTGAGCCCTATTGGAGGCGGCGTGATGCACATTCCCTTTCGATCACCGATCTGGAAACCGTGATCGACTACTCTCCACAGCTTCTAATTGTAGGGACCGGAACGGTCGGCAATCTGCAATTGGAAGCTGCGGCCCGAGAGACCCTGCGGAAAAAGGGGATCGACTGCATCGATGAGCGCACGGACCGGGCCTGGCAGATCTTCAACCAGGAGATCGAACGCGACATCAGGGTCGTCGGTGCCTTTCATCTGACCTGCTAAGAGTTGATCCAGAGAGCGGAAAAGCCCGCCGTCTCCGGCCTGAAGCCTTTTTAGCATGGTATTGGTTGGGCCCATCGGTTATCCTTTGGGCCGATATGGTTGTGCTCGTCAAGAAACGCTCGGTCGTCGTCTGGCTGTTCGCCACCGTCGCAATGATGGGTTGCCGGACCCAGCAGGCTCCATCCGCGGCGAGGACATCGGGGCCACCAGGCGCCAGGCCCACGGCTAAAGTGGTGAGCCTGCGCGTGCCGGATGCCCAGCTCGACTATGCCACGCTGCGGTTCGAAATCGAGGTCAATAACCCTTTGGGTGCGGAGTTGTCCGTGATGGGGCTTCGCTACGGGCTCACGAGCGGATCCAACATGTTTTTCTCGGCCACGCCCATCCCGGGGGCAACGATCCCGCCGAAAGCCACAAGGCTCATTTCCTTCACTCATCAGGTTGTTTACGAGCGTCTGTTGAGAGCATTGGCCATCCGCCCCGGCTCGACCGTGCCCTTCACGCTCGAGGCGCGCCTGTTGGCGACGGCTAACCGAAAAGGGGTGCAGGTGCCTTTGAGCAGCGAAGGATCGCTGTTCCTGCCGCCCACCTCACAGTCCGACACCGAGGGTGACAACTCGCGACCCGTGGACGTCATCTACATTGCTACGCCTCAGGACGTGGTCGAGAGGATGCTGAGCATGGCCGAGGTCAGGAAGGACGATCTCGTTTACGACCTCGGTTGCGGGGACGGCCGGATCGTCGTGACGGCCGCCGGCAAGTATGGCTGCCATGCCGTCGGCTACGATATCGACCCCCGCCGGGTGCAGGAATCCCGCGATAGCGTCAGTAAGAATAACGTGGGGAGCCTCGTCCAGATCGAGCAGAAAGACATCTTCACGGTTGATCTCACGCCGGCGAGCGTGGTCGCCTTTTATCTGAACCCCGTTGTGAACCGCCGTCTCATCCCCCAGTTGCAGACGCTCAAGCCGGGCTCCCGAATTGTGTCCCACAGCTTTCCTGTCGGGGATATCGAACCGGACCAGGTCGTGACCATGACCTCCAGGGAAGATGGTCAGGAGCATTATGTTTATCTGTACAAAGCGCCCTTGAAGATGGATTGATCCGATGGCGGATTGGGATTAGCGACGCCGGTTCCTACCAGTCTGGAACACGGAATCGGAAATATCGTTGACGCTGGTAGACAAAACGGCGGCGAATCGCGGTCTCTATTGATGAACTGACTCAAGAGCCGGGGACAGCATCTTGGACAGGAATTCGGTTGACGATTCGATACAGGCGGCTTTGCGGCGAGATAACCCGGATGCGGTCGAGCGAATCTGGGACCGGTATGCGGGAGACCTGCTCGCGCTTCTCCAGGCCGTGCTCTGTTCGAAAGCGGACGCCGAGGATGTTCTGCAAACCGTCTTCGTCCGGATCGTCCGCAAGCGACGACGGTTAGCCGAGGCTCGCTGTCTGGATGCCTACGTCTACCAGATCGCTCGAAACGAGGCCGCCCGCTTCCTCAAGCTGCGGCGGCGAAAGACAAGGAACGAAGCCGTAGAGACGCAAAATCCTGCGTCTCCATTGGGGGTCGCAGAAGCCGGCGATGTGCCGGGCGAGCTGGCGGAGCAGTTGCAGGCCGCCCTGGCCCGGCTGCCGGCCGGGCAGCGTGAGGTCGTGATTTTGAAGATATACAGGGACAAGACGTTTCAGGAGGTCGCCGCGATGCTGGAGCTGTCTCCGAACACCGTGGCGAGCCGGTACCGCTACGGCATGGAAAAGCTCAGAGGGTTGCTGAGAGATGACCTATGATGAGTGATGCAGATAGACAAAACCGTGAGCTCGAAGGCCTCTTGAAGCGCCTGCGGCCGGCGGAACCGTCTGCGGAGCTCAAGGCTCGGGTTACCGGTGCCGCGCGAAAAGCCTGGAAGGAGGCGCCGGAGGATATTCCCTGGCGAATCCCGCTCAAGCGTCTGGCCGTCTCGGTCGCGGCGGCCATAGTGATTGTCTCGTCGGCCAGTTACTTCAGCGAGCAGACCCTTACCCCCTGGCGACCCCATGGACTGGTTGTCGCACAGATGGAGACCTCCGCTTTCGACGAGCTGCCGGAGCTGCCGTATAGCCCGTTTCTCAAAAGCCTGGTTGCGGCCCGCAGGCCATCGAGCCGTGATATTTCCCTGCTGTTCGACTATATGCAAAAGGTGCGGGAAACGGTCGGTGTCGAACAGAATGGCGATTCGGATGCGCCCGCTCCCGTCGAACGCCGGAGCCGTTTGCTCCCGACCCGGTTGAGCTTTTCCTGCTACTCGTGAGCGCCGTATTCACAGAAAGAGATTCGAGACAACAGATGACGCACAAAACATCCATCAGAATCCTGACAGGTATCGGGGTCATCCTACTTGTGCTCGGCATGATCTATGCCGTCGCCCTGGCGAAATCGATGGCGAAACTCCGTCGCGCCTATGCAGCCCTCGAAAAGGATGGGCGGCTCATGCGTGCGGCCGAAGTCATTCCCCCGACCGTTCCCGACACGGAGAACGCCGCGGTGCTCTACGAGAGCGCTGCGGCCATGCTGAAAGCGCAGCCGGCGGGCGAGAAGGACCTGCTGGGCCACCTGGGTGCCCTCGCGACTTCTTTCGTGAGAGGTTCGCTGGAGCCGGACAGGCTGCCCGAGCTGAAGCTGTTGATGGGGCAGGAAGTCGTCGCCTCCGCACTGGCCACCATCGAGCAGGGGGCGCAGCGCCGCACCTGCCGGTTCAATCGTGATTACGATGCCGGCTTCTCGATGACGATGCCCATGCTGTCGGAGTTGAGGCAGCTCGTGTACATTCTCGGGGTCAAAGCCTGCCTGGAGGCCGAGGCCGGCGCGCCGGCCAAAGCCTGGGCCACGCTTCAAACCCAGTTGAAGTTCGCCGATGGCCTGCGCAACGATCCCATATTCATTGACCAGTTGGTTCGTATGGGTTTGATTAGATGCTCCTGCCAGACGATACAAAGGGTCTGCGAGATCGCACCGCCGGGCCCAGAAGACGGCGGGGCTCTGGAGAGCCTTCTCCGTGACCTGGACGCCGTCACCCCGCTGGTCCGTGCCACAGATGGGGAACGCCTGCTATGGGGCGAATGGCTCTTCAACCTGCCCAAAGATGAGTTGTTTGCGACGGTGTGGAAACAGATGGGTTCGGACAAAGATTACGTGCCCGAAATCGTGCATTGGGTGAGATTCCGTATGGCTACATTCAAGCCGAGGCTGATTGCGGATCACGCTGTGTATCTGGAGTCGATGAGGAGGAGTGCGCAATGGCTTGAGAGTCCCTATGCACCTGAGGGACCGAACGCCCAGCAAGAGATCTGGGATTTCGCCAAAGGATACATGTTGACGAATATGCTGGTGCCGGCGGTCGAACGCATGAAGGTGGTTCATTGTGAGATGATAGCCGAGGTGCACGTGACCCGGGCCGGTCTGGCGCTGCTGCGGCACAGGCAGGCCCACAGCGCCTTCCCGCAAACGCTGGATGACCTGGGTCTGCGAAAACTGACGGATCCATTCAATCAAGAACCGCTGCATTATCAGGCCGAGGGTGATGGTTTCATCGTTTATAGCGTGGGTGAGGACCGGAAGGACAACGGCGGTAGTGCGAAGCAGCCCAAGCAACGAACGGATTACGATCTCGTCTGGCGCTTCCCCAGCCTCAAAGGCCAGACGGCGGTAAGTGAGCGGTAGGGGGTAACCCCGATGGTTGTCCCAAACTCAGGCATGAGGGCAGGGCCTGACGCCTGCCTCTGTGAAGGAATTGTCCCATGCGAAGACGGACCACGGGAATTCTGACAGGCATTGGCATCATCGTCGTCGTTCTCGGCATCGTCTATGCGGTCGCCGTAGTTCGCGCGACGGCTCGGCTTCGGCGCGCCTATGCGGCCCTGGAAGCGGATGGCCGGCCCATGCGTGCGACGGAAGTCGTCCCCCCGACGGTCCCCGACACCCAGAATGCCATGGTGCTCTACGAGAGTGCCGCGGCGATGCTGAAAGCCCAGCCGGCTCCGCAGCGGAATCTGCTCTATTACATGGGGAAGCTCGCCGACTCGTTCTGGAGCGATTCGCCTGATCCGAACACGTCTGCCGAGCTGAGGCAACTGATGGGGCAGGATGTCGTGCTTCGGGCGCTGTCCGCCGTCGAACAGGGGACGCAGCGTCCGGCTTGCCGGCTCAACCGCGACTACGAGGCCGGCGTGCCCCTGGAGATGCCGATTCTGGACGACTTGCGGTCACTCGCCCGTCTGCTTGCCATCAAGGCGCGTCTCGAAGTCGAGGGCGGCAAGCCCGATGCGGCCTGGAACACGGTGTTGGCTCAACTGAGATTCGCTGACGGGCTGCGTTCCGATCCCTTGTATGAGGGCCAATTGTGCCGCACCGGCTTGATTGGTCTCACCTGCCGCACCATTCAGAGGCTCTGCGAGATGACGCCCCCCGGCAAAGAAGAGTATCGGAAAATTGATGGTCTCCTCAAGGACCTCGATGATATTGGCCCACTGATTCATGCGACGGACGGGGAACGGCTGCTGATCGGCGAGTGGCTCTTCAGCCTGCCCAAAGACCAGTTGTACCGGGCGTTGCGGGAACGCATGTTCGGGCACGGCGGTTCTGTACCTGAGATCATCCCCCGGTTGGCATTCCGCATCATTATCTTCAAGCCGCGATTGCTCCGCGACCACGCCACGTATCTGGAGTTGATGAGGGCACATGCCCGAGCCCTTCCAGGGCCTTATGCCCCCAGAGGGTCGGATGCACACAAGGAAATCGATGGTTTAATTGCGAGGCGAGGTCTGTTGACAGAGCTGCTGGCACCCATGCACTATCAGGACATCCACTACCGGAGGCTGGCCGACGTGCGCATGACGCGGGCCGGCCTGGCCCTGCTGCAATACCGGCAGGCCCAGGGCAGCTTCCCGCCCACACTGGATGCTCTGGGTCTGGAAAAACTGATCGACCCCTATACGCAGGAACCGCTGCATTACCGCCCGGAGGGCGAGAGTTTTGTCGTCTACAGCGTCGGTGAGGACCTGAAGGACAATGGTGGCAAGCCGCGATCGCGCCAAAGCTCGGATCCGCGCCAGCGCATCCCGGTAGAGTATGACCTGCTCTGGCGTTTTCCCCGGTCGGCGCCGTAGAGACGCAACCTGTTGCGTCTCTGCTGAAATGCTCAGGATGTGGAACCGTTCGCGTGCCCGTGCGGAGTCGGGCATGCGTTTGTACAACAGTGTCAAGGCCGGTTGCCATGGGACACGGCCGTCGGGCGGCATCGTCGAAGCCGACGGTCTTGGCGATGGCGTAGATCTCCACATTGTTGGAGCGGCGAGGTAACGCGGGTGTGAGATTCGGTTAGCCAGTGGAAAGGGGACAGATGGTGCTCGTTCAACCAAACCAGGAGTCGGCCTGCAGCGAAGGCACCCGGGCGGTGGTGGAATGCCGGCAATTGACGAAGGTCTACAAGAAGCTGCTGGCGCGTCGTACGAGGACCGTTTGCGCCTTGCGGGAGGTCTCGCTGTCCGTGCACAGGGGGCAAATTGTCGGTCTGATCGGCCCGAACGGGGCGGGAAAATCCACCTTGCTGAACTTGATTGCCGGGCTGATTCTCCCCACGGAGGGCGCGGTCACGGTCTGCGGGCACCCCGCCCGATCCGTGAGGGCGCGGGACGGCCTGGGGTATATGCCGGAGCACCCGGCCTTTCTCGGCGGCTATTCGGCCCGGGCCACGCTGCAATACCACGGGGCCCTGCTGGGCCTATCCCGCGAGGCAATTGCCCGCCAGGTGGACAAATCGGTACAGCAGCTCCAGATGCAGGAGTTCATCGATCGGCCGTGCTGCGATTTCTCCCAGGGCATGAAGCAGCGTCTCGCCCTGGCCACGGCGTTGATGAACGACCCGCAACTACTCCTGCTGGATGAGCCGAGCAACGGCCTCGACCCGGTGGGTATCATCCAGTTGCGTGACCTGCTGAAACAGTTGCGCCAGGCGGGCACGGCCATCGTGATCAGTTCCCATCGCCTGGGGGAGTTGGAGAAGCTGACCAGCGATTATATCTTCATGCACCGCGGCCGCATTATCACGTTGGCCGACCAGGCTGCCACCGGTCAGGCGGGGCGCCTGCGCGTGGAGCTTGTGTCCAACGGCCGGCACGTGGCCGAGGCCCTGCTGCCAGCTTCCCAGGTGCTCGAGGTCTCCGACACGGAACTGGTGATCGCCGTCAACGATCCTGCTGACGTCCCCGACATCGTGGCTAACCTCGCGAAAGGGGGCGCGCGCATCACCAGCGTGCTCTGGCAGAAAGAGGACATCGAAGAGGTCTTCGTACGCCTGTGCCAGGAAAGGACGTAGTCCATGAGAGCCTACGAATTGATCAAGGAGACCTTCCTCCGCCGAGGTTACATTTGGATGGTGCACGCGATATGGCTCGCCCTGTATGGCCTCTTCTGGTGGCTGTTCATTCCGGACGAGGAGGAATTTGGCCGGTTTCTCTTTACCTGGAGCGGCTTCTTTCTGCCTCTGGCCTTGAGCGCCGGGGTTTTCGGGGATGACATTGCTTCCGGCCGGATTTGCGTCCTGGTGACCAAACCCTTCTGGTCGGGGCAACTCTACATCTATCGCCTGCTGGGGCTGTCCTTGCAGGCGGCGGTGCATCTGCTTCTGGCGGCCGGGCTCATCGGGATTCTCCACGCGCTCATGCGCCGAGGCAGCCTGGAGGGTCTCGGCCTGTGGCTGCTGGCCTCGTGGCTGCTGTTCAACACGTGTGCCGCACTGTCGACGTCCTTGTCGGTCGTCGTGGGGCGCGCCTACAATTCTCTGGTTCTGTTTGTGGTAATAGCCACGGGCTATGTCGTGGTGAACCTGCTGACGTCTTTGCTGCGTCAGCACGCATCAGCGGGGACGTTCATGAGCTTCATCAAGTATCCCTGGCCGCCCTTCGAGCTGCTATCCAAATTCGCGGGCGGAGAGCACGAGGAATATGGCCTGACGGTCGCCAGGTTCGGCCTGGTGAAAAGCATCGGCTGTGTGCTGCACAGCCTCATGCTGACGGCAGCTTACGGTGTCATCGGAATCATTCTGCTCAGCCGGCGACAATTCTCCTGCATGCGGGATTAAGAAGCGAAAGGACGCCGGTGAGCCCGAAGTTGGAGAAATGACGCACGGGTGAATGGAAGGGGACAATGCAGTCGATACGAGCATACGAGCTGATCAAAGAGACGTTTCTGCGGAAGACATACATCTGGGTCGTGCATCTGAGCTGGCTTGGTATCTACGGCCTGTTCTGGCTGTTGTTTCTGCCGACCGGAGAGGAAGTAGGCCTGTTTGTCTTTATCTGGGGTGGTTTTCTCCTGCCTCTGATCCTGAGTGCCGGCATCTTCGGAGACGATATGGCCTCGGGCCGGATGTGCGTTCTGGCGACGAGACCCGTCTGGCTCGGCGAATTCTACCTCTACCGCCTGCTGGGACTTTCTTTGCAGGGGGCCGTGCATCTGCTGCTGGCCGGCGGGCTTATATTCACGCTTGACGCTCTTCTGCAGCCGGGCAGCTCGAGCAGCCTGGGCTTGTGGCTGTTCTCATCCTGGCTGCTGTTCAGCGCCTGCGCGGCTCTATCCATGTCCCTGTCTGTCGTAGTAAGGGGGATGTACAACTCTCTGGTTCTGCTCCTTGCCGTCGTTGCCGGCTATCTCCTGCTGGACGTGCTGGCGGGCTATTGGCTGGAGGATGCAGCGGCGGAAGCGACGAGAGCGGTAGTCCGGTATGCCGGGCCACCCATAGCACTCTTAAGTCGTCTGGCGAAGGGCGAGTACGGAAAATACAGCCTCGGCGTCGGGAAATGCGATCTCACCAAGAGTATCGCCTGCACGGTACATTGCCTGATTCTGACGACGGCTTACTGCGTGGTGGGGATCCTCATCCTCACCCGGCGACAATTTTCCGCGCAGCGCGAGTAAGGATGAGAGAGTCGAAAAGTCACAGGGGATACCGGTGAGAAAGACAATTTACATATGGACGGCGGCCGTTGTTGCCGGCCTGGTATTGGAGAGTTGGGCGATTTACACCCTTCGGCTTTCCGGAGAGCGCTGGCGGTTCAAGGCGATCGTCAAAGACGAGCCCGCCGCCCATGCTCTGTACGACCGGATGTTTGAGGCCATGCGCAGCGCTAAGAGCCTGTCGTACGAATACTCGTACAGCGGCCCCGGCGAGAAGTCGCGTCGCTACCTGATTTGGCTGAAGAAGCCCAACTATTTTCGGGTGGAGGCATTCAATGCACAGGGGTGGCGGTCCGGCACGCTCGTCGGCGATGGCAACAATCTCTGGATTTACTGGCCGGGGGACTGTCCTCTGATCGATCCGGAAGATACGGAAGTCCCCCAAGGGTCGCGGTCGAACCGTTATATGACCAGAGCGACGGGCCTGGGAAGGCACTCTATCGGGCACGTGGTGCTTGACCTCGGGCGAGGCATGGGGATGCCTATCGTCGATCCCAGCACGTTCCACGGATACACCGATGCTCTGCAGCCTTACATCGACGGCATCGCGGGCCGGGGTACGGACAGAATCGGACGGGAGAAGTGCGACGTGATCGAAGTCAGCATCATGAATGCCCAGCGGACCTGGTACTTCTGGCTTTCCCAACAGGACCACCTGCCGCGGAGAATCAAGCAGATTATCCGCGGCTTCGGAAATTACGTCGATGTGGAAGACTGGTCGAACGTGACCATCGATGCCGAGATATCCCCGCAGAAGTTCGTGTGGTCGCCGCCGGCCGACTGGGAGCGATACATCTCACCCGACCCGCAGGCCCGGCTTCTCAAGGCCGGACAGAAAGCCCCCGATTTCGAGCTGCAAGCGTCGGAGGGCGGCAAAATCAAGCTGTCGGATTATCGCGACAAGATTGTCTGGCTCTACATCTGGCGGTCGGGGTGACCGTCCTGCCGCGAGGAGATGCGTCATCTCCAGGAATTGTACGAGAAGTACAAAGACCGAGGCATGGTGATCGTGGGCTTCAACTGCACCGACGACCGAGGGATTGCGCGGGCCTTGCTGCGGGCCAATGGCGTGACGTTTCCGAACGTCCGCGACGGCTCCCGGATCGCTGCGAAGGTGATGTTTGACCGCTACAAAACCAGCGGCGTGCCGTTGAATTACATCATCGATCGGGAAGGCGAAGTCGTGGATGCTTGGTACGGCAACGAGGAAGACTTCAAGCGGGCGCTGAGCGCCCTGGAGAAGGCGGGCCTGAAACTCGAAAACGAGTGAGTCCGGCGCGGAGGGCTGACCTGTGATCTGGAAGATCGCCAGAAAGGATTTGCTGCTCAACCTGATGACCTTCAAGTTCGCCGTGGGCACGATTGTCTGCGTGGCGCTGACGGTCGCGTTGATGCCCGCCCTGGTGCACGATTACCAGCAGCGATGGAAGGAATACCGCGCCGGCGTGGCGGCCGATGAAGAGGAGCTGCGTACCGCCAAGGTCTACGACAACGTCACGTCCGGCCGTCGCGTATACCGGCCGCCCGCCGTGCTGTCCATTTTCAGTCGAGGCGTCGAAAGCCAGGTGAGCAACTCTGCGAGCATCAGCAACAGCTCGATGCCTGAGATCGGTACCGGCTGGGCCGCCGTCAATCCGTATCTCGCCATCCTGCGCACGCTGGATTTGTCCCTTCTCTACCAGATGGTGCTGAGTCTCCTGGCGCTACTGGTGGCGTGTGACGCCGTCTCGGGCGAACGCGTGACGGGAACGCTGATGCTGATCGCCTCCGGGACCGTCGCCCGACATGAGGTGCTGCTGGCGAAAGTGGCGGCCGGCGTGATGACGCTGGCTGTTCCCCTGACGATGGCGTTTCTGTCAGCCATCCTGGTGCTCTCCCTGTCTTCTGCAGTGGACTTGACGGCGGCCGATGGGGCGCGCATAGGGCTGATGTACTTGGTCACCATGCTCTTCATCCTGGCGGTGTACAATGGGGGACTGCTGATCTCCTGCTCGACCGGGCACCCGGTCACGTCTCTAATGCTGGGACTGTTCTTCTGGGTCATCCTCGCGATGGTCATTCCGAATGCCGGCGGCTATCTGGCGACGCAATTCCGGCCCCTCGAGCCGGCCGAGCCCACCAAGGCGAAAATCAGCGCTCTCGACGAGGAATACTTCTTCAAAGCCGCCGGCGCGAGCGACAAGATTCCCCTGCGCGGGCACGGCGTGGAGCACAGGGAAAAAGCCTTCCGCCGGTATACGCTCGTGTGCGACGAAGCATGGATCGATTCGTTGATCAAGCGCAATCTCGCGCGCGAGCCGTTCTGGCGCGAGTATGTGGAGAAAAGCTGGGAGCTTGAGCACCAGTACGTCGAGACGTTGCTGCGGCAGGAACGTCTCGCCACGAGTCTCTCCCGAATCTCGCCGGTCTGCATGTACGAGAACGTGATGTCGGCGCTGGCCGGCACGGATACGGCCGGCTGCCGAAGTTTCGTCGCGGCGGCCCGGGCGCATCGGCAAGAGGTCCTTGATTACGTGCGCGCCAAGACCAATAACCTGCAAGCGCCCTTGCTCTTCACGCCCTGCACTCCGGCCGACCGCCAGCAATACCAGCAGTACCTGGATAAGAAGATGTCGGAAGAAGAATTCCAACAATGGAAAGACCGGCGAATCGCGCAACTGCAGCCTCTCGATCTGCAGGACTATCCTCGTTTCGTGTACCGAGGCGATATCCTGCGCGACTTGCGGGCCAGCCTGTTGGACGTGTCGGCACTCGTGTTCGCCAACGCGCTGTTCTTCGTTTTGGCCTTCACGGCCTTCCTGAAGTATGACGTGCGGTGAATGAAGCAGGAGGATGCGCATGCTCTGCAACCTGGTACGCAAAGAGATTCTGGCCAACCTGCTGAGCCTGCGCTTCACCCTGGCGCTGCTGCTGACGATTTC
>Ga0315279_10004827_pt1 | contig 17894 bp, 11 predicted proteins | sample YL17G06_20_MG_FD_203694 | JGI IMG/M metagenome (GOLD analysis project Ga0315279, IMG submission 203694) | Sediment microbial communities from Yellowstone Lake, YNP, Wyoming, USA - YL17G06_20 | ecosystem: Environmental > Aquatic > Freshwater > Lake > Sediment | place: USA: Wyoming | collected... | reverse complement strand
CTTGTAATCGACCTGATTGTTGCAGTAATAGTCGAATCGCTCTCCCTGAACGTAAGAGGCTAGCTCAGTGGGGAAATTCGCGGCGCCCGTGATTTGCCGAAATTGCGCTGCCGTGATGGGGGTAGCCCAGCGCTTGCCGCCCACTACCTGGATGTCTTCCCGATAATTGACCGGCTGATTTGGGAAAAGGGTCCACTGAACCAAGTCCACCAAGTGCGTGCCAACATCCGTGAGACCCTCCCCTTCGTCCTGGATGTCAAAGAAGAACGGCGGGCGGGGGTTGGGAGCTCCGGCGACAGTCTTCAAAATGTGATGGACGCTTTCCATGAAAACGCCGGGATTGTCATCTGCGGCCGGTACCAGCGAGCCAAAAATCGCCGGGTCGTTCACGAGTTCTCTCTGAATGATGTTAGTAACCTCGTGCCGTTCGGTCATCATATCGTAGGCCACCAGGCCCTTTCGGTCGGCAACGTCCAGAGCGGATTCGAGAGCGCGAAAATCCTCCGTCCGGATAATCCATGGCTTGTCCGCCAACACATTCAAGCCCGCATCCAGAGAAGCGTTGATCTTACCGATCTTGCTGCGATTGCGGCCGGCCAGCACCACGACATTGCCCGGCCGCTCGGCAAGCATCTCCTCGCGCGATCGCGGGCTACAGTGGACATCAAGTTCCCAGCTCGTCGGGTGGTCGGCTCGGTGGTTGAATTGCTCGATGAGCTTCAAATGCGCAAGAACATCGGGGCCGAGCGGAGCGTAGATGGAAACGCGTTTCGCGATCCCGGGCACCATCTCCTTCTGAACGAGCGCTGCGTGGAAGTGCGCGGGATCGAGCGTGATGAGTCTCACGGGAGTTGAATCTTCCATATGCCGGACGATGCCTCGCCGGCGCCGCGCACAGCGATCGGCCGCCGGGGTTTGCCCCGCGGGCAGCGTAGAAGCTGCGCCAGAACCTGCGAGCAGAGCAGTTACTCCTGCCGTCTTAAGAAATCTCCGCCGGTTGATCTGCTCGTCCCGCATTATACCCTCCAGGAGGGGGAATGATCGTTTACCTTCGCCCCCCTTAGAACTGAGCATCGCGCCTTCCCATGGGAATTTTCTGTGGAGACGCGAAGGGAGGCAAGTTCGTGCATGCGGCAGAATCTGCGGATTTCGCGGACCTACCTATCGTCCCTCTCAAGCCCGTTATGCGAGCACGTAGTCCGTGCCGTAAGGAGCGCGCTGCTTGCGGGAAAGCAGGCTGTTCGCCTCATCATCGTTGAGGAAACGCTCGGTCTTAGGATCCCACTTCAGCTCGCGGTCCAATTTCATCGCCGCGTGGGCGAGCAGGCACGCCGTGCAGGAACGATGGCCGACTTCGGCGGGCGCCGCCGGCGGTTTCCGCGTTTTGATGCTGGTCAGCCAGTCCAAATGATGATCGTTCTTGGGACTATGGTGCAAGTGGATTCCATTGTCCTTGATGCCGGCCCGGAGCATTTTCAGGTCGCTGGCGTCGAGCGCCGCGATTCGAGGCTTGCCCGCGGCCAAGTCGCCGGGCTTGACGTCGCCGCGCGTGACCCAAATCCAACCGTCTTCACCGATGAACTTGACACCCGTCGGATATTTCTCGCTGATGTAGACCACGGCGCCGTTGGCATACGTCGCCCCGACATGAAACGCGCCATGGACGTTCCAAAGACCCTTCTTGGGGAACTCGGCGCTGGCGACGATCTCTACCGGTCCAGAGTACTCGGTGTCCATGGCCCAGTGCGCGATGTCGATGTGGTGCGCGCCCCAGCCGGTGATCATGCCCGCGCCGAACTGCTCGCAGCGCAACCAGCCCGGACGACCGTAGCGGGTGTGCATGTCCGCAGCCTGCGGATGCACGCGCTTCTCCGTGTAGTAGACCAGGGGCGTCGAGCCCAGCCACATTTCGTAGTTCAAATTGGACGGCACCGGCATCTCCGGCTCTTCAATGCCGGACGGGTCCGCCGGCAGTCCGATGAAAACCTGCTGAACTTTGCCGATGCGGCCATTGCGCACCAACTCACAAGCGTAACGAAATTCATATTCCGAACGCTGCTGGCTCCCTTGCTGGAAAATGCGGCCCGTCCGCTTGATCGTATCCGCCATCTGGCGGCCTTCCTTGATGGTCAACGAAGCAGGCTTTTGGAGATAGATGTCTTTGCCGGCCAGTGCTGCTTCCATGGCCTGCTGCGCGTGCCAGTGATCGGGAGTGCTGATACAGACCGCGTCGATGCCCTTGTCCTGGAGCATTTCGCGATAATCGCGATAGGTTTTGATTTCCGCGTACTTGCCCACCCCGAACTTCTGGGCGTACGCCTGTTCGAGCAGATTCTTGGCGTCAGCGATGCGTAGGGTATCCAGGTCGCATACCGCCACATACCGGGCACCATCGCTGTTCCTGAGAATGCCCCTAAATTCCGAGTCTCGGGCGATGCGGCCGCAGCCGATCTGGGCCACCTGGATCAAATTACTCGGCGCGCTCCGGCCGAGGACGCGAGATGGGACAATCGCAGGAAAACCGCTTGCGGCGGCGCCCAGTGAGCCCTTCAGGAATTGCCGTCGCGATGATGTCTTATCGAAATGCATGATCCCACCTCCAAGGGGGCATGGTTCTCACCACAGAGATCACGGAGAGCACTGAGGCCTTCTTTCTCTGTGGCCCTCCGTGTGCTCTGTGGTGAAAGCTCCTGTTATTTCTCGCCCATGGCCCAAAGAATTCCACCCAGGATCTGTCTGTTCACCGGACCCGAGAGGGTTGAACTTCCAGACAACGACACGCGGAACTTCATAGCCAGCGGCACCGTACGGTCCAAGCGCCGCAGTTGCAATCCCGGATAATCCACTCCCAGAAATCCGTAATGCCGTAAGCACCAGCCGTTAGGAGCCCCGGGGTTAGAAGGGTCGACCGTGACGCGGGTGGTTGTCTGCTTTCCCCCAAAGTCCGCGGTCAGTTCTGCCCACGCCGCCGGGACGCGGTTGCTGTCCGGCGCATCATCCTGTGCGGCGGTGCGGATCTTGGTGCCGGCGCGCGGCGCAAAGCGGATTTCAAGTCCCCCGCCGTAACCTTTGTTGCTTTCGTGCGTGCCGCCAATGGAAACCTCGGCGCCCACCGAACGCAGAATCAAGGTGATATCGAGATCGCGGCGGCCGTCTACAATCGGATGCGCGATAATCTCGACATTCTCTTGAACCACCTTGCGGTCACCGACATACCAGCCGTCCTGAAACGCGAGCACGGCTTTGTCCTTGCCGGCCTTCTTGCGATCCCACTTCTCGAATCTGGCAACGATGCCCTTGATTGTCCAAAGGTCGTAAGTTTTCCCGTCTACGATGACGACGGGCCACATCCAACTGATGCCGCGATGATGGGGGTGGTCTTTGGGAAAATCGTCCGTGATAACAGCACCGTTGGGCGCGTAGACCGGATGGAGATAGCAGCAGCGGGCGCGATCGGCCGCCACACCCTCCTTCAGCATCACTCCGTAGTTGTAGACAAACACAGGCGAGGCGTTTTCGGACAACTCCACCGACTTCGAGTTCAGGTCGCGGAACCGGAACTGTCCCATGGCCACGGCCGGTGCGACAGCCAACGCGAGGAGGAGAAAAAGCTGTTTTTTCAAGTTCTCACCCTTGGTAATTTGCTTCTGTAATCTTCTGGCAGAATCTTAGGAAAACTTCGGGCGAGGCCTGTGTTTGTGCGGAGCTTACGGTATTTAGAAAGTCATTCAACTTTCCTGCTCGGTTCCGGCTGCGCCGGATGACGTCAGTTGGAGCTAGCCATCCCCGGTATCTTTCGCGCAAACGCATCGCCTTGTCAAGGAAAAGGGAAAAACGGCTGACTAAGGCTCCGTTCAGAGCGCACGCTTCGGCCACAATCCAAAGTTCAGATTTCGAATTCCAGAAGCTGCCGTGAGAAGTGTCCCTCCGACGGAAAAGCCTTGCGTGCCGCACAGAAATCCGCCTCAGGAATAGAGCACAAACAGGCTTGACAAGCTGTCGGATATAGTCGAATAATTATTCGACTATGGCCGAGTTCTCGAACGACTATACAGCCTGCCGGAAGGTGCTCCTCCAACGGCTCCAGGAGCCGGCCCCGGGCCGCATTCAGCTTCTCACCGGGCCACGCCAGGTGGGCAAGACCACGTTGCTCCTGGAGATTGCCGCCCAGTTTGGGGATGCCGCTGTCTACGCCGCGGGTGATGAGCCGGGCGCCGCACTTCCCGGCTTCTGGGAGCGTCGTTGGGCGGACGCTGAAGGACGCGCGCGTTGCGGAACAGCGATCCTCCTCTTGGATGAAGTTCATCACCTGCCGGACTGGGCGAAACAACTCAAAGGCCGGTGGGATCAATTGCGTCGCAGGCATGTGCCCGTGCACATCGTTGCGACGGGCTCGTCCGCCTTGCGCGTAACGACCGGATCGCGGGAGAGCCTGGCCGGGCGCTTCGAGCGCATGACTCTGAGCCACTGGTCGGCGTCGTCCCTCACAAGCATTTTTCATTTGCCAGCGCCAGAAGCCGCGTTGCACACCGTGCGGTTCGGCTCCTATCCCGGTGCGGTTGCGCTCGAGAATGACCCCGGGCGTTGGCGCGCCTACCTCAAAGACGCCATCATCGAGCCAGCGATTGGCCGCGATGTGCTTGCCTTAGGCGTCGTTCGCCGTCCTGGGCTGCTCCGGCAGGTGTTCGCGATAGCAGTGGGAAGCCCCGCGCAGATCGTCTCTCTGCAGAAACTGCAAGGGCAGCTTCAAGACAAGGGCGCTCTGGAAACCGTGGCGCATTATCTGGCGCTGCTTCAGGACGCCTATTTGGTAGCGCCGCTGGAAAGGTTTTCGCAACGAGCACATCGCCGCCGAGCTGCCCCGCCTAAGCTCGTGACTTTGAATAACGCCCTATTGTCGGCCATGCATCCTGACGGGCCTCCAGACCCCGACCGTGAGCCTGCGAGGTTCGGTTTGTGGACGGAGAATGCTTGTCTGGCGTTCGCCGTCAACCAAGGTCAGCGGGTGACTTACTGGCGTGAAGAGCCGCTCGAGATAGATGCGGTCGTCGAGGGAAGCTGGGGTGACTGGGCCGTGGAAGTGAAGACAAGCAGCTTCAATTCCCACGCGCTCAAGGGGCTTCTGGAGTTTTGTCGTCGGAATGCGAAGTTCCGTCCCTTAGTCATCACTGCGCCTGGTGACGAGCGAATCGCCCACGCTCACAGTCTATCGGCCATTAGCTGGAAAGAATTCTTAGTGTCAGGCCCTCCTTCGAGAGGAAGACTTGTCTTCTAAGCAACGAAATCCCGGCTCGAATCAAGTGCCCCATTCACGGCGCCACCCCTGAGCGCATCAAGAGTGGCATCGGCAGAGTTCGTTGCTTGCCGGCGCCAGTTGGCCATCCAGGAACAATGTCACGGCGCGCGGATCCCGCCCTGGCGGGACACCGCTCTACCGCGTGGCGGGACGCCACCCCGCGACATTGGGTTGCTGACGATTACCTCGTTTGTACTGCGTCGAACAAAGGGTATAGTATTGCGTATTGCAAATCGCAGCGACCGCTTCTATGGTAGCGGTGTTCTGCGAGCGCCGAAAATCGGCGGTCACGGACCGCCACTACAGCCATGGTCGCGACTCCCTTCTGCATTCCACTATAGGCTGCCGCGATAAGGCTGGGCACACGGAAGCGGGGAGACGCAGAAGAGGTTGGGAGGCGTCCTGTGACGCCTACCGCTGCACCCTGCCACGTAACGTAGCGGGGACTTGGTTCATAGGTCCGCGGTTCGTTGAAAAACAGCATGTAGCGCAGACTTGTTTTGTCCCTCGACTCTCGCTCGGGACGGTGAGCGAAAGTCGAACCGTAAGTCTGCGGCTTTGGGTGGTGGCGTCAGTAAGAGCCGCAGAGTTGAAGGGCAACTCTGCGCTACAACTCCCGGAAACGGGGAGACTTGCTGTCGAATAAAGAGAGGAGTGGAGAGATGAATGAGAGCGCGAAGATGACGGCTGCAGAAGCGGCGGTGGCTACCCTTACCGCCCACGGCATCGACCTGGTTTTCGGCATTCCAGGCGGCCACAACCTCCCCATTTATGATGCGTTGGCCAGGCAAAACAAGATTCGCCACGTTCTTTGCCGACATGAGCAAGGCGCAGCGTTCCTGGCGGACGGCTACTCGCGTGCCTCAGGCCGAATCGGAGTCGCGACCGTGGTGAGCGGTCCCGCGGTTGCTAACATGGGCGCCGCGCTGGGCGGGGCTACCACGGACACTTCGGCGGTCCTCGCGCTTGCCTCCACGGTGCGTGCCAATCTGGTAGGCAAGAACCGCGGCGGGATTCACGACTGTGGCGAATCACTGGAGGTAATGCGGCCGCTTTGCCGCCACGTGCGCCGTGTGAATAAGGTGGAGGAAACCCCGCAGGTGATTGCTGAGCTCATTCACAAGCTGCGGACAGGCCGCCCGGGGGCTGCCTACTGTGAAATCCCCTGCGACGTGCTCGCCACCCAAGCGATGGTAGAAATTCCGGAGCCCCTGCCTTGCGAGCGCCTCCAACCTGACATGGCGAAGATCAAATCAGCAGTACAACTGTTGGCCGTGGCAAGACGGCCACTCCTCTGGGTTGGCACGGGTGCCACGGTGAGCGGCGCCGGTCCGGAAGTGGACGCTCTGGCGAGGAAACTCGGTGCCATCGTGGTGACATCGTCGCTGGGCCGCGGCATTCTTCCGGGTGATCACCCCCACTTCGTCATGGTGGATGGGGCGTCATTCACCGAGGTGAACCGGATCATTGCCGAGGCGGACGTGGTGCTTGCGGTTGGCACGATGTTCAAGCAGGAGGATACCGTGGATTGGGCCACTCAGCCAGGCGAGAAACTAATCCACATCGACATCGACCCGGAAGAAATTGGCCGCTCCTATCCGCCGGCAGTCGGCATTGTTGCCGACGCAAAAACTGCTCTTGCCGCCATTTTTCGCGAGCTACCCGCCCGGGAACCCGCAGAAGCGGGCTGGCTCGCGCGGGGCAAGAACGCCGAAGCCGACCGCCTGAACGGGCGGCGGCGACAGGGGCCGACCGAGATGCGCACTTTGGATATCCTTCGGGGCACCGTGCCGCGAGACGCCGTTTTGGTATTCGACCGTTGCAATCTGGGCTACTGGGCATGGCGCTGCATGCCGACGTATGCACCCCGGACTTTCATTTACCCTTTGGGTTACGGAGGGCTGGGCGGCGCGTTGCCGCAGGCTTTCGGCGCCAAACTGGCTTGCCCTGAAAAGACCGTGGTCTGCGTGATCGGCGACGGAGGATTTCAGTTCACGGCCACGGAACTGGCCGTGGCGGTGGAAGAAAACATTCCGGTGACCATCGTGGTGTGCAATAACAAAGCCTATGGCGCCATCCGCGCGAAGCAAGACAGGGATTTCGGAGGGCGCCGCTTCGGCTGCACGCTGAGGAATCCTGATTTCCAGAAGTTCGCCGCCGCTTATGGAATCCGTTCCGCCTGCGCTGATACTGCGGATGCCTTTGGGAATGCACTCGAGCAATCGGTCAGGGCAGACGACCTCAACCTCATCGACTTGACCGTGGAAATAGCCGATCCTTAAACCTAGCCAAAGGTATTCGAGATCTCCGCGCTCCCGAGGTAGTCGAGAGTCGAAAGTCGAAAGTTGAAAAGAGCGATACTTCAAGAATGTGTGGGACAAGCTGCACAGACTTTGGCGGTAAGAATCAAAATGTAGCCACAGCCCATGAGCGTTGGCAAAGTCAAGTCGTAGTTTTGTTTGACCATGGCGGGACCGTCGGCGATTCAATTGCGTCCCGCGGCACCAGCCCTCGCTTAAGCCTCCAGCGGCTTCAATCGAAGCTGCCTGTCACTCCTTGAAATCCCCGCTGCGCCTGTCTCAGAACCCAGCGGACGACCCGCCGGTCGTTATAGCAGTAGCCCAAATTGTGATTCAGGGTGGAGAAACAATGCGTCTGGCACCCTTGCTTCATGGCGTCGAGCTGCCGGACGTCGAACTTGTGATGTTCGATGGCGCCCCAATCGTAGTGGGCGGAATACATCGGGAAGCACGGCGCCAGCGTGCCGTCAACCCGAACGATCAGGGAGTTCTGGCCGGCGCGGCAATTCCACGGCTCCACCTTGCCCCGCATGAAATCCTTCATGTCATTCAGCCGCTTGATGGAGTTCACCATCTTGTACCCTTGGCGGTTCTTCTCGACGAGCCAGTCCACCAGCTCATCCACTTTGGGGAAATCCTCGGGCCGGATGAAGGTGCTGTTCTCGTCATAGCGCTTGAAGTGGTCCTGCTCGAGCATCGGCGACTCGTTGATGTGGTAGTCGGTGGCAATATCATTGGCGTGGGCGATTTCGGTCAACTGCTTGACGTCTTCATGGTTGTTGCGGCAGATGTTGATATTGAGAAATACCGCGTAGCCGTACCGGCACTGTTTCCTAACCAGGTAGTCGAAGCCCGCCCGCACGGGGTTGAGCGCTTTGGGGAGGCCGGGCTTTTCATCCACCACGTCCACCGCCAGGTTGATGACAGCCACCCCAGCATCCGCGACGCGGTCGATGACCTCAGGCCGCAACAGCCGCGCGTTGGTCGGCAAGTAAACCCAAAAACCCTTCTGGGCGGCGTAGTAGACCACCTTGTGAACAAATTGGGGGCGCAGAAGCGGTTCACCACCCATCAGCGCCAGCACCCGGCACGTCGTCGAATGCAGCCAGTCAATCGCGCGCCTGGCGGTATCTTCCGTCATGCCCTTAACACGGTTGTCGAACGCCCAGCAGTAGTGGCAGTCGAGGTTACATTTATATTCGCTGAACAGGTAGGCAATGATGGGGTGGAAGTCCCCAGGCAGCAGGCGCGACTTGATGTAGGGAAACAGCCAGCCCCGCATGGCGCGAAGAATCAGGGGACCAGTCCAGCGACGACGGTGGGAGTCGCTGTCCGAGGGGCGGAGTTCCTCATCCGGTTCCTCCACCCGAAGCAGTTCCGGATGCTGGGGGAAGACCGGCTCGGGCAGCGTTTGACCCTGAGTTGAAGGCGGCCCCATCGGCTTGCCCACCGGTTTCGTAAGCAGCTCGTGAAGCTGAACGTCCAGCCGGAAAGGTGGGATGGAACTGCTTTGGTCCTGGCCTACCTCTACCTCAGGCCCTGCCATCGCTTCTCCTTTCTGCCATCATCTCCAAGTAGATGAACTGTCTTAGCAACCAACAAAACTAATTCCTTCAGCATGGCCCTCCATCCCTGGCTTCATACACCTCTCTCGCTTGTTACTAAGCAGATGCGCGGCGATGAATTGGGATACTTTTCCCCCAGTCTACTTCCCGGCCCTACACCCAGCGAGTCGGGACGCGCGGAATGTCACGGGCCTTAGGGTTTGTGTGAAAACTCTGTTTCGGCGCATCTCTCGTAGAGGCGGTCCTCCCGCCCCGCTCTGCGGGGGCGGGACGGGACCGGCACCGGATTCTGTCCGTCAGCTGACGGACTGCCCGCGTGAGCGCGGCCGCTACGTCAGGTCGCCGAGTTTTCACACAGACTCCTTACTCGCTAACCAGGGAATCGTGCTCCACGCCAACCAGATACGAGGCCGCCCCCGGGAGCGAAAACGCTGCAACCGTCGAACTTCCGTTCAGGGCTGCGAACACCGCCACGAAAGCAACGCTTCCGCAGTTGTCGTTCTGGCCAAAGTGCAACTCAGTATACACAAACTCATGCTGGTCTGCCTATGCCTCGGAGATTCGCCGGGCGCCGGGAGGTGCTTCCGCCGCCGATGAAATTCGGTGGTCGATCCCTGCTGGTCCCGTGACCGGCCGATAAGTTTCCGGCCGTGCTTGTCTGCATCCCAAGCCTTCGCAATGAGCACGCTCGGCCATAAGCACCTTCTTAGGCGGGCACGGGATTGGCCTGGAACTTTCCTCTGGCATGGGGTATTTGCCTCCGAAGTTTCCCCCCTCACAATGTGGCTCGGCGCTCGGCTCGTCACTCCCCCAAGGAACGTGTTAGGGCTTGGGACCGTGTTCCGCCAGGACCTCTTGGGCCACCGATTGCCCATGGTCCCGAGCCTTCCCTCCTCCGCGTCCACCGGGTACAATGCCCTGTCCGCAATTCAGCGCAGGAAGAGCACTCTGGGAGTCGCAGGCATTGGGTTTGGGTTGCACGTTGGTGAAGCTGTTTCGAATCATCGCGGGATTGCTCCTCGTGGGATTCCTGCTTTACGCGGCCACACTGGCCACCCGCGATTGCACCGTCGACGTCTACGCCTACGACATCTGCCTTTGGATTTGGCTCCGGGAGCACCTGGGCCTCCCAGCCAGCAAGTTCCTACGCGCGGGGGCTCTGGAGCTGGTGGGACTGGCGATCGTGGCAGGGCTCTATCTGACTCTCCGCTACGTGTTTCCACCTTGGAGCAAGCCTTCGGCTTCCCCTAACGAGCCTGGAAACGGCAGCTCTTGACCGGAAGCGCACGCGGGATTGGCCGGGGGCCTGTACGGTCTGGTACAGGCCGGGGCAAGCCCCGGCCCTACAAGGGCGGGGCGTTTCTCCTTGCTTGTTCAGTTGCGGCCGAAGGCTCCGCTGCAACGGCGCTCTTTCGACTTTCGACTTTCAACTTTCGACTTTTGACTCTTGACCGTTTTTCGATGGTAGAATGGCGCGCGCACAGATTACGTGTAATGAATCAAGTAGGCCTTCGCTCCACTCACTCCGGCCATTCGGGGAGGGACGATGCAGATCCGATTCTTTCGTATGGCAGTGGTAATCCCGCTGTGTTTGGGTGTCAGCGCCCTCGCCCAAACGTACAAGTCCCATATTGAGCATCCTATCGTCCGGTACAAGATTTCGGCCAAGCTCGATCCGGCGTCGAAGAAGATCACGGGCCACTACACGCTCACCTGGTGGAATCACACTGACGACTCGATCCCAGACCTCTATTTCCACCTTTACCTCAACGCCTTCAAGAACCTCGACAGCACCTTTCTGCGCGAAGCGTCCACCAGTCGTCGGCGTGAGCTGCTGGAAAACTGGACGGCCAAACCCGAAGAGCAGAAATGGGGATGGGTGGACGTGGATAAAATCCAAATCGTCGGCGGAGCCGATTTAACGAAGGCCGTGACGTTCGTCCACCCCGACGATGACAACGCCTCCGACCGGACCGTGATGCGCGTGGCTCTCCCCACGCCGATTTCCCCTCACGACAGCCTCGAGCTGGCAGTGGATTTCACTTCCAAGCTGCCGCGCGGGCTGGCGCGCACCGGCTACAAGGACGATTACTTCCTGGTCGCGCAGTGGTTCCCCAAAATCGGCGTCTACGAAGGCCCGGGCGACCGAGGTCGCAAGCAGGGTGGTTGGAATTGCCACCAGTTCCACGCCAACACCGAGTTCTACGCCGATTACGGCACTTGGGACGCTGACCTGACCGTGCCTTCAAATTTCATCATTGGGGCTACAGGATTCCTCCGCAATGAACGACGCAATTCCGACGGCACCACTAGCTATAACTTCTATCAGGAAGACGTCCACGATTTTGCCTGGACGGCCAGCCCGCGCTTCCTCAAGATGACGCGCACCTTCGACTGGGGCCGGGAGGTGCGGGCTGACGAACTGCTGTATTGGTCGAAGTTCCTGAACGTTCCCGCCGACCAAGTCGCGCTGCGCAACGTGAGCGTCACGCTGCTGCTTCAGCCGGACCACCGCTACGTTGCCAACCGCTATTTCCGTGCCGCCTTCAACGGCCTGAAATACTTCGGCCTCTGGTACGGGCAGTACCCCTACGACACGTTAACGGTGGTGGATCCCGCCCGAGGTTCGAGCTCCGGCGGGATGGAGTATCCCACCTTCATCACCGGGGGGACCTATTTCTGGCCGGGCGCGCACTCGTTCAGTCCCGAGGGTGTGACCGTGCACGAGTTCGGCCACCAGTTCTGGTACGCTCTGGTGGGCAACAACGAATTCGAAGAAGCCTTCCTCGACGAGGGCTTCAACACTTACTCGACGGGGAAGGTCCTGGAGACCGCCTACGGAAGCAGTTGCAGTTACGAATTTGTTGCCGGGATGCCCATCCCCGCCTGGTCCTGGCTCAGCGTCAACCTCCCTTCCTTTCCGTTTGCAGGCGTAAACGAAATTCCCATCGGTCCATACTTTTCCTGTCTGTCGCATCCGGAACGCACAGAAGCACGTGGGTTTTACGTTGAGCACGCCAAGGACGACGAGCTGGTGCGGAACGGCTGGCAATACCTCAACGGCACAAGCTACGGCGAGAACTCCTATGGCCGTACGGGGCTGACGCTGCGGACGCTCGAGAGCTATCTGGGCGCTGAAACCATGGCCCGGGCGATGCGCACCTACCATCTGCGCTGGCGCTACCGTCACCCGACATTGCAGGATTTCATTGCCGTCATCAACGAAGTCTCCGGGCAGAATATGGACTGGTTCTTCCAGCAGTTCTTCTACAACTCGGACGTCGCCGATTATGCAGTCACCGACATCAAGAACGAAGCCGTCGAGGGCAAGGTCGGCGTCTATGGCGAGGACGCTAAGAAGACCACCTACCTGGCAAAGGACGCCGCCAAGGCGGCAGAAAAAGAAAAGCGTTATCACTCCACGGTGGTGGTGCGACGCCTTGGCGAAGTCCAGGCCCCCGTGGACATCGCGATTCAGTTCGAAAACGGCGAGACCATTCGCGAGCAGTGGGACGGCAAGTATCGTTGGGTAAAGTACGTTTTCGAGAAACCGTCGAAGGTGAAGTCCGCGGAAGTCGATCCCGCGCGCAAGCTGGCGCTGGAAGTGAATTTCACCAACAACAGCTTCGTGGTGGACGAAGACAACCGCGCCGCCGCCAAGTGGTATGTGCGGTGGATCTTCTGGCTGGAGAACTTGTTTTTCGCCGCAGGCTTCTTCAGCTAGTCCCGTGCCCGCCTAAAAAGGTGCTTTTGGCGGAGCGTGCTCATTGCGAAGGCTTGGGGTGCACACAAGCACGGATGGAAACTTATCAGGCGGTCACGGGACTAGAGTGCCGGGCCTTAGCCGGGCACTCCGTGCCGGCTTCGCCGCCGGTGCTGCCTGCACGCAGGAAGGAGGATCATCATGACCGCGGGAGCTGCCGTCAAGCAAGGCTTCGGCCTGGCGCGTCGCGCCGGCACGGCTGTCTGGGTATTGTTTCTTGTGAACTTGGCGCTCGCCGCCCTGGCGGGACTGCCTATCTATCGCGGGGTGATTCGCTTCACCGGGCACAGCCTCATTGGCCAGGAACTCCTCCGCGGTTTCTCGACCGACTGGCTAACGGACTTCCGCTCGAACTCTCCCGGTTCCCTGGATCGTTACGCCGGGGTGATCGCCTATGTCGGGCTGCTCTCGATCCTCGTGAACGCAGTGCTGGCTGGTGGCGCGCTAGCCCGCTTCCGAGACCCGGGCCTGCCGCAAGGGTTAGGGGATTTCGCGCGCGCGGCCGCACGTTACGCCTGGCGGATGATCCGCCTCATGATCCTGGGGCTGATTGGTTACTGGATTGTCTTCCGGCTGCTGAACCAGGGGCTGAGCGGCCTCGTCACCAAGTGGACGCGCGAGGCGATAGATGACCGCTCCGTCTTCTTGGCTCGTCTCCTGGTTGGCGTCCTCACGGTAGCGGGCCTCATCTTTGTTAACCTCGTCATGGACTACGCCCGCGTCAAGCTGGTGCTCGAGGACGAAACCAGCGCGGCCGTGGCGTTTCTGGCTTCGCTCGGCTTTTCTCTACGGCGCTTGCGCAAAGCGCTAACGGTCTACGCCATCCCTTCTTTACTCGGGATCGCCTTGCTGGGGTTTTACAGGCTCGTATTGCCCTGGGGCTCAATCAACGCTTCCTTGGCGGGCGCAGGAGGATGGCGCTACCGCGAGCCGCTGGTCCTGGCCCTGCTCTTTATCGGCCAGCAAGTGATTATGTTTGGACGCTACTGGTTCCGGGTCGCGACCTGGGGCGGCGAGTGGTCCTACTATTCTGGCCTTCCACAACCTGGGGCGGAAGAATCACCCGTCGAATCGTAGGGGCGAGCGGCGCTCGCCCTTTAAGGCCAAACGCCGTTCGGCGCTACTTGAGCGGCCAAACGCCGTTCGGCCCTACTTGAGGATGTCGGCAAGCGCAGGTTCGTCGCTGAATTGCGGGTCTTGGATTCCCATCACCTTCAAAATCGTCGGGCCGACGGCCGTCATGCGGATGCGATGCAGGTTCACCCCGGCCCTGATTTCCGGCCCCCAGGCGACGAACGACGCTTCGAGCCCTGAGCGGGAAGGCAGATAACCATGGGTTCCGCTCGGGGCGTTCATTTTGCTGACGACGGCGCCGCTGGCGCGACTGCTGAAGCTCCATCCCTCGGCTGCTTCAAGAGCCAGTTGCGCGGCGGGCTCTGCCCCCAGCTCGCGCAGCGCGCTGCGATTGAATATCCCCCACAGCACACCCTGGTCGCGGAGGGGCTTCAGGGCTTCGTCCACCTCCGCCCGAAGGTCCTGCCCTTCTGGCCAATAGATGAAGAATGAGCCACCGTTGGAGACGGTGGCCACTTTGCCTCCCGTGACTGAGCCCCCCTTATCTGTCGCGAGCAGACCGGCTTTGGCGAGCAGCACGTTGGGCGAGATTTCGTTCAAGACCGTCAAGAAGCCGTGGTCGGAAACGATGAAAACGTCAGTCGATTTTTCGAGACCGCTTTCCTTGAGGGCCTCGAGAAGGTCTCCGACCAGATTGTCCTCGTTCGCGAGAGTTGCGGCCGCCTCAGGGCTTTGTGGCCCGTGGCCGTGCTCTGCGCCGTCAAGAGACGTCAGGTGAACCAGCAGCAGATTGGGTTTGTACTTCTTCAGCAAAAACGTCGCCAGCCGGGTTCGGGTGATGTCCTCGTCCGTGCCGGGCGGGGGCGGGCCGATCTCCAAAAGGGCCTGGAAGAGTATGCCCGGAGTCGCATACTTCGCGACATAGAGCGGATCGCCCACTTCACCTTTTCGCGGATCCCAGATTTCAGGAATGTCCCATTCGATCGGGGCGCCGGCAGTGACTGGCCAAAAAACGGACCCTGTGGTCAGGTGGTTGCGACGAGCTTCGTCCCAAAGGGTAGGCACCTTAATGGCCTTCGAGAACCAGAACCAGTCGTTGGGGTTCTGGCCAGCCTGCCGGGAGGAAAGGTTGGAATAGATTCCGTGCTCGGCGGGCATCCGGCCGGTTACAATCGTAGTGTGGGAGGCGTAGGTCACTGAGGGGTACACGCCGATGACGCCCTCAGCATAGCTTCCCTCGGCGCGCAGTCGCTGGAGGTTCGGGACCCGGACCTTCGGCGCGAGTTGTGCGTAGAGGTTGGCTCCCAGGCCGTCCACGGAAATCACCAGCACGTGGCGATTGCGAGCCTCGCCGGTGCGCAGAGTTTGGCCAGACAGCGAGAATCCTGAGAAGCCGAGGGCCGCCAGCACCACCAGCAGATGCGGCACGACGCAAATCCCTTGGCGGCCTTTCGCTTTTCGACTCGCCGGACAGAGCATGAACGTGCGAACTCCCATGAGGGCAGTCACCTCGATCGGTGAAATGGCTTCGAGCAGCGCCGGGCCGGCCTGGAAGCCGATTTACACGGCGCTGGAAGTCCTGCTGGCCTACGCCGGGATTCTACTATACATCTGGCGCTGGCAATTCACTCATCCCCGCGTTTGGATGGCGCTCTGGGGGGTGATTCTGCTCAGCCACATCCTGCACCGTGACACCCCGCGAACGCTGGGCCTGCTGGGGACTGAGCTCCGATCGAGCGCCCAGTTGGTGCTGCCGCTGGCCCTGGCAGTTTATTCTCCGCTCGTCATTTACGGCTTTGCCTGCCGGGCGCTGGCGCTCGTCAGGCCCGGCACGCACGCGCTGATGATGCTGGCGAGCTACGCCTTTTGGTGCCTGTTTCAGCAATACCTTACGCAGTCTTACTTTCATAATCGCCTGATGAGCGTGCTCCATAACCGCCACGTGAGCTCCGTGTTGGTTGGGCTCATGTTCGGCTCCGCCCACATCCCCAACCCCCTCCTGATGGTCGCCACCACGCTGGGTGGGTTCATCTTCGCGGAAATTTTCGCGCGGCACCGCAACATCTGGCCGCTGGCGCTGGCGCAGGCCGTGGGAGGGTTTCTCCTCGCCGCCATCACTCCGGACTCATTCCTCCACCACATGCGCGTCGGGCCGGGATATTTCTTTTACGGAATTCGCTGATCTCCTGGTAGCCCGTAACGCAGACTCGCCGCGGCGAGCAAGCGTAGCGCGGACCTGTCTTGTAGGTCCGCGGCTTTTCGTGCCCGCCTGCGCTCGTCGGCTCGGTTCACCATTGCCACTGCGCTGCATCGCGCGTAAATTGGTCGCATGTCCCGGTTGCGGCGCCCGTTCCTTTATGACCGCTACATCTTCGTGACCGTGGATTTGCAAGTTGATGTAGCGCAGGGCTCGCTCTCAAGCCCTGCGGCTTTTCCAGAGGCATGGGCATTTTCCGCGCCGCCCAAAGCACGTCGCGGTGGAAAAGCCGCAACGCTGGAAGGCGAGCGTTGCGCTACATCTCTCTGGCGTGGACGCCGCCGAACAGCAGAGCCGGTGCGGGCTGACAATTGACCACGTGCGTTTGCCAGCCGATGAGAACACGAGGATTTGAACCTGAAAGCCGCGGACCTACCAAACAGGTCCGCGCTACGCTTGCTGAGGCAGACAAGAAAGTGTTACCCGTTTTCCTCTGACAATTCGCTCATAATTAGGTTGGCCCCACACTCATCCCTAACCCCAAAGCCGCCGCAGGCGGTTTGCTGCCTCCCGCGAAGCCTGCTACGCTTTGTCCAGGAGGGGCATATGCGCAGCTTGCCTATCATGTTGTTGTCGTTAGTGCTGGCGGCTGGCTGTTGCACGACGGGGAGTCGCGAGGCGGCCAAGGCGCCGCCGGAAATTGTCGCTGTGCGGGCCTCGGGCCCGGTCCATGTGGACGGGACCCTCGGTGAGCCGTCGTGGTCGTCGGCGCCGGCTTATCCGTTGAGCCTGTCGGACGATGCCCCGGCCGAAGGCAAGACACTGACCGAAGGCGGCACGGTCAAGTTCCTCTGGAATGACCAATACTTTTACATGGGCGTGGACTTCACTGACTCGGACGTGGTGGCGGAAGGCGAGACGGACGAGCTGCTGCACTGCTCGTTGGGCGATCTTGCCGAATTGTTCCTCTGGCCTGACGATCAGACATGGTACTGGGAGATGTACGTCACGCCCCGCAACAAACAGACGACCTACTTTTTCCCGAGCGGCGGCCGGATCCTGCCGAGCTCTTACGCCGGCGAATCCCACTTGACCGTGGCCGCCCAGGTGGACGGCACGCTCAACAACTGGACCGACCGGGACCGGAAATGGACCGCGGAAATGGCTGTGCCGGTCAAACAATTGACGGCGCACGGAGAGAAATGGGGCCCCGGGAGCCACTGGCGAATCCTGGTCGGACGATATAATTATTCCCGGTACCTGTTTACCACCGAACTGAGCATGATGCCGCGGTTATCGAAGACGAGCTTTCATCTGCGCCGGGAGTACGGCCGGCTATTGTTCCGCGACAGCGCGTCGCCACCGCCCAACACCAAGTAGCACCCCGCACCAACTGGCGACTGTGCCACCCGCCCGGCGATCGCCAACCGGAGCAGGACGCAGGGCGGCGCGGCTCAGCGCGCGGCGTTAGGCAGCCGCAAGGACTCGCATGGGCGCTGTTCTGATTCCGCTGCTCCTCGGGTTCACCTTCAACTCCGCGAGCGCCTTCACGGCGGCCTTCTCGCGCCGCTGGGGCGAAAAACGCGGCCAAGGGGTGACCTTCGTCCTGCGCAACCTCCTGGGAATCCCTCTGTGGGTAATCGGCCTCGGTCTGGCCGTCCGCTCCCCTTCGCCCGTGCTCTTCGCAGCGCCTCCACTA
>Ga0315279_10004826_pt1 | contig 17894 bp, 15 predicted proteins | sample YL17G06_20_MG_FD_203694 | JGI IMG/M metagenome (GOLD analysis project Ga0315279, IMG submission 203694) | Sediment microbial communities from Yellowstone Lake, YNP, Wyoming, USA - YL17G06_20 | ecosystem: Environmental > Aquatic > Freshwater > Lake > Sediment | place: USA: Wyoming | collected... | reverse complement strand
GACGGTGATCGTCGAGCTCCTCGATCTCAACACAGGGAAGTCTCTCGATTCGACCGCCGGACTGAACGCCCAAGTGAAATACGGAGCGGATGTGGTCTCCAGGATCACGGCGGCGTATGCCGATCCCCGTAAGCTCGAGGACCTCCGGACCGCCATTGTTGGTGGTCTTAACGAGATGGTCGGGGGCCTGCTTCGCAGGAATCAAGTTTCGTCGGATTCCGTGTATGAAGCTGTCGTGGCCGGGAATACGGCCATGAATCATCTGCTCCTCGGCCTGCCTGTCACGACCCTGGCCGTATCGCCCTATCGGGCCGTTTTTTCTGTCCTTCCCGCGCTGCCGGCGGTCGAGTCGGGACTTGCGATCTCTCCCTTGGGTCGAGTCTATATCGCCCCGAACATCAAGAGTTTCGTCGGCGGCGACATCTCCGCAGGCCTGTCGGCGGTCGACCTGGAGCATCAAAAGGGGAATTTTCTATTCGTCGATCTAGGCACGAATGGGGAGATCGTCCTCAAAAGAAGGGCCCGTTTCACGGCGACTTCGACGGCGGCCGGCCCGGCTTTCGAAGGGATGACGATCAGTTGCGGGATGCTCGCCCTGCCCGGGGCCGTTTATAAGGCCGGATTCAAAGACGGGCTGGTCGTGGAAACGATCGCCGGGGAGCCGGCCCGCGGCGTGTGCGGCACGGGCCTGATCGACATTATCGCCGTCGCGTTGGAAAAGGGCTTTATTTCTGCCCAGGGTCATATCCTGGGCCCTACCAAGAAGATTGAGGTGACGAACGATCTCTCCTTGAACCAGCAAGATATTCGTGAAGTCCAGCTCGCCGTTGCGGCCGTAAAGACGGGCATTCGGATATTGCTGGCGAAGAATAAAATGGCAGTCAAAGACCTGGACGGCATATACGTCGCCGGCGCATTCGGCAACTATCTCAACATCCCCCACAGCATGAAACTGGGGCTGCTCCCCTGCATTGACCGAAAAAAGATCTTTTTCGTGGGCAATTCCTCGCTCGCGGGCGCCAAGGCTTTGCTCTTGTCCCGCCCCGAGCGCATTCGCTGTGAGAGGCTTGCGAACAGGGTCCGCCATTTGAGCCTGGCGAAAGACGCCGAATTCCAAACGATGTTCATCGAAGCCTTGGAGTTTAAAGCTTGGAACGCATAGCCTGGAAAGCGCATTTTGGACAATTTTCAAAGGAGTAACCATGGAGTCTAAAGATCGTCTTTTCAATTCGATGGCAGAGGCCGTCGTCGCGGGAAATAAGGACGCGGCTGAAACTCTGGCCAAAAGAGCCCTCTCCGAAAAATTTGACCCGCATGAGGTCATCGAGAAAGGCTACATCCCCGGCATTCAAAAGGCCGGGATTCTGTGGGAGAAGGGCGAATATTTCCTGCCCGAGCTCATCAGCAGCGCCGAATGCATGAAGGCCGTGATGGCCGTCCTCAAGCCCGCCCTGAAAGCATCCCAGGCAGAACATTTTTCCCGAGGAAAGGTCGTCATCGGAACGATCGAGGGCGATATCCATGATATCGGCAAGAACCTCGTCGCCTCGATGCTCTCGGCCAACGGTTTCGATGTCATGGATCTGGGGGCCGATGTCAAGCTGGAAAGGTTCATCGACAAGGCCCGGGAGATGGATGCAGACCTCATCTGCCTCTCCGCCCTGCTCACCACGACGATGCTCAACCAGCGCCGGCTGATCGAGATGCTCAAGGAGCGCGGTCTTCGCCAGCAGTTCAAGGTCCTGGTCGGCGGGGCGCCCGTGAACAAGAGATGGGCCTCGGACATCGGCGCGGACGGATACGGAGAGAACGCCCTCGAAGCCGTCAGACTGGCCAAGGAAATCGGGCCGAAGAGGAGGCTCGCATGATCCGGACCACGCGACCTAAAGTTGAACTTCTCAGCCGGTCGTTCATCGAAAAGATCGTTGACGAGGCTTTTCTCCTTTTGGAGCGGCACGGGGTATTCGTTGAGAACGCGGAAGCCCGCTCGCTCTTCAAAGAAGCGGGCATGCCGGTGGACGAGAGGAACCTCAGAGTTCTTATCAACCGGAAGCTCATCGAAGATTCTCTCGCCTCAACCCCTTTAACGGTCAAGCTCTATGACCGCGCCGGCAGGAAAGAATTCGTCGTCGGGCACGACAACGTCCATTTTGACCCGGGATCGGCGGCCGTGAAGATCCTCGACCACTCCACGCAGCAGGAGCGGAAGCCCGAGACGGCCGACCTTGTCCGGCTGGCCCGCCTGACCGAAAGCTGCGAGCACATCCATTTTCAGAGTACGGCCCTGGTCAGCAGCGATGTTCCCCCGATCATCGCCGACAGCTACCGGCTTTATCTCGGCCTTCAATTCTCGTCCAAACCGGTCGTGACCGGGACGTTCCGGACCGAAGGATTCCGGCCGATGTTCGAAATGCTGGCTGCCGTTCGCGGCGGGGACGAAGAGCTCCGGCGCAAGCCTCTGGCCATTTTCGACGCCTGCCCCTCACCTCCCCTGAAATGGAGCAATCTGACCACGCAGAGCCTCATCGACTGCGCCCGGGCCGGAATTCCCTCGGAGCTCATCTCCATGGGATTGACCGGCGCGACCTCGCCCGTGACGATCGCCGGGACCCTCGTTCAGCACGTGGCCGAGAACCTGGCCGGGCTCGTCATCTGCCAGCTTGCTCAACACGGCGCCCCGGTGATCTTCGGAGGCTCCCCGGCGAGCTTCGACATGCGGAAAGGCACGACGCCGATGGGCGCGATCGAGACGATGATGATCGATATGGCTTATGCCCAGATCGGCAAATACCTCAAGCTTCCGACGCATGCCTATATGGGTTTGAGCGACGCGAAGATCGACGACGCGCAAGCCGGGCTGGAATCGGGCATGGGCGCGACGCTCGCCGCGCTGGCCGGCATCAATGTCATCTCGGGCGCGGGCATGCTGAATTTCGAAAGCGCGCAGAGCCCGGAAAAGCTTCTGGTCGACAACGAGATCTGCGGAATGGCCTACAGACTGATTGAAGGGATCGCCCAGAGAGAAGACCCCCTGGCTTTGCGCCTTTTCGAAGGTTTCAAACCCGAGACCCAGTTCATGACCATGCCCCATACGCGGAAATGGTATCGGCTCGAGCATACGTTCCCCCGGCTCGCGGACAGGGACACGTATGATGCCTGGGTATCGCAAGGCCGGAAGTCCATGGATGACCGGGCCCATGACCGGGTCGAACAGATCCTGGACGAGACACCGCCGAATCTCGCCGACGAAGCCCTCCGGAAAGAACTCGAAAGGATCATGCGGAGGGACGCGAAGAACAATGGATTCGATAGGCTTCCGGATATCCTTTGACAGGCAGCCAAGAGCCGGTCACGATGTTGCCCAAAATGGCCGAGCAGATCATCCTCGCTGACTTTGACTTTCTCTGGGACGAAGGAAAAGTCCTTGTTCGCCTCGGCAGCAGGAACGGATTGAGATCGGCGGCCCCTTCCCTGCTCGCTCTATTGAAGGACACCGAAAGCCGCCTTCCAGCTCTGTTGACGCCTAAGGCGGCTTATACGATTATCCGTCACGAAGAAACAAATGGGAACTGCGTCTTCGACAAAGCGGTCATGGTCGCCCTCGGCGTCGTAACCATCGGACCGGCGCTTGAGGCCGAGATCGAAACGGCGTTCAAAGAGGGCGACATGCTCAAAGGGCTCATCCTGGATGCCTTCGGGACGGACGCGATCGTCCAGGCCTTCAAGCAAGCCGAGCGCCGCATTGTGGAAGAAGCGTTGCGCCGAGGGCTTTGGCCGAGCAAAAGGTTTTCGCCCGGCTATCGGGGCTGGCCGCTCGAGGAGCAGAAGTTTCTTTTTCAGAAGGTCGATGCAGCGTCCATAGGCGTCCGGCTCAACGACTCCTGCATGATGATCCCGCGGAAATCGAATTCCTTCCGGATCAATTTCTACGCGGATCGGAGCTTCACCACCCGCCGGCTTCCTCCTTCTATTTGATCTCCTGGGGAACCGTCAACAGCGGCACGTTATGCGCTTTCAGCACCTCGTTGAGCTTCGGCAGGTCGGTCGCGATCAATTCGTTCAACCGGCGAACCCACGAAGCCACGATCTCTTCGATTTCTCCGACCTGCCGGATCTCGGTGGCGGTCGGAGGGCCGGGAAAGCTCGCTAGTGAGTTCCCTAAAGACATCAGGATCTGGTTGATCGAACCGCCGCGGAGCGAAAGCTGGCGCGAATTTAAAGAGAGCAATTCCTTGGGGATGATCTCATCGGCCAAGGCCCTTGCCTTTTCGGTAAAGGCTTTTGCGGCCTGGGCCAGAGCGTCGGAAGCCGGGGCCGCTTTCTTCAGGCCCTCATCGAGTTTGGGGATCTGGTCACGGAGATTCCGCGCGGCCGTCACGGCCAGGGCCATTTTTTGGGTGACGATCATTGTTTTCGCCACCGTTTCGTGCAGGAAGGCCCGATCGTCCTCGTTCATGGCCAGCCGAGGATCGGGAGCGATGGCCGTCTTCGCCTGGGATTTAGTGCCATCGACATCGAGAGTGATCGTGTACTCGCCCGGCGGGGCTAAAGGCAAAAGGAGTCCACCTGCGGCCGACGGCGTGATTTTTTTCCCGTCCTTTTCGGGCGCAAACATCAAGTTCCAGGTGAACCGCTGTAGACCTGTTTTTATGGGGAATTTGGTTTCGAAAACCATTCGTCCTTGGGCGTTGGTGGCCATCGCCTTGGGTTGTTCCTTGGGTTCGGCTTTCGTATAGATCGTGATCGTCAGTCCGAACGGCCTGTTTTTCCCGGCGAAGCCGGGTTTGCCGAACGGATCCCGGATCGAGGACACATAGAACGCCGTGGCCGGAGAAACTCCAAAGAGATGGCTGTCCTTGGCCAGCACTTCGGGTCTCATTTCCTGGAGGAATGAAATGTCATCCATGATCCAGATGCCTCGGCCGTGCGTCCCGATAATGAGGTCGTTTGTCCGGGGATGGATGGCGATGTCATAGACGGTCACGGTCGGAAGGTTGTTTTTCAGCGAAAACCAGCTTGTCCCGCCGTCGAGCGAGGCGAAAATGCCGAACTCCGTTCCGGCAAACAATAGATTTTTATTCTTCAGGTCCTCGCGCACGACGCGGACCCAGCCGAACGGAAGATTAGCCTTGATCGGTTTCCAGGTTTTGCCGAAGTCCGTGGTCTTAAATACATAGGGGGCGTAATCATCCGTCTGGTGGCCGTCAAAAGAGGCATAGGCGGTCCCGGCATCGAAATGCGACGCCTCGATCCGGGAGCACCAGATATTGGGCGGCAGCCCCTTGATATTTTTAACAACATTCGTCCATGTCTTGCCCTCGTCCTGAGTGACTTGGACGTATCCGTCGTCTGACCCGGACCAGATCACGCCCTTTCTGACCGGCGATTCCGCGATCGTCGTGATCGTCGAGTGGCTTTCCGCGCCCGAGTTATCGGGCGTGATCGAACCTCCTGAATCCTTCTGTTTGGACGGGTCGTTCGTCGTGAGGTCAGGACTCGCCACTTGCCAGGACTGTCCGCGGTCGGCCGATCTTAAAAGGAATTGGGCGCCGCAATAGACGACGTTCGAGTCATGCGGCGAGATATGGATCGGAGAGTTCCAGTTGAACCTGTACGGCGGTTCGCTCAGGGAGGCCTGCGGCCGCACGGATTTGCCGCCGTTGATCCGGCCGTCGAAGCGCGACATGCCGTTCATTTGGTAGTTGGAATATACGGTGTTTGGGTCCGTCGGATCGGGCACGGCAAAAAAACCATCGCCGCCGTTGATCACGAACCAGTCCGCGTTCAAAACGCCGGCTGTGTCGAGGCTGCTGCTCGGTCCGCCCCAAGTGTTGTTGTCCTGCAGGCCGCAATAGACGTAATAAGGATCCCTCATGTCATAGCCGACCTGGTAGACTTCTGCCGCGTCGATCGCCTGGATGTCGATCCAGGTCTTTCCCCCATCCCAAGAAATGTCGATGCCTCCGTCGTTGCCCTCGAGGAGGTGGAGGGAATTTCCGGGATCGATCCAGAGCGCGTGGTGGTCGGAATGGATGCCGCTTCCGATGCCAAAGAAATTTTGTCCTCCGTCGCGCGAAACGGTCAGCCCCATGGCCAGGATGTAAATCGTCTTGTCATTGTTCGGATCGACCCGGACCTGGCTGTAATAGAACGGGCGGTTGGCCACCTGCTTGAACCGGTCCGTCGAGCACATCCTTTTCCAGCTTTCTCCCCAGTCCTCGGACCGGAAGACACTCCCTTCTCTGTGTTCGATCAGGGCATAGACAACGCCCGGATTGCTCCGGGACGTGTCGAGCCCGATCCGTCCGACGACACCTTCAGGGAGGTCCTTGGTCAGCTTTTTCCAGGTCACTCCGCCGTCCGTGGATTTATAGAGCCCGCTCCCCTGCCCTCCGCTCGTGTAGATCCACGGCAGCCGGCGATGTTCGTAAGCGCCGGCATAGAGGACCTGGCTGTCGCCATAGTCTATGGCCAGATCGGAAATCCCCGTATTCTCATTAATATAGAGGACCTTGTTCCAGGTCTTTCCGCCGTCGATCGTTTTATAGACGCCGCGGTCTTGGTTCGGGCCCCAGAGATGTCCCATGGCCGCGACATAGACGATGTTCGGATCGCCGCGGTTGACGAGGATCCGGCTGATGTGGCGCGTGTCTTTGAGCCCCATGTTCGTCCAGGTTTTTCCGCTGTCCGTGGATTTATAGACGCCGTCACCGATGGTGACGCTGTTCCGGCAGGTGGCCTCTCCGGTGCCGGCCCAGATGATGTTCGGACTGGACTGGGCGATGGCGATGTCGCCGACGGAAACCGTATTCTCCTTGAAAAAAACCGGTTCCCAGGTCGTGCCCGCGTTTTCCGACTTCCAGACGCCGCTCGGGCCGATGGCGGCATAGATGATCCACGGCTGTTTTTCCACGGCTTCGATATCCACGGTCCGGCCGCCCATCAATGCCGGGCCTATGGCCCGCCACAAGAATTTCTCGAAGAGCTTTCCGGCTTGCTCTGCGCTCTGCGACCAGCCCTTGGCCGGCAACAATGCCCATAAAAGGAGAATCAACAGTAATTCAAAGACAACGAGCTTTTTCTTTTTCATCATTCGACCTCCCATCCATGAAAGTCTTTCGTTTTTTGAGAAATCAAATAATGATCGGTGGCGAGGACGACGAGGATCGCCGGGGACAGGACCCATCATTGATTTGCTCTCTCCTTACAAACGAGAGGCTTCGAATTATAAAATAGTTATTTGAAAAAAAATAGCATTCAAGCTGCATTCGAAGTAATTCTTTTTCCGGAGCGCCACTCGTCGAGCAGGGGTGGCGCGGCGAAGGGGCTCCCCGCCCGCGCGCAGCGGCCTGGCCGCGAGCACGGCCGGGGAAGAGCCGCGACAGGACCCCGCCCGAAATTGGTCTGACACCGGAAAAAGAATTGCTCACAGGTCCATTTTTAAGAAAACGTCCATGGATCCTGGTCTCAGCTCTCCTCTCGGCCGGACAGCTTTTTTCCTCGACGCCGCAGGCAGAAAAAGCGCAGCCAAGGAGCTAACGCTATCCCCACGTTTTGGTGCCCTATACAAATGGGAGGGTCTCGGCCTTAAAAGCTTGGCATCGGGGTCGGCGCCACCGTCGCCTCGCATATTCTTTCTTTCTGAGATGGTTTAAAGATTTTTTTAGGGCAAATTAAGGCTGCCCAAGCGCCGATTTTTGGAGAATTCTTCGAGAAAGACCCGTTCAAGAGGAACCGAGAAAGGCGCTTTTTTGGTGGGTTATTTTCAAAGCTCAATAATTTCTTTGTAGAGCGGAACGGTGACCGGCCAGCGTTTCTCCTGCTCGAGGAATGCGGCCAGGCTGAGGGAAGTCTCTTCATCGCCGTGGGTCAAGAAGAGATGCTGCGGCGCGGTTTTGAAAGCCTTCAGCCAGCGCAGCAACTCGTCTTTTCCGGCATGTCCAGAGATTCCCTCAATTCTAGCGATTCGGGCTCTAACATGATACATTTTGCCGTTGATCCGAACTTGGGATTGGCCTTCAAGGATCTGTCGTCCCAGCGTGTTCTTCGCCTGGTATCCGACGAAAAGGACCGTGGATTCGGGGTGTTCGATATTGTGGGCGAGATGATGCTTGATCCTGCCACCCGTGCACATGCCCGATCCGGCCATGATAATGCAGGGGCTCGTGATCTGGTTGACACTCTTTGACTCCTCGATCGATGTCAGGAGCTTAAGCCCCGGGAAGGCGAACGGCGGCTGGCCTGCTTTCAAGAGGTTCGCGGCTTCCTGGTCCAGGAGGGCTGGATATCGGGCAAAGATTTTTGTCACCTCGACGGCCATGGGGCTGTCGAGGAAAACAGGCAGACGAGGGATCCGGCCCTCTCGCCCGAGCTTACTGAGGTAAAACATAAGCTCCTGGGCCCGTTCCAAGGCAAAGACCGGAATGACGACATGACCGCCGCGCGCAGAGGTGTCACAGATGATCCTTGCCAGCAGGTCATCGATCGGGGCAGAGTCTTTGTGGTTCCGGTCGCCGTAGGTCGATTCCATGACCACGATATCGGCCGCAGCGAAAACGGACGGATCGTGGACGAGCGGTTTGCCCCACTGCCCGATGTCCCCCGAAAAAATGATCTTCCGGCTTTTTCCGTTTTCTCCGACATCCAGCTCCAGCATCGAGGACCCTAAGATGTGGCCCGCGTCATGGTAGCGCACGGTGATATGATCGTTCAAGCGGATCGGTTGAAGGTAAGGGACGGTCTCAAACAGGGGAAATGACTCCCGGGCGTCCTCGACGGTATAAAGAGGGATCTCCGGATAAACGCCGCGGCGGTCTTCTTTTTGATGGCGCTTTTTCTTAAAAGCCGCGTCTTCTTCCTGGATATGTGCGGAATCGAGGAGGACGATTTTGGCAAGATCAACGGAAGCTCCGGTAGCCATGATTTTTCGAGAGAATCCTTCCTTGAGCAGCCGGGGGATTAATCCCGAATGATCCAGGTGCGCGTGGGTCAGAAGGACGACGTCGATCTCTTCGGGCGGGACAAGAAAAGGCTCCCAGTTCCGTTCAAGATAGGGCCTCTCCTGAAAAAGGCCGCAGTCCACAAGGATTTTCATTCCGGTGGCCTCGAACAAATACCGGGAGCCCGTGACCTGGCGGTTGGCGCCCAGGAATTGGATTCTCATCATTTAACCTCGAGGCGGCAGGAAAGGGGCTGGTCCTGGAGGTAAGCTTCCCAGCTTTTCTGACGCGGGAAATACATGAAGACGAGCATGAGCGAAACGAATAAGAGGACGTAAAAATCCATCTCGAGGCCTCTCAAAAGAAAGAGAACCAGCCCTATGAGAGCCGGCACTTCGGCCAGGGCAAGAGAGATTACAGAGGCTCGAAAAAGGCTGCGAAGGCCTCTATTAAAATCGCCCTGGATTCGGTTTTTCAAGAGCCGGCCGTTGATAAGTCGGTTGAGGATGGAAACGACGGCGGCTGCCCCGAAAAAGCCGAAGCGGAGCGTTTGGATCCATTGAACGGGAGAAACTCCTAAAAAAGGTCTAAAATGGGCTTTTAAGAACACTACGACGAGGAAATAAAGGAAGAGGCCGGAGACCATAGCTGCGCCGATGAGGCGGCCGGTCATGAGCGTCTTTTTGAATTCCGGGGGATATTCCATGTTATTTCTGACCTCCTCGGATCTCATTCGACGTGGAGCAACAGGCCCTTCAGATAATCGCTTTCCGGATGGTAGATGTTGACCGGATGGTCATAAGCCTGGTGATGTCTTTGCAGGAGGCGGACGTCGCGCGAGGCCTCTCGGGCTGCTTGGAAGACGACTTGCCGGAATAGAGTTTCGTCGACGAAGAACGAGCACGAGAATGTCAGGACGAGGCTCTGCGGCGGGATCTTCTGAAAGACCAGCCGATGAATGTCCTTGTAGCCGCGGCAAGCCCGGACCACATCGCTTTTCTTTTTAGCGAAGGCCGGCGGGTCGAGGATAACTAGGTCGTGCTCGAGGCTGTGGTCCCGGATGAAATCGAAGACATCGGCGACATGGAAGCGGATATTTCCGCCGGCAAAACCGTTTATCCGGCAGTTCTCCTGGGCCAGCTCGATCGCCCGCTCGGACGTATCTACGCTGTCCACCGAGACAGCGCCGCCGGCCAGAGCAAAAACCGAAAAGCTGCCTGTGTAAGAAAAGGCATTGAGGACCCGTCGGCCGCCGGACAGGGTGCGGACAAGCTTCCTCATCTCCCGCTGGTCGAGGTAAAAGCCCGTCTTTTGGGATTCGATGATATCGATGAGAAAGCGCAGGCCGTTCTCGAGGACTTCGATGGTCCTCACCGGTTCTCCGTAAAGGAGGCCTTCGAACATCGGAAGTCCTTCCTCGCGGCGCGATGGCAGGTTGGATTTCTCATAGACCGAGCGGGGCGACAGTCTTTGGACCAGGAGGTCGACAAGGAACGGTTTCAACTTTTCCATGCCGAGCGTGGAGACCTGAACGACAAGCACGTCCTTGTACCGGTCAACGATGAGCCCGGGAATCCTGTCTCCTTCCCCATTGATGAGACGGTAGGCGTTCGTGTCGTCGTCAAAAAAGGATTCCCGCAGGATTAAAGCCTGTTCGACGTTCGTTTTCAGGGTTTCGAGCGGCGGCCTGTCATCAAAGCTGATCATTCGTCCGATGATCGAACTCTCTTTGTTGAAATAGGCGCAGCCCAGGAATTCGCCGTCTGCGCTGCGAACGGCAAGGATGCTCCCGTTCTCAAAATCGGGAAGTGTTTTGACCGCCCCGGAGAAGATCCAATGGTGCCGGTTTTTGATGGCCTTGTCTTTGCCCTTATGAAGGATGACGGCGGAATTATCCATCATGGTTCATATGTCTTCTGCGTTTTCGATCAAGACCCTGACCAGCGGAACATCCGGGCGGGCGAAATTGAAACTCGGGAGTTCGTCCGGTCGTACCCAGCGGACCTCGTCATGGTCGGTCAGGACGAAATCTCCTTCCTGGATCGAAGCCTGATAAACGAGAAGCTCGATCGACAGGGATGCCGAATGAAAGGGAAAGCCGCCGATGAACCGACCAATGCGGGCATCGAGGCCCAGCTCTTCTTTCAGCTCCCGGCGCAGGCATTCTTCTGGACTTTCACCGGGCTCTAGCGTGCCGCCCGGAAATTCCCAGGTGGCGCCGAACGAGCCCCTTGTCTTTCGTTTGGCGATGAGCACCGCCCCGTTTCTCCAGATGACGGCCGCAGTTACTTTTTGCATGGCGCTACTCATATTAGTTGATTCCCCGAAGCTTTGGCAAGGCTTTGGTTTTATGCTAAAATAGCGGCCCGTGAAAATTGCATTTTTTGCTTCTGAAGTGACTCCTTACGCCAAGACCGGCGGCTTAGCCGACGTGGCCGGCGCGCTGCCCCGCTTTCTTGCCAAGCTCGGCCACGAGGTCAAAGTCTTCATGCCCTTCTATCGAGAGGTCCGGCAAAAAGGCGTTCCTCTCTTGAAGGCGGCCGATCGCCTGACGTTCGACTGGACCGGCCATGAGGAATCCTTTTCCGTTTGGGAATCCGCCCAAGGAGGAGATTCGACTTATTTTATCGACAAACCCGCCTTTTATGACCGGGAGCATCTCTACGAGACCCCGGCCGGCGATTATCCAGACAACGGGCTGCGGTTTGCCTTTTTTTCGAAGGCTTCCCTCGAGGCCCTAAAAGCGCTGAATTTCGCGCCCGATGTTCTCCATGTCCATGACTGGCAGGCGGCCATCGCCCTGGCCTACCTTAAATATGTCTATGCCGGGAGTCCTTTTTTCAAAGATACCAAGTCTCTTTGCACGATCCATAACCTGGCCTTTCAGGGGCTTTTCGATAAAAATGTCCTTCAAGCCATCGGCCTTCCTGAACGCTTGTTCAGCATCGAGGACCTTGAATTTCACGGCAAGGTCAATTTCCTGAAGGCGGGCATTCTCTACGCTTCGGCTGTCAGTACGGTCAGCTACCGCTACAGCCAGGAGATCCAGACGCCTGAGTTCGGCTCCGGCCTCGACGGCCTGCTCCGGAATAGAAGCGATGTCTTGACCGGCATCCTTAACGGCGTCGATTATTCGGCCTGGAATCCCGCCACAGATGCCTTCCTCGCGGCTAACTACACGCCCTCCGACTTGAGTGGAAAAGCGGCCTGCAAAAAGGACCTTCTTGAGACGTTCGGACTCCCCCCTTCCAGAAGTGATATGCCGGTCATCGGCATGGTCTCTCGCCTCACCGAACAAAAAGGCCTCACCATCTTATGTGAGTCGCTGGGAAACCTCTTTCCGCTGGGAGTCAAGCTGGTCATCCTTGGAACCGCCGAAGAAAAGATCCGGCAAACTCTCGAGACCACGAAGCGCCGCTACCCGTCGTTTTTCGGCCTCAAGATTGCTTTCGATGACCTCCTGGCCCACAAGATCTATGCCGGGAGCGATATATTCCTCATTCCCTCTCGCTACGAGCCCTGCGGACTGACCCAGATGTACAGCTTGAAATATGGGACCATTCCCGTTGTCCGGGCGACGGGAGGCCTGGATGACAGTATCCAGGAGTTCAGCCCTGCGGAAGGCCAGGGAAACGGGTTCAAATTCGAGGATTATTCGCCGCCGGCCCTGTTAAAGGCCGTCCAGACGGCCATCAAAGTCTATGCTCAAAAGCGCTCATGGAACGCTCTGGTCCAAAACGCCATGGCCTGCGATTTTTCCTGGGAGCGATCGGCGCAGGAATACATCCTGCTCTATCAAAATATCATTTGAGAGGGCTTTTTTAGAACGGAAGTCCGATCTTGATCCCGAGGGTGGCGACAAAACCCGTCAGTCCGAGCCGGGCATAGCGGGCGTTCGAAACCGTCGTTCCGGTCGGTTTCTCATCCTGGAAGACGATCTGGGGATAGGTCGTCTCGTTGAATTTCCAGTCGAAATACCAGGCATAGGTTTTGCTTCCGCTGTCGGAGAAATCCCAGATATTGCCGTTGCCTCGCTCTGTCCAGTCTCCCTGGAATTTAGCGATCGAAGCATATCGGGCCGTGACGTTTAAAACAACGGATATGCCTGAGGACAGTTCATATTCAGCGCCGGCGCCAGCCTGAAGACCGATCCCGCCTCTGGTGGCGCTATAAGTAAATTGATCGGTGCCGCTATACCCGAGGAGGGTGAGATTCATCGTGTAATCCCAGCTCAGCTTGGCAATATCGTAGCTGGCTCCGGCCGTAAGGTCCAGGGTGAGCTTGGGCAAGAGCGGCAGGAGGTAATGGAAGTTGGCCATGATCGGGATGACGGTGATTTTCGGCTTGAACTGCTCCGTGGATGAGACATATCCGAGGTCGTAGGAGGCCTTGCTGTCTTTGGCATATCGAGCATAGCCGACGCCGAGCCCGAGGCCCATGTCGGGCTTGAAATAATAGATAACTTCGCCGCCAAGATTCATCCCGAAATGAGGGGCGAGGAATTCGCCGCGCAGGCTGTTATATTCAGCGGCGTAATAGTCCGACCATCCGCGGATGCCTTTGGCGAAGTCGCCGCCGGAGACATAGCCCAATCCACCCCCGAGCTTTATCGCGAACGTCCCACAGAAACCGTACGCTGCGATCACGAGCAAAGAGACCGCCAGGGCGAAGAATTTCCTCATCACAGGCTCCTTTCGTCCAGCATCGCAACCGCAATGCCCCGAAAAATCAATATTCTGTCTCTCCCAGAAAAATAACGAAGCCGATGCTAAGCCGGAAGAATGAGGGATTTAGCTTCAGAGAGGTCTCCATTTTAGGGACGGGCCCTTCTGTTATCAATTCAATGTCCTTGTCGTTAAAGTCAATATTTTTGATGTCAGGAAAAAAGATCCCGTCGTAGAATCCTTTCACGAATTCCCAGCCGAACTTTTTTTCTCGACAAGAAAAGTAACGCGCTTCGGTCTTGATGTCCATGCGGCCGGAGATTTTGAAATTTAGGCCGAGTCCTAAATTGACTCCGAAAGACGCCCATGATGTCTTAGGAATTCTCAGGCCAACGCGTAAGAAGTCAAGATATTGCTCTTGTCCGTCTCCGGATAGCGTGCTGATCCCGTAGCCGAAAAAAGATTCGGACTGGAAGGCGTTATGGAAATAAGTCACTCCCCCGGAAAAGGACCACTTGACACGTTCCGCCTCACTTCTCACCACGAAATTCAAGCTGAGAGGAAGGCTCGTCAGCCGTCCCGTCCCTCTCCATTCGGCGTTTTCTCTGGGATATCGTCCATCGGACCAGCCCCATTGAAATGAGGCCTTGGCTGTAGTGGGAACGCTCGTCGTCAAATATTCGACATCCAGTTCAAGTCCCATAGCCGGATTGAAGAAATAGGCAAAAAAGCCGCCAAAATGGAAGCCGGCCTTGGATCTCAGTTCGATATCTGTCTTCTCATTGACGTAGGTCAAATTTAAGTCTTTCCATTGGTCAAAATATTGCGTCGCTCCTTTGATCGGCGAGAAGGCCATGCCCCCGAAAACGCCGAGCTCGAATTTCTTGTAGGTCGGGTAATCAAAATAATACTGGGCTGAAGCTGAAGCGGCCATGACGATGAGGAGGACGAGAAATATGGTCGATTTTTTCATCGGCCTCCTCTTTTCCCGTTCACGATCGGCGATGACGCCCCGTGGTTTGCCAGGGGGCCTATCCACCGCTCGCCAATGATAATTTCCTGCCCGCGGATATGATTTTTTCGCCGTTCGCTCGTCATTGGTTCAACAGTTCTTTGATCTTGGATTTGAGCTCCTGGAGGGAGGAGGATTTGACGACGTAGGCGTCCGCGGCCCAGGTCATGAAATCCTCCTTATAGCTTTGATAGGCCGTATTGATGATGATCGGGATGTCCTTGCGCAAGCCCAAGATCTGAGTAATGAGCTCCACGCCGTCCCGGCCGGGCATCCGGATGTCCGTGATAATGAGGTCGAACCGCTCGCGGTTCAAAACCTCGAGGGCTTGCTCGGCATCATAGACCGTCATCACATCGTAGCCTTCCTGACTCAGTTCTTCCTTGTAGAGAAGGCAAAGGGCTTCCTCGTCCTCGACGATCAGGATCTTTTTCATCCGTCCGATCTCCCCTCCTCGGCGCTTTTGAAATAGAGTCGGAAAAGCGTGCCCTGTCCGGCTTCGCTGTCCACTTCGATCTTGCCCCCGCAGGATTCCATGACCCGTTTGACGAAGAGGAGTCCGAGTCCCAGGCCCTTGTCCTTGGTCGAGAAAAAAGGCGAGAAAAGCTTCTCTTTGACGGCGGGCAGCATGCCTTTGCCCGTGTCTTGGATGCGCACAACGACCCAGTTCTGGTCCTCCCAGCGGCTCTGGACTGTGACCCGGCCGCCTTGGGGAGTGGCTTCTAAGGCGTTATTGAGAAGATTGCGGATGGCTTCTCCGAAATATGTCGGATCTCCGAGGATCTTCGGAAGACGCTCCTCGATGTCCACAAGGACCTCTATGCCTTCGCTTTTTATCTTGATGTCCGAGCTCTGGAGAACAGCCTGGATCTCAGGGCGCAAATCGAATGGGACAGGCTTTTTCATGTCCACTTTGAGAAAATGAACCAGCTCGTAGAGGACGTCTTCGAGCCTCCCGATCTCCTTGCGGATGATCTCGAGGTTGCGCCGCTTTTTGCTCTTGTCGTTCGGGGAGTTCAAGAGTTGGTCGGTGAATCCGCCGATCATCGTTAGCGGGTTGCGGAGCTGGTGGGTGATGAATATCGCCATCTCTCCGAGCGCCGCCAGGCGTTCCATTTCGATCATTTTATTATGAAGCATTGTGGTGTACATATAGTTCCCGGCCATCAGGCCACACAGGCTGGCCAGCTTGACGTCCTTGGGTTCGATGGTCTGTCGAGTATAGGCATTGTCGAGGATAATGACGCCCATAATTTCGTCTTGGGCGAAGAGAGGAACGCAGAGGAACTCATCCACCCCGATGATCTCGAGGAACTTCGGGTCCACGAAGGCCTCTTGTCGAGAGTTTCGGACAAGGAGCATCTCCTTTCGTGCGGCGGACATTGCGGGGATGGTCAGGTTCTCCTGGCTCAGCGAATAAACGAGGGGTTTGATGATCTGGCTGAGGGAGCCGGCCTCCCTCGTGAGGAGCCCGCGGTTGTGCTCAATAATCTCGACGTAGCCGATGCCGGGCGTGGACAGGACCTCCCAGATCGTCTTGGCCTCTTCGGCCGACCGCGGGCCGAGCCAGACCTCGCCTTTGAGCTTGTCACCAGACGTCCGGAAGAGCATGGCCCGGTTGAAGCCCACACCCGATCCCGAGGTCAAGGCGGTCAGGATGACCAGAAGATTATCCTCGATCGAAAACGGCTGGAAGAAGCTCTGGGAGATAATCGAGAGAAGGGCCAGCTCCTTGGGTTCCTTACTCTGGAAGTCCGGAACAAGGAACTGGTACCGGTCGATCAAGCGGGGCTCCAATTCTTGGGCACGATCCGGATCCCGTCGCCGTAGATCCTGAAAAATCGGGAGTCCGCTTTTTCGTCCTCACCGATAACAAAATCGTCGGGGATGATCGAGTTCTTGTCGACGATCACCTTTTTGAGACGGGCGCGCCGGCCGATCCGCACGCCTTCGAAAACGATCGAATCCCGGATGAGCGCGTCTTCGCCGATCCTGACTCCCGGAGAAAAGATGGAATTCCGGATCCTCGATTTCGAGATGCAGCAGCCCGGGCTGATAATCGAGTTTTGGACCGTGCTTCGATCCATGAACGTCGGAGGATATTGGCCTTGGTATGTCCGGAGGGGCCAGGCGGCGTCATGAATGTCGAACGGCGGGGCGGATGAGAGAAAAGCCATGTTCGAATTCCAATAGGCATCGATCGTCCCGATGTCTTCCCAATAGCCCTCATACGGATAGGCATAGACCTTATGCTCGAGGATCAGACGGGGGAGAATATCCTTTCCGAAATCGTGGCTGCTCTTAGGATTCTTGGCGTCCTGGATCAAGGCCCGGATCAAGTTGGGCGTTTTGAAAAGATAGATCCCCATGGAGGCGAGGGAAATGTTCTTGTCCGAAGGAAGGGACGGAGGACTCTTCGGCTTTTCCAGGAATTCCATCATCCGGTTGTGCTCGTCAATCCGAATGATGCCGAACCGCCGGCCTTCCTGGCGCGGCACGGGCTTGGCCAGGACAACTGCGTCCGCCTCTTTTTCGAGATAGAAACGGATCATCTGACCGTAATCAGCCTTGTACACGTGGTCCCCCGATAGGATGAGAACCACCTCGGGATTTTCCTGCTGGATCGAATAGATATTCTGGAACACGGCATCAGCCGTCCCTTCATACCTTCGCTCTCCGACCCTCCCCTGCGCCGGGAGCGAGATGACGAATCCGCCGCTCTCCGGATGGAAAATGTTCCAGCCGGAGAAAATGTGGCGTTCGAGGGACAGGGATTTATATTGGATGAGAAGGGCGATCCTGCGAAGGCCTGAATTCAGGCAATTGGAGAGGCTGAAATCGATGATCCGATAGGTCCCGAGAAAAGGCACAGAAGGCTTGGCCCGGTCCCTGGTGAGAGGATATAGGCGTTCGCCTCTTCCTCCGCAGAGGATCATGACAAGCGTTTTTTCAAAGAGTTGTGCCATCGGCGGTGATGACCTCTTCAACAAGGCGGTCTTCGCGCTCCCGGGACTCAACGAGAGCCGTCTCTTCCGTCATGAGACCGCCGTTCTCCCGGTTCCATTTTGTCAGAGTTTCTGCCTCAAAAATTGAACGCCAGAAACATCATCGGGAACATGGCTGTGGAGCGTGAGGGAAAAATATTTATGTTTCACGATGATCTCTCAGCAAAACTTGGGCCCTGAATTCCTCTCCTCCGGAGAGCGTGACGCTCCACCACGGAAGAAGGCAGAATCCTTGATGGATTATATCATATCCCTTCTCGGATTGGGAGAGCGT
>Ga0315279_10004825_pt1 | contig 17899 bp, 15 predicted proteins | sample YL17G06_20_MG_FD_203694 | JGI IMG/M metagenome (GOLD analysis project Ga0315279, IMG submission 203694) | Sediment microbial communities from Yellowstone Lake, YNP, Wyoming, USA - YL17G06_20 | ecosystem: Environmental > Aquatic > Freshwater > Lake > Sediment | place: USA: Wyoming | collected... | reverse complement strand
GCTGAGAAGACTACGCCCATTCCCTGGTGGACCAATAACCAACTCACCCTTCGCTTCCGCTAATTATTTCCTCACTCCTTCCCGCCAAATTGTTAGGTCCTTTCTTCCGGCGAAAATCCAGGCTAGGTCTTTGCGGTTTGCATCCAAAAGCAAAGCGCGAAGACATCGAGACCGCAAACAACACAAAAAACATCCACTGGTGATTATTCCCTCAAAGATTGCTACAGCTTGGCGAGGAGCTGCTTCGCACGGGATGCGAGCCGGTGGTCTGGATAGGACTTCAGGAAATCTTGTATTTGCGCCTTGGCCCGGTCCCGCCGGCCCGTGCGCATGAGGATTTCACTGGACAGCAGTTGGGCTTCAGGAACGATTCTGCTTGAAGGGTAGGTTTTCCGGAGACGGTCGATTGTGGCCAGCGACGCATCCGTTTCGTCCAAGGTTGCCTGGCAGAGCGCAAGGAAGAAGAGCGCCGTGTCACTTACCTGAGCCTTGTTCTCCGGATCGTTGCGCACAATGAGCTCGAAGCGCGGTCGGACCTCATTGTATGCGCCGCGGGTGAATAGCTTTCGTCCCACCTTGAAGTGCAGGGCCATGTCGCGCGCATCCCTGCTTTCACGCGCCAGCAGATTCCCCAGAGCTTCGGGATCCGCAATCGTCCCGTTCAGCCTTGCAAGAAACTGCTGGGCGGGCAGGTATCCTTCCAACCTCTCGAACTCCGAGCCGTCGGAATTCAGCAGCAGAATGGTTGGGTAGCTGATGATATTGAGTTTCTTCTGCAAGGCGATCCCGTCCGGTTCCGTCTCCGCGTTGAGCTTTAGAAAAACGTATTTGTCCCTTTCCTGGACAACCAAGGGATCGGCCCACGTTTTGGTGTCCATCACCCTGCACCAGCCACACCAGTCCGTGTACATATCGGCGATGATGAGTTTCTTGCCGCTGCTTGCTTTTGCCGTCGCCTCGGATAGATTACGAATCCAGGTGATACCGCGCTTTCCGGTCGAAACTGAGCACGCCGCGGCTGTAAAGACCAGGCCGGCCTCCAGAGCCCACAGCAGTGCGCTTTGCCTTGCCAATATCTGCATTTTGCTTACCTCAAAATCTGCCACGAATTACCCGAATTACACAGAGGAATTCTATGTTTTTGTTTCGCGTAATTCGGGAAATTCGTGGCAGATTAAAAGTTTCTAGTAAGTTCTATGTCGTCGGGGGTGCCCAGCTTTCCGTCCGGTCCGGCCGAGATCAGCCTCACCGCATTGGGTCCCAGCCTTACGGCTGCGAGAGGGCGTCTCCATGCATCGAGACGAACAAGCGGCGTGAGATAGTCCGGGCTCAAAGCGTCGGTGAGAGAAACGAAATCCGTGAATGGCGGCAGCCTGCCGTTTTTCTCGCGATACTTTACGATCGCTGCTGCGACTCTTTCCAATTGCCCTTTAGTCTCCTCGGTCTTCATTCGCTCGAGAGTCCGCAGAAAGTCCTCGAGGTTCTCCCATTGGCCGTGACCAACACGAACCTCCTTAACCGTCCATTTGCCCCCGGTCTTCTCAAACCTGAAGGCCGTTCGAAGCCGAGCCTCCACGGCCGCATTCCTCTCCCCGGTCTGGCTCACGGACTCTATATAAACGTCCTCCTTGTCCAGGAGGTCCTGGGGCAAATGTACGATCAAATCCTGGGCCGCAATTTTATCTAGCGATCGTCCACCGCAGGCCGTTAGTAAGAGGAAGAGAAAAAGCAGTAAGAGCGCAGTTTTATCTTTGGCGCTAGAAGGAGGCAGTAGGCAGCAGCCAGCAGGCAGTCTGCAGTTGAGACGGCCGTCACTGAGAAAGATTTCTACTGCCCGCTGCCGGCTGCCGGCTGGCGGCCTGTCGAAACCCTCAAACGCTGCCTGCGCAAGCGACCTGATTTGCGAATCGAATGAAGTGCGCTTTGGGGATCGCATCGGCGCCATTTATAACAAACGACGTAGGCCAATGCAATGAAGCCGAATATAATGCAGAGTATGCCCCGCGCATCTGCTGAGGCCGCTTCCGGCACTCTAAGACTCGACACTCCCGTGCAATTCGTCAAAGGAATCGGCCCGCGGCGGTCGGAAATGATGTCAGCCCACGGCGTGCGCACGGTGGCCGACCTGCTCGATTATCCGCCCTTTCGATACGAAGATCGGACTCAATTTCGGCCGCTGGCTTCATTGCGCGACTCGGAATGGGTTCTGACGCGGGCGGAGATCTGCAACATCGGCGGTTTCGATTCTCACCGGCGGCGGATATCGATTTTCGAAATGCTGGTGCGGGACGGCACTGGCAGCGTGAGGCTGAAGTTCTTCAATCAACCGTACCTGCGGCACGTTTACCGCTCCGGAATGAAGCTCGTCATCTACGGGCAAGTCAGGCGCGACACCTACGCTCGTGGCCTCTGCTTTATGAATCCGGAGTGCGAAATCCTCGAAGAGGAAGCCGGTTCGTCGGTGCATTCAGGCCGTGTTGTTCCCATCTATCGCAAGCTTGGCGAGCTGCGCACCCGAATGTTGCGCCAGATCGTTTACAGAATACTAGCCAATCTCCGGCCGGAGACGGCTGATCCCTTGCCTTCCTATCTCCTGAAGCAGCTTCGGCTGCTGCCACGGTACAAGGCCCTTGCCCAAATCCACTTCCCGGAACTCCGGTCGATGTCTCCCGAGGGACGTGTGAAGGAAATGGAGCAGCTCAACAACGGGTTGTCGCCGGCTCACAAACGCATGATTTTCGAGGAGCTCTTCCAGCTTCAGGTGGGAATCGCCATGGTCCGGGAAAATCGCGTTCGGCTGCGGAAAGATCGGACGATCCTGCTGGGCGGCACCGTTCGAGAGGCAATAAAAAAGATCCTGCCGTTTCATCCTACGGAAGCCCAGAAGCGTGTCCTTAAGGAGATTGCCGACGATATGTGCTCGCTGCATCCCATGAGTCGGCTTCTGCAGGGCGATGTCGGATCCGGGAAGACCATCGTGGCTGCCCAGGCGGCAATCATCGCCGTGGAGAACGGCTTACAGGTTGCCATCATGGCTCCAACGGAAATACTGGCCGAACAACATTATTTCAATTTTCGCCGCCTTCTCGAGCCCATCGGTTACCCTATCGACTTGCTGAAAGGGAGCTTGGCGGCGAAACAGAAGCGCGCTGCTCTCCAGAGCATCCGCAGCGGCGAGACGCGAATCGCCATCGGAACCCACGCGCTCATTCAGGAGGGCGTGGAGTTTGAAAACCTTGCACTGGTGATTGTGGACGAGCAGCACAGGTTCGGAGTCATCCAGCGTAACATCCTCAAGGAGAAGGGAAACCAGCCCGACATGCTGGTCATGACCGCGACTCCAATACCGCGATCTCTTGCGCTGACTCTATATGGTGACCTTGAAGTTTCCGTGATCGACGAGATGCCTCCGGGCCGCAAGCCGATAGAAACCCGCTGGTATCAAGAGGGAGACCGGCGCAAGGTCTCCGATGAGATACGGCGGGCCGTCTCCGAGAAACATCAGGTCTATATCGTTTATCCCCTTGTCGAGGAATCGGAAAAATCTGATCTGCGGGCCGCGACCGAAATGGCGGAGCACCTTCGCATGAAAGTCTTCCCGGATCTTCGGATCGGTTTGCTGCACGGCAGAATGAAGAGCAGTGAAAAAGAGCAAATCATGAACTCCTTCGCAGAGGGCGAGCTGAACATTCTGGTCTCCACCACGGTCATCGAGGTGGGAGTCGACGTCGCGAATGCCACCCTGATGATCATCGAGCACGCGGAGCGCTTTGGCTTGGCGCAGCTCCACCAGCTGCGTGGGCGTGTCGGCCGCGGCGCCGCGCAGTCCCTCTGTATCCTCATCGGCGAGCCGGGCGAAAGCCTCGAAGCCCGCCGGCGGCTGGAAATTATGTGCGAGACCAACGACGGCTTCCGGATTGCCGAAGTGGATTTGGAACTGCGCGGACCCGGTGAGTTCATCGGAACCCGCCAGTCGGGACTTCCAGCCTTCAAGTATGCGAATTTGATCCGGGATCGAAAGGCACTCGAGCTTGCGCGTTACGAGGCGGACAGGTTTCTCAAGTTGCTGCGGTCTCGTCCTGATGAAGAAAGTCGGCGGATCGCACTGGCCATAAGGCAACTTTGGATGGATCGCTTTGGCTTGGCTCTTGTCGGGTGACCTCACAATTGACGAATGACGAATGACGAATGACGAATGACGAATGACGAATGACGAATGACGAATGACGAATCAAAGACTGGTGTACATTAAAATCGTGAATTATCAATCGTAAATCGTCAAGCTGGGGATCTGATCCCCGCTCTTGGATTTATGCGGATAATCGCGGGTGAATTTCGAGGCAGAAGACTCAAGTCGCCGCAGGGGACCACAGTCCGTCCAACGGCGGACCGCCTCAGAGAAACTCTTTTTGACATTCTCGGGCCCGGCATCCATGGGGCTGTGATCTTGGATGTTTTTGCGGGCACAGGGGCGATCGGTCTTGAGGCCGTCAGTCGTGGTGCGCGTGAGGTAGTGTTTGTCGAAAGCGGCGCGGATTGCATCCGGCTGATTAGGCAGAATCTCGCGCTTTGCGGAGTCAAACACGGCTGCCGCCTGATCCAACAGGATGTCTTCTTCGCGCTGCGTCTCCTGGCAAGAGAGGGATTCTCGCCGGATGTGGCCTTTCTGGATCCTCCTTACAATTGGAAGCCGTACGTAGATCTGCTAAAGACTTTCTTCAATCTGGGGCTCGCACGAGAGGATACCAAGGTCGTGGTCGAACACGATCGCTGGTCAATCCTGCCGGAGTTCGGTGAGCGCTTCCAGCGGACCCGAGTGGTACGCCAGAGCAACCACTGTCTCAGCTTCTATTCAATTGCGGATTGAGGTTGCGAATTGCGGATTAATGCGGCTTCGCTTTTTATCAAGGATTTTTGCCGCTCCTCATTCTTTTCAATCCGCAATCTGCAATCTACAATCCGCAATTCCCTCAGGCCAGGACTACCTTCAGCGGCGTCGAGCGTAGCGCCTGCTGAATGAACTTCCTCAGTCGCAGGAGTCCTTGAACGCTTCGATGGCGAAGCGTCGAGTAGGCGATCCCGTTTAGGGCGCCGGCGTCTCGAATAGACGTGATGCCGGGCTCCAGGATGGTCATGCGAACAGCTTCGTACTGCTTGGGCGGAAGGCGATTGAGAGCCTCATGGAGAGCCTGCACCATGAACTCTCTCTCCGCTGATTCTTCGTGCTCCTCGAGGATCATCTGAGGTGTCGCGGAGCTGCCCGGCAAGGAGTTCTCCTGAAGGGCGACGTGGCGCGTCCGATCCCGTTTTCGATTGTAATACAGCTCAATAGCCGTGTTGGTGATGGCGCGGCCGAGATATTTCTTCACCTGGTCCTCCGTCGGAAGCACACGGTTGCGCACCAGCACTCGCCGAACGGCCTCCTGCAGCACATCCTCGGCATCAGCCTCGTTTCCCAGTACCCTCACGACGAACCTGAGCCATTTTGCTCCGTGGCGCTGAATTACGCCTGCCACGACCTCTCCCAGGTCCGCTCTGCGGCTGCTTGTGGAGCACATTTTTTTTAGCTCAAAACTCCAACTTGTTGTTAGTAGAGAAGAGCCTTTTATGTCACCCCTAATGTTTCGTGACGGGGTTCCATATTTCAGAAAAATTGGGGGGAGGCCGTGAATCATGAAGAGAAGCTTCAGAAGGGCGCGCACCCTGTCTACCAGGATCTGCTGAAGGCACTCGAGAGTGCGCGGACCAGGCTGGCTATTGCGATCGCCGCCGAAACCAAGGCGACACCTCTCGAGCGGTGGAATTATTATCTGGAGACCGCGGATCAGATGCGCAGATGCCTCAAACAGCTGCGCGCGCTCCCGCGTTCCGGCACGATGAGTTCAGCCGACTGGATCGAGGCACTGGCAACCCTCAAACGGATTCCGCAGCGGTCGGACCCCAGGTTGCGGAAGGGGGAAGCACACCAACTCTGTCAGTGTCTGCGCGCCGTGCTGGCCCAACTGGGTCAACCAGGGAACTAGGGGTTGGGGACCGGGGATCAGGGGCGCGGTGCCGACGCCGAAGCGACTTGCCTCAAGAGTGCCTCTTATGCTTTGATGAACCAATTAAAAACCCCCGACGAATTTCCATTGTTCTCGGAACCCTGTTGGCAATTCCGCTTCTCACCCTGTTCGCTGTCGGGGCGGCGCAGGCTGCTGGAGGCGGATATTTCGTTTACTTCGGCACCTACACGGCGGACAAGGGACAGGGGATTTACGTCTCCCGTCTCGACGAGGCCACGGAGCAGGTATTGGAGATGCACTCTCCTGTGTGCGTTAAGTTCCTTTGCAAAGGCCGAATTCTCTGACCATACAGCAACAACATGCGACTCGCAGGGCTCCGGAGAACCCCCCGCAGGATATTGATTTACTATTGTGAGGGGCGGGTCCTGGCAGGCCCAAAACCTCTAAAGTGCAGGTATCGGTTCGATATCGAACGGCTTCGCGCTTTGCCATTTCCCTTTGGTGAAATCCGGGAACTGAACAGGAACGCTGCCGCCGGCAACCGACTTTTCCGTCAGAGGGGAGATCGCACTGCTGGTAACGGAGTCGTATACATCCCAATCCGGCATCTTTCCTGCGCGCAGCGCTGCAACCAGCCGGTCCCAGTTTACCGGAGTCGTAGTGCTACCTCCACCATGTCCGCGCAGAGCAGCCTTCCGCTCTCGTGGTTTGTAGCTCTTCAAGAGAGGATGCTGAAACTCCTGGAAATAAGGCGCGGCGGCCTCCCACTGGTCGTCGGCCGGGGTTCTTCCTTCTATATAGATCATTCCGCCGAAGCCTCTCCCCCGCCTCTCGGTGGAAGCTTGTCCTGCTTGCGCCTGCTGGTCCCTGGGTTGAGCGGCGGGGAGGCTCACACCGGTCTGGTAAACCCCTTTCGTGCCCTGCAGGCGGAAGAACTCGCGCGGGTGGGGAGTGCTGGTGTCGAAATTAAGGGTCACGACTTTTCCTCCAACCGTGTGCAGCAAGGTCACATTCACGTCGCCCTGAGCGAATTTTAACTTTGCATAGGGATGCTGGTCGCCGTATTTGAGGGCGGCATACCTGCTCAACGACAGAGACTTGGTGCTCATGGAAACCAAATAGTCAAATCTATCCCCGTGGTTTACGTCTAGTAGGCGCATGATGCGGGCCATCGGGTGGTCCGGATACAAGTTCCCGTTGCGACTCACCGAATGCTGCAACCGCCAGGGCTCTTCGAGCGGATTGTATTGGACCATCCTGAGATCGTGTACGTACCCGCCTTCCATGTGCAGGACATCGCCGAGGACTCCTTTGCGAATCATGTTCATAAGCGTGAGGTCGCCGAAACCCTCGAGCCCAAGCGTCGCCCATTTGCCCGTCTTTTCATGCGTCTCCACAAGCTCCCAGGCCTCATCGACCGTGATCACGATCGGGACTTCGCTGACGGCATTCTTGCCGTTCTTCATAGCCGCTACGCACACCTGCGCATGATACTCCCAGGGAGTGCAGCAGATGATGCAGTCCAGGGATTCCTTTTCGCACAACTGCTTGTATGCCGTCTTGCTGTCTCCATAGAGATGCGGCGATGGTTGCCCTGCTTCCTCAACCCACCGTTTTGACCTGTAGAGGGCTTTGTCATCGATATCGCAAACGGCAAGGACCTGCACTCCTTCCATGCCCAGTGCGCAATCCAAATGGTAGGACCCACGGTTTCCGACACCAACGAACCCCAGTTTCACCGGCTTCGAAGACGAAGAGGCCTGCTCCGCCAAAGCCGCTCCCGCCATGGCTATACCCGCAACGGAAGCCGATGAAACCTTCAAGAAATCTCTGCGATCTATCTCGTTGCTCATGTCTTTGCTCCTCTTCAATCCATTGCTTTCTCTAATGGTGTGATGCTTTTCCTTCGCAGCAGCGGCACCAAGGCGGGCCGCAAATCGCTACCCTCCTTTAAACAGGATCAGCTGTCCCCGACGGCACACCCTCGCTCAGACCTTCGCGTTTTTTTGTGCTTGCTTGAAGGCATTCAAAGCGGTCTCACGGTACATCTTCCTTAGCACGTCGTCCGGCAAACCGAAGCCGTGCATTGGCCAGTGGTAATTGAAGTTAAAATAGAGGTCCTGCTCGTAGAAGTGCTCGTCGAGTGATTCCAGGATCCGAAAGGTAGTGCTGAACATCGCCTGATTGTACGGCATATCCGTTGCATAACATACCCGGTGTGCGTACTTCTTTAAGAACTGCGATGCAAATCGCGGGATCGGCGCGGTCTCCGCGAAGCGAGCCGAGATGTCGGCGTATAGATTGGGATTGCGATCGAACATTTGACCCAACCGTGTCAAGTCGTAGTCCAGATTGGCCAGGTGGCAGGCGATGAAAACGGTTTTGGGGTGCCTCTTCAGCGTGCGCTCCAAACTCTCGATCAAGTTGTTGTGCCCCATGATGCCTGGCTTATTGTCCAATCGCCAGCTGAAGCCGTTCATAAGCCCGTCGTTGTACCTATCCTGCGGCAGGTAGGACCAGTAGGGGTCGGACATATGGAGATTGATGGGCATCCCCAACTCCGCGCATTTTTCCCATAGAGGGTCCATACGCGGGTCGTCCGGGTGCAACCCCTGTCTCGCGGGGCCTCCTCGGGGCCCTGAGCCCCCTCCGCCCGCTGGGCGTGTGCCTTGCCAGTTCTGGGGCCCGGCGATACTGCCCCCAATGCCCATGCCCTTATCAGTGATTTCCCCCACTCCAACGGCACCCACCTTACGGCACCGTTCCAGTTCTTTGACGGCGGCCGGCCCAAATCCCGGCTGGTCGACACCGGTCATGTCGAAACTGCACCATACGTAAAAACGGTTCGGATATTTGGAGTAAAGTCGGTAAACCTCGTCGAACCTCGCACCTGTGGCACCGCTGAAAACAACGGCCCTCTCCGCGCCGACTGCGTCCATGACCTTCACCAGGTCATCGACATCCTGAGGGGTTTTGGCGCGTGCGTGGTGATGTACATCGATGAAGGGATATTTCGCCTTCCTGATGTCCGTCTTAGGGATTTTGTAGATGGACTTGGGACGGTAATCTTTCAGCAGGAGCTTGTCTGGCAGGACCTGCTCCGTGTCAGTGGGGCTCGCCCCGCCGGCCTGCTGGGCCTGCTGATCCTGAGCGGATCCCCGGCGCATCAAGAATGCTGTGCCGGGAAGCATCAAAAAATGTCTACGGTTCATCGTTTGTCCTCCTAATTGCATTGTGTATGTAGCCCGTCCTCACTCGTCTCAAAGATAGTTCTGAAATAGTCTCTGGAGACGGTTCCGCCACGCGGCTGTGCTGTCTCCTCTCTGCATGTCGAGTTGCCGTGGCCGTGCCTTTCTCTCGGCCGACGAACTTGCCGCTCATCTCGCAGATGCCTTTCTCTCCGTAAACGCGAGTGAAACTGCCATCCACGTCGAATGCGCCGTACTTGATCATCGAGAAAGTGACGTGGACTTTGCCCGGGTACTCGTTAAACCACCATAAAATGGTCGCTGGTGTCGCGGCCCCTGGGCTCGTAGACGATGTTCTGCCCGCCGAGCCCTGCCGCTTTGACGGGATGGTTGTTCAGAACCCCGGAATCTCGACGCGCCCTAGCATAGACCAAAAGAAAAGATTAGAAAACAAAACAAGAGGAAAAAAGGCACGAATGCCCCATCCCCTCAAGTTTCCAGAAGACAGGGGCATTGGGGCTTTTTCGCACACCAGCCTGAGTGTTTCTGAGAAGAACGCGGAAAGGCCGCGAGACAATTCTTGCGATCATTTTATATGACCCGGTATTGATATTCGCTCTGTGGTCAGCGGGATACACTTCAGTGCTTCAGCCCGTCCGCTGCGTGCCTACGGGCAAAGGCCAGCCCTTGCTAATAAGTAACCCGGTTAGACTAAAACACCACAGCCCGTCCTCATTGGATATTCTCAAAATCAGAGTCGGGGAGTTTGGCAGTTTCTGCGATCCTCCCCAAACTAACGTGTCACTTTTATTTTCTTTTTTTATTGTTTTCTTCTTGTCTTATGATAATTGTATGAATGCAAAAATCAGTCGTAGGGAGGGGAGTTCGAGCCCATCTTCCCGACGGCCAGGCCTCTTCAAACACTGTGGCTGCATGCGCCCGACAGGCTAACCCGCCTAAGATCGCCTGGAGCAGGGCTCTCGATCTTTGCCCCTCTTCCGTTCAACTTAAACCTTAGCTCGCGAGAATCAAAGGGGAGGGGTAAGATGCCAATCATCAACGGATCTAAGCCGATCGTGGCAACAGCCCTCTGCTTATGCTGCATCGGCCTCGTGTTGACTTTTTTCCAGCCTGAAATAATGCTAGCTCAGGTCCTGTACGGGACCATCGTAGGAAATATCAAAGATGCCAGCGGAGCTGTGATTCCCGGCGCGGTCGTGACTGCAACAAATAAGGGCACGAATGTGACTTTCGAGGGTGTCACGAACGATTCGGGGCAGTACACGCTCACAAACCTCCAGCCGGGGACCTACACGGTGAAGGTCTCCCTTCAGGGATTCAAGGAGTACATCGAGGAAAATGTCCAGGTCATGGTCAACAACATCACACGTGTTGACGTTACCCTGCAAGTCGGCGCCCGGACCGAAACGGTTACGATCTCCGCAGAAGCCACACAGCTGCAGACAGACAAGGCAGATGTGCACAAAGATCTGTCCACCAAAGAGGTCACCAACCTGCCGCTCGGCAATTATCGCAACTACCAGAGCCTGATCGACCTCGTCCCGGGCTCCACGCCGGCGGCTTTCCAGAACGCCAGCGTCGACACTCCGGCACGCGCTCTGACCACCAACATCAATGGTGTCGTGCGCTTCAACAACAACACGCGGCTGGACGGGGCACTCAATATCATGCCGTGGCTGCCGCATCACTCCGTGTATGTGGCCCCCCAGGAGTCTATCCAGACCGTGAATATTTCCACCAACAGTTTCGACGCCGAGCAGGGGCTGGCCGGAGGCGCCGCGATCACCGTTCAGACCAAGGCGGGAACCAACGCCATCCATGGCGTCGTCTTCGACTACCTCAGGAACAACGCCTTCGATGCCCGGAACTTCTTCACGCCCGTGGGGAGCCAGGCGCCGAAGTATATTCTCAGCATGTTCGGCGGCAACGTCGGCGGCCCGATCAAGAAGGACAAGATCTTCTTCTTCGCCAACTACGACGGCATGAGAGACCGACAGAGCTACTCTTCCTATTACACCATTCCAACGGACGCAATGAGGAATGGGGACTTCAGTGCTGCCGGCACCAACATTTACGATCCCAATACCGGCGACTCCACCGGCAAGGGACGAGCCGTTTTTGCCGGCGGCATCATTCCCCCCGCCAGGATCAACAGCGTTGCCACGACAATGCTCTCTCTCATGCCGCATCCTAATGTCCCGGGTGCAGGATTTGTCAACAACTTTTACACGTCCGGGCCCCGCGTGTTCAACCGGGACATGTACGACTTCAAAGGCGATTGGGTCCGGTCGGCCAAGAACACGATCTGGTTCAAGTATAGCCTCATGAACTCGCTCGTGACGTCTCAATTCGCATTTGGGGATGCCGGCGGGCCCGCACTCTCCCCCGATGGCGGCGCGGGCACGGGCACCGTCCGCGTGCACGTGGGCACGATCGGCGGCTATTATGCGATCACACCCAGGTTCCTCATCGACGGCACCATTGGTATGACCCGATATGTAAACTCCGTCCGCCAGTGGGATTTCGGTAAAAACTTCGGTCTGGATGTTCTCCACATTCCCGGCACTAATGGACCGGACCCCCGCCAGAGCGGCAAGCCTTATTTTATTATCAGCGGATACACTTCCCTTGGCCAGAACGACACATGGGTTCCGGTCGACCGCCACGATTACACTTACACCTTCACAGCCAACGCCAGTTGGAGCAAGGGGAAACACGACATCCGCTTCGGGCCCGACATCAGCCGTTTCGGCATGAACCACTGGCAGCCGGAGTCGAATAACGGCCCGAGAGGGACCTTCACGTTCAACGGCGGCGCAACCTCGCTGAACGGCGGCGCTGCTACCAACCGCTTCAACGGCTTTGCCGATTTCCTGCTCGGCTTACCGCAGCAGGTTCAGAAGTCGCTGCAGTTTTATGACCCGATGTCCACCCGCGAGTGGCAGATTGCCTTGTACTTCCGTGATCGCTGGCAGGCGACCAGCAACCTCACCCTCAATCTCGGCATCCGCTGGGAGCACTATCCGCTCATGAATCGCGGATTCCACGGCATCGAGCGTTACGATCCCGACACCAACAAGGTCCTGATTGGCGGTCTCGGCGGCGTCGACTGGAATGCCGGAACTACTGTCAGCTGGAAGCTCTTCGCGCCTCGTTTTGGCCTAGCTTACCGCCTCGGCAAGCAGGGGGTGTTACGCTCCGGCTATGGAATTACCTTCGACCCATACAACTTGGGCCGGCCGATGCGGTCCCCATATCCCGTCGTGATCCAGTTCTCGGTACAGGGCCCAACTACCTACATCCCCTACGGTCCGATCCTCAACGGAATTCCACCCATATCCGGACCCGATATCAGCAGTGGTACTATTGACATCCTCGGCACTTACAGTACCGGCACTCTGCCGAAGGGTTTATTCCACAGGGGCTATGTCCAGTCGTGGAACCTCACCTACGAGCGCCCGCTTCCGCTCAGCTTGGTATGGAACGTCGGCTACGTCGGGACGAAAGCCGTCAACATCGTCGCGGGCACGCAGTGGCCGATCAACAATTCGCCGGTCGGAACGGGCCAGGCTGGACGGCCTCTTTTGCAGAAGTTCGGCCGCTCAGTAGCCACCAATGTGCTGCAGCCCTGGTGCGGATCCAACTATCATTCTCTTCAGACCAGCCTGGACCGCAGGTTCAGCCGAGGACTGATGCTGAAAACTGTCTACACCTGGTCACATTCCATTGACAATAACGGCACCGATTCCGATTTTCCTTTCGGCGTACCCGAGCTTTTTTACAGGAACCGTGCCTCGAGTGGCTTCGACCGCAGGCACAACTTCCGCACCGCCTTCGTCTATGAGATGCCCTGGGGTGCCGGGAGGAAGTGGGCCAAGAGCGGTGTCGTCAGCGCCATTGCCGGCGGCTGGCAGATCAACGGCGTTTTCAGTGCTGTGACCGGCAGACCTTTTACGGTCGGCTCAAGCGCTTCGTCGTTGAACGCCCCCGGCAGCAGCCAGGTAGCCGATCAGGTTCTGTCCGAGGTGAAAAAACTCGGCAATATCGGCGTGGGCGTACCGTTCTTTGACCCGAACGCCTTCCGGCCCGTGACCGCTGTGCGTTTCGGCAACTCCGGACGCAGCACCCTCTATGGACCCGGCCTGATCAACCTCGATTTTGGTATCTTCCGCTCCTTCAAGATTACCGAGGGCAAGGAACTTCAGTTCCGAGCCGAGTCTTTCAACTTTACCAATACTCCTCACTTCAACAATCCGTCGGCCACTGCTTCGGACATGACCCTCAATGCTGATGGGTCGATCAAGTCCTCAGGGAATTTCATGTCCATTACAAGCGCACAGAGTGACCAGCGGACTTTCCGTTTCGGCTTGCGCTTCAGCTTCTAATCTTCGGGAGTTTAATCCCGTTCGGGCGCGGGGCTTGCCACCCTGCGCCCGTTCTCTCAATCTCTGGAATTGCAAAGGCTTAAAGGGAGGACCACAGAGACGCAGAGCTCAGCGCGTCTCTCTGCGTCTCTGTGGTTGCTTTGATCTCGCCTGCCGTGTTCAGAATGACAGGGATTCCTGCAGACGCCGGAACTGTTCGTAGATCTTGCCGTCAGGGTCCTTCCTGATGCGCTGCTTCATTCTCTCTTTGTCTTCGGGATCCATCACAGGGCCCGTGTACTTCATGTTCCCTTTGCCCATCTGGCTGACGTGCTGGCAGCTTGCTTGCCACTTCAGCTCAGCAACATCGGTGATGTCAACCTTGTAGTTGGGCTCGTAGGTGCTGTAGAAGAACCAGTCCCTCACGGTATAGGGCTGCAAGCCCTCATTGATGCGCTGGTACGGGAAGTAGAGATGATAGGCCGCCGCACGGGCACCGTCGCAGGTCAGAAGCGCTGATGCCCTGTGATCGGTCTTGTACCACTTCACCCACTTGTCTCCAGGATCCATGGTGAATACCGCATCCGGCCGATACTTCCGGACAAACCAACAGACCTTTTCGACGATTTCCTTTGGGGGGACATACTCGAGCATGCCATCGTCGTAGCCCAGAATGAATATGTTTTCCTGCGGTATTCCCAAAATCTTGTTCGCGGCATAATCCTCCTGCCTCCGGATCTCGGCAAGCCGCTCGCCGGTCATGTCCAGATCATGGGAGCCCTTGTTGCCGCTCGTGTAAAGAACGATGTAGACCTTGTTGCCGTTCTTCACAAGCTTGGCCATGGTTCCTGCGGAAGAAAGATCATCGTCCTCGTGGGGGCCGAACAGCATCACGGTCTTTCCATGCCATGTAGTAATATCCTCAGGGTTCACCGGATTGCCGGCCCGTTGCCCTCCAGCCCTTTGCCCCCAAAGGCCAGCCGGCGCGCACGCCAGCAAAAGCGCCGCCAGCATGAACATAAACCTGCCTTTCATAGCGATTACCTCCAAAATAGATGGTTTTGACGCTCCATTGATGAGCTGCCTTGCCTGGAAAAAATTTCCGCCCTGGTACCCTGTAGCACACTCAAAAAGAAAATAAAAGAAGAACTATGAAACAACATGTAATATCAGTCCGATACCCCGCACTCGCCGACTACCGTGACATCTGGGCATAGCTACGGACTCGTTATGCTCTCTCGTCCAGGATTGCCACCCGGCTGAGAAACCGTGGGTTGTCTGGGTCCATTCCCTTGCGGAGCCCTGTGTAGTGCCCAAGCAGCTGTCCCGCGAGCAGGTAAGCCACCGGGCGCGCATACTCCGGAACCTCCAGATTCAGCTCGATCAGGAGGTCCGGCGCAAGGCCGATGCAGTAACTCGAACCGCATCCGACGAACAACCACTCCGCTTTTGGATCGAAATGTTCGCGTATTTTATCCAGCCAGCCGGACCGCTCCATGTCGCACAGGCACTCTTGCCAGCACCCGGGCTGTGACAGAATTTCGCTCAGCGTGTGTCTTCCTGGACTCGGTCGTTCGCTGCTCACAAGATGTCCTTTCCGTTCCTGCCCTGGAGCGCAAACCGTCAAAAACAACCTACCAGGACTTGGCATGCGCCGGCTGGGGTTTGCTCAAAGCTGGCGGATGGAAGATGTCAGACGAGTGTCACCTCGATGCCGGACTCCTTTAGCAGCCGCAGATCGGTTTTGGAGATCTTGTTGTCCGTAATGATATGGTGGATTGCCGCTGGAGGAGCGATCAACGCAAGGCTGCGCCGCCCAAACTTGCTTGAGTCACAAATCACCACGGTCTGACGGGATATCTCCATCATGACCCGGTTTACCTTCGCCTCGAGCATGTTGGGTGTCGTCAGACCAAAGTGCGCGTCGAAACCATCGACTCCCAGAAAGAGAATATCGGCACTCAAGCGCCGCAGACTGTCCTCCGCTAGAGGACCCACCAGAGAAAAGGAGTTCTCACGCAGGATTCCTCCCGTGAGGATCAATTCCATCGAGGTTCCGGCGAGCTCTGCGGCAATGTTGACAGCGTTGGTGATGACCGTCAGATTACGAAACTTTCGTAAGGCTCTCGCTACCGCCGTCGTCGTAGTTCCCGAGTCCAGCGCCACCGACTCCCCTTCTTTGACCAGAGCGGCTGCGGCCTCGGCAATACGCTGCTTTTCAAGGCGGTGCAGCTTCTCCTTTTCCCGCAGACTTGGATCGAGCAGCGCGCCAACCTGGACAGGCAACGCACCACCGTGGGTGCGCTGCACTAACCCTTGACTATGAAGGATCTCCAAGTCGCTGCGGATCGTCACAGGGGAAGCCGAAAAACGACGCGCAAGGTCCTTGACCACAACACGCCCTTCTCGGCCGATAACGTCAACAATCGCTCTGCGTCGCTCCTCATTAAGCATCGGTTCTCCCGCTTCAGAACAAGTTCCCGGTTTTCACCGGCGAACCCGCAAAGTTGTTGATTTCAAGGACCAGCAAACGTTTTATCATCCTCTTCTTTTTACTATTTATGTTTTCGTTTGTCAAAAGGGAGTTTTGCCTTGGCTCGGCTTCCGGAATGAACCCTACGCGAGTGGGGACGAAGACAACGATCGTCGCCACCAGGAGGAACCATCGGAACACGGCGCAGCCTGCGGCGGCAACCCAAACGAGAATATTCTGTTTGGGGCTCCGGCCGCCAAGCTGTGGCCAGAGGCAGGAAAAGGGATTCGCAAAACCAAAAAAAGGCGCAACTTTGCCAGACAAACGAACTCGATCACAAGCCTCGCCTCAGAATTTGGTTGCGGTGACGGCCCTGCCGGGGTAGTTTGGTTTTTTCTTTTGATTTTTTTCTTATCTTTCATTTAACTCTTCATGAGAGGGAGGCAAAAATGGAATCCGAGAAAAACTTTACACGGCGTGAGTTCATCCTGACGAGCGCCACGGCAGGAGCAGCAGCGGCTTTTACCATCGTCAAGCCGGAATCGGTCCGTGGCACAGCGGCGAACGATGCGGTCGCCCTGGTATGGGTCGGGGCCGGAGGGCGCGGTACCGCCGATGCCACAGGGCTCAGGGCCGCCGGTGCCCGTATTATCGGCATCGCGGATCTTTTCCAGGAGAAGATCGACATCGCACGCAGGACATTTCCCGTCGAGGACTCCAACTGTTTCACTGGCTTCGACGCCTACAAGAAGGTTATGGGGCTCAAGGCCGACGGCGTCATCCTAACCACGCCGCCCGGATTCCGGCCGGACGAATTTGCAGCAGCGGTCTCGGCCGGCAAACACGTTTTCATGGAAAAGCCCCTTGCTGTGGACAGCTGGGGTTGTCACTACGTGCAAAGCACGGCCGATAAGGCCAAAGCGAATAAGCTCAGCGTGGTCGTCGGCCTGCAGCGGCGCTACAGTAAAAATTATCGCGAAGCCCAGAAGCGGATCGCCTCCGGCGCTTTGGGGACCATCGTCGCAGGCCGCGGTTTCTACTTGACCGGCGACGTCTGGAAGGGTCGGACCTGGCCGCGCACCGACTTCCCGAGCGAGTTGCACTGGATGGCCAAGAATTGGTACTACTTCCGCTGTCTTTCGGGTGACCTCATCACGGAGCAGAACATCCACAACCTCGACGCCTGTAACTGGGTGTTGGGCGGGCATCCTCTGCGCTGCGTCGGCTATGGCGGGCGGAAGTGGCGAAAATATATCGGCGACATCTTCGACCACTTCAACGTGACCTTCGAGTATCCCGGCGGTGTCCACCTGACATTCCAGTCGGGGCAGTTCTGCACCTTTCATGACAGCTCGGAGCAAATCCACGGAACCGATTCCACCTTCACCAACGCCGGCAGGTCAATGAAAATCGAAGGAAAGAATCCCTGGGAGTCGACGGGGGGAGATGATTCCAATAAGAATGAGTATGAAGCCTTCCTGGCAAGCGTGAAAAATGGCGAGCCGCGGCTGGACACTGAGCATGCCGTGGACGGGACCTTTGTGACCATCCTGGGACGAGAGGCCGCCTATCGCCGCAAGGAAGTGGAGTGGGACAAGCTCTGGAGAGAAAACCAGAAGCTCGAACGCAAGACCTACAAGGTCGTCTAGGTTTCACCGGTGTTCTCCTGTGAAGGCAGCGGAAGAGCCGGCGGACCCGTCCGCTGCCTGGCAGGAGGAGGCGCACTCGATGTATTAAGGGTCTGTCAATGAATAACGTTTACACTTTGCTGCAGGCCCCCAGGCCCGCTGGCGAGGCGCGAGCGACGAGCATACCCGGGGTGGTATGTAAGGAGCGAGCAACAAAGCC
>Ga0315279_10004823_pt1 | contig 17900 bp, 15 predicted proteins | sample YL17G06_20_MG_FD_203694 | JGI IMG/M metagenome (GOLD analysis project Ga0315279, IMG submission 203694) | Sediment microbial communities from Yellowstone Lake, YNP, Wyoming, USA - YL17G06_20 | ecosystem: Environmental > Aquatic > Freshwater > Lake > Sediment | place: USA: Wyoming | collected... | reverse complement strand
GCCACATGCGCGACGGGTAGGTGGCGCAGGCCTGGCTGTCGCCCTGGCCCCAGGTGCGCCCTCCCTGGTATGGGGTGGGGTCTCCGTACAGGTGCACAAAGACGCTATAGTCACGGTCCAGAGGGCGGAGCGCGCGCAGGCCCAGCGTCATGGAGATGGTGTCCCCTGCGCGAACGGTAACCGGGATGGGCTGCAGCAAGCGCATCTGCACGGCGTCCGCAAAGATGGCCGTCCCCTGGTCAGAAGCCCAACCTGCATGAGGCACTGCCTGGTAGATGGTGTACAGAGCCTGGCCCCCTTGGGGCGTCAACTGCCGGTCCAGCACAGTCAGGTCCGCCCACTGCGACAGCCATGCTTCGAATCCCGGCTCGTAGAGCGTCAGCGAAAAGTAGACCGCTGCCCGGTCCGGGATGGGCAGGCAGTAGTGGCTATCGGACGCGCCGATGGGCCGCGGGGCCAGGTCGGCGGCCCGAAAAACCAGCACCGGGTGGGAGAGCGAAAACGGAGAAAAATAGACCGGCGTATCGTCCGGCGTGTGCGCCACGATATAGTTGATGCCCCGGTTGATGTGTTGCTCCATGAAGATCGGCACTTCGGAGCTGCGCAGCCACAGGGAAAAGTCGCGGTAGCCGATGACGCCGCTGACCGCCACCAGGGCCAGCGGCAGCACCAGCGCCGCCGGCGTGTTCCAGGCGCGGCGCGCTGCATCCGCCAGCGCCGCGGCCCCAACTCCCGCGACCAGCGCGATGGGCAACGTCAGCCCGATGGCCCGCAAAAAGTGAGGCGCCTGGTTGCTCAACAGCGAGGGCAGCACCGAGACGACCGCCAGCCCCAGCAGGAACAAGCCAGAGCGTCGCCGCTTGGGGTCCCAGATCAGGGCCGCCAGACCGGCCAGGAACAACAGTCCCAACGCCGGATCCAGGATGGGCCGGCCCGGCAGGTTGAACTCGGCGTTGGTGTCCCCCTTCTGGAACCACGCGCGCGCCCACAGCAGGGCGTTGGCCTTGATCTCGTTCAGCCCCAACGCTTCCACCATCCCCGGGCGGGCGGCGGCGGCCGGGTGCGCGAGGAGGTAAATGAGCATGGGCAGGCAGACTGCAGCGGCCGCGCCCAGGGCCAGAACGCAACCTTTGCGTGAGCGTGGGTTCGACAGCCAGCTCCACACCAGCAGCAGGCCGCCGTAGAGCATCCAAAGGCGGGCCGAGTAGTAGGTATAGATGAGCAGTCCCAGCAGCGCTCCGCCCAGGAGCCAGTGCGCCATCTTGTTCGTGCGCCGCGCGCGCAGGAGCGCAGCAAAGGCCAACGCCCCGACGAGCGGAAAGAGGTTGGCCCGCAGGGCGAGGTGGTTTAGATGCACCGGCCAGTAGAACACGGCCAGTGCTGCCGTGGCCCAGGCAGCCGCGTGCTTTCCGACGGCCTCGCGCCCCAGCCTGTACGTCGCTGCCAGGGTGAGCACCCCAACAAAGGCGACGGCCAGCCGCAGGGCCAAAGGCCGCGCCCCAAACGCGGCCACAAACAGCGCCAGGTAGTAGATCCAGCCCGCCTCCCGCCCATAGTTGCCAGGGAAGAAGGGTGTGAGCGTGGGAACGCGCAGCAGCGCAAGCGCGTCTATTCCATTGTAGGCTTCGTCGTAGTGCAGCATGTCGTCCATGCGCCCCAGCGCGCTGGCGCGCAAGAACGCGCCCACCAACAGGGCCAGGAGCAGCAGCCAGGCCAGCGCGGTCTGGTTTGGCCGGGCCTTTTGCGTGGCCCGTGGGCGCTGAAGCCGGGACAATGACATCAACTCTCTCTTTCCCGCACCAAGGCACTGGCCGGTGGATTTCGAGGCCGAACAGCGTGGCGTGTGCTTTGTTGTCGAAGGGATTATGCGCGCCCTGGCCGCGCTTGTCAAGGCGCAGGGTGCATTGCGCGTTTGCCGCCGTGCTGGTTCTGTCCTACAATGCATGGAAGGAGGGAATGATGGCTCGTGTAGTGCTGCGTGCGTGCAAGCCAGTGCGTCCCATCCGGCGTTGGATCGTGCTCGTCCTGACGCTGGCCCTGGTGTGTGTGGCCATCTCGCCCACGGCGAGCGCCCAGCCGCCGTGGCACCTGCCATTCCCACCGGTGCCATGGATATGGTTCCCTCAAGTCGGGAAAGCCCCCTATCTGACGTACGTGCCCATCGTTCATGGTGAGGTGCCCGGTCTGACCCTGGGCCTGCCCCCGGCGCCTGAGCATGTAGATAGCGTGCCTGGCCCGCTGGGCACTGGCCAGCCCCCTCCGGCTGGCCTTGTGGCCCGCGTGGGCGAGAACCTACAACTGGACGGGCAACCGTACACCTTTGTGGGGGTGAACGCCTCATACCTGGCAGGGCCCTTCTTCCCTGAAGCCAACGCCGAGCAGATCGTCTCTCTCCTGGCGCGTTCGGGCGTGCAGGTGATCCGCGTGTGGGTCGAGCCCTGGTGCGACCTGGAGCGCGTGGAGCGCCTGCTCGACCTGGGAAAGAAGTACGACGTACGCTTCATCCTCACCCTGCAGAACTTTTTCAACAACGAGAGCGGTCACTGGTTCCGGGTGTTGTACGTGGCCAGGGATCTGCCGCACATCCACAGCATCGTGCCGCGCTTTGCGAATCGACCGGAAATCCTGGCCTGGGAGCTGATGAACGAACCCACCTGCCCGCCGGCAGACTCTGGGTCAGACTGCTGGGATCCACTGGTCCACTGGGCGGAGGTCACGTCGCAAGCAATCAAGCAGCTCGATCCCAACCATCTGGTGTCCATCGGCACGCAGCGCGGGGGATTCGATGCGCGGGCTCTGGACGCCTTCCGGCGCATGCACGCCCTGGACACGGTGGACCTGGTGAGCATCCATTGCGAGGCCACCAAACTGCCCCAACAAGAGTATGCGCAAGAGCTGGCGATCGCCCACGAGTTGAACAAGCCGGTCTTCTTTGGCGAGGTCAGTCTGGCGGGACGCCCTGGGAATGGCAGCCCACCAGCCAACGAGGGCCTGGCCCGGCGCGCGGAGGCCATCGCGGCCAGCATCCAGCGCAGCCGCGAGGCGGGCGTCGATGGGTATCTGCTGTGGCAGCACGGCTACGGCCCGGCCGACCTGACGAATCCCTTTGACTACTACGCGGATGACCCGGTCTGGGAGGTCATGCGCGCTGCCCGTCAGGAATAGCTGCTTGTCTGTGGAGGCAAGATGAAGGTGGACGCGCTTACCTGCCCGGCTTGTGGCGCAAGCTGTCACGAAGAGGTGCAGGGCAACCAGCCCTTTCGCTGCGCCGCGTGTGGCTCCACGCTGATGCTGACCGACCTGGTCGGCGGCGACCAGGTGGCGTGCGCGCGCTGCCACGCGACCAACAAGGAGGGCGACGAGTTCTGCCAGGACTGCGGCGCGGCGCTCACGGTGGCGTGCCCCTTCTGCTACGCCGAGAACCCGGCGGTGGCCGCGCACTGCCGGCAGTGCGGCGCGAACTTAAAGCAGGCCCTGCAGCGCAAGCGTGCCTGGCTGGCGGAGAAGCGCGCCTTTGACGAACAGCGCCTGGCCGCGGCCAAGCAGGCCGAGGAGAACAGCCAGAAGGCCGAACTGGAGGGGCTGCTGAGCGACCTGGACGAGCCACGGAACCACCCCATGGCGCTCTACTGCCTGCATCGCATCGGGTCACACGCGGTGGAGCCGCTGATTGCCACGCTCCGCAACGACCCGGACCCCGACACGCGCTACGGCTCGGCGCGCGCTCTGGGCATGATCGGCGATCAGCGCGCCATCCCGGCGTTGATCGAAGCTCTGGGCGACCCCGAGCCCGCCGTGCGCTACTGGGCCACGGACGCGCTGGGGCAACTGCACAGCCAGGAGGGCGTGGAGGCCATCGGCAAGCTGCTGGATGACAGGCACGAGGGCGTGCGCACTCATGCCGGCGAGGTTCTGGAGCAGATCGGCGGGCCGTTGGCCGGCCAGATCCTGAAGCGCAAGCGCAAGTGGTGGCTGCTGTAGGGTTGCTGCGCCTTGCCCGTGCTCGCGGGTCTACGCGCCTGGCTGGCCCAGCGCCACGAGAACCATCAGCAGGACCCAGTCCACGAGTCCCAACGTAGAGAGCACCATGCCGATGGCGGCCAGGAGCTTGGCGCGGTGTTTGGAGAGGAACGAAGCCAGGCCCAGCGAGAGCCCCAGCAGCGCCAGGTTCCAGCGCAGTTCGAACAGCCAGGGCCTGAGCGACGTCGCGGCGGCCGTGCCGAGGACGGCGGCAGCGAGCCCCAGCCAGCTCCCTATCTCACCCAGCAGCGCCAGAATGCCCAGCGCCAGGGCGGCGACGGGGAAGACGCGCGCGGCGCGTTGCGGCGGAGGTGGCTCTTGCGGTGCAGTCCGGGCGCGGTAGGCCAGATAATCGGCCTCCACCTGGCGATAGCGCGTGAAATCCCGAAAGACGATGTAGGCCTCGTAGACCTGCAGACCTCCAAAGGCCAGCCAGAGCAGGCTGCCGCCGATCACGTTGTGCAGCGCAGCCCACACCAGCGTCACGGCATAGACGGCGAACATGGCCGCCTCGCGCAAGAAGAACGAAGCCCCGCCCACCAGCAGAAGCAAGATGCCCCAGGGCGCGCTCAGGGTGCCCGACATCACCAGGCTCAGCACGGCCCAGAACAGCAGGGTGATGCCCCACGACCGCACCTGCTTGAGCATGCGTTCGTACAGGATGGTGATCTCCCCCGTAATCCTGGGCTCCTGCGGGGTGGCCGGCAGCGGCTCGCCAGGAGCCGTGACCTGATCCGGGATGCGAACGGGTCCCTCGCTCATGACCGCCTCCTCAACACGCTGTGCGCGCGACTAGAGACGCACGATCAGCTTCTGCCGGGCCAGGGTGCGCACCGAAAACCGGAGCAGCACGGCGTCCACAGCCCACACCAGCACGCCCACCGTCAGCATGACCCCGGAATTGAGCACTAGCACGCCGCTGACCTGCCCGACCACCAGGCCCAGCACGAGCACCATTAACAACCCACTCAACTGGTAGGCCTCCATGAAGGTGTTGACGCGCGAGGAGACCAGCACCGTGGCGGCCATGCCCAGCGTGGCCACGGCGGGTGTCACCCACAGGATCAGCGGCCACCAGGTGGGCCGCGGGAACCAGAGCCCACCCATCAGCGACCAGCCTGCGGCATTGACCACGAGGGTGTAGACCCCAAAGCTAAGCCAGGAGATGGCGATGGCGGGCAGGACCGAAGCCAGCACCTTGCCCAGGAACAAGTCTCCGTCACTTGTGGGCGTATTCAGCAGCGCTTCCAACGTCTTGCGCTCCCTTTCGCCCACAAAGGAATCGGCGCCCACGATGCAGGAGAAGGTCAGCGGCAGCATCAGGAAAAGGGGTGCGAGCATGTAGCCCGTCATCCAGACCACCCAGACCTGTGGCGCGGTCATGTCTTGCAGCTCGCGCAGCAGGGTGATGGGCATACGGTGAATGAAGGCCCCCCAGCCGTGCTCGGAAAAGATCGCGTCCGTCGGGATGTTGAGCACGCCCGGCAGGAAGATGATGAACAACGGAAGCACAACCACAAAAACCAGCGGCACGATGAGGGCCGGCATCCAGGCCGACTTGTTGCGGCGGACTTCGGCCAGGTCTTTGCGGGCAATGGTGCGCACGGCTCGCCATTTCATGGCAGTCTCCCCTCTTCTTGGTTCTGCAGTGCAAAGTAGATCTCTTCGAGCGAATGCTGGCGCGGATTGACGCGCAGGACCTGCGCGCCGCGCTGCACCAGGCTGGTCACCAGCGCCGGCACGCAGTCGGCGCCCTCGACCTTGATCGCCAGGCGGTTGTTATCGAGCTGCACGTCGCTCACGCCCGGAAGCGCACGCAGGCCGTCACTCAGCGCCACGGGCGGCGGGGTGTTCAGCTCGACGTCGACCCACAGGCCATGCCACAACGCGCCCGCCAGTTCGTCCTGCGTCCCGAGAGCCAGCAGGCGGCCGCAGTTCACTACCGCCACGCGGTCGCACAGGCGCTGCGCCTCGTCCAGGTTGTGCGTGCAGAGAAAGACGGTGCGGCCATCCTGGTGGCTGAGGCGCTCGATCAGGCCTGTCACCTGTCGCGATGCCTCGGGGTCGAGTCCCGAAGTGGGCTCGTCCAGGAACAGCAACTCGGGCTTGTGGATCAGTGCGCGGGCCAGGGCCAACCGCTGCTTAGTGCCTTTGCTAAGGGCGCCCACCTTGTCCTCGGCGCGCTCGGCCAAGCGAAAAAAGCCAAGCAATTCGTCCACGCGCGCAGGCAATTCGGCCTCGGGCACCTCGTAGAGCGCGCCAAAGAGGGCCAGGTTCTCGCGCGCGGTCAAGCGCTCGTAGAGCGAGGGAGTCTCGGTGAGCACGCCGGTGTGACGGCGCACCTCGAGGCCCTGCGTGGTGGGGTCAAGACCCAGAATGCGCGCGCTGCCGGAAGTGGGCTCGAGCAGGCCGTTGAGCAGGCGCACGGTGGTGGTCTTGCCCGCGCCGTTGGGCCCGAGCACGCCAAAGACCTCGCCCTGCTCCACCTGGAAGGTCAAACCGTCGACCGCCAGGCGCTCGCCGAAGCGGCGGGTGAGTTGTCTGGCCTCGATGACGGGTTGCATGGGCCCTACCTGAGCTTCCAGACGCGCAGATTGTCAAAGGCCACCACGGCCCCTGCGTCGTCAAAGGTGCCTGCGATCAGGCCCACGTCGCCCTGGGCGCAGGTCTTGTCGTCCAACTCAGTCAGCAGGCGATTGTTGGCTAGAAAGGCCAGGTGTGCGCCCTCGCACTCGACGCGCAGATGGTTGACCAACGCGCCCTGGCGAAGCGCGTCCGACGCAGTCCAATCGACCAGTTTGATCCACTCGTCGCCACGCGAGATCTGCACAGAGTACGTGCCGTCCGACGTGATGGCGAACGTGTAAAAGCTCGTGGCATCGTCCTGCATACGCACCAGGATGCCATAGTCACAACGTGCGGGCCCTTCGACCCGCCGGGCGTCGACCTCGATGCTCAAGTCGGCCAGGTCGTCGAAGTGACCCGAGTAGCTCCAGGCGTCCCAGTTGGGCTTGAACACCGAGATGCGCAGCTCACCGTTTTGGTAGGAGCGTTCCGAATCGGGGGAGACCTCGAGGTACCAGCCGCTCTGCGGGTCGGCGAAATCGTCGGCGAAGAGCAGTCCGCTGGGTGTGGGCTGCGTGGTTGGCGCGGCGCCGGGCGGCACGGTGGCCAACGCGACGACCGATGCCGAGGTCGGCGGCACGGCGGTAGGTTTGGTGGGACTGATCAGGCCGACGCTGTGGAATGCCTGGAGCAGCGTAGCAATCCCTGCGATGACTCCACCAACGGCGGTGAGGATGCCGGGCAACGTGCTCCAGAATCCCTTGCGTGCGGGTGTTTCGGGTGCGGACATGCTGGCCTCCGATGGCGGTAGGCTTGCTTCCAGCGCATACGGGTGTCAGTAGTGTAGTACAGGTCAGCGGGCTTGTCAATTCCCGGCCATTTACTGTTTAGTAACCGGCACGTAACCTCGCATCCCAGCAAGCTCGACCACGCAGACCTCTGCAAAGGGGCGAATCGAGCTCCGCAGGTGGGCTTGGTTAAGAGCAGCAATCGGGCGTTAACCTTCCCGAACAGCCCCTCGGCAGGCACCAGACGGCAGCGCGGCGTCACGCTGCGGAAAGGTCCGGCAGACCATACACCTGGCGGGGCGCGAGGTGCTGGGGGAAGGCATCGAGCAACGCGCGGCGCAGCGAGTAGCAGAGGTGGCAGGCGTCGACGTAGGCATCCTCGCGGGGCAGGCCCAGCTCGGACGCGAGACCGGCCGGGCCACCGCGCAGCAGGGGTCCGGCGATGGGGTGGGACTGGGGCACGTAGTTCGCGACCAGCTCGGCGAGTGGTGTCTGCCACAGGTTGCCCAGGCTGAGGCCCTGGCAGAGATGCACGTTGCCGTAGGCGTCCAGATGCACGCGGCCGGGATCGGCCAGGTTCTCGTAGGGGCACTCGCGGAATTCTTGCCAGGGTCGGCGCGGCAGGCCCGCCACCAGCTTTTCCGCCGCCCGGCCGCGGAACATGGCGCCGCCACGGATCACGGGTGCGCCGCGCTCCTGCTCTTTGTCCACGCCCGTCTCAACCGTGGGCTGCTCGATGCAGATCGGCCCGCCGGCCAGGCCCAGGCGGGCGGCGGCGCGCAGGGCGCGCTTGGCGGGCGTCTCAGACACGCGACCAAAGTGGAACTCGTCGTCGCTGACGCTCAGGTCGGCCATCCCCGCCTCGCTCAGTGGACGCAGCCACAGCTCGGCGTCCTCGTCCGTCGTGGCCCAGTAGGCGTTGGTCACGACGCCGGTCTGAAAGCCCAGCTCGCGCGCCAGGCGCAGGCCCTCCAGCATGAGCGGGTAGTACAGGAAGGGCTCGCCGCCCTCGAAGTAGATCCACTCGACGCTGCCGATGCGCGTGGCTTCCTGGAGCACCTGGCGGATCTGGTCCAGGGTAAAGGTGCCCCCGGCGCTCGGGCCGCCGAAGACGAAGCAATGGTCGCATTCATAGTTGCAGGCGTAAGTCAGAAGGAAGTGGAGACCGGTCAGCATGGCATAGTGTAGTGCAGGTTCAGCGCACAGTCAACGCGAGGCATAAACTGTCAACGGACAGGCGCACGGACAAACGGAGGCCCGTCCAGGGTCAGGCCGCCAGGTCCTTCTGGGCCGCCTTGTTGATCTTGCCGCGCTCGTGGGTGCTGAGCACCCTTTTGCGGATGCGGTAGGCGACGGGCGTGACTTCGAGCAGCTCGTCGTCAGCCAGGTACTCGATGGCCTCGTCCAGACTCATGTCGCGGTGAGCGTTGAGGCGCTCCAGAAGCTCCTTGACCGACTGGCGCATGTTGGTCAGGTGCTTGGTCTTGCACACGTTGACGGCCAGGTCGCCCGCGCAGGGGCGCTCGCCCACCACCATGCCTTCGTAAACGTGGATGCCCGGGCCCATGAACAGGGTGCCGCGGATTTCGGCGCTGCGCAACGCATAGGTTGTGGTCACCCCCGGCTCCCAGGCCACCAACGAACCGTTGGCGCGCGAGGCAATCGGTCCGGCCATGGGCTCATAGTCGCGAAAGAGCGTATTGACCGTCCCCAGCCCGCGTGTGGTGGTCAAGAACTGGTGGCGAAAACCTAGCAGGCCACGCGTGGGCGCCAAATAGGTCTGGCGCACCATGCCATCAGGCAGCTCAACCATGTCCAGCATCTTGCCGCGGCGCGTGCCGAGCATCTCCACCACCGCCCCGACCGTCTCGGACGGCGTCTCGATGTACACCTCTTCGAACGGCTCCAGTGTTTCACCGTGCTCGTCCTGGCGGAAGATGACCTCGGGGCGCGAGACCTGGAACTCGTAGCCTTCGCGGCGCATGTTCTCAACCAGAATGGCCAGGTGCAGCTCGCCGCGACCAGAGACGGTGAAGGTGTCGGCGCTGCCGGTCTCCTGTACGCGCAAGGCCACGTCGCGGCGGATCTCGTCAAACAGGCGCTCGCGCAGCTTGCGCGAAGTGGACCAGCGTCCCTCACGACCGCTAAAGGGCGAGGTGTTGACGCCAAAGGTCATGCGCACGGTGGGCTCTTCGACGTGGATCGTGGGCAGCGCTTTCGGCTGGGCGGGATCGGCCAGGGTCTCGCCAATGGCGATGCCGTCCAGGCCGGCCACCGAGATGATTTCGCCTGCGCTGGCCGAGGGCACGTCCACCAGCTCCAGGCCCGTGTGGATGGACAGGTAGCGCGCCTGCTCAGGCAGCACCTGGCCGTCGCGCGTGATGCGCGCGATGGGCTGGCCCGCCGTGAGCGCGCCCGCAAAGATGCGGCCCACCGCCGTCACGCCGCGGTACGTATCGTAGCTCAGGTTGGCTACCAGCATCTGGAATGGCGAATCCGCGTCCACCGTTGGCGGTGGCATGCGACGCAGGATCATGTCGAACAACGGCTGCAGGTCAGGGCCGAGCTCGGGCGTCAGGCCAGCCTGCTGGGTTACGGCGTTGGTATAGACCACGGGGAAATCGGCCTGCTCATCGCTGGCCCCCAGTTCGACAAACAGGTCAAAGGTCTGGTTGAGCGTTCCGGCGGGGTCGGCGAACTTGCGGTCGACCTTGTTGATGACCACGATGGCGCGGTGGCCCATTTCCAGCGCCTTTTTGAGCACAAAGCGAGTCTGCGGCATGGGGCCTTCGGCGGCGTCCACCAGCAGCAGCACGCCATCCACCATGTTCATCACGCGCTCCACCTCCCCGCCAAAGTCGGCATGGCCGGGGGTGTCCACGATGTTGATCTTGACCTCGTGCTGGTCCACCGGGTCCCACATGTGAATGGACGTGTTCTTGGCCAGGATGGTGATACCGCGTTCTCGTTCCAGGTCGTTAGAGTCCATCACGCGTTCGGCCACCTGCTGGTTGACGCGAAAGGCGCGGGACTGTCTCAGCAAGCCGTCCACCAGGGTGGTCTTGCCGTGGTCCACGTGGGCGATAATGGCGATATTGCGCAGATCGGTTCGTTTGGTGAGCACTGCTGTCGGTCCTGGGCACAGAATGCCCTGCCTCGCATTGCTGGGGCAGGACGCATAGCGACCCCGGCAGCGAACGACCGGGGTCGACTGACGCAACAGCCCATTGTAGCACGAAGTGCGTTTCTTGGCAAGTTTCGTTCTCTGGCTCCACACTGTCGTTGTTGACGTCTGCGCGCGCCTGCGGTAGAATATGGCCGTGGAGCGTCTGCAGAAGGTGCTGGCCAACGCGGGTGTGGCCTCACGCCGCAAGTGTGAAGAGCTGATGGTCGCGGGCCGGGTGCGCGTGAATGGGCAGACGGTCACCGTGCTCGGCGTGCGCGTGGACCCCGAACACGACCGCATCGAGGTCGATGGCCAACCCGTCAACGTGCTGCCACGACACACGTACCTGCTGCTCAACAAGCCGCCGGGCTATGTCTGCACCGCCCAGGACCCCGAGGGCCGGCCGACGGTGCTTGATTTGGCGCGCGCACAGGGGCGGCTGTACCCCGTCGGGCGACTGGACCTGACCAGCGAGGGCCTGGTGCTGCTGACGGATGACGGCGAGCTGGCGCAGCGCCTGATGCATCCCAGCTTTGAGCACGAGAAAGAGTACCACGTCTGGGTGGATGACCATCCTACGCCAGACGCTCTGCAGCGCCTGCGTGAGGGCGTCGAGCTGGACGACGGGCCCACCTGGCCGGCGCAGGTCAGCGTGCTGCGTCAGGAAAAGGGTGGCACATGGATCAGCATCGTGGTGCACGAGGGGCGCAAGCACCAGTTGCGGCGCATGTGCGAAGCCGTGGGCCATTCAGTGCGGCGATTGATCCGTGTGCGCCTGGGCCCACTGACGTTGGGCGAACTGCGTTCGGGCCGCTATCGCGCCCTGACCGAAGCAGAACAGGGCCTGCTGAGAGAGTCCGTAGGACTGACCTAGCTAAGAGTGTATCCAGGAACCACAGAGCGTACAGAGGCCCCCCTAAGGACCTCCGTGTCCTCTGCGGTTGATTCCTAGCCGTGAGGTTTCATTGCCATATCCCCATGCCATCGCTATCGACGGACCGGCCGCCGCCGGCAAGAGCACCATCGGCGAGCTACTGGCCCGCGATCTGAACTACTTGTACTTTGACACAGGCGTGATGTACCGCGTCGTGACCTGGGTCGCCTTGCAGCGCGGGGTAGAGATCGCCGACGAGCAGGCGGTCACGAAACTGGCGCGGCGCGTGCACATCCACGTCAGCCAGCCCACCGTCGATGACGGCCGCCAGTACACCGTGCAAGTGGACGGCCAAGACGTGACGTGGGACCTGCGCCGGCCCGAGGTGGACCTCAGCGTCTCGCCGGTCTCGGCCTACCCCGGCGTGCGCGCGGCGCTCACTTTGCAGCAGCGCCGCATCGGCCAGGCCGGCCGGGTGGTGATGGTGGGGCGTGACATCGGCACGGTGGTGCTGCCGCATGCCGAGCTCAAGATCTACCTGGAGGCCAGCGCCGAGGCGCGCGCCACGCGGCGCTACCTGGAGAACCTGCAGCGCGGCCACGCCTGCGATTATGAAGAAATCCTGCGTGATATGCGCCGCCGCGACAAGATAGATAGCGAGCGCGACGCGGCGCCGCTGCATCCTGCCGACGACGCGGTAATCATCGACACGACGGACATGGACATCGCGCAAGTGATGGAGCGCGTCAGGCAGCTCGTGGCGGAGAGTGCTACGTGACCTGGCAGCGCCGCTGGCTGGTGGGTTGTATGCACGGCTTGTTCTGGCTGCTATCCGATTGGGAAGTGCACAGGAAGGAGAACTTGCCCGCAGGCGGCCCGCTGGTTGTGGTCTTCAATCACGTCGCGCACCTGGATGGTCCGGTGGTCATCGCCAGCGTGCCCTGGGATGTCGAAGTGATTTCGCTGTCCGATCTGTTTGCAGTGCCCGTTACCGGTTCCCTGCTGCGCACGTACGGCGCGATTCCCGTACACCGTGATGCGTGCGATCGCGAGGTACTGCGGCGCGCGCTGCAGGTTTTGGCCGAGGGCAGGGTGCTGGCGCTGGCGCCAGAGGCACGACAAAGCCCCTCGCTGGCGCTGGAGCGCGGGCGGGAAGGGGCTGCTTACCTGGCCCTGCGCAGCGAGGCGACGGTGCTGCCCATCGGGCTGACTGGAACAGAGGCGGTTCCCGCAGCATTGAAGCACCTGAGACGGCCGCGTGTCGTGGTGAACATCGGGCCATCCTTTCGTTTGGACGGGCCGTTGGTGCAAGGCACCCAGCGACACGCGCAGCTTCGAGCCGCAAGCGACACGATCATGCGACGGATTGCCAACTTGCTTCCGCAGAGGTATCGCGGCGTCTACGCCTGAGGAGGAGAGAAGCCAGTGTTCCACGCCATTGCCAATTGGATCCTACGCATCCTGTTTGCCATCCTGTTCAAGCTCGACCTGGTCGGCACCGAGCATGTCCCGCGTGATGGGCCGTTCCTGCTCATGATCAACCACGTCTACTTCCTCGACGCCTTCCTCGCTGTCGCCCTGGCCCGACGTGATATCGTACCCATGTCCAAGATTGAGAACTACAAGAATCCGCTGCTAGGAATGGTGTTGCGTTGGTACGGTTCTGTCTCGGTGCGACGCGGCGAGGTCGATCTGCAGGCCATCCGCAGGTCGCTGCACGTGCTGGCGCAGGGCCACGGGCTGCTGATGGCACCCGAAGGCACGCGCAGCAAGTCCCGCACGCTGCTGGAGGGTCGCGACGGCATGGTCATGTTAGCGCTGCACAGCCACGTGCCCCACATGCCAATCGTGCCCGTGGCCATCAGTGGCCAGGAGCACTTGGGCCACAACCTGAAGCGGCTGGGACGCACGCCGGTGCGCATGGTCTTCGGCCAGCCCTTCTACCTGCAGCCCAAAGAGGGCCTATCCCACCGCGAGCAGATGCGCCACATGACGCGCGAGGCCATGTTCCGCCTGGCGGCCCTGCTGCCGCCCGAATACCGCGGCGTCTACAGCGATTTGAGCCAGGCCACGGCCGAGTATACCGTGACCAACGATGCAACACAAGGATAGCCAGCCTTGAGAAGCGCCCCGCGAGGCATCGTCGCGCGCGTTGAACCAAGCAGTCCGCCTGCCAAAGCCGGCCTGCGCGCTGGCGACGCTGTGCTCGCCATCAACGGTCACGCTCTGCACGACGTCCTGGACTACCAGTTTTACGCCGCCGAGGAGGAGCCTGATTTCCTGGTGCAGCGCGGCAACGCCGCGCCGCAGACCGTCCGCATCGTCCGTGAGTATGGACAGGACCTCGGCCTCGCCTTCACGGAGCTGACCTTTGACGGCATCCGTCGCTGCCGCAATCGCTGCGAGTTTTGCTTCATCCAGCAGATGCCGCCGGGCCTACGCAAGACACTCTACGTGCGCGACGACGACTACCGTTACTCTTTTCTCTTTGGCAACTTTGTCACGCTGACCAACCTGGACGAGGAGGACTGGGAGCGCCTCGGGGAACAGGGCCTCAGTCCGCTATTCGTCTCGGTGCACGCCACCGATCCACAACTGCGCACGCGCATGTTGGGCACTCCCCAGGCGGCGGAAATCCTGGAGCAGATCGCGCGGCTGGGTGAGCTGGGCATCGAGGTGCACACGCAGATCGTCGTGACCCCCGGCCTCAACGACGGCGCGGCCCTGGAGCGGACGGTGCATGACCTGGCCGCTCTGTTCCCCGTCGTCAGGTCCATCGGTGTAGTGCCCGTGGGGCTGACGCGCTACCACTCGGCTGGACTACGTACGCTCACGCCAGCCGAGGCGGCGCACATCGTGCAGTGGATGCGGTTGCTGCAGCGCCAGTACCGACGCGAGCACGCGGTTGGCCTAGTCTATGCCTCAGACGAGCTGTACCTCCTGGCGGGGCTGCCCGTGCCGTCGGCGCGCTCCTACGACGGCTTTCCGCAACTGGCCAACGGCGTCGGGCTGACACGCCGGCTGCTGGACAACTGGAGCCGCGCCAGGCGTCGCCAGCAGGTCGGGCTCCGGACGCCGAGGCACGGCCGCAGGGTCACGCTCGTGTGTGGCACGCTGATCGCCCCGATCCTGCAGCGGCTGGCCGCCGAACTGGGGGGGCTAAGGCAGGCGGAGGTGGCAGTGCAGCCCGTGGTGAACAAGTTCTTCGGCCCGACCGTCACTGTCTCGGGCCTGCTGACCGGCCAAGACGTCGTGAATGCCTTGCGCGGACGTGACCTCGGCGAGTGCGTGGTGCTGCCGCGCGCCATGTTCGACGCGAGCGGCGAGGTCACGCTGGACGACCGCACGCAGGCAGACATCGCCAGGCAACTGCGGGTCGGCGTGGCAGTCGCGGAGAGCATGGCAGAGCTGCTGCAACTGGAGAGCCAGATACCGGGTTTCTCGGAGAAACCCGGTATCTACTGTGCTGGCTAAGAAGCGCTTTCGGAGAACCGTCAGTCTGATCCAGTCCTTTGGCCGATGATGGCCAAAGAAACTTCACAACAGGAGGTTCGACGTGTCCAAGGTAACCGTTCTGGGAGGCTGTGGAGCCATCGGCAGCGTGGCCGTCCGCACGCTGGCCGCAGGTGGTGTCTTTTCCGAGATCGTGATCGCGGAAAAGAGGTACGAGCAAGCGTGTGAGCTGGCCAGGAAGATCGATCCCGCCAAGATCTCGGTGCTGGAGGTGGACGCGGACGATCCCGAGAGCATCAAGCGCGTGGTGGCCGGCTCGGACGTCGTGCTCAGTTGTGTGGGCCCATTCTACAAGTACGGCCCCCTCATCCTGCGCACAGTGATCGAGGCAGGGATCAACTTTGTAGACGTGTGTGATGACCTGGATGCCACAGTCAATGAGTGGGCCCTCGATGAGGCAGCCCAGAAAGCGGGCGTTTCGGCCCTGATGGGCATGGGCAATTCGCCAGGCCTGGGCAACGTCCTGGTCAAGTTCTGTGCCGACTACCTCCTTTCACAGGTGGACTCGGTCGACATCTATCACATTCACGGGGGTGAGGCGGTGGAAGGGCCCGCGGTGATCGAACACCGCTTCCACGCCATGGAGAGCGACATCCCCGTCTTCGTGGATGGCAACTTTATCCAGGTCAAGATGCTGGAGCCCAGTGGCCAGGCCCTGATCGAAGAGACCGATTTCAAAGACATCGGCACCTATGCGGTTTACCCCTACCCTCACCCGGAGACGATCACTCTGCCCAAGTACCTCAAAGGCGTGCGCCGGGTCGCCAACCTCGGTTCGGTGCTTCCCATCGAGTACTTTCACATGATCCAGGACGTGATCCGGCTGGGGCTCGGCACTGAGGACAAGCTGCTTGTGCAAGGTCAGGAGGTGGTCTGCCGCCAGTTCGCCGTTTCCTTTGTCCTAGCCCAGCGCGAAAGGCTGCTGAAGCAAGCGGGCATGAGCGGACCACGGGGCTGTTTGAAGGTCAAGATCCAGGGCACCCAGAACGGGCAACCTCACACCTACATCTTCTCCATGGCCTCGCGCACGGGGGGCGTGGGCGAGGGGACTGGCATCCCGGCCGCCCTGGGGACCATGCTGATGGGCCAGGGTCGCATCACCAGGAAGGGCGTTTTCCCGCCCGAGGCTGTGATCGATGCGGTGGAGATGCTCAAGCTGACGGGCAAGGTCATCAAGAGCTACGGGATGCGCGGTGGCTTCCCCATCTCTCTCGACCACATCGAGAAGGACGGCAAGCGACGAGAGGTCGACCTGACACGTTGGGTATAGAGCCAGCCAGGATGCCAAAGAGCTTTCTGATTGGGCACGACGTAGGCACGGCGGGCAGCAAGAGCGTGCTCGTGGACCTGCGGGGCAACCTGATGGCGTCTCACTGGGCGCCCTACCCGATCGTCCATCCGCACACCAACCGGGCAGAGCAAGCACCGGAGGACTGGTGGCGTGCAGTCACCTCGAGCACACGCTGTCTGCTCCAGGCGAGTGGCATTCCCCGCCGGCAAGTGATCGGGATGGGCTTTGCCGGTCAGATGCTGGGCCTGGTCCCGGTGGACGCCGCAGGCCGGCCCACACGGCCAGCCATTAGTTGGATGGACAGCCGGGCGGACGAGCAGGCCGAGCGCATGATCCGCCGGCTGGGGGGAAGGCGCGCCTTCATGTGGCTGGCAGGAGCCGTGCCCTCCGGCAAGGACGTCGTCAGCAAGCTCAAGTGGATCGAGGAAGAGGAGCCCGAGGTCTACCGCGCCACGGCCCGGTTCCTGGACGTGACCGGGTATCTGGTCCAGCGTGCCACGGGCAACATGGTGGTGGACCACACCGGCGCGGGTGGCACCGGGCTGCTCGACAACAAGACCCGCACGTGGTCGGCCCTGTTCGCCAGGCTGCTGGGCATTGACTTGGCCAAGCTGCCACCGATACGCAGCAGCATCGAGATTGCGGGCGAGCTGACCGCGGAGGCGGCCGAGGCGATGGGGCTGGAAGCGGGGATGCCCGTGATCGCGGGCATGGCCGACATCCCTGCCGCCGCCACCGGTTCCGGCGCACTGGAAGACGGAGACGCGCACATCTACCTGGGGACTTCGAGCTGGTTGTGCGTCTCCGTCGCCCGCCCGAGAAGTCTGGGCAAGTACGGGATTGCCGCCGTGGCGTCCCCCGACCCAGAGGGCCTGATCATGATTGGCGAATCGGAGACGGCTGGCGCCTGTCTGAACTGGTTCGCCCAGAACCTGGCGCGACCTGAGGAATGGGCCAGGGCTCAAGGCGAGATGGGCATCTTCCAGGTCCTCGACGAGGTCGCGAGCCAGGTGGAGCCAGGGGCGCGGCGGCTGCTCTTCGCGCCCTGGATGTTCGGCGAGCGCTCCCCAGTATGTGATACCACGCTGCGCGGGGCTTTCGTCAACCTGAGCCTCGAACACAAGAGGGAACACATGCTGCGCGCCGTCTACGAAGGCGTCGCGTACAACCTGCGCTGGCTGGTTGACGCTGCCGGGACAGCGGGTCTCGCCTGTGAACTACTGCGGGCCATCGGCGGCGGGGCAAGCAGCGACCTGTGGATCCAGATCGTGGCCGACGTCACGCAGCGACGGGTAGAGGCTGTGGAACACCCACAGTACGCGGGAGCCGTGGGCTGTGCGCTGGCCGTTGCTGTGGCCCTGGGAGTCTACGCCAACTACAAGCAATTGAAGCAAGTGGTCCAGGTCCGACAGTCCTTTGCGCCCCGCGACGAGCACCGCGACGTGTACGAGGAGCTCTATCAGGGTTTCCGCGCCCTGTATCCTGGGGTATCCAAGGTCTGCCGCAGGCTGAATCGGCCAGCGAAGCCCCAGACGTAGAGCGGGCAGGCCGCGCATGGCGTCCGTCTCGCTGCTTGGGCGGAGAGCGTTCGCCCGCTGCGGATTGACAGCTTTTCCCTGCTATGGTAAACTCTGAACCGACGCGGACATTGCCCATGACGCGAGCCGCCAGACTCTTTTCAAA
>Ga0315279_10004822_pt1 | contig 17902 bp, 16 predicted proteins | sample YL17G06_20_MG_FD_203694 | JGI IMG/M metagenome (GOLD analysis project Ga0315279, IMG submission 203694) | Sediment microbial communities from Yellowstone Lake, YNP, Wyoming, USA - YL17G06_20 | ecosystem: Environmental > Aquatic > Freshwater > Lake > Sediment | place: USA: Wyoming | collected... | reverse complement strand
GTATATCTAAAAAAATATTTTTTACTCTTTTTTCAAAAAGATCAGGAGAAATTCCACGAAATATGGAAGCAGCCATTACCCGATTATTTATATAGACCCCGGCAGAACTTCCTCCTATAGCATCAATACGGGGCATACGTGCCGCAGCACGATGTAACATAGACATAATTTCATGATAATGATAGTTTGGATTAGTTTGTACGCTGGGGTTCCATACTACTTCCTCACTAAAGACTACTTTGCCATCTATTACTGCACTTACTTTTCTATCACTTGCTCCGAGGTCAAAACCGATACGGCATCCTTTAAGTTGTCGATTTAAGGGAATTGATTTTTCTTTAACCGGAACTACTTGTTTAGCATTACAAGCCACTATAGAAAAAGGTTGTCCATATATATGAGACATAAAATTTGCATCAAAAAAACGTTTCCCTTTTTGAGAATATAATTTTTTAATATATTCGCCAATTTCTTTGGGACCACCTATAATTATTTTAGGTCCACCATAAATCCATAAAAGCGTCTTTATTAACTGTTCTAGGTAAAAATAATTAAAGGAAGCAAATTTAGATTCATTAGAAAAAATCCGCGTTTTATAAATTGAAGCAGAACTATCTTCCTTCTCAATAACAATTGACAAAGGAATCCTTTTCTTTGAATTACCAACAGCATTAAGAAAAGCATGGTTCCATAAAACAGCAGGTCGAAAGCCATTATCAAGTGGCAATGGTATTTTTGGTTTTACCAGTGATAATAATTTTCCACTCATAATGTTTCACTATCTTTCTATAACAATTTAATAAAATATCTTCTAAGTAAACTTTAGTAATTTTTGTACCGGTAAAGCCTAGAAGATTATCTCTGTATAAATCTTGGTATCTTCTTCGGATTCATTTCCTGCCAAACCAAAACATATACCAAAGCAAAACCATCCTTTACCGATAGATTGCCAGTATATTTTCTATAGGGGTATCATTTGTAATATAATGGGAGGGACCTAATATCAGTCCACCCTGCCCCTCAAACAGATCCTTTATGCTCTTGACTTTTTCTCTCACTTCTTCAGGGGTAGCATAGGGCAAAAACCTTTGTATATCCAGCCCGCCATGAAAGCAAAGGTCTTTTCCATACTGCTTCTTTAAGCTTGAAAGTTCCATATTTTTTGCGGAGGTCTGAACTGGGTCCAAAATATCAACTCCCATCTCTATCAAATCAGGAAGTACAGGGGTACAATTTCCACAAATATGGTAGCATACTAAAAGACCATGGCTTTTTGCCACCTTTATTATTTTTTTATTCCAGGGCTTGTAATATTCCCTCCAAAGCTCAGGGGAAAGCATCAATCCTTCCTGGCCGGCAAAGTCATCCCATATGCCGTAAATGTCAATGTATTTCCCAATGCTTGCAAGGTTTTTCTTGCAGAATTCCAACATAAACTGACCAATACTGCCAATAAGTGTTTGGGCATACTTCTTGTTTGTTAACAGGTCCATTAGCATCTTTTCCATGCCCCTCATAAATATAGAGGTCATAAATATGCTATTAAGGCAGCTAGTATTTAAAAAGTATTTGTCTGAGGGTTCAAACTCTGATATTTTTATCTCCTGCTGCTCATCTTCACTCTGGTAAGCTACCTGTTCTGAGTTATTTTTATAGACGCTAAAATCAAACCATTCAAGCTTTGGGTAAGGATAATTTTTAACATCATCTATATCTTCACTTTCAGAAAGTGGGGGATTTTTAGAGAATACTACATCCCTGTTGCCACCGGCATAAATTTCCACCGGCTTAATGCCCCAGATATTAAACCTGTTAATCTCAAAAAGGGTTCCAAAATCAGGGCCTATATACTTAGGGAAATAGGTAGTAAAGCCTCCCAGGGTCTCCCCATCAGAGTAATTGTCAGCCCCCATGCATTCTGCCAGTTTCTCCCAGTCCTTTTCAATATCTTCCAGATTAAAATAATCTACTAGCCTTTTATTTACAGGAGGCTCCCCCCGGTACATAGTGGGAACTCTGACCGGCTTATGTTTTATAGCATCCCATAGAAGTTTTTTCTTTTCTTCCATCACTTAGGAGCCACCTTTATTGGGCTTGCAGTTACTTCATCTGCCACAAACAGCACGCTTTCTTTAGGATTATCATGTAACTGCAAAAGAGTACCGGGCCTATCAAGTGTTGGCGGATGCATGCATGCAATCCTAAAAGTAGCCATCTGCCAGTTAAGGTCACCGCCATCACAATAGATTTCAATCCTTTTAGCCTCAATTATTGGCTTCATTCCAAGAGTCACTGCTTTTGGCGGGAGGCCATAGCAGTTGCCTCCAATACCGCAAAGGCTGTTTATAACGAAGGTATCGGAGTTTAGTTCAATTACCCTGGTTTTGGAGGTTAAAAACTTGTCAATGGTCATCCGTCTGTAATAGGTATCGAAAGGCTCATTAAATGCAATATGGCCGTGGTAGCCCAGTCCACCATAGCAGACATCTATGCCGCCAAGCTCATCAATCTTGTCCAAGTTGTAATCTAAATTAACCGGATCAGGCCATACGATATGCTCAGGACTTAATCCCAGTTCCTTATCCAAACGACTAAAAAGCGCCCCTTTCATATATCCTCTGAAACTCAAGGGATGATCCTCTTCTACTATCCTCCCTTCCCAGTCCAAGTATTCATCCATAAAAAATATCCATAGATTTTCTAAATTTATTTTTTCATCATTTAATATATCAGCCAATATAGGATACTGTGGGGTGGGACCAACCGGAAGGATTATTTTTGTATTTTTATTATCCCGGTTATTTTTAGCTATAATATCTGCTATTGATCTAGCCATTTTATTATATAAAGTGTCTGTATTTTCCACTATTTCCACGCCAACATTGCTCCATTTTTCAATCTCTTCAGGTGGCATTGCCATTATCCTGTCAAAATCTTCATCACTTACAGTTTGATGGGTTATTATTCCTTCAAATTTTCCCATTTCCATTCCTTCATATTTTAATTTTTAAAGTTTATCTTACTTTTATTTTTATATTTTTTATAGCCAGATTTATTTAGATTATCTCTTATAGAAAAATTAAGGTAAAACTCTTTTAGTAAGCCCCTGGGGATACATTTTTTGCTGGACAAAAGCTTCTGCATACAATACTCCTGCCTGAAAACCCCTAAATTTTGCAACCGACTTTATAAACTCAGGGGCATCGCAGTTATGCATATCCTTTAACCATCCCAGCTGGGATTTCATTTTCATCATCATTTCAATTTTTGTTTCAATAGTATCTGTTATATCCACATATTCAGTAGGAATAAAATTAATTCCAGCAATAGTATCTATATAATAAAGATATGGCAACTTATCAGAAGGTGGATAATTTGTTTTCCAGAGTTTAAGTTTCGCTAAATAAATTGCCTCAAACACTAATCTGCTTACATTTATATGATCAGAGTGATAATCATCTGGAGAATGGGTAATTATTAAATCAGGATTTGCCTGTCTTATTACATCAATTATTTTTTCTCTTGAATCTAAGTCTAAAACTACTTCTCCATCAGATATTCCTGCCCATATGGAAGTTGCTCCAATTACTTTTGCTGACTGTATAGCTTCATCTCTTCGTATTTTTGCTATTTCTTCAGAGGTGTGAGTCATACTCCCTTTATTGCCATCACAGACATGGCACATAAATATTGTATCACCTCTTTTGCTGAATTTAGCAAGGGTCCCAGCACATAAAATTTCAACATCATCCGGATGAGCACCAATGGCAAGTATTCTCATAATGCAATACCTTTCATTTATAAAAATTTAATTTATTAACAACCTATAAATTTAATAAAAAAATAAGTTTATAATTTTATATTATCTACGCATTCTACCTATATTACTTATAACTGTTGCAATTACTATTATTGCTCCCAAAACTATAGTTTGGAGATAAGAAGAAATCCCGATTATATTCATAGCATTATATAAAATACCTAAAAGTAAAACTCCAAAAAAAGCTCCAATAAGGCTTCCTCTTCCACCTTCAAAAGTTATTCCTCCGATAATTGCAGCTGCAAGGGCTTGTAAAGCAAAATCTGACCCGCTATTCGCTCTTACCATCCCAAGCCTTGACACAAGAACTAAACCAGCTAATCCAACAATTAATCCACTTAACGCATAAATTGAAATAACATGCCAGTCAACATTAATACCAGATAAAAATGCAGCTTGAGAATTACCTCCAATAGCATTAAGCCTTCTGCCGTATTTAGTATTTTTTCTTAAGAAAAATGCAAATAAAAAAATAAGAAAATATATTATTATTGCAACCGGAACAGGACCAACTTTTGCCTCACCTAAAAATTCAAACTGGCCGATTATTGTTTGAGGTCTTCCTCCCCCTATTATAAGTGCTACCCCGAGAAAAACATAATTCATTCCCAGTGTAATAATAAGAGGAGTAACCTTACTTTTTGCAATTATTACTCCATTTATAAAACCTAAAATTAATGCAATTGCTAAAACTGTAATTACAGAAATAGTAATGCTTTCCCCTGCTATTAACATTTTGGCAAAAATCATTGCCACTAAACCTGCCATATTCCCTATTGAAATATCAAGGCCACCGGATATCATCAATAAAGACATACACATTGTTAATATACCCAGTACTGAAATTTGCTGCATTATATTAAAAAAGTTTCTTAGTGTTAAAAAGTTGGGGTTTAGTACAGTAGCTATTATTCCTATAATAATTATTACTAAAACCAGATAAGTGATTTGGGAATTTAAAAAACTAAGTCTTCTGATTATTGAAAGTCTTTCATCTGAATTTTTGTTAATATTTTTATTGTTTAACACCTTTATTTTCATTCCATAAATCCTGATAAAATATTTTCCTCTGTAATTTCATCTCTATTCAGTTCTTTGGAAATTTCAAAATTTCTAATTACAATTACTCTATCACTTATTGAAATAAGCTCAGGCATTTCTGATGAAATCATAATAATAGACTTGCCGCTTTCAGCAAGTGAAGTAAAAAGTTCATATACTTCTGTTTTTGCATTTACATCAATCCCATGAGTAGGTTCATCAACAATTAATATATTAACATCTTTAAAAAGCCATTTTGCAAGGACCACTTTTTGCTGATTACCACCGCTTAAAAATCTTACTTCCTTATTTAGGTAAGGAGTTTTTATATTTAATTTATTAATATAATCTTCTGAAAATTTTTTTTCTTTAATTAAGTTAATAAAAAACTTACCAAGCTTATCCAAACCTACAATTGTAATATTCTGATCAACCGGCATACCCATAAAAAGACCGTCAATTTTTTTATCCTCTGTCAATAACGCTAATCCTTCCTGGACAGCTTTTATTGGATTTTCGGGAGTTACATCTTTATCTTTATAAAAAACTTTTCCTTTATATTTTTTTAAAGCTCCAAAAATAGCTCTTGCAATTTCAGAACGGCCTGCACCTTTCAATCCGGCGATACCAAGAATTTCTCCCTCTCTAACTTTGAAATTAATTTCTTTTGACGATTGAGTAAACTTCAAACCACGAACTTCAAAAACAAAATCACCTATTTTACTTTCTTTTTTCTTATAAAAAAGATCTACAGGACGTCCTACCATTTCTTTTGCAAGGTTAGCAGAATTTAAAGTTTCAGAATTTTTATCATGAGTATTTATTTTTATGCCATCCCGTAAAACTGTTACTCTATCAGCAACTTGTATTATTTCATCAAGATTATGAACAATATAAATTAAACTGACACCTTCTCTACTTATTTTTTTTACCATTTGTATGATAATTCCGATATCTTTAATATTAAATGCCTGAGTTGGTTCATCAAGTATAAGGATTTGAGGCTTTTGAGCAAGAGCTTTAAGTATTTTTACAAATTGCTGATCAGACGGGCTTAATCTTTCATATATTTCATTAACTTTAATATTTATTCCAATTTGTTCTGCAAGATTTTCTGCCAGCTTTATTGTTTTATTGTAATTTATAAAAAACTTTTGATTATCAATTTCGGAACCTAAAAAAATATTTTCTGCAGCAGTTATTTGTGGAACAAGAACATCTTCCTGATAAACAGTTTGAATTCCTGTTTTTCTGGCAAGATAAGGAGTAAGATAATAATGCTTTCCATTATTAATATATATTTCTCCACTGTTTGGTTTAAATGCTCCAGATAATATTTTTATAAAAGTTGATTTACCTGCACCATTTTCTCCAATTAAGCAATGCACTTCCCCTTTTTTAAGATCAAAATTAAAATTTGTAAGTGCTTTAACTCCGGGAAATTCTTTTGTAATATTTTTTACATCTAATATTTTTTCTTTTTGATTTAAACAGATATCCATATATTATCCATATAAATTATTTTATCTTAAATAAAAGTTTAATATTTATACTTTTGCGACCTTATAAATTTATTAAAAATATAAGATCGCAAAAGTTTTAATTAAATACTTAAAATTGATTTCAATAAGAAACTCAGAAAATTATTCGGTTTACCATTTATCTAATCCACCAATCATATCAATTAATGCATCAGATGGCTGCCATGGAATAATTTTATCCAGGTCATTTACTGTAACTACGCTTTGTGGAATTGCAATAAATTTTTGTGGTGGAGTAATACCCTGAGTTGCATAAAGATACATAGCTTTAAATAAATATAAACCTTGTAACGAAACTGGAACAGCTACGGTAGCCTGAACAATACCATCCTGTAGTAATTTAACTCCGGTTGGTCCGCCACCGGTTGAAACAATAGGAATTTTACCTGCAAGTCCTGCATCTTTTAATGCATTATAGCAACCTACAGCCATGGATTCATTATTAGCAAAAATTACATCAAATTTTTGTCCTGATGCTATAACATCTGTTGTTGCATCCTGAGCAGTTTTAGTATCCCAATTAGTATCCCTTTGTATATCAATCTTTACTTTTCCAAATTCTTTTATAGCTTTTTCAATTCCAACCATATATTCTTCAACTATACCCATTCCTGGAAGACCTCTTGCATAAAATACTTTTTTACCTGGATAAGTTTCACTGATGTATTTAAATGCTAAATATCCAGTTTCTGCATACTCACAAGCTACGTTAACTACATAGTCACCTTGAACTTTGTCAACCAGTTTAGTATTTTCAAATGAGATAGGTATTTTTGCATCATTTGCTTTTATTAAAAACTTTTGAGCTTCTTCAGGTGTATAAACAAAAACACCTATCTGGTCTACTTTTTTAGTTATTAAATCTTCAAGGTTGCTTAATTGTTTATTACCATCCCATGCAGAATCAAGCACCTGAACTTCTACACCTTTTTTTGCAGCAGCATATTTGAAATTTTCAACACTAAACCCGCCCCATTCATCAGATAATGCAACTGGAAGATTGCCAAAAACTAACTTCTTTGCTTGTGCACTAACACCTAAAACACCTAATAATGCTATAATAACTAATAGCACTATTGCCTTTAGTAATGTTTTTTTCATATTAATTCGTCCTCCTTCTTTTTTTATACCTTTTTTATTAACACCTGAGATCTACGTCTGAAATATTTACGCAGATTTTTTGCTAAATTCATCTAAAATCCTCATAAATTTCAGGATGAATCTGCGAATCGACATTCAAATTCTACCATTCTCTTCACCGCCTTTCAAGGAAACTTTTATTTTTTCTCGGTTAAAAACAGCAAAACTCTTATATGTCAAATGTGAAGACCTGAACCAAAAACAAATATAAACCTTATAATTTTACTGCTGATTGCTCTTTAGCAGATTTTATTGCTGCAAGTGCAAATTTAAGTGCTGCTTTACCATCTTCAAAAGTAGCCTTTTCAATTGGTTTATCTTCCTCAATGCAATTTATAAAATAACTAAGTTCATTAAAAAATGCATCTGACTGACTGACTTCTATAGTCTTAATCGAACCATCAGTATTATAAATTTTGATATTTGAAGCTTGTGCTCTTTCTTCTATATTTTTTCCTGCTCTAAATATCCATTCGATAGTTCCTTTTTCACATAAAACTCTAAAAGCCATTGTAAAAGGAAAAGCACCTTTAAAATCCCATCCTCCTTCTGCAAAACCTGATTTACCTTTTTTAAATTGTGCTGTCGTAAATATATGCGAAAAACCTCCTTCAGGATTTTCAGGGTTTATTGAACCTTGAGCTTTTACTATTTCAGGCTTACCAAACAGCCATATTAATAAATCAAGATCATGAATATGCAAATCAATAGCTGCACCGCCGCTAAATTTTTCATTTTTATCCCAATTGCCTACCTGCCAATCCGGAGTAACTGCAAGTCTTTCACAAAATGCATGCATTGGTTCACCATAAAAACCACTGTCAATTATCTCTTTTATTTTTACATATTCAGGCCAGAATCTTAAAATAAGACCATTCATTGCTTTTATATTATTTACCTTTGATGCTTTTATCATTTCATCAGCATCCTGTAGAGTTAAAGCAATTGGTTTTTCACATAAAACATGTTTTCCTGCATTAGCAGCTTTTATAACTGTTTCAGGATGTGCAAAAGTTGGAACACATACATCTACGCAATCTGCATCAGTATTTTTTAAAAGCTCATCAATATTTTTATAATATTTTGCATTAATGCTTTGGGCAATTTTAATACCTCTATCTTCAAGATTATCAACAACTGCAATTATTTGAGCATTTTTAATTTGTTTTAAAGCACTAATATGTGTTTGTCCTATATAACCAGCACCAATAAGAGCAACTTTTACCATTTTTAGCCTCCAGTTAAATAAAATATATAAAAGCTTATATTTTAAAAAATAAATATTTAAGTAATTAATTCAAAAATTTTTATCAAATAAAAATGTCTTATAAAAAATAAATAATTAATTATTACTCAATAACTCCATTTTTTTAGAAAATCATATGATGTTTTAACAGCTTTGTTTATTTCCTCAAGAGAATGTGCTTTGCCTTCAAACTCTATTTCAACACTTGCAGGGCCATCAAAATCTTTAAGTATTTCAAATATTTTATCAAAATCTATAATACCTTCTCCAAGTGCAGGGAAATTCCAGTCTTTATATTTACCACTTCCATTATCCTTTAAATGAACATAGCCCATATAAGGTAGTGCAAAAGGTAAATCAGTTTCAGGTCTTGTGTTACCATAAAATATCACATTGCCGGTATCATAATTTAATTTGATATTTGGATGATTTATAGTTTTTATAATTTCTGCTCCGATTTTGCCGTTATTACACCATGCACCATGCATTTCAAGACAGACTGTAACCCCTTTTGTTTTTGCATCATCGCCAATTTCTCTAATATCTGAATAAAATTTCTTTTCATCTTCCTTATTTTTAACTTCCCCTGTATCAGTAGTTACATATCTGACTCCAGCAAGTCCTGCAAAATCAAGTACTTTTTTAAAATTTTCAACACTATTTTTTTTCATAAGTCTTGTATGGCCAGCTATACATTGCAAAGTAAGCCCATGATTTTTACAATCCTTTAAAACTTCATTAACAATTTGTTTATCAACCTTTATTTCCGGTCTGGGCAGATGTTCAAAATAATCAGGAGCGGAAGCTAGTTCAATATATTTAAAACCAGCTTTTGAAATACCTTCCATTGCTTCTTTACCGTTATAATTAGGATAGGTAGATGTTACAACTGCAATATTTTTTTTCATTATTTCTTCCTCCAAAACAATTTTTATAAAAAAATAAACTTTAAATAAAAAAATTTAAAATTATGAAAAATAAAGATATGGCAACTTATCAAAAGGTGGATAATTTGTTTTCCATAGTTTAAGATTCGCTAAATAAATTGCCTCAAACACTAATCTGCTTATATTGGAATATTTTTTAATTTCAATTTTGTATTTTCATAAATTATGCCTTTGTCTACATTAATAATTCCAGGAGAGATAATAGAAATCCCGATGCATTTGGTTAAATCGGAATACTCTTCTAAAAACTGACCAATTGACTTTAAAAGATAATCAATGACTAATTTACCAGTTAGATTATAAACAGGAAATATCTTTTGTTTGCGAACTTTTGCTTCTAAATTCATTTCAGCAATTTTAATAGAAGAATTAGTAATAGCAACTGCAATAATAAATTTACTATCTGAAGAAAATCTTACCAGAACTGGCTTCCTACCGCCAGTAGATACACCTACGCCATCCTCATATACTAATCCTTGGCGGATTAATTCTTTTACCGCAGCAGTTACTGTGGTTGGGCTTATCTTGTTCTTTTTAGCTATTTCACTGCGAGAAATAGGTCCATAATGCCGTATCGTTCTAAGTATTATAGATCTATTTAATTCTTGAATTAATTTCAAATCCCCAGTTCTCTGCATTTAATTCGCCCTTCATTTATAAACTTTCTTTTTCCAATGACTTTATTAAGTCTTTTTAAAAAAATAATATACTAACTTATATTTTTTGTCAATAAAAATTCTAAAAAAATTCAATCAACTTTCGATTCATCAGTCATTACAAAACTTGACAATATTATTTGTTTTCTTTATGCTATTTAGTAGTAAATAACTTATCCTGGTCTTCTCTTTTAATAAAATAATATGCCGAAGTGGCGGAATTGGTAGACGCGCTACGTTCAGGGCGTAGTAGGTGTATGCCTGTGGGGGTTCAAATCCCCCCTTCGGCACCAATTTGCCAATTCACCAATTTTCCGATTATTTAATTTTCTAATTTATTAAGTTATTTGGAGAATTTATATTCATTTAATACTTTTATAACCTTGTCCATCTCCCATTTTTCTCCAATAGTAAATCTAATAAATTGATCCCCCAAACCAGAAAACTCCTTATCCCAACCAGGTAAAGTATAAATACCATTTTCCTGTAAATACTTCCAAACTCTTTCTGTTTCTCTTTTACCCTTATCTATAAATTTTAAATTTTGATTTATAGTTTTGCGTTTTGCACTTTTCGTTTTTCGCTATATGACTATATACTATTTTTATCTCTCTCAATCTTTCTTAAATCTGCTTCGTTTAAACCAAAGTAATGTCCAATTTCATGGATAACCACTCTTCTCACCGATTCCTTGATATCTTCTCTATTTCTACAGCGTACTTCTATGGGTTTTTTAAAGATAATAATCTTATCGGGTAGAACATTCCTATACCAGATACCTCTTCTGGGATAAGGGACCCCCCGATAAAGCCCTAAAAGGCTATAAGGTGATTTGATCTTCATCTCTATAAGAAGTTCCTGGGAAGGAAAATCTTCAATTGCTATAGCAATATTTTCCATCTTCTCTTTAAAATTTTCAGGAAGGCTACTTATTGCCTCTGCTACTAAGCCTTCAAATTCTTCTTCGCTTACTTTCATTGTTCATTTTCATCTTTAATTTTTCCTCTTTTTATTTTAATAACTATTCTACTAATCATTCTACTAAAACTTAAATAATTCCGTTTCGTTTATTATATCCTCGCCAATAATGGCTGAAACCCCATCCCAAATTTACCGAAGGAAGGCGATCTAATTTAGAACCCCAATTTTTTACTATGGCTCGAGCTCGGGTAAAATATTCATTAATCTGTTTTTGATTTAATGTGCTTAAACTGTTTTCAATAGAAGAAATTGTTTCTTCCTCATATTTAATTATTAAAGGCTGGATTTCAGCTTGCGCAGAATTAAAATTTAGTAAAGCTTTTCGATGAAATCGTTCACTCTCCCACCAATAAGATTTTGAATTATAATTTTCGCTTCCCTCGCTATACTCACCAGAAACAGTGGTATCAGGAGAAAAGACGGGGAAAAAGGGACTTATACAGGAATTAGAAGCTCCGGTGGCATAAAAGAATTGCCCTCCCTCACCAGTTTTTGCAACCAGAGAACAGACTGTTTGGGTTCGGCGAAATAACTTGTCTGCTGCGTGCAGGCACAAGGTTGCATCAGGTCCCCGGTTAGGAGTCCACTGGGAATTTTCCCCATGATCTCGTAAAATATTAATAAAATCTCTGGTAGTTAACCTCATCTTCCTCTGTGAAAGCAAAGCTCGGGAACGCTTCTCCCGTTCTGCACCCTTAGCAGCCCAGGTCATAAATTTAGCGGAATAACATTTACGAAAATTAAAATCTTCTCTTTTTTTGCAGTAACCCTTTTTAATTGCATTATCTATCAATCCTTCGGAGCAAGAATCGTAATCTTTCTGTAAAGATATTATATTAGATATACTCCAAACATCCTTAATTTTCTTCCAGGCCCACCAGGTTTTCACTGTCTCCAATACATAGGCCTCTTTTTTGTCGGCAATTAAAAAACTACTCATATACTTTAATTTAAATCGATAACCGCAATTACCTCCCTGTCCATGTTTTTTCAATAATTCAATTATAACCTCTAAGGCTTGTTTGGCAGTTTGGCTTCTTTCGAGGGCTAAGCGAACTAAGTCCATACCGGTTAGACCTATTTTATCCGGCTTTTCTCTGGTGAATATTGCTTCATTACCAATAACCACTCCATATTCATTGGCTCCCATCTCTGCACCAAACATCCAAAAAGGTTGACAGAGTAATACCCGGGCGGTTTCTGAAACCTGAGGGATAGTCAAATAGGTACATTTTACAGTGTCGTTTGAATTATATTCTTTATGAGGAACTATAAATATATTTTGTGCTTCATCGGGTTCTCGATCACTATTTTTACCAAAAAGGGTAAAACCTTCTTCAGTTGTAGAACCTAAAGTTACTATAGTATCACACATAATTACACTCCCTTTCTATATACCAGGTTAAAGAGAGTAAATAAATTAGTTAGTTACCTGGTTAGCTAGTTCAATAGTAATAATTTATTAACCAACTAACGAATCAAGAGATTAATTACACTTACACTTTTCTCTTATATTTTTTTTCTTACATTTAGCAAAATTTTCTAAATCCTGTTCTGGTAATTTTACTTCATTCTTTAAACCATAAATTATTTCATTATTTTTTATTTCAGGATTTATGGAATAGATAATCCACCTGCCTTCTCGCCGATTAACTATCAGACCGGCTTCTCTTAAGATCCTGATACTATGAGAAATTCTTGATTGTTCCATATTCAATATATTAACTAACTCACAAACGCATAATTCTTCACTCTGAATGAAAAGTAGAAAAATACGTAGTCGACTTTCATCAGATAAGGCTTTGAAGATTTTTATAGTTGTCTCCATTATGTTTTCCTTTATATATAATGATATTCATAGTATCGCTCAAAAAATATTTATCTTGCCGGCAATATTTTTTCCTGTAATTTATAATTTTTATTAATCTTAGCAAAACAATTTACTATCTATTAATTACAATGGGGATGGCAATAGTTAAATAAAGATATTCCTTTATTCCCCCTTCCTGTATTTTATCCGGGATTCTATCTTTAAATAATATCACCTGTAGATCTTCTTTTTCTCCTGGATTTAACTCAATTTCAGAAACTAAGGGGATGAGATAATCTACTGAGGTTTTTATGGAAGTAATTTTTATCCCGTCTTCAGCTAAATTTGCCAGAACGAAACTTCCTATTGTTTCACCTTTAGAATTAGTGGTGAAATTAAAACTGGCTCCTATCGGAGAAATACTTACTGTTGGGGCAGCTTTTTCTTTTATATAGCCATCGATACGTAGTGAAAAGGCTTCTTTTCTGGGATCATTACAGTATATGCGGACACTTTCCCGTACCTCACCTAAATCATGTTGCCTGGAATCATAAGTAAAGATTACCTCTTGTTTTTCTCCGGGAAGAATATTCAGAGGTATTTCTACGTCATATTGAACATACTCAGAGATATCTATCTTATTAATTACCAAATCTAACTCTCCCTTATTTTCAATAGTAAAAGCAAAGGTAGGCAAATCCCCCTGGGAAATTAATCCTAAATCCCATTGAGAATTAGAGAGGAAGGCCTGGGGAGAGGGAATAGGTTCCACTTCAGCAATTATAGTTATTTTTTTATTAGGAATTTGGGGGTCATTCGATTCAATATTAATATCTTTCTTTACTAATCCTTTATACCCGGTAGGATTAAAGGTAACTTTTAATTCAGCAGACTTTCCTGGTAGTATATGATCAGAAGAAAGCATAGTGGCAGTACAGCCACAGGAGGCTCGTACTCGACTAATAATCAATTCTTCTCTTCCTATATTCTTGACGGTAAAGATGTGAACAGGCCTTTCGTCTTCTTTTATCTTTCCGAAATCCCATTCTTCTTCTGATATAGAAATAGTAGGCGGCTGGGAAGACTTGTTTTGAATATTATAAAATATTAAAAAAGCTCCTACACTAACTACTATACTTATTAAGATGATAATAATTTTGTTTTTACGAAACATAACTTTCTCCTTTGCTATATATTAATTAATTTACCAATTTGCCAATTATATTAGTTAGCCAGTTAACCTGTTCGCCAGTTTGCCGGTTACATTATTTTCCCATTATCCGCATTCTATTTTCTTAACTGGCTAACCAAGTAACCAACTAACCAGCTAACTAAATATATACGCTATACACTCTATAATATCTGGCTGGTTCTGGTTCTATATAAAATTTACCTTATATTTCTTATCTAATAGCCCGGTGGTGGTGGACATACTCCATCATTACAACCATCATCCTTTTTAGTATCTTTTTGGGGAGTTCCTTTAGCATCTAAGAAATAACTGATATATTGGAACATTAAATTTTGCTGTTTGGATATTAGACCTGAATAAACCCTCTTTACTACTAAGTTTTTATTTAAGAAGATGGCTGTGGGTAAAACTTCAATATTGTAAAGATTACTCAGTTCATTCTGGCTATCTAAAAGGATGGGAAAAAATATTTTTTTGCTATTCCAAAATTCTTTAATCCCGGTTACATCTTCTTCTTTTTGATCTTTAGTAGCATTTATCATAATAATCTGGTATTGTTTTTTAACTATATTTTCTTCAAAATATTTAGCCAGTTTTTCTATCCCATAGACTGAATCCTCATTCTCATTATTACAGAAGTAAAGAATAAGGAGTTCTTGTTTTCCCTTATAGTTTTCTAAATCAAAATTTTTTCCATCCACAGTCTTAAGAGTAAAGTTGGGAGCAGGAAAATATTTCCTAAAAGAAGAAGCAGCATAAACAGATAAATAAAAAGAAATTAAAAAAACAAATACTATTATTAATAGCATAATAAAAAGATTATTTTTCTTTTTCTTCATCGAAAAAACCATATAAAGTACCTCCTTCTAAATTATCTGATTATTAATTTATAAATTTTCCAATTATACAATTGGATAACCGAGTAAGCATTGAATATTTTTTTCATTTCCTAAAACAGCTGCCTTCTAAAAAATTTCATTTATACAAAATCCCGGTATATAAAAGTAAAGCAGCTAGCCCAAAGAACAATAAAGTCGTCGCTAACTTAATCTTCCCATAATTTTTCAGGGTGAGAGACATCCACTGTTCCGAAGAAGTTCCCCAATAAGTAAAAGAGAAAACCAGGATAAGAGGAATTATAAACATCAAGTTATAAAATAAGAGATAAAATAAAGCATTAACCTTCAAATCAGGGATACTGCTGATAAACATAATAGTAGGAAGATAAAGCTGACCGGTACAGGCTAATTCTAAAAGAGAGACGATAAAACCAGTTACTGCTGCCATCAAAATATAGTTACTTAGTTTTACATTTTTACGAATAGTAGAACGAATCATCTTCTTTAAAAAAGGAGATAGCTTCAGTTTAGCATCTTCACCGGTCCCCGTTATTTTGAATTGAATATAATCATATAAACTTATAATTCCCAGGATAAGGGCAATTAGAGTACTCACCACATAAAATATCTTCCTCAATAAGGATAAAAAAGGTAAAGAAGTAACTATCTTTAGAGCTCCGGTGCCAATTAAAAAATAGGTCAAAAATACCGCTAGAGTAAAAATCCCTCCCACCCAAAGGATATCTCTCCCCTTACGATTGATCAGGGTAAGGTAGGAGATAAAAAAGATAATAGTAGCAAAGGAACAAGGATTTAGGCCATCAATAAATCCACTTACTCCTACGGTAACCAGCCCAAAAGATTGGAAGCGGGCAATTAATCTTTCCCGAGCAGTAAGATTTTTCTCCTGAACTTTTTCCCAGGGTGCGACCGTTGCAGTGGTGGAATATTTCTGGATTAATTCATCTAAATTTTCATAAGTAATCTCATTTCTAAAAAGGTACTCATCTCCTATAAATATAACCGGGACTAAAAGTCTTTCCTCTTCAGGCATCTGATATAATTCACCTAATGTTTCCGCTAATTCTATACTCTCATTTAAAGTAATATCAAAATTTTTTAGGATTAGATTATCGGGATATTCTTGAGAAATATCTTCTAATATAATCTTGACCTTTTCACAATCACGACATCCCGGTTCAAAAAAATAAGCTAAATAAATTGGGGGATCCGCTGCACTAGTGGAATTAGAAGCATAGGAATTAATAATATATAAGGAGGAAAATTGAGTGAAAAAAAGAATAAGAAATAAGGAAAGAGCAATAGCAACTAAATAGAGATATACTTTTTTCTGATTTACATTGTTAAATTTATTATTTATTAATTTAGATTTCATAATATTTTTTTCTTTAACCATAACATCATATTGAGATAATTAAAAATTATTTACTATTTATATTTCTTATTAAAATAAATTTTATATGGTAAAATTATCATAGGTTTATATGATTGTCAAGAAACTAATTTAATAAAATAAATATTATGAAAATAGTTTTATATTAGGAAATTAATAAAAACTTTTTTCTTCGAGAGAAAGATTTAATCCATAAATTCTAATATCTCATCTATATCTTTTACTAATTTAGGTTTTAACTCTTGATTAGGAATCCCCAGGGGAACTAAAGCCATTAACTTCCAGGGCTCCTCTATCTTAAGTGTTTTTTCTAAAGCCGATACAGCAATTAGAGGGCCGCACATCCAACAAGTACCATAACCTTTGTCAGTAGCCGCTAATAAGAGATTCTCCACCGCAGCAGCAACGCTTTGAATTTCAATATGAGATGGTAAAAGGTCAGCCTGTTTTTTCTTTAATCTATCTAATCTTAATACCTCATCTACGGTAGAATGATAAGATTTTACTAACACCGCAAAGACTAAGGGTGCTTTTATAAAGAAAGTAGAATAAGCTTGCAAGCCTTTGAGTTGAAGTTCTATTCCTTTTAATTCTGGCCAGCTCATCAACTCTTCTACTTCTGTCACAATCACTTTTTTCATCTCAGTGATAATTCTTTTATTAGTTATAGCTATAAAGCGCCACATCTGTTTATTATGAGCACTAGGAGCAAGAGAAGCTGCTTGAATAATATCATAAATATCCTTTTTAGGAATTTTATCTGATTTAAATTTACGTATACTCCTTCGTTTTTTAATTGCTTCTATTAATTCCACGGTCATCTACTCCTTTTCCTTTTTAAATTTTTCATTTTCCCAGTCATATTTTTCTACTAAAAAATATTTCTTTTTAATTTTATCATATTATTTTATTAAAGCAATTATTGAAACCCGATTAAAATTTTACCACTATTATATTTTATTAAAACTAATATAACGATTATAGCCCAAAAAGCAAACAAAATGGTAATTAATGTAGGGGCACGATGCCTGTCTGCGTGCGTACCTGTCTGCGTGCAGACACGCACAGGCAGGCACGCACAGGTAGACATCGTGCCCATCTGCAACGCACCATATATATAATCTTTTGAAATATTGGTAAAAATTGTCAGATAGTGTAAAATTTTAGTAGGGGATTTCAGATAAAAGACTTGCCAGAAGGTAAATAAAAAAGGTAGACTTACCTCAAGAACAAAAAGAAAAAGAATAAATATTCTTTTTCAAAAAAGGAGGTAAA
>Ga0315279_10004821_pt1 | contig 17905 bp, 16 predicted proteins | sample YL17G06_20_MG_FD_203694 | JGI IMG/M metagenome (GOLD analysis project Ga0315279, IMG submission 203694) | Sediment microbial communities from Yellowstone Lake, YNP, Wyoming, USA - YL17G06_20 | ecosystem: Environmental > Aquatic > Freshwater > Lake > Sediment | place: USA: Wyoming | collected... | reverse complement strand
GCTTTCTGAATTCCCGCTTTTGTTCAAAAATGGCTTCCTGCCGGTGGATGTGGCGACGATACACCTCTCGCCGCCAGACGAGCACGGCTTCTGCAGTCTGGGCGTGGAAGTCGGTTTGACGAAATCTCCAGCCGAATCAGCCAGGATCATCATCGCTGAGGTCAATGAGCAAATGCCGCGCACACTGGGCGACTCGTTCATCCACGTCAGCCGTTTGAATTACATCGTGCCGGTCAATTACCCCATCCCTGAAGTGCCGATGGGAGATGAAGGGCCGTCCGATGTGATCGAGAAGATCGCCGGTTTCATCGCCGAGCTGATCCCCGACGGCGCCACCATGCAATTGGGCATCGGTGCCATCCCGGACGTGGTCTTGAAATACCTATACCACAAGAAAGACCTGGGCGTTCACAGCGAGTTGTTCTCGGATGGTGTGATTGATCTGGTGGATGCGGGTGTGCTGACCAATGCCCGCAAGAGCCTGCATCCGGGCAAGATCGTGGCGGGTTTTATCCTCGGCACCAAGCGGCTGTACGACTGGGTGGATGATAACGCACTGATCGAGTTCCATCGCACCGAGTACGTCAACGATCCATTCGTCATCGCGCAGAACGAGCGCATGGTGGCGATCAACTCGGCTATCGAAGTAGATTTGACCGGTCAGGTCTGTGCGGACAGCATCGGCCCGAAACTCTACAGCGGCGTTGGCGGGCAAATGGATTTTATCTACGGCGCTTCCCGCTCCAAGGGCGGCGTGCCGATCATTGCCCTGCCCAGCTCCACCACCTTGCGTGACGGGACACCCATCAGCCGCATCGTAGCCATGCTCAAACAAGGCGCGGGCGTGGTCACCACGCGCAACCACGTCCGCTATATCATCACCGAATACGGTGTGGCCGATCTTTACGGCAAATCCATCCGCCAGCGCTCCAATGCGTTGATCAAGGTCGCCCATCCCGACTTCCGCGCTGACCTGGAAAAGCAGGCCAAGGAATTGAACTACATATGAATCCCTCTTTCACTCGCCCTGAGCGAAGTCGAAGGGTTGGGAGAGGGGAAGGGGAGAAGGCTGTCATGGAACGCAAAGCCAAGATCGTCGCCACAATTGGACCAGCCAGCCAGGATGAAGCCATACTCGAGCGCCTTATCCAGGCTGGGATAGATGTAGCGCGGCTGAACTTCTCGCACGGGACTCAAGCCGAGCACGCTGCCCGGACATCAAGCTTGCGTCGCATTGCCGGAGGCATGGGCAAAGCCCTGGCCATTCTCCAGGATCTGCAGGGGCCGAAGATCCGCGTCGGCGTGCTGCCCGCCTCGCTGACGCTGGTCGCCGGGCAAACGGTGGAGCTTTATCTGCAAGAAGACGCTTTACGTTTTCCGCATCACGAGTCACGAATCACTCACCACACCTCACGAGTCACGCATCCCGCATCACGAGATGCCATACCGGTTGACTTTCCCGAACTCTTTCAAAGCGTTTCCCCAGGCGACCGTATCTTGATGGACGATGGGCACCTTGAGGTGATCGTTCAGCTGGCAGACGGGAAAACGGTTACCGCGCAAGTCAAGGCCGGCGGCGTGTTATCTTCGCACAAGGGCATCAACCTCCCAGGCATCCGGTTGGATATCCCCAGCTTCACTGAAAAAGATGCGCAAGACTTGGCTTTCGGTCTTTCGCTAGGTGTGGATGCTGTGGCTGTATCTTTTGTGCGGAGTGCACAAGATGTTATTCAAGCACACCAGGCCATCGAGAAATTGTCGCCCGAACAACCCCCCTTCCTGGTGGCGAAATTGGAGCGTCCCGAAGCGTTGGCTGATTTGGAAGAAATCCTGAACGTCGCGGATGGCGTCATGGTGGCGCGCGGCGACTTGGGGGTCGAGATGACCCCGGAAGATGTGCCTGGGGCGCAGAAACGGATCATCCAGTCCGCCAATCGGCGCGGGAAGCTGGTCATTACCGCCACGCAGATGCTCGAAGCGATGATCCACAACCCGCTGCCGACGCGCGCCGAAGCTTCTGACGTAGCTAACGCCGTCTTCGATGGCACGGACGCGGTCATGCTCTCCGCCGAGACTGCAGCCGGTGAATATCCCGTCGAGAGCGTGGAGATGATGGATCGCATCGTGCGTCAGGCGGAAGCGGGATTCAGCGAGTGGGGGCATGTCCAGGTCATGGAGGCCTCCAGGCACGACGATGCGGCAGCCATGGCCAACGCGGCGCGTGAACTGGCTCATGACCGGGACGTGGCCGCGATTGCCGTCTTCACCCGCTCCGGCCGGACGGCTGCCATAATGTCCAAGGCCCGTCCGTGCGTGCCCATCCTGGCTTTTACGCCGGAACCTCGAACTTACCAACGGTTGGCGATGATGTGGGGAGTAACGCCCTATATTATCCCCTTTGCGGATACTGTGGAAGAGATGATTGCGCACGTCGAAGTCGCGCTGCGGGCTTCCGGTATCGTCCAGCCCGGCGGGCAGGTGGTGCTCATCTCCGGCTTCCCGGTCGGGGCTATGCGCCCGCCGAATATGGCCCTACTGCATACGGTGGGATAAAGTTACTATTCCCTGCGTGAGATCAATAACCCAATTCCTATCAACACGCCGCCGAGGATGAACAGCGGCGTGATATTATCTCCAAGGAAAACCGCGCCTAAAATAGTTCCGACGACGGGTTGGGCAAAAAAGGTTAATGATGCCACGCCTGCTTCCAGCCTGGCGAAGGCGGTATTCCACAAGTACATGGCCAGCGCGGTAGAGATGATCCCCAGGAACAAAACACCGCCTACAACCCCCCAACCTATTTGGCCGATGCCCCGTGTGGAGACTTCCCAGAATCCCATCGGAATGCTGAGCGGCAATCCACCCAGGAATGCGATCAAGCTGGTGGAAAGCACGTCAATATTCCGCGTCACTTTGCGGATCAGCACCGAGTAAAGCGCCCAGGTCAAGGCGGCCGCGACCAGGCTCAAGTTTCCCCAAAATAAGGTGGGGGATAGCTGCGCCGTTTGCGGGTCAATAACAGCCAGCACGCCGAGCGAGGCGACGACCAGTGCCAGCAGGCGGCGAAGGGTGATTTTTTCGCGCAGCAATATTGCGGCAAAGAGAAGCACGAACGCCGGTGTGGACGATGTGACCAGGGAACCATTCGCCGCCGTTGAAAGTTTCGTCCCTACAAATTGAAAACCGATGGAAATGCCATAGCCTACAAAACCAACCCCAAGCACTTGCCAGAATTGCGCACGGGTAGTGCCGAGTATTCTTCCCCCAGGACCGGTGTCAGGAGACGCTGGACGCCGACCTAGTTGATTATCTTCGGCGTCGGGAGATGCCGGATTCCAACTTAGGGGAGTCTGCCTAATGCGTCTGACAAGCAGCACACCGAACAGTACCAGGATGCCGAGCACCAGCCTCAAGGTGATGAGCGAAAAGGGCGGGATGACTTCCATAACCGCTTTGCTCACCACATACATGCCGCCCCAGATGGCCGCGGCGGTTAGACCAGCGAAGAGGCCAAAAAGAGAATGTTTCATGGCAATTACTCTGATGGAAGATTGGGCTGATCATAAGCAAAGTCCGGACGAAAGTTTCATGGTCCGGCAAGGATGGGCAACATCACCCCAACAACACCCTTCTCCTTTTAGGAGAGGGGCAGGGGATGAGGTCTTACCCCATTTCAGCGTTGAGCTTGTCGAGGGTTTCGCGGGCAGGTCTCAGGTCCGGCTCGGTAAGGCGGTTGAGGGGTGTTTCGGGCAGGTTGTAGAGGTCGGTCAGCGCTGGGCGGCCAGTCTCCAGGTAGATCAGGCCGGTTACCATCCAATTATTCCGCTGCGCTTCTTCCATCATCCGCAGCGCCTGCCAGCGGTCGGTCGGATCGTAATCTTTTTCCAGTTTCTTCAGTATGACCATCGAACCATCGTGCAGGGTCACCTCGCGGGTCGTGCCTTCCTCGAAATCTTCGACAGTGATCTCGTCCAATGCAGGGACGAAGGAAATCTCGTGCAGCGGCGCTTCATGATCCTTGCCCCAGGTGTAGGAGTGGAAGGTGTTTTCCTGGTTATTGAAGGTGACGCACGGGCTGATGATGTCGAGCACGGCGATGCCGCGGTGGCTCAGGGCCGCCTTGAGCAGTTCCTTGACTTGCTTGGGGTCTCCAGCGAAGGAACGCGCCACGAAGGTAGCGTTGGAGGCCAGGGATTCCATGCAGATATCCACCGGCATATAGAAGTTGGTACCCTGGTGCTTGAGTTCCAGGCCGACCTCGGCGGTGGCCGAGAACTGGCCCTTGGTCAGGCCGTAGACGCCGTTGTTTTCCACGATGTAGACCATCGGCGCGTTGCGGCGGACGAGATGCTTGAACTGCCCCATGCCGATGCTGGCGGTATCGCCGTCCCCGGAGACGCCAATGGCGCGCAAATGCGTATCGGCGAAAAGCGCGCCGGTCGCCAGGGAGGGCATGCGCCCGTGCAGGCCATTGAAGCCGAAGGAACGGTTCAGGAAGTAGGTCGGGCTTTTGCTGGAACAGCCGATGCCGCTGAACTTCATGATTTCTTCAGGGACGATGTCCATTTCGTAGCAGGCGGCGATGATCTGGCTGGAGATGGAGTTATGGCCGCAGCCCTGACAGAGCGTAGTTGGAAAGCCTTTGTAGTCGGCCCTGGTCATGCCGGCACGGTTAGTTTGGCCAGTGGTTGGTGCAGGTGTAGCCATTTTACTTTACCTCCTGTGCCAGGATGGTTTCTTTGACCCAGCGGGCTGTGAGCGGAAGCCCATCGCTGTGGCAGGCTGAAATGAGTTTGTGTCCCTGCTCAGGCATGGTCATGTTCAGGATTTGGCGCAACTGGCCTTCGCGATTGGCCTCGACCACATAGACGCGTTGGTGACTTTTAACAAACTCGTTAACTTCATCTGTGCACGGCAGGGCGCGCAGCCGCAGGAAGTCACTCTTCGGTCCCTTATCCTGTTCCAGCAAATGACGGGCTTCTTCCACCGCCGGAACAGTCGAGCCGTAAGCGATGATGCCGACCTCCGCGCCTTCTGCGGTCTCGATCACCGGTTTGGGGACGAACGTTCGAGCGGTATCGAATTTTCGAGCCAGGCGAGCCATGTTGGCTTCCCAGGTTTGGGCATCTTCAGTGTATCTGGCGTTCTCGTCGTGGCCGGTGCCGCGCCCTAACCAGGCTGAGGCCGGGTGGCGGTTACCGGGAAGGGTGCGGTAGGGAATGGCGTCGCCGTCCACGTCCTTGTAGCGCGACCAGACGCCGTTCGTTTTTTCCAGGTCAGCCTCCCAAAGGATCTTGCCGCGATCCAGGGGGAGGTCGGGATAAACGAACGGCTCGGTCATCCACTGGTTCATGCCGATATCCAGGTCACTAAGGACGAAGACAGGCGTTTGCAGGCGTTCAGCCAGGTCGAAAGCGCGCCAGCCAAACTCGAAGCACTCGTTGACCGAGCCGGGCAGCAAAATGACTTGCTGCGTATCGCCGTGACCCATGAAATACGTGAAGGTCAGGTCGCCTTGTGAGGTGCGTGTCGGCAGCCCGGTGCTTGGGCCGATGCGCTGCACGTCCCAGATGACGAGTGGGACTTCAGCGTAATAGGCCAAACCGGCGTATTCAGTCATCAGGCTCAGACCAGGCCCGGAGGTGGAGGTCATGGAACGCAGGCCAGCCCAACCCGCGCCGATGGCCATGCCAATCGCGGCCAGCTCATCTTCAGCCTGGATGACGGCATAGGTGTTTTTGTTTTCTGCGTTCCTGCGCAGCTTGGGCAGGTACTCGTTCATCGTCTCGACCAAGCTGGTCGCCGGTGTGATCGGATACCAGGCTACGAACTGCACGCCGCCGTAGATCGCGCCCAGCGCGGCGGCCGTGTTGCCATCAGCCATGATCAGGTTGGCAGTTTTATCCATTGGTTCGACATAGTAGGGATCGTTTTTCGTCAGATTGTCGGAGGCCCAATCGGCGGCAGCTTTGACAGTGACGAAGTTCGACGTGACGGCTTTGGCATTGCCGCCAAAGTGGTAATCCAGCGCTTGGCGGATCTTCTCCAGGTCAATGCCGAGGATCTGGGCCAGTACGCCGACGTAAACCATATTGGCGATGTAATCACGCAATTTCGGGGAAACATCCGCGACGCTGGCCAATTGCTTGACCGGCATCGGGTAGAGGCTGATGTCGGCGCGGTTGATGGGGAGCATGATATCGTCAGCGTAGAAAAACGCGCCGCCGGGCAGTACGCGCGCCAGGTCGCGCTCGAACGAAGCCGGGTTGATGCTGACGACGATCTCGTGCTCGTCGCGGCGGGCAATGAATCCATCCTTGTTCAGGCGGATGGTGTACCAGGTGGGCAAGCCTTGGATGTTCGAGGGGAACAGGTTCTTGCCCGAAACCGGGATGCCCATCTTGAACAAGGCTCGCAATATGATTGTATTTGCGGTTTGGCTGCCGGAGCCGTTAACGGTTGAAATCGTGATCGAAAAATCGTTGACGATTTTTGAGGCGACAGGCATGGTTCTCTCCTAAAATTTATGTTACTTGTCATGCAATAATTCTGCCAATACTGAGGCCATCAAGGCCGCGCCGCGCGGCAAAGCTCGTTCGTCGAAATCGAAGCGGGGGTGGTGGTGGCCGGCATCCAACCCCTTCTCCTTGTTTGCGGAGCCGATAAAGAAGAAACAACCGGGCACTTTTTCCATGATGAATGCGAAATCTTCCGAACCCATGGTTATGTAATCGCCGGTGTCAATTGCGGCTTCGGGGAATATTTTGCGTGCCACCTCTGCAATGCGCGCCGCACTCTCCGGCTGGTTGATAACCGCGGGGGTCAGGCGTTGCAGATCCACCTCGGCCCGGCAGCCCATTGTCTCGGCCAGTCCATACACGATGACCTCGAATCGCTCCAAAACCTTCTCCCGGACTTCCGGCTCGAATGTGCGGATCGTGCCTGCCATCTCCACCGCTTGCGGGATGACGTTGAACGCCTCGCCGCCGTGGATGGTGCACACGCTGACGACCGCGGCCTTTAACGGGGGAACATTGCGGGCGACGATACTCTGCAGCGCGGTGACGATCTGGGCCGCGACCAGCACCGGGTCGGCAGCCAGGTGCGGGACTGCGCCATGTCCGCCTTTGCCGCGCACTTTGATCTTGAAAAGTTCGGCTCCGGCCATGGCCGGGCCAGGGGCAACCCCAAGCCAGCCGAACGGCTTTTCGTTCCAGAGGTGCAGAGCCAAGGCCTGGTCGGGTTTTGGATCCTCGAGGATTCCCGCTGCGACCATTCCCTCTGCGCCGCCCAAACCCTCCTCCGCCGGCTGGAAGACGAACTTGACCGCGCCAGCCAGCTCCTGACGGTGCGCGTGCAGCATTTTGGCTACGGTCAGGCCGATGGCGGTGTGGCCGTCATGGCCGCAGGCGTGCATCACGCCGGGATTCTGGGAAGCATAAGTCGCGCCGGTCTCTTCGAGGATGGGCAAGGCATCCATGTCGAAGCGCGCCAGGATGACCGGGCCGGGTTTCGCGCCTTCGAGCAGCGCGACGACGCCGGTCTCGGCAATGCCGGTGTGGACTTCCAAGCCGAGATTGGTCAGTTCTTTGGCGACAATCCCGGCTGTGCGGATTTCCTTGAATCCAAGTTCAGGGTGCATGTGGAAGTCGCGCCGCAGGGATCGGGTGTATTCGAAGAGCGATTGGGCTTCAGAAAGAAAGTCGGGCATGTTTTCTCCTCTCGTAGTGGCGACTTTAGTCGCTTGTTCAGAGAAAACGAATAAAGTCGTCACTACGGGAATTCTATGCGTTACTGAAACCTGAGCAGGCGGAATTTTTCCTCATAGCGCGGCTGTTCTTCTGTGCTTTCCGGTGAACGGCGGCTGCGCATCCGTTGTTCGAATTTTCTTGGGTCGCCGATCTGGCTCTTGTGCTCCTTCAGGGCGCGCAGCTTGATTTCCCAGGTGTCAGTCACGTCCAGCGTCACATCTGGCTGAGAGGTGAGCGATACCCAGACCTCGCGCGGCGTATGCGGCTCCAGGCCTTCGTCTCGCAACAGCTCCGGGAAAAAGTGGGCATTCCCGGCCGCCGGAAAGACCGCGTCCAGCACGACCTGGCCGGCGTAGCGATGGTCGGGGTGGTTGAGCCGGTACGTGCCGCTGGGGAACAGGTTGGTCGGGTCGCAGGTGACCAGGATATCGGGTTTCTCTTGGCGGATAACGCGCACCACTTCCCGGCGCAAGTCAATGCTCGGGGTCAGGTAACCGTCCTCCAGGTCCAGAAAGTGCACGTTCTTGACGCCGATGACGGCTGCCGCGGCGCGTTGTTCTGCATGGCGGATGCGGCAGATTTCATCGGGAGTGAGGTCACGTTTCTCGTAGCCCTTGTTGCCGCAGGTAAGCAGGCAGTAATGGATCTCATGCCCGGTCCTGGCCCAGCGGGCCAAGGTTGCGCCGCAGAAAAATTCCGGGTCATCGGGATGGGCCAGGATGACCAGGATCTTTTGAAGGGTTTGCCAGTTGTCAGGAGGTTCGGTCATTTGGGCAATTCGCACACGGCTCCGCCGCCTTGCGCCGCAGCGCCTCGAACTCATCCCAAGGTTCGAGTTGGTCGCGCTCGAATTCGCGCCGACCCACCTCCGGCAATTCGACGATGACCGTCATCTGCAGCGGTAGCATGTCAACCACACGACCTTCTCCCAGCGGCGTGACGACGCGTTTGTTCCTCTTGGGCAATTCCTTGCGCGCTGCCGCGTACAGCTCGTATTCGTACACCAGGCAGCAGCGCAGGCGTCCGCACATGCCGGTGATCTCGGCTGGCGTGAGCGAGATGCCCTGTTCTTTCGCCATTTTTATGGAGATAGGGCTGAAATCGGTCAGGAACCTGGAGCAGCAGCGCATCTCCAGTCCGCAGGCGCCCAGCCCGCCTAAGTGCTTGGCCACGTCGCGCGGCCCGACCTGGCGCATGTCAACCTGCGTGCCAGGGTAGAGCCTGCCCATGTCGCTGCGCAGGGACTTCAGATCCGTCTTTTCTTCGGTCTCGCTGCTGAACATAAGCGCCAGCCGCGCCCCGTCGAAGCTGAACTCGGCGGCCACGATCTTGACTCTGGCCAGTTTCAACTCAGCGGCGCGTTGGCGGCAGTTGACCATTGCCTCGACCTCTTTGCGCTGCCAGGTCTGGCGCAGCAGCAGGTCGCGCGGTGTGGCGCGCCGCTCGACCGGTTTCCACGTTCCCTCGGGCGGCGGGGAGGGTTTCTCGACCAGTTGGGTGACTTCCCCCAATTGACGCCCGCGCGTCGTCTCGACGATGACCCGGTCCCCGGGCTGGATGACGGGGATGGCGGCGGCGTCGAAATGGTACACTTTTCCGATCTGCTGAAAACGGACTCCAACGATAAGCGGTTGCATGGGGCTGATTATACCAACGAACACGATGCCAAGACTAATCAGGATGAGTAATTCGAGTATAATTCCCCGTTGGAGGATAGAATGGCTAGCACAGATGTACAAAAACACCTCGGTGGCGAACCCAAGATCGGCGATATGACCCTCAGCGAATTCCGCGCGATGATGAATTCGTTGATTGACGAGCGTCTGTCGGAGTGGGTTGATGAGGATGCGGGATTGAAACTGCGCTCCGAAGTCGTTGAACGGATCAAGCGTCAGCGCGCCGATTATGCGGCTGGAAAACGTGGTAAATCGTTGGGAGAGATCGCAAGCAAGTATGGGGTGAAACTATAATTGTATGTACCGCTTCGATTTCGTCGCTGAAGCTGAGCGCGAGCTCGACCACTTCGATTCACCAACTCGCACACGCATTTTGAAGCGGCTCAAGTGGTTGGGAAAAAATGCTGATGTTATCCAGCACGAGGAACTAAGCGGCCCGCTATCCGATTTGTTCAAACTTCGAGTTGGCGATTACCGGGTTCTGTATGACATAATCGAGAGTGAAAATCTCATCGTTGTGCATCAGATTGGTCATCGCAGCGAAGTGTATCGTCGCAAGTAGATAAAGCCGTAAGTCTCTCAGACTTCGGAAGTCGGGGGATAATTTTCCAGTTGGCTTATGGTATCCACTCCCCCGTCCATCTGTCCCGGTTTGCCCAGAAAGTACATTGTGGACATTTCTCGCCCATCGGATAATCAATTCCCTCTTCGTGTGCGCAGCCATTAATTCGATCTGTGATCGCTACGCTTTTGGGTTTGTGCTGCTCGATGAACTCTACGATTTGCTGGTTGATGAGCAGGTCTTGACGGACATAGCCGGTTTCAGAGAACCATCGTTCGAGGTGAACGGCCTCTTTATCTTTCTCGGATAACAGGATGCCCACAGCCACTTTCGAGGCTCGTCTATCATCCGGGCCATAATAGGCAATCGTTGCCACAGGATAACCGTGAAAACCCCGCTTGGCTTGTTTCTCCAGCATATATTTGTACTTGCGAACGGCGTTTGTTGTCATTGGAGCACTTGGAAGTTCTACTGCACTGTGAAAGTTTTACTGGTTCGCAATTATGTTGCATTACTTTGCGATCGAGGCACTAACGGTGTGTGTAAGCGGCGGGGCGGTGATTGCAAATCTACACCGCTATTATTGCACAAAACCATGCAAACCGCGCAGGTTTTCGCGCGGCGATAGCCCCGTCCGCCTTCACGCTGTGTCATGCCGCCTTTCGCCTAAATGTGATGAGTAATGATACAACTGACTCGACCACATTTCTCAATTTGCAGAAGGTTTTACTGCGGTGAATTTGACACTGACCACTTTTCCTTCCACAAGGACGCGGTCTTCATTGTTGGGAGGCGGAGTGAAATCTTTACCTGGGCAACAAGCCATCGCTTCCAATTCTTCAGGGGTGAGAATATGCCGTGCTACTATCCCAATCTCAGAAAAGCCCGCTTGCTCCACCGTCTGCCAGTAGTCCTCTTCAAGGATAGCCCCTCCCAAACATCCTGCCCAAGCTGCCTGAAATCGCTCTCGCAGTTGAGAATCTATCTCCTCAGTCAATACTATATCTGAGATGGCCAGCCGTCCACCAGGCCTGAGTATTCGGAATGCTTCTTTGTAAATAGCCTTTTTGTTGGGGCATAGATTAATGACGCAGTTCGATATCACCACATCCGCGAAACTGCCTGGAAGCTGTGTCTTCTCCATGTCCGCAACGCAAAGTTCAATATCCCTGTCTTGAAAGCCTGCTTCGGCCACAGCCTGCTTCGCTCGCTCAATCATTTGCGGAGTGAAATCTATCCCGATAACTCTGCCTGGTTTCCCGACTTTGTGAGCAGCGAGAATGACATCTATCCCACCACCGCAACCGAAATCAACAACTACATCGCCCAGCTGAAGATTCGCGAAGCCAGTGGGATTGCCACAACCTCGGGAGAGATTGAGAGCATTCTTTGGAATTAAGGAAAGTTCTGTTTCACTATAGAGTCCCTCGCCAACTGCATAGCCCGAACTGGGCTGTCGCTTGCTGGGTCAACAGGACTCCGGCTTTCCGCCCGTCTCGGCGAATTTACCGTAGCGAGCTCTCACAGCTTGCTTGATTTCATCTGTTTTCATTTTTTCTAAGCCCTTTCACATTAGCACTGAGCGGCAAAACTATTGTATCAGCCGCCATATAGCGGCTCAACGGCTTATGGGCTGCAAATGATTAACACCCGAAATCATTCAAGCATCGGGCTACTCATACTATACACTCGATTTCAAATAAATTCAATAGATTTTCGCTATTGCGTGTCAAAGAATTGAACCGTTGGCGCGTTCAATCCGGCGAAATTTTCGAATGTCAGGTCACGAAAAGTAAACCCTAGCTTGTCTCGCAACCGCTCGCGCGAGCGCAGAGCGCAGAGCGCGCAGCGCGAGTCGGCTGCACGCGGTGGTGGGCAAGCCTTACATGGACGCTCCAGCATAAACCTTGAGAATGCGATCTATTTCCGTGTGGACCGCCTCATCTATGTGCCGACGTCTCTCGTCAGCCGCAAACCATGCCAACGTCCGACGGATACCATCCCGAAAGGGTATGGTGGCCTGGAAGCCAGGTACAAACGTCTTGATCTTGCTGTTATCAAACACCGCACTCCACGTCTTGTCGCCTAACAAACTCCCAGCCAACTGCGGCGCCACGCGTGCAATAAAGTCAGACGGAATATGCACGATCTTCGCCTCGACACCCAATGCCTCGGCGATGGTCTGATAAATCTGATCCCATGTCAGCACTTCGTCGGAAGTGATATGGAAGGCGTGACCCAACGCTTGCCCATTCCCCAGCAGCCCTAGAAAACCTCGCCCAAAGTCGTCCGCATGTGTCACAACCCATAGCGATGAGCCGTCGCCATGCACAATGATCGGCCAACCCTTTTTCAGCCGATCGGCTAAGGTGTAGCAGCCCCACCCCCCGATGGCAATCGGGAAATTCGGATCATACGTCAAGGAAGGACGCACAATCGTCATGGGAAAACCTTCTTCACGGTACGCCTGCATCAGACGTTCTTCGCAAGCAATCTTGTTACGGGAGTACTCCCAGTATGGGTTGTGCAACGGCGTCGACTCAGTAATGAGATAGTGAGCCGGCGGCTTTTGATACGCCGAGGCCGAGCTAATGAAGACATACTGCTTGACCCGGCCTCGGAAGAGAGCCAAGTCGCGCTCAATATCATCCGGCGCATAGGCAATCCAGTCGACGACGACATCAAACTCCAAGTCCTGCAAAGCGGCGCGAACGTCTTCCAGTCGGTGTATATCGGCAATCAAGCTATAACTGCCGGGCAGATGCGCGGGCCGCGATCCGCGATTGAGCAGATAGAGCTCAAATCCTTTGGCGATCGCTTGCCGACTGACCGCTGTGCTAATGAAGCCGGTGCCACCGATAAACAGTACTCTCATAGAGGTTGATCCTTTAGGTAGGTTGCCCAACGATCGTATCAGCCGCCAAATGGCGGCTCAACGGCTTATGGGCTGCAAATGGATAACACCCGAAATCATTCAGGCATCGGGCTGCTTATACTATACACTCGATTTCTACTAAATTCAATAGATTTCCGCTATTGCGTGTCAAAGAATTGAACCGTTGGCGCGTTCAATCCGGCGAAATTCTCGAAAGTCAGATCGCGAAAAGTAAACCCCAACCTGCCTCGCAGCCGCTCGAACAATGCCAGGTAACTCTCGGCGATGACAGTTTCCCATTTCAAGCCGAGACTATCCGCCGCGGCGTGGATCGAAGCTGCATCCGGCCCCTCGATTTCGACGAAGGTCCCGTAAGGCAATTCATCCAGCAAGATGAGCACTTTCAGACTTCCGAAGTCTCCAAAGACTTCGGAAGTCTCTAACTCGTAAGATGTGCGGTATTTCTCGTACATGGCGATGATTTGATAATCCAACGCTTCCAGGAATGCTTTTGCGGCCTCGAAATCCCCAACGGTAAATTCGATTTCCTGCCGTGACATCGCGCCGTCCACAATTGAACTTGGACCTTTATAAGTCAGCCGGCTGTCGTCGCTTTGCCTCAGGCGCAAAACGCGATGTTCGCGGCGCAGGCTGCCGTCCGGCCTGTCGTAGCGCAGATTGAGTTCGAGGAGGCGTGGCCGCAGCAGCCGCGCGCCCAATTCCAGCAGCCGCGCCTCCACCTTCCCCAAATCCTTCACGAAAAACTTGGCCTCGATTTCTTGGTTTTGTGCGTGCACGGATTTTTTCAATGCGAGTGCCTAGAAAAGGCAAATAGCGCGAAGGAATTAAGAATCTTCGCGGTCTCACCTGCACTTGCGCTTGCGCGCAGAGCAGGTGCAAGTGTCGCTCCTTCGCTTTTAAACCACGCTCAAGAGAGTCTGCCTCTGCTCCACGCCGTCGCCCGGCTTGACGCGCAGGCGGGAGACGATCCCGGCGCGCGGCGATTTCAGCTCGTTCTGCATCTTCATCGATTCGAGGATCACCAGAACCTGACCTTTCTCGACCTTTTCCCCTTCGGCAATCGGGATCGCCACCACCATGCCTGGCATGGGTGCTCTGAGATGGAACTCGGCGCTTTCGCCAACCGCGCCGCCGCCGACGCTGTGCAGGCGTTTTTCGCGCTCGTCCTCCACCCTGACCGGGTATTGCCGGCCGAGCAGTACCACCTGCCAGTCATCTTCCTCGGAGTAGACGTAAGCTTCGTATGATTTCCCGTCCACGATCAGCGAGTAGACTGGCTGCCCGCCGACCGACTCGAAGTCCACCGCCAGCACCTTGCCATCCAGGGTAACGTGCTGTTTGTCCAGTACTTCTACCGGAAATTCCTTGCCGTCAATCGTCGTGATGTATTTCATCTCGCTCCTCGCAACTGCTTACTGAAAACCGTTCACTGATTACTGTTCACTAATCACTATCTTTACCGCTGCATCCTCTCCCAGCGTCCAACCCACTTCCAGTTGCTGGTATCGCGCTCGCCGCGCTGGATCACCTGGGCCGAGCGTTCCATTTCCTGATGGGCCACCAGGGTAGCCATCAAAGCGGCGATTTCGGGGTAATTCTCCTTGCCTTCTTCCACTCCCTCGAACGAAAACTGCTCTTCGACGAAGCGGGTGTCGTACTGTCCGCCCATGAAGCGGTGCGAATCCATCATCTTTTGGTGGAATGGAACGTTGGTGCGCACGCCGACGATGCGGTACTCTTCCAGAGCGCGCCTCATGCGCAGGATGGCCTGGGCGCGCGTCTCGCCCCAGGTGATGACTTTGGAGATGAGCGAATCGTAGTAAGGCGAAATCTCGAAGCCGGGATAGACGCCCGTGTCCACCCGAACCCCGGGACCTGTGGGCAACAAAATGTGCGCGATGCGTCCCGTGGACGGCATGAAGTTGTTGTAAGGATCTTCAGCGTTGATGCGGCATTCGATTGCCGCGCAGCCCTGGTGGATATCCTCTTGTTTATAGGATAACTGACGCCCGCGGGCGATGCGGAATTGCTCCATGACAATGTCCACGCCGGTGACGATCTCGGTGACCGGATGCTCGACCTGTAAACGGGTGTTCATCTCGAGGAAGAAAAAATTTTTATCTTTGTCTACCAGGAATTCAATCGTGCCGGCATTGACGTATTCCACGGCCTGCGCGGCCTTGACGGCCACCGCGCCCATTTTCTGGCGCAACTCCTCGTCGTCGCCAACGAAGGGGGAGGGGGATTCTTCCAGTAATTTTTGGTGGCGGCGCTGGAGCGAGCACTCACGTTCGCCCAGGTGGATGACGTTGCCGTGCTGGTCAGCCAGGATCTGTATCTCGATGTGCCGCGCGCCGAGCAGCAATTTCTCCAGGTAGACGTTGCCATCCCCAAATGCTGATTCAGCTTCACGCCGCGCCGAGCGGATCAATCCAGGCATTTCCTCGATGTTATTGACTTCGCGCATCCCTTTGCCTCCGCCGCCGGCGGTGGCCTTGATCAGCAACGGAAAGCCGATCTTGGGGGCGATGGCAAGCAGATCCTCGTCATTGAGCGCGCCTTCTCCCTCCGTACCCGGTACGACTGGTACGCCCGCCGCAGTGACGGTGTTGCGCGCCGTCATCTTGTCGCCCATGGCAGCAATAGCGGAGGCTTTCGGGCCGATGAAAATCAGGCCTGCCTCGTGGACGGCCTGGGCGAAGTCGGCGCGTTCGGCCAAGAATCCATAGCCGGGATGGATGGCCTGCGCGCCGCTTTTCCTGGCAATATCAATGATCTTGTCGGCGCGCAGGTATGACTCCCGCGAGGGCGCCGGGCCGAGCAGGTAAGCCTCGTCGGCGTAGCGGACGTGCAGGGCATGACGGTCGGCTTCCGAGTAGACGGCTACTGTCTCGATACCCAGCTCCCGGCAGGCGCGTAAGATGCGGACAGCGATTTCACCACGATTGGCGATCAATACTTTATTCATGAAATTCCTTTTACGCTTCACGTTTTGCGATGAACCGATATTCAAGGTTTTTCTTGTACTTTGTCACCCTGAGCGAAGCGAAGGGTCTCCTGCGCCCAGGGCGGGGATTCTTCGCCCCTTCGGGGCTCAGAGTGACACATAAGAGAGTATTATTTTGATAACCTTGAATCACTTCGGTTTGAAAGAACTAGATGTGCCAAAAAGGTCAGCCAACGCGACGGCTCTTTCTTCTGCCCGAAATCCCACCCACTCCACGCTTTCCAGATGGATTCCGGCGTATAACGGCCTTGCGGATCGGCTTTGGAGGCGAGCAAATCGAGCATTTCTTCCAGGCGCGGGTCGCCTTTCACGAAAGGAAATTGCGTCAGAACAACCAGCACGTGCAGAAGATCGTACCAGATCAACGGCGCTTTTAGTTTGCAAAAGTCGTTGCCCATGTAGAACATGTATGGATGGCGCTCCTGGCTTTTACTCCATAATGAGAGCACGGCTTCTGCTCCGGCATGCGTAGCGGGCGAGTCGCGCCATTCGGTTTGCGCCAGCGCTTTGAGCATGACCAGGTTGGCATACGGGCACGGGTCGTCCTTGCGGCCAGGCCCGCGCCATTTGCCCAGTTCCGGCGAGACGGCGCACGGCCAGCCGTTGTCGCGAACCAGTCCCATCAGGTATTCCGCCGACTTGAGCACGCGCGGGTCGTTGCAGAGTCCCAGTTTTAGCAGACCGTAGAGTGTGACCGGCGCGTCGCACAGCGCCCAGGCCCACATGTCCTTGCCGCTGCCGCCGTATGATTCCGAGATGTTCATCGGCATTTGGAACGGCCCCTCGGCGGACTGATGCTCGAAGATGCGGGCGATGATTTTATCCACGCCGGGATCGTTGGCTTGCAGCCCCAGGTCAGCGACGAAAGCCAGTTTGTGCATGTGCAGCCCCGCCGACTTGTGGCTGGCCAGCACTTCGCCGGGCCATTCAGCCAGCTCAGCCAGCAGACCCTGCACCTGTGGATCGGCCAGCATCGCCTGACGCGCAGCGCGGACTTCGGCTTCGCTTTCAGATTGGCTGAGCAAATCAAACCGTGTGCGATATTGCACCCAGGGCGGGCCGGAGAGCAGCCAGGTGGTTAATTCATCCATCCACATTGCTCATCACTCATCTGGAATTGTGTCGTTGCGAGCCACCGAAGTACCCGACAGGGTACGCAGAGGGTGAAGCAATCCCCTCACGCGAGGGGATTGCTTCGTCGCCATGCCTTCGCTTTGCTCTGGCATGGCTCCTCGCAATGACATTAGAGCGGAATATTCCCATGTTTCTTGGCCGGATTGGCGTCGCGCTTGTTATTCAACATTTCCAGAGCATTGATGAGACGCGGCCGGGTCTCTTTTGGTTCGATCACATCGTCCAGGTAGCCTCGCTCGGCGGCAATGTACGGATTGGCAAACTTTTCTCGATATTCGGCCACCAGTTCGGCCTTGCGCTTGACCGGATCCTTTGCCTTTTCTAATTCTTTGCGGAAGATGATGTTGACCGCGCCATCCGGCCCCATCACGGCCAGTTCAGCGGACGGCCAGGCCACGTTGTAGTCGCCGCGGATGTGTTTACTGGACATCACGTCGTACGCGCCGCCGTAAGCCTTGCGCGTGATGACGGTCAGCTTTGGCACGGTCGCTTCGCAAAAGGCGAAGAGTAGCTTCGCGCCGTGGCGGATGATGCCGCCATGCTCCTGGCCGGTGCCGGGCAGAAATCCGGGCACGTCCTCGAAGGTCAGGATGGGGATGTTGAAACAATCGCAGAAGCGCACGAAGCGCGCTCCTTTGTCCGATGAGTTGATATCCAAACAACCGGCCAGGTGCGCGGGCTGGTTCGCGACGATGCCGATGCTGTGTCCGCCCAGGCGGGCAAAACCGACCACGATGTTCTGGGCGTAATCGGCGTGAATCTCGAAGAACTGGCCGTTGTCCACCACCAGTTGGATGACATCCTTGATATTGTAGGGCTTGCTGGGATCGTCAGGAACAAGCGTGTCTAACGCCTCTTCCATGCGCAGCGGGTCGTCGC
>Ga0315279_10004820_pt1 | contig 17914 bp, 13 predicted proteins | sample YL17G06_20_MG_FD_203694 | JGI IMG/M metagenome (GOLD analysis project Ga0315279, IMG submission 203694) | Sediment microbial communities from Yellowstone Lake, YNP, Wyoming, USA - YL17G06_20 | ecosystem: Environmental > Aquatic > Freshwater > Lake > Sediment | place: USA: Wyoming | collected... | reverse complement strand
CTATGCCGGAGGAAAAGCTACCGGAATGGTTCGAGAAGGATTTCTCCCTGCACGACAAGCAGCAGCGGAGCTGGGACGAACTGGAGGTCGGCGAGGAGTACGAGACGGTGCCCTTCTCCGTCACCGCCGAGAGGATAGCGAAGTATGTCGAGGGTACCGAGGATTACAACCCGGTGTTCTGTGACGAGGAAGCCGCAAACGATTCGCAGTTCGGAGGGATAATCGCTCCCCCCACCATCGTGGTCCCCATAGTCTTCGCGACCACCCCACCCGATATATGGATAAAGATGCCGGGGGCGATCAACCCGGGGCAGAAGCTGGAGTTCGGCGTCCCTGTGAGGCCGGGAGACACCATCCGTTGCAAGGCGAGGCTGACCGACAAGTACATCAAGAGGGGCAGGAAATACGCCATGGGCAGGATGCAGATACTGAACCAGAGGGACGAGGTGGTGTGCGTCTGGACCGGCGGGCTCATCCTGCCGCGCTGAATCCGGGGAAGGAGGTGGCGATATGACCGAGAAATTGCGTTTCGACGAGATAGAATTGGATTACGAGATCCCTCCCCAGAGCAAGGGGATCAACCAGGAGAAGATAACCAGGAACGCCGAGGCCTCGCTCGATTACAATCCCATCCACATAGACCCGGAGTATTGCAGGAAGATAAACCTTCTGGGTAAGGGCACGACCATTGCCCACGGCATGATGACTTTGTCTTTCATGGGGAAGATCGTCACGGATTGGGCCTATCCGGCCGGCGGGTATATGAAATCCTTGGAGGGCAAGTTCACGGCTCCGGTGAGACCGGGAGAAGAGATAACCGTTCACGCGGTGGTGACCGAGAAGCACTATATGGCCAAGAAGGAGGACAACTTCGTCGTCCTGGACGTATGGTGCGAAAACCAGGACAAGACCAAGGTCTCCGTCGGGAAGGCCTCGGCCGTGATCCCCCACTGAGCATGGAGGGTCGGACGCGAAGCCTGCCGCGAAGTGGTACGAAAAGTGGGGACAGGTCACATTGAGGGGAGATCTCAGCTTCGAACTATTACGCCATAGAGGTCCAGGGCCAAATTCCATAGGTTGCGATGATGGCCGAAATCCAGGTCAGCAACGAAGGCACAGGTTCAGGGTGTGGGGTGGCAAAACCTGTCGGGAGGCAATACTCCATACGCATCTGGAAGGCTCCCCAACCCTCTGCCTCGGAGTTAGATGCTCACCCAGATCTGCGGCTTTGGGACGCTCAGTCATCTGGGCCAGCGTGGCGCCGCGGGAGTACGGGACCCACTACAGTAGCTCGCGGCCTCATCGCTCACTGGATCTGGAGACTCCGACCGGGCCGCCATCTCGCGCCGGTCCGCCGCAGACGGGCAAGATCGTCGCTCGACCGGTGTTGGGAGGGCTTCACCACGAGTATGAGTGGCTGGCGGCGTAGAGCGAGGAAGCGGATGGAATTTTGGCACCCCGCAGGGCCATCTCCCCGGTTCACCCACCTACAGTTCCCCGCCCCTTTCGCGGAGTTCGGGCCACGGCCTCGGCCGTGGGTGGGCCTGGCGCTGCCGCCCGCAGAGTGACCACCAGTGCCGACTCCGCGGGTATCTTGAGCCTGAGGACGACATCCTCACCTTTGAGTTCGAATTCGGCGCCCTCCACCTGGACTTTGCCCTTTCGCGAGAGGTTTACCTGGGAAAGGGGCACCACGACTTCCCGGCTGACCTGCCTTTCCTTGTCGAGGTTGAAGGCCACGAGCACGCCCCCGGGCTGTCCTGGGAGCACGTGCAAGTGCGTCAGCTCATCGATGCCGATGAACTCCCCGCGCACGAAGTACGGCTTCAACGCCAGGTATCTGGCCATGGTGTGGGGGCCAAGAATCTCATCCGAATCTGACTGGATGAGCAGAGACGGCGTCCGTGCGAGCCTCACTTGGCGGGCCTAGGAAGTCCATCGGCACGGATCACAGCCATACGGATCGAATTCTTGGGCCCTACAGGTGAATTGCGCAAGGGCGAGCGCAGCGAGTTCATCGACATCAGGGTGCATGGCTCCTGGGCGGAGCAGCTCTCTGCGTCTCATTCCTGTCTGGCCCCATCGAGCTAGAACGGCCACCACCACCGGCCACTCTTCCGAGCCCTTGTCAGGGCAGCCCTGAGTTCATCGTCAATGTCACGGTGCAGAAGCCAGTCTATGTAGTCTGCAGGAACCTTGCTCAGGGGTTGCCCCTTGTGCTTGCCAAACGGCATGCGTTGGATGGTTGACATCTCGAACAGCTTCTCGATGTCGTCCGGATTGCCTGCAGCCAGATACCGGTCAATCAGATGCTTGAAAAGCGAGCAGGTGGTGGCAACATCGGCTCCGGCCCGGTGTGTGGCATTCCTGCCCCTATCCTTATCGAGCCTCAGATGCGACCGAAGGTTGTCCAGCTTGTATGACTCCCGCCCAGGAATCAGGTTCTCGGCCAGTCGTAGGGTGCACAGAAACCTTGGGTTGCCCTTGGCAAGGCGCGGCGAGCGTCAAAGGAGAACGGAGTCAAAACCGGCGTTGTGGCAGACGGCGTGGAGGACGGGCGTATGTAGGTCGCGGTACTGCTCAACAGCCTTCTCGAGCGTTGGGGCATTGGCCACGTCTCTGTCTGTGATCCCATGAATCGTTGTAGCATCGCGGGGAATGTGCCGGCCTGGGTTAATGAGGGTGCTGTTCGACGAGAGAACCGTTCCATCGCCCCTCATGATTGCCCAGGCGAGCTCCACGATGGCGTCCGTTCTTGGGTCCAAGCCGGTGGTCTCCGTGTCGAGGACTCGGAATGACTGGGAGCGAATGGACTTGTCCATGGTCCGGCCTCAGGGCGCTAGTTGAGGGAGCTGCGCTGGTGATTCTAGTCTGATGACTCCTCGCCCGTCCACCCGATGTCCGTCGGGGCTGCCGTGAGATACGCAAGTTCAAGCGGCCGGAGACGCGCTAGAGTGGCGGAGAAGCAGCCCGAACCCGGACAGGCCACTGTACGACCCGATTTGAATAGGGACCCTACAGCCGGTCCAGAGGACTAAACCTCGCCTGTGCCGTCTTCAAGTCGGCGTCGGCCAAGTTGTGGGGTGTCAAAACTCCATCCGTATCGGGGGCGGCGACACGGTGAGGTGTCGGGGCCACCCCTAGGGCACTATGTCGTCATCAAGGTTCGGCCGTGGGATGCCAGGAAGAGAGTGGAGGCCTCTGGTCCCGAGGAGAGGCGCTGACGACCCTCTGCCTCGGAGATATGTGCTCTACACGATGCGGCGACCCGGTTCCACAATTACGAATGGGTGGCTGCTTGACGTGCGCAGATACGGATGTAATATTGGCACCCCACACGTACATGTAGATCATGACTTGCACCTGGTCGGACACCCTGGGCTGGCCGGTCTTGATGTCATAGACGGTGCCAGCATCCGCCCGCAGGGCCACGAGGTCGGGGGTTCCGGCCAAGACCAGGCCTGACTGCCTCTTGTAGCGGAAGCTCGTCAAGCGTGCGCGCGCTGAGTGGCGGGTTGTCGTTGGCCACGCCCTCAGAACGGGACGACAGTGAGGCAGCCGCATACACCTTGACTCGTGGGTGTAGAATGCGGCTGTCCCCGCTAGTGTTCCGTCAGGAGGTACGACATGAAGCGACTCGGCATCGTACCGGTAGGTCTTGCTTTGGTGGTGGGCATCTTCGCCACGGCCTGCGGCGGGGGTGACGGCGGCGAGCCCGCAGACGGCGGGACTCCCTCCGGCCCGGTCAACATCACGCTCTGGCACGCGGAGACGGCGTCGAACAGCGACAGCCTCGTGAAACTGGTGGACCGCTTCAACGCCTCCCAGAATGAGGTGAAGGTCACGTCCATCTTCCAGGGCGAAGAGCTGATCGTGAAGATCCTCAGCAGCGCGTCCAGCGGCAACGTCCCCACCATCGCCTACATGTCGGAGCCCGATACGCAACCCATGATCGACAGCGGGCAGGTCGTGCCCATCCGGGAGTACGTGGACCGCGACAAGTATGACCTGTCCGACTTCGCCCAACCGGCGATCGCCTACTACACGGTCAACAACACGCTCTACGCCATGCCCCACGGCCTGGCGGTGCCACTCATGTACTACAACAAGATCCCATTCCGGGAGGCGGGGCTGGACCCCGAGCAGCCACCCGAAGACCTGAACGAGGTCCGCGCCGCCTCAGAGAAGCTCGTTCAACGCGACTCGGCGGGCAACATCACCCGCTACGGGTTCGCCCTCGACATCTCCCCCTGGTTCGTGGAGCTGACGCTGGCTGGCGCCGGCGAGCTCTACGTCAACAACGACAACGGCCGCGCTGGCATCGCCACGGAGGTCGCCTTCGACAACGAGGCCGGTCAGAAGCTCTTCCAGTGGTGGTACGACATGGTGCACGATGGCCTGGCGCTCAACATCGGGGTCGACCCCGTGGGCGCAAACGGCCTCCTCGCCGTCGGCGCCGGTAAAGCCGTAATGGTCCGCGCTTCCTCGTTTGCCCTCCGCTCCGTCATGGACGTTCTTGAGAAGGGGATAGAGGGCGTTGAGTTGGGTGTAGCACCCGTCCCCGGCATCCCTGGCAGAGTCCCCCAGGGCTCGCCCGGCGTGTACTCGCGGGCGCTGTGGATCATGAGCGCGCGGCCGGAGGCAGAGCGCGACGCCGCATGGAAATTCATCAAGTGGCTCATGGAGCCCGAGCAACAGGCCGAATGGTTTGCCGGCAGCGGCTACCTCCCCGTCCGCAACTCCGCCTACGACCTCCCGGCTGCCAAGGACATCATCGCCGAGTACCCGCAGTTCCAGATCCCGATCGACCTGTTTGCAGAGACGGCGACAACAAGCGCTGCCCTCGGACCGCTCCTCGGGTGCTTCCCACAGGTGCACGAGGCGGTCGTGGAAGCTGTCGAGAGCATGGTCTCCGGAAACGCCAGCCCTGATGAGGCCATGGCGGCCGCGGTCAAGGAGAGCAACGCGGCCATCAGCGATTACAACCAACGCCTGGGCCACTAGGAGGGCACCGAGGCCGGCGCGCCGGATCCGGAACCGCTCGGGACCGTAGCTGCCCTCTGCCGAAAGGACGGACCTTCATGAAACGATTCATCCTCTTCGTAGTGATCCTTTCGCTGGTCCTCACAGCCTGCGGTGGGGGTGGCAAATCCGCCAGCAACGAGGCCACGTCTGGCCCGGTCAACATCACCTTCTGGCACTCGGAGACGGCGTCGAACAGCGACAACCTGGTGAAGCTGGTGGACCGCTTCAACGCCTCCCAGAACGAGGTGAAGGTGGAGCCCATCTACCAGGGCATCGACCAGGACCTGACACTGAAGCTCATCGCCGGCATGCCCAGCGGCAACGTCCCGGCCGTCGCCTACATGTCGGAGCCCTTCACCCGGCCCATGATCGACAGCGGCGAGATCGTTCCCATCCAGCAGTACATCGACCGCGACAAGTACGACCTGTCGGATTTCGCGCCCGCGGCGATTGCCTACTACACGGTTGACGACACCCTCTACGCCATGCTGTGGGATGGCAGAACTCCACCCGTATCTGCAGGGCGCGCACTCTTGGTGGCCCGTGTGGTGAGCAGCACGGACCATCTCCTCAGGGAGGTGACCGTCACCCCTCTGCTTGCCAGGCAGATGCTCACGAGCAGATGACCTGAACCTCGACCGAGGACCCCCGGGGTGCCGCACCGCAGCGGCCCAGACACCGCCACCTTCCCTACCTAAACCTCTCGAGATATTTCCTGGCACCCTGTGGGGGCCAAGAATCTCATCCGAATCTGACTGCACATCCGACCGCCGACTGGGTCTGGCGCCAGCTGATCGCCGCCACGCCGTGGGGCAACCAGCCGCATTACGTCCTCCGGGACCGTGACCGTACCTACGGTGCCGCCTTCATCTCGCGCGCCGCCAGGGTCGGCATCCAGACCATCCTGACGCCGGTGCAGGCACCGAAGGCCAACGCGATCGCCGAGCGTCTCGTCGGAACGTTGCGACGGGAGTGTCTGGACCACCTGATTATCATCGACGAGCGGCACCTCCGGCTCATTCTGATGGAGTACGCGGCGCACTACAACGCAGCGCGGCCACACCGCGCGCTCGACCTCCAGCCGCCCAACGGAGCGCTTGTCCGGGCCGCGCCGCCAAACGCTGGCCGGCTCAGGGCACGGCCCGTACTGGGTGGCCTGCATCACGAATATGAGTGGATGGCCGCGTGAACGCGTCGGATGCTATTCTTGGGCCCCACAGGGCAGGTCGCGATTCACATACTGAAGCCGGGCTAGTTGCCCGGCTTCATGTTTGCCATCCGCGGCAGACTATCTAGTTTCCAGGCAGGCCGCTTCGACGAGACGCAGCCACCCATCACTCGGGGGAGGGATTGCTCCCTCCCCCGAGAACCATTTGTTGCCTTACCTAGGTGTGCGGACAAGTACAAGGTTGGAGAGTACGGAGTTGCCGGCTGCATTAAAGGCTCTTACCCTGTAGTAGTACAGACTATTGGGTGCGACCGTCGTGTCCGTGAACGCCGTCACGTTCGCTCCGACCGTGAAGGTCCGCGGTGCCTGCCCGAAGGGGGAAAGCGTTGTCCTCTGGATCAGGAAACCGTCCTCATTGTTGGAGTTATCCCTCCACGCGAGCGCCACGCTCGTTCGCGTTAACGCCGTTACCCTCAGAATCGACGGCGCCGCTGGTGGTCGAGTTACTGGTGGCGTACCCACCGTGACAGTGTTGGAGAACGGGGAGTCTGAGGACATGGTGGGGAAGCCGGGCGTGGCGGCATCACCGACCGTGTTGGAGGCAAACACCCTGTAATAGAAGACCTGGTTCGTGATGCCGATGGGATCGGTGTACGTCGTCACCTTTCCAAGCGGCACGGTCACGAGTCCCGTTGTGAAGCTGACGTTGTTTGCCCTCTGGACTGTGAAGCCGGTCGCATTCAAGGAGTTTTGCGTCCAGGTCAGAATCGCGCGCCGGTTACTACCGATACCGGTCACAGTAGCAGCCAGGTTGGAAGGCGCTGCCGGCGGAACGACAAACGCAAGCGCGTGCATCATGTCCATCTCTTCATGGGCGAGAATGTGGCAGTGATACACGTACTCCCAGCCGAGGTTGACGTAGTGGTTGACGATTGAAGCAACCGGGTTCCCCAGCGGGTCAAAGAACCCTGCGGGTGGCGGTGGCTCTAGCAAGGCCCCCTCAGGCATCGTCGGGTCAATCAGGCGGACGCTGTTGGGAATCTGATTCAGGAAGGGGACCTGTGCAAGTGTGGGAATGCTCGGTCTCATCGCGATTACCGTCTGCTCCAGCGGGTTCACCCTGAAGGTCTCTTTCCAGCCCAGCTCGTTGGGGTCGGGCGGTAGCATGGCCCCGTCCCAGGCAACCCGGTTGATGAGCTGCGCGTTGAACAGGTGTGTGTGTATGGTGTGGGTGTCCACGCCGTTGTGGTTGATCTTCCAGATCTGGGTGCCATCATTTAGAGCACCAATTTGAACCGCACTAAGGTCTGTCGTGCCTTTGATGAGATCGACGGGCGGGCTTGCATAGCCGTAGAGCTGGAACTGCTGGGCCGCGGCCGAACTGGTCGGCAGCTCGAGCCCGAGCATGCCGCTCATCCGCCCGTACTCGGTGTCGTAAGCTTCACCCATCTCGTCCTGGATCGCCTTCGGCTCGAGCGGGAGCGTCACAGCCGGCAGAAGAGCTCCTGTCGGGTCGATCGGCTGGAAGGTCTTGGTGAACTCGGCGAGCTGCACGAATTGCTTTGTGGGATCGGTCGAATAAGTCGTGTTGTAGGCGGAGTTGTAGGCAGCCTGGGGCATAATGATGTCGTCCTGGGACGTCTCGAAAACGCCCGGCTTCGTTGCCGTCTTGGCAAACACCGCCTGCAGATTCGCAAGATTAACGTCGGGTGTTGGTGTCGTTACGGCGGTTCCCACCCGGATCTGCATGATGGTGCGGATGTTAGGACCGAAGCCCGCCTGTGTCGAGGGAGAGCCGCCGGTGTCCGTCTGATCCGGATTGCCGGTGTAGTAATCGTAGCGCGGGTCGCGCGCCGGGAAGGCCGCCGGGGCATCGTTGTAGAGAAGGAGCGTCTTACCGGCGTACTGGGAGAAGTCAACGATGACGTCCGCGCGCTCCGCTGTGCCCACTAGCAGCGAGTGCTGGTCGACGTTCCCGAAGTTGAACGAGGTGGGGTTCAGGTTCCACGTGATCGGCTGGCTCGGTATCACTGCCGGCGCCGGCAAGAAGCCGCCTTCGGTACCTATCTGAATCCAGTCCGGGCCTCTCGTTGTCGGGTCGGGCACGCCACTCGGGAAGTCGGCCGGAATGCCCGGGGTCCCTGTGGCAGGAACCATTTTGACTTCGGTATTGGCTCTGCCATCGGCGGTTGTGACGGCGGGGTCGGCCTCATAAAGCTGCAGGTTGAAGAACCGGTCGTCAGCGGCATTCAGGATGCGGAAGCGGTAAGCCTTAGGCTCCACCTCCAGGTAGGGGTAGAGCGTGCCGTTGACGATGGGGGTGTCCATGAAGGCCTCGCCCGGCATGGATGGATTGGGCGTCCCGGGCATCATCGGCGGCTCCCAGGGCGCATTGTCGGGGTCGTAGTAGGGGTTCGGGACCGGCCCGTATGTTATGTCGGTTGTTGGCGGCCAGAACCAGGGACCATAGTGCCACCGGCCGAAGGCGTTTGCGCCGGTGAGGTCATACGGGTTCTGGGCCGGCACATAAACGTGTGGATACCAGAGGTCGCCGGTCTTCGGTGTCGGGAACCCCGTGTTCGGGTCCAGTGCTCCAGTCCCCCAGGCCCAGGTCGGGTCCGTGGCAAGAATTGTGGCGTCATCGACGAAGGTCCTGTCCTGGATGACCAGGGGGATGCCGAGATCGGGGAGAACCTTCAGCAGGCCGGGGTTGACGCCTGAGTTGTTGGTGCCGTTGATCAGGTCTTGCTCGACCTGGTCAGTTATCAGGTAGCCCGCGGCCTCGCCCACATAGACGTTGAGGCGGGTGATGCCGTAGGAATGGTCGTGGTAGAACATGAGCCTGGCGCTCTGGGCGTTGGTGTAGTAGAGAGTCGCCACACCGTCGCCTGGGTCGTCAACGTTCGCCATGTCGGGGACATTGACTACACTGACGCCCTGGGGGTACTGAGTGGTTTCCCCGGCGGGGGTAATCCACTGGTGCGGCGTCCCATCGCTAATCCAGACGGTGTTGTTGCCGTGCAGATGGACGTCGGCCCGGTTCTGCGTGTAACTTTCCTTCATCCCCGGCATCCCCGGCATGTCCAGGGGACCCATCCCTGCCCCCATCACAGTTGTGTCCACCGGAACGAAGAGGTCACCGGCTTCGCCCACGGGGAGCCTGTTGGTGAACTTGATGCGCACCGGCCGGCCACTCGTGGAGACGATGACAGGTCCGAGAAAATGCGGGGCGTCCACAGCGACGCCATTCACTTCCTGCACGTAGCCCCGGTGTGTGGTCGGAGCCAGGTCGGTATGCATCTGCTCAGTGTACTCAACCAGCGCGATTTCGTAGTAGTCGGAGCCCGGATAGGTTGTGGTGTCGGGCACAGCCGTGGGAATGTACTGCCCGAGCAGGTTTGCCGCGCCAGCCCCCAGACCCGGCAGCGCGTCCATGAATTTCCTGATGCCGCCGGTAAGGGTGGTCGGATCGAATGTTGCCGTGGCACTGGCGCCCGTGCCCGTAGCATCTGAGATGCTGACGGTGGGAGCGTAGTACCCGCTTCCCGGTGCGTTGACGGTGATGCCGGTAATGACACCACCGGCTACTGTCGCTGTGGCATCGGCGCCTGTGCCCATGCCATAGGCATCCGTGATGGTGACGACCGGAGCGGTATACCCAGTACCTCCGCTTACAAGCGTGACGGCGACGCCGCCCGATGGCAGCGGGCTATAGGCCCAGTTGGCATCGCCGAAGTAGTCCGGAATGAGGTACCCGGTATTGGGGTCAGGCACGAGAGTCGCACTTGTGTCTACCCCTGCGGTGCGGGCCTCGTCAACGGCCGCCTTGTAACGTTCTGCCGCCGCCTCTCTTTCAGCGGGGGTTACCTTCCCGTGGTAGAACCCCCTGCCACTGGTGTCCGGTGCTGGTTGCGCTCCCGTCTGGCCGGCCGGCCAGCCTACAACGGCAACCGCCAATAGCAGGATCGCCAATACCAATGACTTGCGCCTAAACACAGTCTCTCCTCCTTTTCTTCCTAGGGCCCTCGCGCTAAGAGACGGGCAGCTGGGGCCAAAGTCTGCCCTCCCAGGCTATGACCACACCGGGGTCACACGCCCCGGGCAATACCTTCCAAGGCGACGGCGGCGGGTCACGAGACCCGCGGAAACCAGGATGCTTTCACATATCATCAAAGCTTGCACGGTGAATCACATTCCCCAGGGATTGGGCTAATCGTATGCCTTGCCCCCCGCGCCCGACATGGTGCAAGCGTCCCCTTTTGGGGGGGGGGCCATTCGGCCCCCTTTGGAGGCCGATTGACTCAGGACGCCCTCTCCAGGCGGGGGGTTCGCCTGCGGAACAGGCAGGCTTCTCACGCCACTCTCCGCTCGAGCTCGGCCACGGGTTGGGACTGCGGACGTTTCCGCGAAAGGCCCAGGGGCAGCCTGACAAGGGCCTGCTCGTCTCGCTTGCTCAGCACCGCGCCGCACTGAATGCAGCCGACGAAGGGCCCATCCAAGTCATAGTCGAGGGCGAGGTCACCGCGGCATCGTGGGCATGTCTTTAGCCAAATCATTTCGGCTCTCCTTCCCCCTTCTCTTTGCCAGTCAGAGGCTCTCGCTGAGAGCCCCTCCTGGCTACCACAGGCGGAGCGCAGCAGCACGCCTATTCCTGTTGAACCCTGACCACATCATGGGCCTTCTCCTCCTTTGGGCTGGGGTCCCCTCGTCTGCAGGAGCTTGTTCAGCCTTCTGATGAGGTCCCAGGGGTCAAAAGGCTTGGGGAAGAAGTTCTCGCCCAGCTCCCCGTGTCGCGCTGCCACCTCCCTCGGTGCGAGGGCAGAGATGACGACCCAGGCGGGAGCGCAATGCGGCGGGGGCCGACGCAACCAGTCCAGGACGACTCCGCCCAGGCCGTCTGGAAGGATGAGGTCAAGGATGACAGCGTCCACGGCCTCGCGTTCCAGAACCTCGAGAGCCTCGCGGCCGCACCCCGCTTCGATGCTGTCGAATCCGGCGGCCGTCAGGCTGATGTGGAGCATCCTTGTGACGCCGGCGTCATCCTCGACCACCAGGATCCGTGGCTGTCCTCTTGCGTCCGCAGTCATCATCATGATCCAGACCCCTCTGAAGGATGTCGCTCCCGGCGGGACTGCCCCTGCCTCCCTGCCGGGCAGCCCCACTGCTCCCTTCGCCGGTCGCGCAAGCCCCCTTGCCGCCTCCCTGCCTTAGATGTCCTTACAGGGTCGTCTTGACCGAGTTCTCTTCTCGAGGCCTGCCCTACGGGCATCGCCGGGCGCCATCGTGGAGGCAGGCCCAGCAGCCGTGGGGCGGAGACCCAGTCAGGCAGGCCAAGGCCAATTCTGCCTGGGGTTTGTGAAGCGAACGTGAAAACAAGGGGCCGGCCCGTGAAAGGGGCGTGAAGGTTTGCGCGGCGTGCGTTCTTCTACGGTGGTACGGTGAGAGGTGGTCGACGGGCAGAGTAGGGGCGCAGTCCGCCTGTGGCGGACTGCGCCCCTACCGGGGTTTACCCCGATATCTGTCAGAGGCGGGGATCAACGGACCGTTGGAACAGCGAGCCGTCCCTACGACTCCGGCGGCGGCATCCGATAGCCCACTCCCCGTTCAGACAGGATGAACCTGGGGTTCCGGGCGTCATCGCCCAGCTTGCGGCGAAGGTTCCGCACGAAAGACCGCACCAGATCTGTCTCTGCGCCGTAGGTCGGGCCCCATACGCGCTGGAGGATCTGCTCGAAGGTGACCACCCTACCGGCGTGCGCCGCTAGCTGAGCAAGCAGCTTCCACTCAGTGCCTGAAAGGATCACCGGATTGCCAGCCAGCGTCACCTGCCTCTGCCCAAAGTCGATCTTCAGGTCCTCCAGCACAAAGGGACGCCGCGCGGCGGTCGTAGGAGCGCCCGCCCTGCGCCTCAGAACAGCGTCGACGCGGGCCAGGAGTTCTGAGGGCGAGAAAGGCTTGACGATGTAGTCGTCCGCCCCGGCCCGCAGGGCCCGGACGGCGTCGTCCTCTCGGTCGCTGGCGGTGAGGAATATGACCGGCGCCTCCGTAAGCTCCCGGACGCGCTCCATCACTTCAAAGCCGCTGGTACCGGGAAAACGGAGGTCCAGCAGGATGAGATCCGGCTCATTCAACTCAACCAGCCTGTTGACTTCCGAAGGATCGGCGGCCAGCACCGGCTCGTAGCCCGCTTCGCTAAGCGAGCGCTGGAGGTAGCGGAGGACGTGCACCTCGTCGTCCACAGCCAGAATCCGCGTGCGCTCGCCCGGGCGGGAGACCCTTGTCGCAACGGCGACCTCCGGAGCAGCGGCAGGCGCCTCGGCGGCCACCAGCAGGGTGAAGCCGAACGTTGCGCCTCGGCCCTCGCCGGCGCTCTCGGCCCAGATGCGACCGCCGTGGGCCTCCACAATCCCCTTGCAGATGGCGAGGCCCAGGCCAGTGCCCGCCAGCCCGAGGCCGGACTTCTCGTGGGGTCGCGAGAACTTCTTGAACAACTGTGGCAGGTCTTCTTGGGCGATGCCGTGGCCCTCGTCCCGCACTCGCACGCTGACGTAGAGGGGCTCGTGCTCCACGGAGACGGTTATCGGCGCCGTGGGTGGCGAGAACTTGGCGGCGTTGCTCAGGAGGTTCATCATCACCTGGCCAATGCGGTGGCGGTCGGCCTGGACAAGCGGCAGAGCGTCGGGCAGCTCCAGCCGCACCCCTTGCAGGCTGGCAGTCCTCAGGAAGCTCTCGCGCGCCTCCCGGATGATCTCCCCCAAATCAGTCGGCGCCGCATCAATGGAGAGGGACCCCACCTCGATGCGGGTCATGTCCAGCAGGTCGTCTATCAGGTCACGCAGCCGGTCCGCCTGCTGGTCGATGATCTGAAAGAGCTCGCGGGTCTGCCCGGTGGTGAGCGGCGATGAGCTCCCCAGCACCGTCGCCGCCGACCCCTTGATGGCGGTGAGGGGCGTCCTAAGCTCGTGGCTGACCATGCCCAGGAACTCATTGCGAAGCCTCTCCATCTCCCCAAGGGGAGTGATGTCCTGCTGCACGGCGATGGCGCCTGTGATCTCGCCGCTGGGCCCGTAGAGGGGCACGGCGTTCACCAGAACGGGAACAACGCTGCCGTCCGGGCGGTGGAAGTGGATCTCCTCGGCGCGCACGCTCTCTCCCTGGCTGAGGGCGCGCTCCAGGGGCAGCTCCCCCCGCACGTACTCGCTGCCGTCAGGTCGGCGGCGGACGGCGGCATGGCTGTATTGCTCGAGTGAATCCCCCACACGCACGGCCGCCCCAAGTAGGCGCTCGGCCTCCCGATTGACCAGCAGCAGACGGCCGACGGCGTCGGCGAGAAGGATGCCGACCGGCGAGGTGTCCACCAGCGTCTGGAGCCGCTGGCGCTCCTGCTCCGTGGCCTCCTCAGCTTGCTTGAGCTCGGTGATGTCCTGGACAGTCCCGAATCCGCCCAGCAGCGTCCCGTGCTTGTCGAACTCCAACTCGGCCCGTTCGCGGACCCACTTGACGGTGTCGCCGACGACGATGCGGTGCTGGATGTCGTAGGGCTGGCCGCGCAGCGCCGCCGTCCACGCTTGGTCCACGTACTCGCGATCCTCCGGGTGAACGGCCACGAGAAACGTCTCATAAGTTAGCGCCGTTCCCCTGGGAATTCCAAACATCCGGTGGGTCTCGTCGGACCAGAGCAATGCGTTACGCCGTACATCCAGGCGCCAGCTCCCGGTGCGCGCCACCGCCTGGGCCCGGTTCAGGTCCTCGCGGTGTTCGCGCAGGGCTTCCTCGGTCTGCTTGCGCTCGGTGATGTCGCGGATGACGGCAGTGAAGAAGACCGCGTCTCCTACGCCCCACTTGGCCACGGACAGCTCCAGAGGGAATTCACTGCCGGCCCTCCTAAGACCCGCAAGCTCAACAGTCTTCCCAATGATGTTGGACTTCTCCGTGGAGAGCACCCTCTGGATAGCCTCTTGATGGGCTTCGCGGAATCGTTCAGGCATTATGAAGCCAAGCGGCTTGCCCATCACCTCGTGAGCCCGATAGCCGAACATAGACTCCGCGCTGTGGTTCCAGAGAATGATGTTGCCATCGCTGTCAATGGAGATGATGGCGTCGACCGCGGTTTCCACCAAAGAGCGGTAACGCTCTTCACTGCGCTCCAACGCTTCCAGTGTCCTGCTGTTGTGAAGAGCAACAGCAGCTAACTCCGCGAATGCCGAAGCCATTCGCGCATCGTCTTCGGTGAAGCCTCCCGGCTTGTTGGCAAGGCCGAGCAGCCCGACAACGGCCCCGTCAACCGCAAGGGGCGCAAATAAGACGTTGTCAAGCTGTGCGTGCCCTTGAGGCAGGAACCTCACCCATTCGCTGTTGGCGAAATCGTTTTCGTATACTGCCTTGCCGCCCTGGTATGCTAATGCCCGCAGTCCGCGAATGGGCATGGGGAGGGAGGCGTCGACAGAGCAAGGAAGGCCGCCGGACTCCAGGAACACAAGCTCGCTTTGTGTTCCATCCCTGCTCAGCATGGCGACGTAGCCGGCAGTTGCTCCGATGAGCCCCTTACAGGAGTCGAATATCGAGCGGGCAGCGGCGCTGAACTCGCGATGTCTCAGCACCGATCGGGAGGCTTCAAGGAGCGCCGAGATTTCCGCCTGGCGGCGAGAAGGCCGGTCCGCTTCCACTTCCTCGTTCCCGTTTCTCAGTCGTTTCGACGCCTGCAGTTTCCCCTCTCGACCATGATCTGTCAAACGAAGTCTCGCTGAGCTCACCTTAGAGAATGAGTGCAATGACCGGCAAAGAGGCTTGTCCGTCAGCGACTGGGACTGTGGTGGGCCTTAGAGCGCTGGGAGGACTTCCCGGCCATGCCGCTATTGGAGATGCCAACAAACGTGCCTTGAGATGTAGCCCACAACACGGAAGTTCCCTAACGGGCAATTGGGATTGTGTGTCGTCCCCAGACCTGTGGGGTGCCAATACTCCATCCGTGTCTGGAGCGCTGGCACCGCGAGCTGTCCGGGCCAGCCCTAGAGGGAAAGGGCTCCCAAGGGAGTCCCGTTCGAAAGCTGGATATCGCTGTCAGCTCTCTGCTTGCCAGGCAGATGCTCACGAGCAGATGACCTGAACCTCGACCGAGGACCCCTGGGGTGCCGCACCACAGCGGCCCAGACACCGCCACCTTCCCTATCTAAACCTCTCGAGATATTTCCTGGCACCCCCTTGACTTCTGACGCCGGCAGAGTGATGAGTACACATCACGCCAAGACAGAAAGGAGGTGAGAACAATGGCCAAGCGAGAACGCAAGGGGGCCGGCCAGAAGCCGTCCGCCCGTGAGCTCCCGCCGGTGGGAACGGAGCTCATGGGGCGCTACCGGGGTCAGGAGCTCTCCGCCCGCATCGTCGCGGACGAAGAGCGGGGCGGTGCTCCCACCGTCGAGTGCCGGGGCAACCGCTATCGCTCCCTCAGCGCGGCGGCCCGCGCCATCGACACCGGCTTCAAGCTGGAGGCGCTATCCCTCGGCGAGGCTACCCAGCGGATCGCAATCGAAGAAGACGATGATCGACTACGACGACTCAGTGACGAAGACCTCGATCTCCTCATCCGGCAGGCTCGAGCGGCTCAGCCAGGCAGCTCTCCGGGAGAGGGCGAGGCGTCATCCGGATAACCTCCTCTTCTGGTCGGAGGCTTACCGGCGTATCGCCGAGGGACCGTTCGTCGTGCCGCCGGCCCTCCGCGCTATCTACCAGGACGACCATCCTTTCATCGTCATCCGAAAGCCCAGCCAGGTCGGGGCCACTAAGTTCAACCTCAACACGGCGGCGTGGGCCGCCGATCGCCGGTACGCCGAGCGCGGAGTGGTGCCCTACATGCTGCCCACCGGTGAGACGGCCGACCGTATCTCCCAGACGCGGATGAGCAAGGTTGTCCAAGAGAGCCCCTACCTCCGCCGACGGGCGGTCCCGGAACCGGGAATCGCCCGCGGTCCCGCCAACATCAGGCGGCGGACCATTGGCCCCGGAGTCGTCTACTTCTGCGGCAGCGAGGAGGAGACCCAGTACTCTGGTATCGATGCCGATGTCGTCATCCTTGACGAGTCCGACCTCATGCAGGAGGAAGTCCTGTCGCTCGTCCAGGCAAGACTCAGGTCAAGTCGCTCACGCCGCCTGCGCGTTACCTCGACGCCCACCATCTCCGACTTCGGTGTCTCACATCTTTTCGAAATGTCCGACCAGGGCTACTACGAGCTGGCCTGCCGTCAGTGCAGCGCTTGGCAGGAGCCCCAATTCCCCGATAGCGTAGACTGGGACGCCTTCCGGGTGGTGTGCCTCGATTGTCGCGCTCCCCTCGACCCGTGGCAGGAAGGGCGCTGGGTGTTTCGGCAACCAGCGGCATCCGAGATCCGCGGTTACCAGCTTAACCGCCTCACCCTTCCAGACCCTCCTCTCCACGACATGAAGCTGGCGCTGGATGGAAAGGTCCCCACTGGCAAGGAGACCTTCTACCGCCAGGATCTCGGCCAGCCGTTCACGAGCCCGGAATCACGGCTCACGCCCGATATTCTCGATTCCTGCATCGAGCCCTGGAGGCCGCAGCTCCTGCTCAAGATGTATGTCATGGGAATCGACGTCGGCAGCAAGCTCCACGTCGTCATCCGGGGCCGCTTCAAAGGAAAGTGGTACCTCTTCGAAGCCTTCACCGCCAACAGCTTTGAGGAACTCGACCCCTGCTTCACCTGCTACAACATCGCGTGCTGCGTGGTGGACGCGTTCCCTGAGACCCGAGAAGCCAGGCGCTTCCAGGAGGCTCACTATGGGACGGTCTGGCTCGCCCAGTACACGCAGCAGGGGCTGGAACCCGAATGGTCGTATGATAGTTGGCTGGTGCGGGCCCCCCGGACCCCGATCCTGGACGAGATGCTCCACCAGTTCCGCGAGCACGTGTATGTCCTTCCGACCGACATCCGGGCCATCGAGGACGGCCAGTACTTCCGGCAACTGCAGGCGCCAGTCCGGACGACCGAGCTGGATGGCTGGGGCCATCCCGTTGCCATCTACAGGCATAGGGAGCCCGACGATTTTGCCCACGCGGAGGTGTACGCGACCCTCGCTACGATTCGTGCTACACTCGACCAAGGGGAGGTCTTCGCCCTCGGTTATGAACCGGGAGGATGGGAGGTGATCAGGTTTCCGCACAACGACTACGCCGACTAGAGGCCCGTTTAAGACCACCGAAGGTTTACCGAAGAACCACCGAAATCCTGAATCTGGCGCCTGATCAATTCACCCGCGACCGCGAAAACCTCCGGTTACCCGATTCTTCCCAAGCAGAGGGTCGCGGGCCCGCCTGCCGGCAGGCAGGTTCGAGTCCCGTTTCCCGCTCCAAATTTGGATCAGCGCTCTAGAAGCCCGTCTTTTGCCCCTGTCGTCTCGGAGGCAGAGGGCCCTGCGTCCTGTTCGACCGCAACAAGGGCAAGACCGGGCCGCTAGCATTCAAGCTGTACGATGCCACTACTAGCATGGGGGGCTCGATATAGCAGCGGTCGGCCGGTAATATACACTCCGCGGGACAACCTCTTCTGAGGACACATATAAAGGAGCTCCAATGATCAAAGCGAGACTGTGTGACCTGATCGGGATCAAGTACCCCATCATCCAGGCGGGGATGGGACCCTTCAGCAACAACAACCTGGGAGTTGCCTCGGCCAACGCCGGCGTCCTGGGGCTGCTTTCCACCAGCGG
>Ga0315279_10004819_pt1 | contig 17921 bp, 16 predicted proteins | sample YL17G06_20_MG_FD_203694 | JGI IMG/M metagenome (GOLD analysis project Ga0315279, IMG submission 203694) | Sediment microbial communities from Yellowstone Lake, YNP, Wyoming, USA - YL17G06_20 | ecosystem: Environmental > Aquatic > Freshwater > Lake > Sediment | place: USA: Wyoming | collected... | reverse complement strand
GATGATTCCGGTTTGGATAAGCGGGTTCACGAACTTTGACAGATTCCTCACATCAATCTCGAGAAGCGAAGCTAGCTGGCCAGAGGTCACGTGGCCAAGCACTTTCAGATACTTGAGGGCTTGCTCCCTCTTTGTTCCCGAAGAAGGCACATCATCCGGTGCCTTGGTGTCGTCAATCTCCTCGGAAGAGTGCCTGCTGATGATTGCATAGTCCAGAGCAAATAGCACTGAGAAGAAGCCTAGCAATAGCACGTCAGACAAGTCTGAGCCAGTGATCGGGATGCCATTCCAAAGCAAGTATGTGAGATAGGCAAAGGTGAGGCAGGTAACCTCTAGGCTGAATGCTACGAGGGCGGCTTTGAGGTTGCGCGCTATTCTCACTGGCTCACCTTTGGTGTCGGGATGGCCTTCTTACCTAGTATCCGACTGAACACCCATAGCGTGAGTACTACGAAGACTAGTAGTATCGCCGTAGAAATCGAAATGCTAAACAGGGCTGATAGCGCGTCAATCTCCGCGCGCGTGGAGGAAGACCCTCTTTGCGCCAGTGTCAGAAAGATCGCTAACCATACTAGAAACACCGCAAACCCTCGGAATCTCTTCCAGAATGGAGCCACTAGTATGGCGGGTATCGCAGCCATCCAGACGAGTACCGTTAGGTTGTAGAATGGAGCAAAGTATGGAATTGCCTGGCCTGAAGGGATTTCGCCGAGTATGTTCCTGATGAACTCCAGAAGAATCGTCAGCACATCAGACATAATGATATTTGGATTTCAAGAAGCATAAAGTCGATGGATTTCTGTCATCTGCATAATCGGGCTATGCGGGTTTTCTGAGGATTATGAGGTACTCGTGGTTGTGATGGTAGACGTTATGAGTTATGCTGAACCATTTGGCGAAAGCCTCCTTGTGCACGATCGCTGTGTCACGCCCCGAAACAGATGATGAGTAGCCCACATAGTCTTCGAGAAAAGCCAACACAACCTCGTCAACGAACTCGAACCCGATCCCGAGCGCAGACTCGTACACAAGATAGTGAAGTGGCTGATGCTTCGCAGCGTAGGGGCCTATCTGTATGCAGCAGAATCGATTTGGCCTGAGAACTCTGAATATTTCTTTGAGAATGGCTTCGATGAACCGACTGAACCCATTCACTTCAGTGTATGTCCCATTTCGTCCGTAATCCATCATGTCCAGGTATGGCGGATGCGCGATGACCAGGTCGACGGAACCATCTGGAATAAAAGACAGGTTTCTGGAGTCGCCCTCAATGAACTTCTGCCTTTCTAGCCACTTCTTCAGTGAAGGCTCCTTCTCCGATACCGCCTTGAATCGTTTCTCTTTCGCTTTCTCTGCCTCGGGGTTTATGTCTACACCAATCCCCAAGCGTCCGGTCATGGCACATGACACAAGAGTCGTGCCGCTTCCTGTCAGCGGATCGAGCACCACCTCTCCCTCCTTTGAGTAGCGCAGAATGCAGTTCAAGGGAACCATCATGGAAAACGTGCCAGGATAGATGGTTCCGTTCACACCGAAGAAGGGGTCATGGCGTCTGCTCATTAGCCAGACAGAATGGAACTGCAAGGCGAATTCGTCAGCGTAGTCCTTCCAACGCTCAGGATCGAGATCGTTGATTTCAGAAGACTTGTGGATTCCTCCAGAGTGATTCCAATCGCGTCTCAAACCCTCTGGAGAGTTCGTGATTCTTGCGCGTCTAACGACCATCTCAGTTTCGCGAGTGGTCAGGTTCTTCTCTGTGACGAGTCTGGCAATACGTGTCTGCTCAGCTGGACTGAGACCCAGCAGGTGTCTTGCATGTCCCTCCGTCAGGCCGTTGACACGTGTCAACGATTCTCTAACCGATTTGGGCAAATCGAGAAGCCTGACGTGTCGATTGACCCATGCGACATCCTTGCCAAGCCTTTTCGCCAGTTGCCTCTGACTCATGTTGAAGCGTCTGATCCCTTCGCTGAGAGCTGTAGCAACCTCCAAGGGTGAAAGGTTCTCACGCTGCAGATTCTCTACCAGAGAGATCTCGAGGGCTCTCTCGTCGGAAACGTCGATTTCGACAACGGGAACCGTCTTGAGCCCTGCCCTGCTTGCTGCCTCTAGTCGTCTCGAGCCTGCCAGAAGCTCATAGGTGGAACCTTTCTTTCTCACGAGCAGCGGCTCCAGAATTCCGTGCTGGCGGATCGATTCCGCTAATTCGTCCAGATTCGCGCTGGTCCTGTGCTGGTGCCTCGTCCTGATTCTTGTGATTTCGACATTCTCTAGGGTTTCATTCACTGTGACACCTGTGGGAGAATTGTCTTGCCCGCTGAACTCTCTTCAACGCGTGAGGGGAAGTCAGGCGGGGAGTTGATTCTCAATTATGTTGTTGGTCTTCTATCCTCAAATAGCTACAGAGCCTTCGTCTCGGCGAACTCTTCCCCTTGGACATTCACTCACAATTACTACATTTCGTACGTCTGCAGTTAGTGAGTTTCCTCCGCATCGCTCGAATATTTACGTCCAGAAAACCAATAGTGAATGGTGAGACTAACACAAGAGATTCTGCAGAAGCAATCTTCATTTGAACAGTTCTGTAGTCAGTTCGATTGGTATGACTTTAAGATACTCAGCTCTTTCCTGACTATGCGAGACTACCCATTTGACACAACTACCCAGTCGCTGCACTCGATATGGCAGCTGTTCAGGGGGAGGGGAATTCAGATCTCTAAGATGACCGTAAGCAGGCGCCTCAGACGATTAACCGTTCTCGGCCTGTTACGGAGACAGCCGAAGACAAATCCGGCCTTCTACGAGATTGTCAAAGGCCAGGAGAACATCGTGAAGAAGATAGTCTACTTCAGACACACAGAAGAACTCATGGAATGGTAGAAATCGTTAACAGGAATGAAAAGCATACGTTGCGTTCTCTAGGAAAGCCTACTACTACCTATACTTGTCAAACAAGTTACTGTTACTACTGTTACGTTACTACGTTAAGAAAAGAAGAAAGACAAAAGAAACGACTCATCATGCTTGCCGTATTCTCAATATCCCGTTGTTCGGATAATCGCTGTATCGTTAGCATCTCTGTTATCGGTTTCGAAAGTTTACGAGAATCTGTTACGGGTTTCGGTTGTTTTCGCCTATTTATGCGTGCAAAACCAAATACTAGACATGAGGACTGGACCCAAGCCCATCGGCAGGATGCTCATTCCGAGCATATTGGAGGTTCTGCAACAAGCTGGCTGTGACCTCAGAGCCTGGACGATCACCGTGAAAGTCAGGGAGATCCTCAAGAGGTCTCAGCTCAGATGGGAGACCGTCCACAAATACCTGGAGCAGATGGCTCAGGAGCAGATGATATTCCGATACGAGGATTCCGACGGGATAGTTACCTATTCGAAGAATCCAATCGTGAGAGAAAAGGTCCTATTCTAGAGGGCTCACGGGCTGGGATCAAGCTGGCTGTGAGAATGGATATTGGGTATTGTACGAGCCTGGTCTCATTCTTGCACAAAAGGGGGACTGTTACTTTTCTTGGATCTCATTTTGAATAGCCCACCTAGGTCTCTTTCTCCGTATACCATGCTTTCGCCTTTTGACATCAGGCTTCTGGCAAGCAGACTCATCGATTCGAAGTCTGCATGAAATCCAAACAACTTCAATGATTTAGATGCCTTGTATAGTCTAATCGGCCAATGCTGCCATTTCTGGTCTGGCTTTGGATCCACAATATACTCTCTCTTGTTTACATCCCATCCCCATGAAAGTGCCAGTAGTTCGGCCCCACGCAAATAGCATCTAATGTATTCTCGATCCTTCTTCAGCTCTGCTATGTCGCCTTCGTAAACAGTCCAAGCATATCCATAACTGCTTGGCTCATCTATTGGAAACATCCACCAATCATAATGGCTTGAATGGAAGTTGCTCCATTGGTTCTTGGATGCCCATCGCTCAAACAGAACCAACTGCTCCTTTTGCCTGGTTTTGATTCTCTCCAGACCAACAAACTCAGAATCGTTGTTATGCTTCATTGATCATCTCCACCTAATCTGGGAGACCTTGTGCAACGCCCCTTCAGCTGAGCGACCGGTAACTGGGGGAGGATCTTCGCCATATTGTGCGCACGTTTGTCAACTGGCAATACAGCTTCAATACGAACCCTTCACGACATCATTCCGAAAGGCTATCGCAACATCAACTGGTCAATCTAACACGATCGCTCCTTGGGACTCTGAAGGCCGCGGTAGTAGGAATTTCATGCGTGAGCTCGGCAACCTTGATCATCAGTGTGGTTCTGACAGTGGCATCGACCCAGCGACCCCTAGTACAGAACCTAGAGATATACGCGGTCTCCGTCCAGCTCCAGCTCGAAACGAGCGACCTGAGGCTATTGTTCGTACGTTTGATACAACCACGCCTTAGCAGCGCGTGAATGACCTGAAATGTTGCTTTCTTGCGCAAGAACCTTTCCAAGCCAAGAAGCGATTGTTGTCACGGACTACGGATTGTCGATGAATCGCTGCTAGCGAGCCCGTCTATGTCCTTTCTCGTACGCTCAATGGCGGCCCACAGTTCCTGCGTTACGACTTCATACTCTCGCATCCTGCCGTCCTTGAGAAGTTGGAGGCCGACCTCGAGGTGCTCCAAGATCTGATAACAGAGTTTGAACTCCATAACCATCGCTTTGGACATCAATCTCAACCCTTCGAAAATCACATCGAGCTCAATTTTGCCAAGTACTATTTCCTTGGACTTGAGGTTTATCTTACCTAGGTTTTCGCAGAACATTGTGAAGGAGTCGATTCTGTCTTTCATGAATCTGTGCATCGATTCAATGTCCGTCGTGGTGCTCATCTCATCGCATCCATTTCAATAACTGGTTGCTCGGCCATGTTGTGGGGTCGTCATCTTCTGAGCGGGGTTATCGAATACTTTCCTTCAAGTCTTTTCTTCGATTTTCATCCTCTTCAGGCTGGCAGATTGGTGGGCGTGGGTCTTCGAAGTTCCGGAAAGCGTGATTTGATCCTTTGCTCGGCAAGTGTATCCGCCTCTTTCAGGATGCCCTCCGCTTCGGCTGAGTGCGCTTCGATGGGTGAAAATGTCTCCATACCATTGCCTGTATCGGCTACTAGACTGTCCAATGTTTCGTTGATCTGACCTAACTCGTAGGAAACTTCTGGCATGACGTGACGCATTTGCTCGCCGATAGTTGTAACGACATTCTTGATGGGATGCATGAGAAATGCGATATCACCGAGCATCTCAGCCGTTTCCAGCTTGAATATCACTCTCTCCAAAGCCAGCTCGGACTGCAAAACCACCTTCGCGATCTTCCTGACGTCGGCGCATTCTTCCGCATACAAGCTTGCCCTTGTCATGTCTCCTGAAGCCCGTGCTGTGACACATTTGTCGAATAGTTCCTTGTCTCGATGTTGCATCATCAGGCCCATCGATTCGATCTTGTTTCGTTGGACTCGCAGCCGATACATGACGTGAACTATTCGTTCCTTCAGTGGCTGCTGATGAATGCCTAGCTTGTCCTCCAGTCTAGAAAGAAAAGACTCGCTCATGACTGGTGAGTGTCGCCTTGCCATGATAGCAAGTCTTTGGGGCATAATCCAAAGCAGAACCTGCGTGAACAAGGATGATTTCGTGCCGCAAATATGTGAAAGTCCAGAACAAAGCAACAGCAAACACAGATAGCCAGACAATGAGATATTGAGAAGACCGCAGTGCGACTAACAGGCCTCTCCCCAGTTAAGGCCTCGAGGTCGCCGAGCTACCTCGGAGACGAGCGGGATCACAAGGCTGCCTATTTGATCAAGCTGTCTCTGCCAAGTCGCCATTCTCGCTGCGGGAGAGACCTGTCAACACCTTAGTGGACTCTCTTATGCGATTGGCGCCCGTGGTTCTCTTCTATGAGCAAAGACCTGTCGAATCCATCGAGAAATGTGGTGAAAACTCGCGCTACTCATGGAGATAGGGCCTGTGTGGATCTCTGGCTTTTTCAACTTCGGTTTCGATCTACCGACACTGGCCTAGGGAAAGAGGAAGCGGGCAAGTTCCATCCGCAGCGCTCTTGACTTGATGCGCGGTCTCTCAGAAAGGGCATTCTATGCTAGCTTGTTTCCAACACAAATGAGAAAAGACATTGAAGATACATGACGTGGCGGTGGGAAAGTGGTCAGGCTGGATAGCCTACTTCTTCTGACAACACTAGTCTTCGCTGTGACCTTGGCAGTGGTTCCCGTACAGCCAGTGTGGGCTGCCTTTCCCGGCATCAACGGAAGAATCGGGTTCACCAGAGCCACGCGAGACGACATCTGTCAAATCTACTCGATGGACTCTGATGGCTTCGATTTGATCGAACTCACTGACGATCAACGATGCAATAGTGCCCCAAGCTGGTCGCCGGATGGTTCGATGATCGTATTTGACGCCGTAAGAGAAGAGGAACACTGGGTAGTTGTCATGAACGCCGATGGTTCGGGCCAGAAGTGGTTGGCAGATAGTGGCCTTGCTGCGTCATCCGGATGGTCTTCCGAGCCTGTTTGGTCTCCCGACGGGAGGATCGCATTTACTGGAAACAATGACAGCAATATCGACATCTACGTAATGAATGCTGACGGCTCAGGCCAGATCAACCTAACGCACAACGCCGCCGACGACGATAACCCAGCATGGTCACCAGATGGTTCTAAGATTGCATTCCAAAGCAGTCGGGACGGGAATCGAGAGATCTATGTGATGAATGTCGATGGCTCTGGCGTAGCTCGGCTGACAGACAATCCGGCAGTTGACAATAATCCTGAATGGTCTCCTGACGCACGGAGAATTGCTTTCGCCAGCAAGCGTGATGGTGACTTTGAGATCTACATCATGAACGCCGACGGTTCAGGCCAAACGCAGCTCACAAACAATGCTATCTACGACAACCATCCCGCCTGGTCTCCAGACGGAGACAAGATAGCATTTACTAGTCAGAGGGACGAGTACCTTCAGATCTACGTAATGAATGTCGATGGCTCAGATCAGACCAAGATCACGGAGAACGCCACCCATGATTCTGATCCTGATTGGCAGCCGGTAGTAGTGAAGCAAACAACGACTGCTTTGCAAACCACGAGTTCTGCAACCTATGTCTACGTATCCACTGCGGCCCCACTTCAATCGGCCCTCTTGGGAGTCATTCTCGGTCTAGTCGTGTCTATGCCAGTTTCTGTCTACAGGCACAGAAAGCTCCGCAGTTAGCCTAGCTTAGGTTCACGAACCAACGAGCACTATTCTTTGCTTCAAGTTCATTGCCCTGCCTTCACTTTCTCCTTCTCCAGGTCCAATGTCGATAGATCGAAATCGGGGCGGAAACGAACAAGCCTATGAGTACCCCCCAGACAATCGAGCGAGAAGAGCTGCTTGATTCTGGTACTGGCTCTATGGCGGTTCGACCAGCACTTGTTGCTTGAGTCGTGACCACAGTTCCAGAGGAAGACGCAACTGATATCCTTGCGAACTCATCATAGCCTGGCCAGTAAGCATATTGTCCAGTATCTATCCAAAGGCTCATGAAGAATCCTAAGGTGGCCCCGGGACGTAGGCAAAAATCATGCGTGTGATCATTCGAACACAGTGGATGACTGATTTCAAAGATCTCAACCCCTCCAGCGAATGATATTGCCGCAGCTCCGTCCTTTGTTCCCCCGTAGTCAGTGTCATGAGGATTGTTGTTGGCAGTGCTGTTCCAGAATCCGTCCTCAAATGGCCAATTTCGATTCATTGTCAGCCAGTCATCGCCTGTCATTCTATAGCCCTTGTTGGTATTGTCAAACCAGTACGCAACCACGCTTCCGCCTGTGAAGTCTGGTGGCCCCTTCACGGTCGCCAGAAGATAGAGACTCTGGAGGTCATTCATTATTGACAGAGTCACATCGTAATTCACGCCACCTAGATCTAGCCGGAGCTGGATTGAATCGGCCATGGTCCATTCTCCGGGGCCAACTTGGCTATCAATCTGGACCGGCGCAATCGCGTAGGCGCCAAACTCGTGTATGACAGAAGTCACAGTCTGTCGAGCGCTCGATGTCATGACCGAAGTGTCAGAACTCGTCCACGTCTCCGATACTCCTAGAACTATGTCAACTCCTTCCAAGATCTCTCCAGAAACGGCGGGAACTCCAAATCTGTACGTCCATTCTTGCGAGCCAGGATGCCGAGCCCTCACGTCGTATGATGCCGTGATCAGGCTCCTAATCACGTAGTTCCCCAGCTCATCGCTTTCGGCTGCTGTCGGTACCCCCTCAAGACGATCCGGTTCTGCGTCGAGGTAGGCGCCTTGGACAGTCTTGCCGTTCTGCGTAAGAACTCTCCCCCTGATTACAGCTTCAGGAAACATTCGGAACTCGGCACTCGTCTGTTTACCGCCCGAAACTATGACGAGTTGTCTCGCAGTTCCATAGGCCTGCCCAAGAGGAATCTCGGAGATCACGCCCGCATAAGATGTCACCAAGACACTCCAGCGTCCCGCCTTGACCGACTGGATAGTGCATTGACCCAGTGAATCTGTCTCACAATTGCCTACAATGTCGGATGCTCCGGAGCCCACTCCCAGCTCATCAACCGGCCCAAAAACGCTAACGAGTGTCGAACGAAGCGGGCTTCCTCTGGAGTCGTAGACCAAGACATTGATTGACCCCAACTCGTCCTGGGGAACCACTACGGGTGGAACAAGGCAAATCATCGCCACTGTCAGAGCGAAGCAAACCAGAATCTTTCTCAAGTCAGCTCTCATTGTCTTAGCTTCACTATCGCCTTCTCCGCCTCCGTTGGCGTTGTCCTCTCAAGATGATTTCAGAGGAGACGAGAACAAGTAATGCTGTGATCAGCGCCGACATGGCGGTCAGCTTGTACTCACTCCAGAAACGTTCAAACGAGTTTGGATCGACTGAGATCACGTTGTCAACAGGTGAGATAACGACTGAATGCTCCTGTTGCGTTCCCTTGGCAATGCTTGACTCCGTGATCATAGCCGCCTCTCCCCCACCAAACGAGGAAAGCACGAGGCGGTAGGTCTCTTTCGGCTCTTGCGCATCCCGTGCATCAACGATGTATCTGTATTCACTTACGCCAGGCGGAAGAAGGATGACGATCGAGTTGCCTAGATCCGAATATGATGCCCCGGGAATTTGGTTCACCAGTTCTCCCTTGGTCCGGTCAAAACCAACGTAGCGGCCTGATGAATCGAAGACAAGAAGGTACAGCTTGTGAAGCGGTTCTTGGAGAGACACGCCAGTTCGCTCAGGGACTTGCTTCTCAAGCGCTTGCTTGGCCAAGATGTAGAACGCAGCGCCAATGGCATACACAGTCTTCTCCAAAACCTCGTATGTCAGTTCCGTCAGCCACTGCAGACGTATGTCGATTGAGCCGTCCGAATGTTTCGCTTCAGGCGCAGTCTTACCGACGGCGACCATGTAGAGCGTCAGCGCTGCAAACGAGACATCAACAAGTGTCGAAATGCCTTTCTCCACAACTGAATCGATAGAAGCCTCGGCTACAAGTCCAATAGCATCTCTGAGCTTGGCGAGCAGCGTGGGGTTGTTCCTTATCTCTTGCATCGCCGAGTAGGCGAACTCAGCTCTGTCAAGCCATGTTAAAGCGCCGTCGTCAATCATCACATCTTTCGCCCACCCCTTCAGATTCTGAAGTATCTTGGCCAACTTGGACCAGGCGACGTGTCCCCATATGTCGGCTACAGTATCCCACGCTGCATCATACTTCGGATGTCCACACCACCCAATGACGCTCCCGCACACGACATTGTTCTGTGCTGATCTAATCTCCTCGATTCGCTTTGCGCATATACGCACAAGAGTGGTGCCGTCGCTATTGTCAATGATCGTGAATGGGCATGCTGCCTCCTCGCCAGTGGCTGTTGTCTTGGTCACTGTTCGGATCAGTGTCGTTGGAACGTGCGTGAGAGTCGTGGACCTATGGTCGACAGTCACCGTGACTGCGGGTGTGACCGTGACGAATCCGGTACTAGTTCTTGTGGACCAAGATGTCTCGGTCAATGTGGATGTGACATACTGCGTCTCCGTCAGGCTTTCGATCAAGGTTACCCATTCAGCCACAGTCACCGTCCGAGTGATAGTTATCGTACTTCCGATGACTTGGTTTACCTCTGCTGAAATTGAGAGAGCTATAACCGCGATCAGGCACAGGGAGATCAGTACCTTCTTGACGTGATGCCTACCCAAGGAAGGTAGCGAAAAGCGGGCAATCACCCATCGATAGAATCTTCCCGTCCTTCTGCCCTTCGGCAACTGCAATACTGCTCCAATAACTCCGAGTGTGCATAACACCAGCCATGAGGCGGGATTCGACACAATCTGCGCCAAAGCCGTCACCGTCGTCGTCACGGTCGGAGAGTAGATCGTCGAAGTGCTCAAGCCAGTCAGAGTCCGTGTAACAGTCACCGCTTTCGCCGTCACAGTTCCCTGAACAGCGGTGTCCATAGTCCGCGTTACGGTGACGGTCCGCATGACAACTATTGTCGTGCCGACTCGCTGGGTTTGTATCCGGGTAGAAGTCTCGGTCACTGTGACTGTAGCTGTTATGGTCCGTGGATTCACGAAGAAGCTCGTGCTCCCTTCATTGTTGCCATAGTTCGATTCCTGCACGGAACGGTCTGGGTTAACGACCCACCTGACACTGTGTGACCCGTCTTCCGCTCGATACTGACGGTCGGAAGTGAATGTGGTGCTGTCTCCTGCCGCTAAGGAAGCCGTTCCGGAGTCCCAGAGACTCCCATCAAGGTAGACTTCAACTCTGAAGCCGCTGGCATCGCCTCCGCCGATGTTTGCAATCCCAGCACTGAAGGAAACCATGTCTTCCTGAAGGGGATTCCCCGGATTAACCCAGGTGTTCTGGACGACTAGATCAGCGGACCCCCCAACTACCGTGAAGTACGTCACGGCTGGCATAACGCTATAAAATGGACAGTGGCCTTCTCCGTAAGTATCGGGAATACTCAATCCAAAATAGCTAACCTTCCATGTTCCTACATCGCCGGGGTCGGCTTGCCCAAGGACTAGTGATGATGTCCCTGGTGGATATTCCGACAGATCTATTGTGTCGGAGTATGGTCCCTCCAACATTAGCGTTTGTGAGAGACACCAGTGGGGATAGGCTGAGTAGTCCGAGACAGGAGGATCAAAGTGCACTGTTATAGTCTGCCCGACCGAGTAGACTTGCTGGTCCGTCCAAACACCACCTTGAGCGGTTGACTGTGGCAGCTGTGAAAACGCCGTGCTGAGGAGAAGGGACATGGCCAAGATGATGAAGAGGTTCCTGATGGACGACACCCTCGGTCCAGTCGCGTTGAGTATCTACTCACTCGATTTATGTGGCTTATGGCCCTCAAGGCCTTTGGGCAGGCCTGTCTTGAACGTATCAAAGGTCATAAGAACCAACAATCTCGACAGACATGCAGGAAACAGAAGGTGTCTCTGTGGAGATGGCCCGCCGACGCGAACAAGTAGTGAATTGTCTCGCACGATTATGAAGTGACTTCGTACAGTCCCCGACTTACTCTTCGAACATGACCGAGTCGTTCGAGACTTCTTAGATGTTCGCAGGCTGTGTTTGTCGCGATCCCGAGTAGTTTGGCTAGCTGCTTTGGTGTTGTCTTCCGTCTTGTCTGAAAAACGCCGAGAACTTCTTGAAGTCTGAGACTCGGCTTCGATTCCTCTGAATGGCTTTCGCCTTCCTCCGTAAAACTCGGTATCCTCGGTTCCGAACTCGGATTACTCGGCTCGAAACTCGGCTTCCTCGGTTGAGACTCTGCTAGAACTCGTAGAGCTTCATCGAGTTTCCTGAGTATCAAGTCGCTCTTATCATTCCTGTTCAGGGACTCGTCATAGTAGTCTCTGCTGAGCATCGATCCTTCGATCCTTTCCGACCTGCTTTTCAGGTCCATGAGGCCGACCTTGATGTCGCCAAGGCTGTCGCCGATCGAAAACGAAGGGCGATGAATCGGCTCGATCTCTGTGGCTATCTCTGTCTTCTTGGGCTCTACTTGCATGCCCAACCTCTGTTTCAATTTCAATAGCAGACTCATGAGCTCGCCGATTTCTTGCATTAAATACTTGGTTTTCAGACGATTTATAGATGAGTTGTTGTCCTCGCATCTGTCCAGCATGAATCCAAGTCTTTGTCTAATCCAATCTTGGGCAATGGAGAGAAAAAGAGATGGCAACATGGGATCCTCGATGGGTCGAAGGTATGGAACGCATCTTAGCCCGTTCCGCCAGACCAGGTTATCCATCCAAGAGCGTGTCCGTTGATAATGTGGACAGATGGGTTAAGCAAGTTAGAGCAATTGGTGTCAAGAGCGTCATTTGTCTGCTGACTCCTGACCAACTTGGTTACTATGCTAAACTTAGCGAAGGCCTGCTAGAATATTATCGGAAACAAGGGTTCAGAGTAGAACACATCCCAATTACTGACCCTGTCGATGATCAGGCTCGCGGGCAGCAAGAACTCAACAACAACCTTGACCGGATCTATCAGACCTTCCTGCACTTGGCGAAACCTGTGCTGGTTCATTGCAGCGCTGGCAAAGACCGCACTGGCCCGGCTGTGGACTACATCGTAGAGCGTTTACGTGAGAGCGAATCTACGCCAGCTGGCGCTATGATTGCGTGAGTCTCCGCAACGCTCTCTCCACACGGTTCTCTACTCAGTAAAAGCATAGGACCTGAGGCAATTCCATTTTCCGGCAAAATGAGCTGTCTCTATTCTATTATATGATAGGCAAAAAGAGAATGGGCTTATTCATGCGCCGCGAACATTCGATTCGAGTCAATTATCTCGCATGAAACGGTAGGGCAGTCTTCGTCCGTATGTTCTTCAAATGCTAAGCTTCCCATCTAGATGTCTCACTCTCCCCCAGCTAGGTGTGCGCCATCCAATTTTGTTCGTCGGCGCAATTCTGATTTAGCCCTCGTAGAACTCCACTCCGGAACTCGTAATAATCCCAGCCACTCGAGGTGTAGTTGCTTGACCATGCTGGACGCCATGATGTGAAATCGTCTCTCTCCCCTGCCGGCTCGCCATCAGAGTCTAGCCACAGGACACGCAGCCGAATACGGTTTCATCAGTGTCTTGGAACTTCTGTAGCTCGATAGGACTCGACTGAACATAACCTCCGGGCTCGACCTACGGCAATCGCAGCGGATCCCTGACCCAAACCTACATTCTCACTGAACTCTCGTCTTGTCGCTGTCGCATCAGCAGTTGCTGCGACTGAGGGCACTGGTCTTTGTCAGTTCCGTTACGCAAGGATGGTGTGTGTTCGGCAAAGTCGATCGACGGTGTCGATTTCCTCGATCGTTCGTCTGTCTGTCCGTCTGTCTGTGTTCTTTTCAGAACCGGACAATACGGCACCTAGATGGTGCCTCGCACAGCAGTCTGCAGACAGGATCAGACAGATCAGATCTGTTCATAACCTAGAAGACGGAGATGACTAGGCGACCAAGAGTTGCCTCAGTGCGCCGCATGCCAAAGGGACCTAACCGAAACGGGAAGCAAGTGCTACACTATCAGGCGCGGAAACGAAAGGCACCTCGTATGTTTCTGTCGTGAGTGCCATTCCGTGTTTCAAGAGGAGACAAGAAGGCCGACGCGAAATCCCAAGGTTGGAAGGGCCGTAAAGGGCGTCATCACAGGCTTGGGAGCCATCGGAGTTGTCGTCATGACGGCTATCTTCGCCATAGGGCTGTTCGCCTTCAAACAGATAATGAAGACGAAGTTCGGCGAAGACAGCGGCGGCGGAGCAGGAGAACCCTCATCGTTCCAGTCGAGCGAACCCGGTTTCTCGTTCCCGAAAACATTCATCGGCGAAGAATCAGGGGAGCCCATGCTCCACGATTTCGAGCCCAATGACTTGACCGGTTACGAAGTGATCGACGACACCGGCCAGGTGTTCGCGACGGACAACCTTGTGAACGAACTCTACAGTGAGGAAGACTCGTTCTCCGATGTCGATACCTCCTTCGCTGAGAAAGGCGAGACATCGTATGGTCAAGATTCGGCGAGTTACCAGTGAGTCAATCTAGGAGCTTGATGACCGCCCGGTTCCCGACACGCGTCTTCTTGATCCTATGCTTTCGCTCAAGAGATCCAATCAGCCTGACAATCTTCTCTCGACCAATCCCGAGTTTCTTCTGAATCTCACTCTCGCTTTTTGCGTGCCCTCCCATAGCTCTGAGGACTTCAACGCAGCGGTCCTCGTCGTCTGTCAGTTCGCGTACGACGGAAACCGAAGAGGGCGACGGCTGTGTTTCGCTTGGGGGTGGCGGCGTCTCAGCCGTGTCAGGACTTGCGACAACTTGGCGTTTGAATTCCACGATGCTCTTGTCAGCTGAGCTGTGCGCTCTGATCTCGTCGAAGTCAGAGAGTCCTTGTGGCAGGCTCAACGTTGGCCTAAATCGACACCAGAAAGCTTCGTTCTGATAGAAGACGTATCCTGCCCGCGGCGTTGCTGTATGAAGAGCTCTTGCTATATCGAGGCCGAATTTGGCCCCGTAAGCTTGGATCTCAGCCTCGGAGATGCGCATGAGAATGCGTATGTTTGCTTGACTCAGCGCTTCTGGGAGGTCCTTTATGCTCTGCGTTATCATGACGACCCCGAGACCCTTCGCACGACCCTGTCTCACAATGCTCTCCAATGCAATCGCGGCGCCTTTGGGTGAGCCAGGCTCGTAGTAGCGATGAACTTCATCGACGACTATTAGCGCTTTCAATTCCTCGCTGTGAGCTTGAGCCAGGAAGTGGTTCAGAATTGACCTTAGAACGAACCAAGTGAACACAAGTTTGGCTGATGGATCATATAACGGACTTGTCAGAAGGATAATCGACAGTTTGTCGCGCAGCATTTGCTCAGTGCTGAATGTGGTCGCACTCATCAAGAGCCGATACCTGTAGAGTCTATCGAGCTTCGAAACGATCTTTCTGTCACGCCCTCTCGACCTTGCTGCCTCTAGGAACTTATCAAAGTCAAGTTCTCCGCCCTGTTTCCAAGTCTCCAGTATTATGCTGCGGAAAATGTCCCTGAAGCGTTCGTCCTCTACGAGCTCGGTCAGAACGAGGGCTGTTTCATCAGCGATTTGAACCAGATGCTCCTCGGCGACGTCGGGTTTCGACAGAATGTTGGCTTGCAGTTGAATGCCTGCGTCATCGAGAGTGTAGATCTTTGCGTGGTCGTATGCTCTTCCTTTTGCAAGTTTGAACTCTGCTTCAACACTCGGGTTGCGCCTGATGAGTCCTGTGAATTCCCCAACGGGGTCGATGATAATTGTGGGGATATGTATGCTGGTGGTTTCCGCGATGATTTGTCCCACGCGGGTCTTTCCGCTTCCGGTAGTGCCGGTGATTAGAACGTGGCGTGTGAGTTCGTCTTGCTCTATCATGAATAGGGTAGATGTCTTCTGAAGTCTGTCGCCTTGACTGACTCCAAGCAAGCCAAAGTAGACCGGCTTTGTGTATGCTCGTTGGACTAGTCGCGACTGCAACTTTGAAGGGATGTGATCAACGACCTCTACCTGCCTCAGAAAGGCCGCGAGTGATTCTGCCACGGCGGTCGATGATTCCTCCCTGTAACCCGCCTCCCTAGTGATCGGACTGGCGAGTCTCGCGTTGAACATCTCTTCGATCGAATCTGCGAAGGCTTGCAGAATTGGGATTTGCTTGTACAGCCTCACAGTTGCGGGATGGAATAGACCAACCAATTCAGCATAGTAGACGTAGGCGGGCTCCTGAACTTCTTCTATCCAGAGACCCTGCTGATGGGCCCTTGACCGCACACTGAGAGTCTCAAGTTTCGACAACTCCTCTTCCACTCCTCTTACTTCGTCCTGCAGATTCGTTTCGCCCGTGACGTGGATCTGAGTGGAGAGGTTCCAGACCAGGGCTATGCCGTATCCTTTCTCAAGCCATTCATTCAGAATCGACGAGGCGCCCTGGATCTCTGCTTGAAGCTTCTGAAAGCGGTCCTTGGCTTTCTGCTTGTCTCGAATGAGCGACTCTAGGTATGTTGCACTAGTTTCGCCTGGCTCAACGGCTTTGACTAGCGCTAGCTGGTCGAGAATGGTTTGGTCATCTAGGTTCTCCTCGCCGAGCTTCCTCCGCAACTCCTCCTCTTCAGCAACAATCTTCTCAAGTCTTGGCAGACCCCGAAAACTGTTCAGCGCGATTCTTGGCGTAATGTGACTCACATAGTAGGCTGTGCAATGGAACTCTGGAAGGCTCTGCTTGAGATAGTCCAAGAACTTCGAAATCTCTTGGAGCCTAGAATGGAGCGCAGAATCGCCAATCTTCTCCATCGCCCTAATGTAGAAATGCTTCGATCCCTTGACCCAAACCCAATCTTGCACCCTTCCTAGGGCAAGCGTGATGTGCTTCGTCTCATGGAAGTAGACCTCGCAGGGAAACCTGTCGAATCGAAGGATTCGCGTGTAGCCCAGACTTTCTGCCAAGGCCATCGGAACTCTTATTGAAGCTGCGAGGGCAATATTAGCTGACCTGAAGTGTCCTCTTTCGACCCTGATGAACTTCGCAGGCTACTGCGCAGGCAGCCAGATACTCCCGAGGGAACGAAACCTTTGGAGTCCCTCAAAGTGAAACCAGAGGGCGCGCGGGTTGCTGTTTCGAAGCAGATCACCGACGAGAAAGGGAACGTCCTGTATGAAGAACGAGATGAGACTTCGATCAATCCCTGGACTGCGCAGCCGGAAAGGAAGGTAGTCTACACCACCCGCAAATGCGAGGGATGCAGCCTCCCGCTAACCGCCGAAATGCTAAGCACGGACCAGGTGAAACCTTGCATCCTGTGCGGAAAGGTAACCTGTCCGCGGTGTAGAGTCAACACCGAAGTGACCGAGTACCTAAAGCCCGAGGTTCGCGGGCAGCCACTATGCGGCAACTGCTTTCACACGTTCACTAGGTCGCTGATCATAGTCTGTCCAAGCTGCGACCAGCCAGCGAAGAGCTACTACGACATCAAGACATGCGCGGGTTGGTGCAGTAGCAAGGTCTGTCCTTCCTGCGGAATTCAGGTAGAGCTAGGAGGGCTGGTTTGCAGACGTTGTCATCCGAAGCATGTAGCTCTAATAGAGGAGCTTAGGTCATGGCAAAGGACATGGACGTAACGGAGTTTTCCCCGACGCCAAAATGGAAGGGTTGAACATTGAGTGAAAACCGTGACAGAAGGCTCGCGAGAACCCTGGGAGCCAAGTCACCATTGGAAAGAGACATGGAGAAGAGCATAACTGAGCTGCTGGTAGGCAAGGAAAGTGGGGAACCAGTTAGAGTTGGCAAGAAGATAGTCAGGACTCCTGACTCTGAGACCACCATCACTTACGAACTTGCCGTTAACCCCCGAACCGGTCAACAGGAGGTCGTTGAGAACATAAAGACGACGAAGAAGGAATGTGCCATATGTGGAGGTTACTTCTCTCAGGTCCTGACGTGCGCAGACTGCGGGGTTCGAGTATGTGCCAACGATTCCCGACAACATACGTGGACTACGAGCTATCTAGCGCAGCCAATGTTCCGTCCCGATAAGACGGTGTACGATGACCATAGCAAGATAGTCTGCAAGAGTTGCGCAAGGACGTACGGAATAAAGGACTGAGAAAGGGCTTCGCTGACCCAGAGTCCCGTCCTAGAACTCTGGACAAGCCACAAATATGACTCACTCCTTCTACGGGTTGTTCTGAAGGAGCAAGGGCGAAGCCTGTGGGGATTTAGTCTTTGAGAGACTAGGTCTCGGCGGCCGCACCATCTTGACATTAATGACTAGATATTGAAGGACAGACAAACAAAACGCACGACGGATCGCCATGCCTGCACGCAGGTGTGGGTTTCGCACAGTT
>Ga0315279_10004818_pt1 | contig 17922 bp, 16 predicted proteins | sample YL17G06_20_MG_FD_203694 | JGI IMG/M metagenome (GOLD analysis project Ga0315279, IMG submission 203694) | Sediment microbial communities from Yellowstone Lake, YNP, Wyoming, USA - YL17G06_20 | ecosystem: Environmental > Aquatic > Freshwater > Lake > Sediment | place: USA: Wyoming | collected... | reverse complement strand
TTTGGGATCAGCGGTTCAACCCGCTTCCAAAGCTCATCTGACACCGTCCATGATTTTATAGCCCCCATGGCCGGTTTATATCACTTAACGCCACAAAGGTCAAATATTATTTACGGATAAGCTCTTAATCAAGTCCGGAATGACGTTCTGTGTAAAGTCTTTTCTGAGACAGTACACTAGGAACGGAGACTCAAGTTTTGTTTCTTAGAAAATACCTTTGTCACCCCCACCTTTACCCTGTTGGAGTATGTTTCTTTACTCCACAGGGCAAGCCCTCCCCCATCAAGGGGGAGGGTGTTCTAAGTTAATTCTCGTATTACATCCCTCTCCCCTGGTGGGAGAGGGTAAGGGTGAGGGGGATTATAAGTAGGGCACTATTGAAAATCATAGGAGGAAGACCCATGAAGATGCATGACCCATCCTTTCAGGATCCGATCATTACTCAACCCGAGCCCATTACCATTATTCTTCCCATTATGATGGAGATCCTCCACTCCGCAGGGATTAAAACAACACGGGATGAAGTCGTCACCCGTTTGATGACTGGAAGCCCTCGCATCGCCATTGTCCATGGAGGGGAAGACCACCCAGCTCAGGTCCTCGACCAAGGGTTCGTCAAGAAGGCTGTCCAAATCCTCTGGATAAGAAATGCCCTTCCTTTTCCTATGGCTGATCCAGGCATATGCGATGCAATCGCAGAGGGTCACATCGGGATGAGTTATTCACTCCTCTCTCGCAATCTTTCCAGCCTCAATGTGATTACCCAGTGTGAGGCCCATGGATACCAAGGGGCTTTGGTTCTCACCAGTTGTGACAAGAGGCCTGCTGGGGAGGTAGCAGGTTTCGTTCAACTCGACCTTGCTCGAAGGAGAAATGGAATGAAACCCTTTTATACGGTCTTCCTTCCCACCCATGTCATGCCTGAGCGTTATCTTCCCCCTTACCTCAAGAAAGAGTTTATAGAGATAAGGAAGGGAATTGAAGATCCATCCATTCAAAAGGAGATTGCGGATCTCCTTAAGATGAAATTGAAGTGCAATAACTACGCCATGTTTCAGAAGCTGATCGATGGCCTCATCTTCGCAGGAAAGATGGATGACGAAAAAGGGGATGACCTGAAATCCGAGATTGTTAAATTCTGTTGTATTGAGAGCGGGACATGTGCTTTTCTTGGTACGGGATGTACGAGTAAACTTGTTTTAGCTTCCTTAGGTCTTATTCCATCTGGAATGGAATTGCCGGATCGACCCCATACCCCATCACAAATCGATTCAGCCGTAGAGATCCTTTTAGACATGTTCCGGAAAGAGGACTCTGAACGGTCCATCTCCTCATTAGTTCGTCAGAATCTAAAAAATGCTATTGTCGTATGGAGTGCCATCGGAGGGTCCACCAACTGGGCTCTCCATTTCCCTTACGTCGCTGCCTCTGTAGGTATTCAAATCACTCCTCAGCAAATGGCGAAGATCGGGGCTCAAACGCCACAGTTGATGGAGTATGCCCCTCTGAAAAACAAAAGCGTCTTTACTTTGGCAAAGGAGATGGCACAGGGAAAGAGCTCTGGGATTGATACCCTCATGAAGGTTCTCTTTAAAATGGGGCTGGTGAAGGATGGAAACACGGTTCAGGGGAAGTGGCTCGAAAGAATTGAAAGAGCAAAAGACCCCAACGATCATATCCTCTTTGGATTTCCTCTGAGGAACCGAAGCGGAATCATCGATATGAGAGGTAATCTCTGCCGGAGTGCGGTATTCAAAGTAACGGGATTAGCTGAGGAAGCCATCCGGACTTTCAACGATAAGATCTACTTTGCAGTCTTTTACCAGAACCAAGAAGTGGCCCAGAAAGACCTTTTAGAAGGGAAGGCTGTTTTAGGAAAATTGAAAGGTAGAATAAGCAAAGAGGATCTTTTGAAGACCCTTTCTTACAATTTTCCCGAGGACCTTAAAAGGGAAAATGATTTTGGGCGGCTCAACAAGGATATTCTTTTTGATCGGTTGGTGAGAGAGCGAAAAATTCGGATCCTGGTAGTCATTGTTGGTGAAGGTCCTCGAGCCCACGGTATGCCGGAGATGTTCTATCCTTCGGAATATCTCAATCGCGATCTTTTCCTACGGTATATCACGATTCTTTTCACCGACGGAAGATACTCAGGAGTCACGTATGGTCCTTGCATTGGCCATTGTTCCCCAGAAGCTTTTGAAGGCGGGGGGATCGGAGCCATCGAGACTGGGGATTGGATCTATCTCAACTTCGATCGTTGCGAAGTCAATTTGTTGGATAGAAGGAGGCTTTTAAAAAAGAAGGAGATCGGATATCCGTTTATCACCCTGAGAGAAAAGGGAATCTTTTCTCGACCTTGGATAAAGAGGAGGATCAGAGAAATTAAGGAGAAAAGGAAGGATCTCACGCCTTGGGCTGAGGGATTTCTCGATGGGCTTCTTTCGACAGAAGAGGGGGTTAGACCAAAGGTAGTAAATTAGGGACAAACCATTATTGACATTGTAGAAAAAAAGGAGTTTAATCAAATTTCTTGCAATCATGTTAAGAAAAAGAAAGGAGGAGGTGGTGGAGGAGTCTTTGGAGAATAGGGGAACGGATTTTTCTAGTTCTGTTACATCCCTAAAGGGAAATCTAGGCAAAGGAGGGTTATTTATGAAGGACGATTTAAAAAAACAAAAAAAAGGGACATTGAGTCGGCGGGAGTTCATTAAGGCTGGAGTGGCCGGCCTGGGTGTAGCTGCCATGGGCGGAGTTACTGAGAAGGTCTTCGGAGCGCCCGCGGTGATCAAGGGCACGAAGCTCACGATTCTGCAAGCCAGCTACTTCATCGCGCCGGGCCAAGAACTTTACAAGAAACAGGCCCAAGAGTGGGGCCAGGCCAACGGCGTCACGGTGAGCGCTGACTTCCTGAACTGGCCCGATCTGCAGCCGAAGATCGCGGCGGCCATTCAGGGCGGTGGCGTGGACATCGTGGAGCTGTGGCCGTCGTGGAACCACCTGTACAAGAACAGCTTGGTGGACATGACGAAGGAGGCCGAGGAGTTCGGCAAGCGGGGCGGCGGCTTCGAGAAGTATGTTCTCAACTCCGCGCCCGTGGGAAAACGGTATCTGGGGATTCCCCACGGGTATTCGAACGGCTCCATGAACTATCGAATCAGTTGGTTCAAGGAAGCCGGCTGCCCCAACGCGGAGGACGGCAACAAGGTCGATCTGACGTGGGACGAGTACCACGCCATCGCCAAGAAGTGCAAGGCGGCCGGCCATCCGTTTGGCCAGGCCCTGGGCCACAGCACCGGTGACCCGCCGGGATTCTGTTATCCCTACATGTGGTCCAATGGCGCCATGGAGGTCTCCAAGGACGGGAAGTCGATCCAGTTCAACAAGCCGGAATTCGTGGAAGGCATGCGAAAGTTCATCGAGGCGTGGAAGGACGGCTACGACACGACCGGCACGTCCTGGGACGACAGTAACAACAACCGGGCTTTCCTCTCGGAGCAGATCTCCTGCACCTTCAACGGCTCCAGTATCTACTTCGCGGCCAAGAAAGACAAGCCCGAGATTGCGAAAGACATCCACCACATGCTGATCCCGAAAGGCCCGGCGGGCCGGTTCTACTGGCTGGGCAGCCGGACCTTTGCCATCCTGAAGAGCTCCAAGAACATCGCAGGGGCGAAGGAGTTCTTGAAGTGGTGGTTCGAAGATAAACAATTCGGCGATTGGTGGCGGTTGCAGGAAGGCTATATGCTTCAACCCGTGGTGAAGTACTACAACGACCCCACCTGGTTGAAGGACCCGAAGATGCTGCCGTTCCGGGAACAGCCGAAGTACGGCGTGGACGTGGGCTGGCCTGGGCCTCCAAACGAGAAGGCGGCGCTCGCCTGGTCGAAGTATATTGTCATTGACACCTTCGCCAAATCGGTGCAGAGCGGCGATCCCAAAGCGTCGATCGAGTGGGGCGCCGAGCAGCTTAAGCGGATCTACGGCGTGTAACCTTGACGGATTAAAAGTATCCTTTCGGCCGTGCGGGCTTTCGGGCCCGCACGGCCCGGATGCCCTTAATTGTTTTCTGTACGGATGAGAAGGGCAGTTGCGAATGCAGCGACTGCCTTTTTCTTGGAGGGCGAGATGATTGGGTCTGAAACTGCCTCCACCAACAGGGAAACTTTTAGGCGCCATGGTAGATGGTCGCTTCGACAGCTTCTTGACCGCCAGTCGAGTCTGGGTATTATCCTCATGCTGCCGGGTGCCCTCCTGCTGATGGTCTTCATGGCCTATCCCTTCTTCCTGGGCATCTGGCTTTCTCTCACCGACAGTGCCATTGGCCGAATGGGTCACTTCATCGGACTCCGGAACTTCGTCGATCTCCTCGGTGATTCGATCTTCCACCAGACTGCACGAAACACCCTGATTTACGCTATGGTAACTGTTCCCTTCAAGGCGATGCTGGGGCTGGGACTGGCCATGGTTCTGAGCAACCGTATGCGCTTCAGCAACCCGGTCCGGGCAGCGGTGATGATGCCGTGGATAGTGCCCACGGCGCTCTCCACTCTCGGCTGGTTCATGATCTTCGACCCGGTGTTCAGCCCCGTCTCATGGCTGCTCAAATCCTTGGGGGTGATCAAGCAGAACATCAACTTCCTGGGCGAGCCCAACCTGGCGATCGCTTCAGTGTGCTTGGTGAATATTTGGCGCGGCGTCCCGTTCTTCGGCATCATAATCCTGGCAGGACTCCAGGCTGTCCCCCACGAGCTGCACGAGGCGGCAGCCATTGACGGCGCGAACGCCTGGCACCGGTTCCTCCATATCACGATCCCCGCAATCCGCGGTGTAGTCCTGATTGCTGGTCTGCTGTCCATCATCTGGACCTTCGCCGATTTCCAGCTCATTTACGTTCTAACGAAAGGCGGGCCAGCCAACACGACCCATATCTTCGGTACCTACGCCTACCAGATCGGGCTGTCAGCGACCGATATCGGCCAGGGAGCGGCAATCGCCCTCTACATGTTCCCCATTCTGTCGGTGTTTGCCGTAATGCTTCTGATATACCTGAGGAGGGAATAGAATGGTAGGGAGTAAGACGCTTGGACGCCAAATGTTAACCATTTACCTGCCGCTGGCGTTTTTTCTGGTCTTTCTGCTCTTTCCGTTCTACTGGATGAGCATCGTCTCCCTTAAGCCGACCAACGATCTCTTTGAACTGAAATACAACCCCTTCTGGATTCAGCGCTTCACGCTGGAGAATTATCTTTATCTGTTTCAAAACACGGCCTTTCCCGAGTGGGTGAAAAACACGATTATCGTGTCTGTTGTCTCGACAGGCGTATCTCTCGTTTGCAGCATTCTTATCGGCTATGCCCTCGCGCGGTTGCGGTTTCCCGGCTCAAACTTCCTGGGCGTTGGGATCTTCCTCGCCTACCTGGTCCCGCCGACCCTGCTTTTCCTGCCGCTTTCGCAGGTGATTGTCAAGCTGAACCTCTATAACACATACTGGGCACTCATCCTCACCTATCCGACGCAGCTCATCCCGTTTGCGTCATGGCTGCTCATGGGTTACTTCAGGACGATCCCCAAAGAGATCGAGGAGTGCGCCATGGCCGACGGTTGCACCCGGATGGAGGCCCTGGTGAAGATCATCCTGCCCTTGTCCATGCCTGGCCTCATCTCGGCAGGCATCTTCTGTTTCACCCTCTGCTGGAACGAGTTCCTTTATGCCCTAATCTTCATGTCCTCGGGACCGATGAAAACCATTCCCGTGGGGACCGTGAGCGACCTGATCAAGGCGGACACTCTGTTCTGGGGATCCCTCATGGCCTCGGCTGTTTTGGGTTCTTTCCCTATTGCCATCTTGTACTCCTTTTTCGTAAAATACTATGTCTCTGGCCTCACGGCCGGAGCGGTCAAGCGATAAGCGATAGGACGTCGTCCGACTCCTCTTCCCTCGAAAGAGAAAGCGATCTTTTGAGAGCACCATTGCAAATTGAAAAATATAAATTGAAAAAGTTAGAATGATTTTGCAACCATTTTGTATTCCAAATTTAACATTACAATAGGATTGCTTATGGAAAATCTACCAAAGATCTTTAAAATCCGACAAAAGATCGAGGGTCCTCATTTGGAGAACATAGAGAAGAGGGTCGACGAACTTTTAGATCAATTTGGACTATCTCAAAAAGTGAAAAAGGGAGAACGGATTGGTTTGACCGCAGGGAGCCGAGGCATTAAAGACAAACCGAAGGTCTTAAAGACTATCGTTTCTCGTTTGAAAGATTTGGGAGCCTCTCCTTTCATCGTGCCCTGTATGGGAAGTCATGGTGGGGCTACGGCAGAAGGTCAGATCGAGGTATTGGAGAGTCTTGGGATCACTGAGAAGAGTGTTGGAGCTCCTATTCTCTCATCCGTGGAGGTTGAGGAGATTGGTCGGACGAAGTTCGGGACCCCTGTCTTGGTTGATAAAAATCTCTTAGGGGCTGATAAAATTATCGTCGTCAATCGGATCAAACCCCACACCGATTTTGAAGGAGAGATTGAGAGCGGTTTGGTGAAGATGATGGCCATTGGCATGGCCAAACCTCGGGGAGCGCTGATGGTTCATCGGCTTACGATTAAGCATGGATTCCCTGCGGTTCTTGTGGAAGTCGGTTCTATCCTCCTCAATAAACTTCCCATCTTTTTCGGAGTGGGGATCATCGAAAACCAGTATGATGAAACGGCATTCATCGATCTGCTGAAACCCGAAGAAATAGTGAAGAAGGAGAAGGTTCTTTTGAAGAAAGCAAAGGAGTTGATCCCCTTTCTTCCCTTTAATCAGATCGACATTCTGATTGTTGATGAGATAGGGAAAGACATCAGCGGTGCTGGGATGGATACCAATGTGATCGGCCGTAATCTCTTCATTGGAGGAACGAAATCAAATAAACCCAAAATCACAAGGATCTTTGTTCGAGATATCACCGAAGAATCCCATGGCAATGCAACAGGGATTGGAATGGCCGACTATACCACCAAACGTTTGGTGGATAAGATTGATTATGCTTCTACACGCATCAATGTTACGACTGGGATGAGTCCGGAAAATGGGCGAGTCCCTATCTTCTTCGAAACGGACAGAGAAGCCTTATCCATTGCCCACTATAATTCCGGGGTATTCGATCCTAAAGATCTTCGGATCCTCTGGATCGAAAATACCCTCGAAATAGAATATCTCTATGCCTCAGAAGCTTTTCTCAATCAAGCCAGATCAAACCCACGACTGAAGATCCTCAGCGAACCCTTCGACTTTCCCTTTGATCAAGATGGAAACTTAATTCCCAAATGGGCTTAAGGATTTTACTTCCCTTATAATTTTTAGTGACTCCTTTGCCACCCTCGTTTGATAAAAATTTTCAAAATTTACCCCTCCTCCTTGGAGACTGTGTCGTAATCACTATTTTGTCACCCTGAATTTATCAAAATGTGCCAGAATACCCCCCAGCTTTGCTGGGGGGATGAATGGCCTACCCTCTCCCCTGGGGGGAGAGGGTTAGGGTGAGGGGGAATTGATCTTGTGATCACCCCCACCTTAATCCTCCCCCATCAAGGGGGAGGAGAGTTTTTTAGAGAATTAGATGCCCCGCAGCTCTGCTGCGGGGTACTTCACTTCAGGGTCTCATAAGCCGTTGATTTTATTAGATGCTGAAACAAGTTCAGCATGACATCTTTTACTACTTCCCCAGTTATGACACAGTCTCTTGAGGGGGGAGGGTGTGGGTGGGGGTGAAAAAAGGGGATCTTATGAGAAACTCCTTTGTGAGAAAGGTCTATATAAATTCTTGGTCGAGGCTTCGATGATTCGTGGGTCATTGGAGTAGATTAAGCTTCACTTTCCAAACAGTATTAGAATAGATCCGCACATATTTCTCTTTGAAAAGATTGATCAATAGTTCATTTTTTAGAAGTGTAGATAACTTCCTGAGCAAGTACTTCCAAAAATTCAAAAAAAGGTGTATATTACAATCGTAAATTGACAATGGAGATACACTCCAAGCTCAACCGAATAATCCTTTTGCAGATTATGCTGAAAATCTGCTTGTTACTGCGCTATTTTGGAGCACAAAAAGACCTCCTTGCGAGGCATACACAGGCCATTTCTTGGTAAGACATAGCAGCAACATAAGAATAATGTTAGGGACAAATTCAATCGTTAGCAGGGTTTCTTGATGCAGTTCGAATGGGATCCAGAAAAAGCAAAGAGGAACTACAAGAAGCACAGGGTATCTTTTGAAGAAGCAGTAACCGTATTTTATGATCCGTTATCGGCCACTTTTGATGATCCGGATCACTCAGTTGGAGAACGGAGGTTAATCACAGCAGGCTTTTCCTCTCGTGGTCGCTTGCTTGTAGTATCGTATGCAGAAAAAGGAAAAGCCCTGCGTATCATCAGCGCACGACTCGCAACTGCGCACGAAAGGAAAAGACATGAAAACCAAACAAGAAATGGATCGTGATGAATTGCGTCCCGAATATGATTTTGACTATTCTAAAGGTGTCCGTGGCAAGTATTATAAAAGGCTTTTGGAGGAAGGAGCTAATGTCGTCGTCCTCGAACCGGACATAGCCAAGGCGTTTGGTGATTCATCTTCAGTGAACGAAGCGCTAAGATCGCTTCTAAATTTAGCCCGCTCGACTCAACGCCTGACGAAGCGGTCAAGCGGACGGGGTTTAAAGCACCGCGCCGCATAGTGCTGCGGTTGCTGGGCTATTTTGAAACAAGAAGACCTTTTGAGATATGGATAGGCTCATTTTTTAAGGAAACATAGCAACAACATAAAAAATAGTTTTAGCCAAGAAGAGTCATGAAGCGTAATTGGAATACAATTAGAGAAGTACTGGTTCGCCTTGAAGAAACAACGCCAGAGGAAGGTCACGTTCGCCTGTCTAGTTTTCCCCAAGAGCGGGCCCAAGAGATCTCATACAATGTTGAGCTACTCATGGAGGCTGGTCTCATCCACGGCCAAATGGCGAAAACAATGGGGCCTGGTCCACATGATTTCTTCGCGATGCGATTAACGTGGCAAGGTTAAACAGAGCCAAAAATGTCATTATTAAGGCAATTATTCATGAGGGATTCGTCACCCGCGAACCATGAAAATTACAGGTATTAACCTCCCCCTTGACGGGGGAGGATTGAGGTGGGGGTGGACATGGTATGTTTCCCCCTCACCCCCGCCCTCTCCCGCCAGGGGAGAGGGTGATAATCGGGTTATTTTCGAAGCGATTGAGAGGAAAGGAGGCAAACAATGCGAGTAAGTGATATTCATGAAATTACCAAATTAAGTACACCTGAAAAAATCCTGTTGGTTGAGGATCTGTGGGATAGCATCGCTTCGGATGAATTTGCTGTACCTGTCCCTCAGAGCCACATGGAAGAGTTGGACAGAAGGCTCAAAAGATATGAATCTCCCCCAGGAACCCTTTTATCTCTTGACGAACTTCGGACAAAAATAGAGAAAAGGAAATGACATATAACCTGGTTTTCCTTCCCGAAGTCGAGGAAGATGCTATTGCTGGTTATGTTTGGTATGAAGGAAAGTCGCCGGGACTCGGCGAGGAATTCCTTCGAATATTTTATGCCTGCGCTGGTGAGCTTCCTCGAAATCCACTGCTTTACCCAAAGGTTTATAACGAATTCCGGCGTCGTCTACTTAGGAGATTTCCGTATGCTATTTATTTTATGGTAGAAGACAACCTGATTGTTGTATTCGGTCTTTTTCATTGTGCACGTGATCCTCGTACGATTAGAGCGAAACTGCAAGATCGGCAAGAGCCAGAGAGACCCTAACCCTTACTGATTTGATACGCTACCGGTCATTAGCAAGGGGAAGACAAGGAAAACAGTTTGTAGCTATTTATTATTCAAATAGAATATAGGAGTCGTCCCTAAAATTTCTAAAAAAGAATTTCGGTGGACAGAGGAAAATATGATCTCAAAAACTCGAATCGAACTCTCCCCGGGAAAGAAGGCTCAGAACACCTCGAAATGGGCACGCACCATGACTAAGTGGTTGGTTACATACAGCCGCCAGACTGGCGCTAAGTGGAACGTGGTTGACTTCGGGGGCAAGATGAAGTCGGAAGCTCGGGGAATTGTCGATTTGATGGCAATCCGGAAGGATCACCGGAAAGACGTTCCTGGACTGAAACGCGGAGACTTGTTTGAGATCATCCTAATTCAGACCAAGGGAGGAACAGCACCGAGACCTACTGCCGAGGATGTAGTCCGTCTCTTAAAAGTTGCCAAACATCATAGAGCAAAGGCGGTAATACTGGCGGAGTGGAAGAAAGCAGACAAACTGGCGTTGTTCCGACTCAAAGATAACAATTGGAGGTGTGTTGCACCGGCGGACATTTTTGGTTAGTAGCGGAAAAAATGTGACGCAACCAACTGCAGCATTCGTTGGGTGGGATGAGATTCCATTTAGGATAAACTGGGTATTGAGATGCCGGAGATATGTCGTTTCTATGGAATAATTATAGCGATGTTTTTTGATGACCATAACCAACCCCCAGAGAAAATTGCGCCTTTGGCGTAGATGCAGGTCTACGATGATCCACGATGTTGTTTCTGCATCTTATAAGGGTAAATACAAGATTGAAGTAACATTCGATGATGGGAAGGGAGGGGTCGTAGATTTCTCAAAATACCTTGACAAAGGCGGCGTCTTTAGCCGTTTCAACGACATTAATTTCTTTAGGAATTTTAAAATAAATCAAGAAATAGGGGTTCTCACCTGGCAGGACGAGATAGACGTCGCGCCAGAGACACTTTATGCGGAAGCCAACGGGACATCGCTTCCGAATTGGATGGAAAAGAAGCGAAAATCTTCAGCGAACAAGACACTCCAACGGACGGCTAATAATCGCCGCTGATCTTGATCTTTAGACCATAGTTAAACAAGGCGAAAATGTTATTTCAAGGCAATCATTCATGACGGAGCCTCACTCACGAACCATGAAAATTACAGGTATTAACCTCCCCCTTGACGGGGGAGGATTGAGGTGGGGGTGGACATGGTATGTTTCCCCCTCACCCCCGCCCTCTCCCGCCAGGGGAGAGGGTGATGATCGGGTTATTTTCGGAGCATTGAGAAGAAAGGAGGTAAACAAGGCGAGTAAGTGATATTCATGAAATTATCAAAAGAACTGGGGGGGCAGGCCTTTTTTTTGATATTTCACATCAGTTCACATTTTATTCAAGAGTGAAGACCCTCTGTCCATGTTCAGTTCTTCTTTTTGGCTCTTTCCAATAAGGGGCTATGATCGTTTGTCAACTCGTATTGCGAAACAGCCAATAAAAAGACTCCAAAATTTCTCATTAAAAACGATTGACATCCTAAATTGGTGTTGGTAGATTATATTTCGTAAGTAAACCCAATTGTTGCAAAAAGTCACTAGAAAAGGGCGGACGGGTGGGCCGAAAAAGCTTTACAGCGGGTCCTTTCAGCGTTTAGCTACCCCGGTTTCTGTAGTAATTGGATCCCACTCTCGGTGAAAAAGAGACTTACCCTTAAAATTTAAAAAAATCCGCTTGGTAAAGGTTTTGAGGGTCATCTGTCCGGCCTTTTATGCAACATCAGGGTAAATCTACATCCCTATTGAAGAGGGGAGAAAGGAGGAGTAGAAATGAGTAAAAGGAGTCTGTTAAAATGGCGTGGATCTTGGATAGTCTTCCTCTGCTTATTGTTCGCTCTCATCGGGCCTGGATTGGACGGTATTGCGGCCGCAGCGGAGAAACCCAAATTGACTGTCTGGTGGAACAAAGGGTATTACAAAGAAGAAGATGAGGGTTTGAAGAAGGTTGCAGATGATTTTGCCCGCGATAACAATGTCGATGTCGATCTCACATTTACGATTCAAGACGATTTAGGTCCAAAAATCATTAGCGCCCTGATTGCCCGCCGTGTACCCGATGTGGCCTTCTGCTTCTTCACCGATTGGCAGATTGCCCCAAAGTATGCCTGGGATGGGAGGCTGACAGATGTCTCCGATGTCATCAACGATCTGAAACCACGCTACCTTGAATCCCACCTCAAAACGGCATGGTTTTATAACAATGCTGAGAAGAAATGGAGTTACTACTCGATCCCCATCGAGGCTCAGGCGCTTGGCAGCCATTATTGGAAAGACCTGGTGCAGGAGGCTGGGTTTGATCCCGACCCCAAGAAGATCCCTATGAAGTGGGATGAGTACTGGACCTTCTGGAAGAAAGTGCAGGACAGTCTACGGAAGAAAGATCCCGCCAAATATGGGAAGATCTATGGGATTGGCATGACCTCTTCCAGTCGGGCAACGGACACCTTCTATAACTTTGAACAGTATCTATTAGCCTTCCGTGGAGAGATTGTGTCGCCCGATGGAAAGGTGGTGGCAGCAGCGGCGAAGAACCGTGAGGCTATCGTGAAGACCCTGGCATTCTTCACCAGCATCTACAATGAAGGCTATGTTCCTCCGGATGCCCTGGCCTGGACGGATGCCGACAATAACGTTAATTTCAACAATAAAACAGTGGTCATGACGCCTAATCCCTCGATCTCCATTCCGGGCGCCCACTTTTTCACCAATAAGGATAATTACTATAACAAAATTGGAAGCATCCTGCAGCCAGCTTCCCCTGTTGATGGCAAAGGCTATCCTTACCTCGTATCGGTGAAACCCATCATCATTCCGAAGGACGCCAAGGAACCCGTGTTGTCCAAGAAATTCATCCGGTACGTCCTGGGGCCTAAGAACTTCACGGCCTATGTGACGGCGTCTAATGGCCGTTGGTTCCCATCCTTCAAGGATGTAGCTGCTGATCCGTTCTTCCACAATCCGAAGGATCCTCATGTCCCAGTGGCCACGGACCAGCACCTGAAGCACGAAACCCGGCCGTTTTACTACAGCTTCCATCCAGCCTACTCCCAAGTATATACCGAGAACGTTTGGGGCAAGGCCATCTCTCGGGTAGTCACAGAGAAGTGGACTAATGAACAGGCGGCTGACGAGGCTATCAACCGGATCCAGACGATCTTCACTGGCTGGAAGTAAACATACCTTAATGGTTAATCAAAAGGCAGCCAGATGTGTTTCCAAAGCTTTGCAATGCGGATCTTTGACATGTTTTATGGGAAACATTCTATATCACTTGAGGTGAACCCTTCAAATTGTTTGGGAACTCTGTGAGTATACGCTTAAAGGTACCGCCCTGCCTTCGCCGAAGCGGCTACGCGCAGGCAGGTACAAAGCTTTTCCAACACATCCGGCTGCGTTTTGCGGTGTTTTTCCTGCGACTGTAAGGTCAATACACTTCTATCATAAAATATTTGAAATCCCCTTGCGTAACCCCTCCCTCTCGACGGGGGAAGGGTAGGTCGCCGACGCGCCATAGCCGCTCTGGCGACGGCGCGATGGGGGGTGGACAAGAAGAATTTAATCCTATGGTCCCGACCACACCAGTTCCCATTGTTGAAGTTGCCGCCATTCGGAAAGAACCCTGGGTGCGAAAGACCGGCCTTGGGTTAGCATTCTGCGCTCCGCTCATTCTCGTCTTTTTAATCTTGGTCGTCACGCCCATGGTCTATGAGATCTACCTGGGGCTTGACCGGACGATCTACCCTGCCATCTTTTCAGACCCGATCTTTATCCAGACGCTCTGGAACACGGTCATCTTCGTGGGGGTGGCGGTCAATCTGAAAATATTTTTGGCTATGGTACTATCGGCTCTGTTTGCTGCTGACCACTGGGCCACAAGAATCCTCGGGGGGATATTCCTGCTACCTTGGGCCATCCCCTCTCTTCCGGGGATTCTATCTTTCCGGTGGATGCTGAACGGGCAGTGGGGTATCGTAAACAAGATCCTGATCGATCTTGGGTTCGCGGGTTACCCATGGCTGGTCCGTCGACCCACCGCATTGGCGGCTGCTATCATATATCACATTTGGAAATACCTTCCTTTCTGGACATTGATCTTTGTCGCCGGCCGACGGAGCATCCCCAAGGAGCTATACGAGGCTGGGGACATCGACGGTGCACAGCCGCTGCAGAAGTTTCGGTACATCACGTTCCCCATGCTGCAGAACCTCTACCTCATCTGCAGCCTTCTCTCCATGGTTTTTACATTGGGCGACTTCGTGATCATCAAAATCATGACGGGTGGGGCGCCAGGCGATTCCACCCATGTCTTGGCTACCTTGGCGTACCGGTACACATTCCAGATGGGGAGGATTGACTGGGGAGTAGGGGTTTTCACCACCGCCCTACCCATTACGCTTTTGTTTATCTTCATCCTGATCGGCAAGGTGAAATAGGAGTCTCTTTTATGCGCCTCCGCGGCTGGCGGAAAGTGGTCTTCTTCGGTTTATGTGGGATCATTCTGGTCTGGACGGTCTTTCCCGTTTACTACATGGTCACGCTCTCATTGGTAAAAGAAGAGGATCTGTTCAAGCCAAGCCTTTATGTAGCCCGGCCAACCATTGAAAATTATGTCATGACAGTCCAGCAGAGCAACTACTTGGTCAGTGAGTTTCGGATTCAGCTCTATAACAGCGTAGGCATCGCACTGCTGACCACTGTGGCTGTCCTGATTGTGGGGACCTTGGGAAGCTTTGCCCTGGCAAGAATCAAGTTCCGGGGAAGCCGCCTCATCTCCAGCATGACTTTATTCACCTACATTATTCCGGCATCCTTCCTATCCATTCCGTTATTCAAGCTCATGGCAGACTTCAACCTCCTGGGGAGTAAGCTCTCTGTGATCTTGGCTATGATCACCTTCACCTCGCCCTATGCTGTCTGGATCCTCTGGGACTATGGCAAGACATTGCCGTCCCAGATCGACGAGGCGGCGGCCATAGACGGAGCAGGGCCGCTCTCCCTTTTCTTTCACATTTACCTTCCTCTCATTCTGCCAGCCATGGTTGCCATCGCCACCTATGCCTTTCTCTATTCCTGGAATGAATATCTGTACGCAGTACTGTTTTTGTCAGGCGAAACAAATATTACAATTCCTGTGGCCATGGGCAACTTCCTGGCCACAGATAACCCTCCCTGGAACCTCCTTATGGCTGAGTCAGTGCTCTACTCCATTCCACCCGTGATTCTCTATTACATCTTCAGGCGTCATCTCCTGAGCGGTCTGGTCACCGGCGCTGTTAAATAGAACTTAAAGAAACTGTAAACATTGAGGTATGCTCTGGCAGACAATATGAAAGGGAGTATCAAGTTCTTCCCTAAATTTTAAGAGTTGTGTATATTACAAACCATAATTGATAATGGGGAAATACTCCAGGCTTATTTGGTTAACTTATTGGTCGCCTAATACGGTCTGTACCCCTCATGCTGCCTTTGGGGTTCTTGCTCAACTCGGTGTGAGGCAGGGCTGCCGAGTCCAATGAAGATCAAGGGAAATCAAAACAGCATGGTTATTTCGCACGCTATCATTGGGATCCTTGCCACTCAATTCTCGAGTCCCACGTGATCGCGGGGTACAACGATGTCGATATTCGCCGTGGCGACATTTCCCGCCTGATCGGTTGCAGCAATCGCCACAGTGTACTGACGCCCGCCCCCCCATTCGGAGCGCTCTGCCCGGAGTTCTAAAACGATGGTCCCTTGGTCGTGGTCGATTGCTAAAACGTTCCAGTCAGGGCCGATATCTCCTTCTCCCAATCCAGTTTCCGGCTCATTGCTTGAAATCAAAGCTCTCAGCATAACGGGCAATCCGCTATTGTCGGAAACATTGGTATGAATATGTATCCTGACCATCCTGTGATCTGGTGGCCAGAGAAGGGTTTGGCTGGCAACCGGAGAGAGCCGTGGGGGAGTCGTATCAACAATCGCAACCATCATGCTTGCTGACACCGGTGGATTCATTCCATCACTCACCTGAAGTCTAACGATATGGGTCCCAAGGGTTAAATTGTTGATCATCGTTGTAAGACTGATTGGGTTCCCTCGCTTTTCCGTTCGGAGGCTTCCGCTTGGTAGAACGGTTCCTGACTGCAGCCAGCAGTAATTCACAAGGTCACCATCGTAATCGGAGACCTGCGCGCTCAAGATTACGGGACGACCCACCTCATAGACTCCTTCCTCCACTGATACAATGACGGGGGGAGAATTCTCAATGGTCAAAGCGACTGTTTCCCTCGCCGTCTCATAGGGATCGGATACTTCCAAAGTAAACATATGTCGTCCTATCTCCAGAGGAGGAAGATTCACCAGTTTCAAAGAGAATTTGCCATCTTCTCCAACCGACTTCCAGTCACTCATAACGCTTTGCTCTTTGAGCCACCTGTAAGTAAGAGGATCTCCATCAGCATCATTTGCCCTGCCATTGAGGATTGCATTGGATTGGTCTCTGCTCAGCATCCTGACATTCAAGCTGACATCGATTGTCGGCAGCATATTCACCCAGCCGTCCTGTCGTTGCCTCTTTTCGGCAATGAGCAGGATGACCGGACTGCCCTCGACAGACTGAACCTCAATCCGTGGCCGGAATCCCGCCCTGCCAAAAACCGAAGTTGTCCTATCCTTCCCATTTCCATTTTGCCCGATGAAGCCTTTGAGCCACTCGATAAAGCTTTGATCCGGTTGGATCCCCTCCCGCTGAGCTCCTACGACCATTGTCAGGTGTCCCCCCTGAGGAATCACTCGAGCGACCTCCCGTAGCGTATTCAGTTCCAATATGTCGTCTGTAGGAAATGTGGCAACGGCCGTGTCAAAGCTGTTGGTATGGAAGGGCAAGATTTGCGCTCGGCAGCGCACGAGCGGCACGTCTACCCCCGCGCGGCGCAACCTGCGTGCAGCTAACCTTCCCATGCCGGGCGAAAGATCGATCCCGGTGGGCTGATGACCAGCTTTCTTGAGTTCGATCAGCAGGTGGCCAGGCCCGTGGCCCAATTCTAAGACACGGCGCCCCCGCACATATGATATGGAAATACGTCCCCATTGCCTCCACCTGCCTCCCGAGACCCGCTCGGAGGCGAAATCAAACATAAATGAAAGCTTATCATAAAGGAGGCGCCATGCGAAATGAAAGGACATGCCGGCATCCCTACCAGACATAGGATCACGTGAAATGAAAAGGCCGCTACCCCAAATCATGTTTTGGGATAGCGGCCCGACTATCCTCTAATAGCCTCCAGGAATATTTTTCAATATTCCTGGACCTCTTAACTTATCATTTTTTATACGTGACTATGTTAAGAAGTTTATTTCAAAATGTCAAGAATTTTTTGGCTGTTTCACCAAATTGCCCATGCAAACGACAATGGGGTTTGCCTCAACCACAGCTTGGTGCGCACCCCAAGGAGCATTTGCTGTCTCCACGTGCCCAACAACTCAAGCACAACGGTATTACCCTCACTTTCAACTCATAAGTGCGCCACGAAGGTGCATGAAAGATGAGGGATAGGCCCCTCGGAGCCGGTTTACAGGAACTGGCTTCAAACCGCCTTAAGCTGCTCTGGTTAAGAGCCAGGGTGGTGAGCGTTAAGGAAAAGGTCCCGCAAGACGGGATCAGGTAAGAATCAAGGAGACGAATAAAAGTGAACCGCTGATCACGTGTCGAAAACAAATAGACGATGTCAAAACCGAGGGGTTACACTGTCTCGGGATAAGTTCAGATGGTACCTGTTTACAGGCTGAATGGCATCCGGTATGGAGGCGGCGTGAACTTGATTCAGGCTTTCATGTGCAACGTGGGAACCTGTGGTTCCGATGATAAGGGAGAAATTCAAGTGGAGGACCCACAAGAATGAGAGTACCGATGCGGAGCACAGGGGCGGGGAGCAGCCGACAAGGCCGCAATCCAGCGGGTGAAAGTCCCGTCATGTCAATTACCCGATTCAGGCATGTAGCGATACCACATCCCAGGGTAGGTAACCAACTGGGCTACGCGTGGTGTAAAAG